>Ga0222651_1000488_pt1 | contig 25027 bp, 26 predicted proteins | sample AntAcemetagen369_FD_179855 | JGI IMG/M metagenome (GOLD analysis project Ga0222651, IMG submission 179855) | Saline water microbial communities from Ace Lake, Antarctica - #369 | ecosystem: Environmental > Aquatic > Non-marine Saline and Alkaline > Saline | place: Antarctica: Ace Lake...
CGAACTGACCGGACTGAAGCTGGATTATTACGAAATATTGAACTACGACATCGCAAGCGAAGGATCGATATAGAACGCAATAAAATCAAAAGTAGACAGTATGAACGAAATTAACAAAGTAGAACTACAAAAGAATTTATAGTGAGATGAAATTGCCCGCCTTCCTTTTCGACGGGCGCAACTTGCTCGACCTCGATTCACTCCGTGAAATCGGATTTGAAGCGACTGGCATCGGGCAGGGATAGTCATCGCGACCATTCAGCCACAGTTTCGTTTCAGCTTTCAGCCTTTCGACTTTTCACTCTCATCCCAGCTTTTCAAAATATGCGTATTCTAATCACAGGCGGAGCCGGCTTTCTCGGTTCCCATCTTTCTGAACGACTCCTTCTCGAAGGTCACGAAGTGGTCTGTATGGACAACTTCTTTACTGGGCGTAAATGCAATATCGCGCATTTGCTCGAAAATCCGTATTTTGAGCTGATGCGCCACGACGTGGTGGATCCCTTCAAATTGGAGGTCGATCAAATCTACAATTTGGCATGCCCAGCTTCGCCCGTGCATTATCAGCACAATCCGATCAAGACCACTAAGACTTCGGTCATGGGTGCGATTAATTGCCTCGGTCTCGCCAAGCGTGTCGGTGCCCGTGTCTTCCAGGCTTCGACCTCTGAGGTATATGGCGATCCGAGCGTCCATCCGCAGCCAGAAAGCTACTGGGGCAATGTCAATCCGATCGGTATTCGTTCCTGCTACGACGAAGGCAAGCGATGCGCGGAAACGTTGTTCTTCGACTACCATCGTCAAAACCAAGTCGATATTCGAGTCGTGCGTATTTTCAATACCTATGGCCCGCGCATGCTGGCGGATGACGGCCGTGTGGTTTCCAACTTCATTGTGCAAGCGCTGCAAGGGCACGACATCACCGTCTATGGCGAAGGCCAGCAGACGCGTTCCTTCTGCTACGTCGATGATTTGATCGAGGGCTTTGTCGGCCTGATGAATCAAGAGCAAGTGGTCGGCCCGATGAATATCGGTAACCCGAACGAATTCACGATTCTGGAGCTCGCTCAAAAGGTGATCGAGCTCACCGGCAGCAAGTCGGAAATCGTCTATCGTCCCATGCCAGAAGATGATCCAAAACAGCGGAAGCCTGATATTACACAAGCTCAAGCAGTCCTCGGTTGGGAACCAAAAATTCAGCTCGAAGCGGGGCTGAAAAAGACGATCGAATATTTTGCTCAGTCGCTCTAGCGTAAGTCTGACTGATTGGGTTAAATTAATTACTAATCTGTGCTAGTAGAATGACCCGATTGTCCAAATACTGCCCGACTTACACGCGATTGTGCGTTTGGCTGTGGCACTCGCCGACTTTTACAACGTGGGGGAATTATGCGGCACAGTCCCTGCGCTTGCTGCTAGTGACGCCGTTAATCTTAACGCGCTTTGACGAGACAGAGATCGCCGCTTGGTATCTCTTTGCTTCGTTAAATTTCTTCGGCACGACGATATCTCAGCGCTTAGGTCTTACTTTTTCACGGATGTTTGCTTTTGCGATGGGTGGTGCGAGCAACTTGGCTCCCATTAAGGGTAAGCGGGAGCAGGAAAATGGCGGGCAGCCGAACTGGCCCGCTTTTGAGCGAGCTTATGGCACGGTTGGCTCATTGAACTTGGGGCTAGGGTGGCTGAATGTGCTCTTAGCTTTGGGTATGGGTTGGTTTGGCCTAAGTAATCTGCTCGCAGGCTATGAGGCGAAAGGTGTTATCTGGTTGGCTTTTGGCCTGATGCAATTCTCATCACTGTTTAGCTTTATATTTCAGCGCTATGCGATCGCACTCCAGGGGATGAACTACATCGCCTTGAGCAATCGATGGGGGATTATTTTTTCTTTATTATCAATCGTATTCGGCAGCCTGACTTTGTGGCTTGGTGGTGGAATTGTTGCTCTGGTGCTGGTGATGCAGGTCTTTACAGTCCTTGGCTTCTTTCGTAAACGTTTTCTTCTCCGAGCAGTCGAGGGCGGGCGAGTGTTAGGTTTTAAGCAATATAGCTTTGACCGTGAAGTCTTCAGTTGGGCATGGGAGCCGACTTGGAAGGGGTTCGTCGGGCAGTTCGGTATACACGGAAGTGTGCAACTGACAGCGATTATATATACCGCATTTGGAAGTAAGCTAGAAGTGGCCTCGTTTCTGTTTTCGATGCGTATGATGCAGACGATTACGCAAATCGGACATGCGCCGTTTAGCTCAGTTCAACCACTGATGTCACGTCAAGTCGCTGCAGCTCAGTATGTTGAATTAAAAAAACTTCTCCATAGAAGGATTACGATCTCACTTGTTATGACCGCCGTAGGTATTATTTTGGCTGGCGTATCACTTCCGTTTTTGTTGAGTTATATCGGGGCATCCATTTCATTCATCGATACTAAGGCATGGTTTTTGATGGGGGCTCTCTTATTACTTTTCCGTTTTGACATAATAAATGGTGCAGTCTGTGGATTGGGTAACCACATCGTTTTTTATTGGGATTTGCTGTTTGCTGCAGTTATATCGCTTACAGTTTTGCTTTGGTTGAGTAATACAATTGGGATTTATGGTCCTATAATCTCTATGTATAGCCCTGCGATATTGATTCTGAACATACGACCCTTTCTAAAGGCTGCTAAGTCGATTCCTGATGGTGGTAGAGTTAAATGGGGATGGGACTTCTTAATTCTGTATGTAGGATTCTTGTTGGTAACAGCGGCATTGGTTTTTGCTATGTAGGCGTGACGAAATTATTATTTAATGAAATTTACTAAGAGTGCTCGTCAACGAAGGTTGTTTATTGCGGGTTCATTTGCTGGAAAAATCAATGAGCGGAAACGTGAATTTTGGCTCAATTCAGTAGAAGCCAAGACCTACTTCGATACCTTGCATATTTGTAATGCGAGTGTATCAAAAAAAATCCATGCAGATGGCTTTGAAGAGGAATATTTTCCCACATGGTTATCTCATTCCAAGGTCGATTCTAGCCGGCTTGTTTGGGGTGTTTTGAGCTTGTTCCTACTGTTGTTTACGAGTCCCCGATTCTTGTGTGAAGTGTTGGTCTTAGAATTTAAAACGATGTCATTTGTAATCAATTGGCATCCTATGAACGCTTTCAAGATATTGTGGAAATTTTTGAGGTTAATCAGTGGCCTGGGGCAGGTATTTAGATCATTTAGTCGTTTTGCCTTATGTGATGGAGACACTGTGGTCGTGTGGTCAGAACATCTCACTGGAATGCGATTGCTTAAGAGGGAGGTTCGTCGTGCGGGGGGACGCTTAGTTTTTAGTGAATACGGCGAACTTCCCGGAACAACGTTCATTTGTGATCGTGGGATGTTTCATGAATCCTGGCCATTGCGATACCAGAAGCAGTTTGATGCGTTGCCGATAAGTCAAGATGAGGTCGGCGAGATGCAGGAATGTATACAAAATATTGTTAATGAACGAATTTCTTCAAAGGTCGGCCAATATGCAACTACTGCGACCTTGAAAGCACTAAAGCTGCCAAAAGGGAGACCTGTCATCTATGTCAACGGAGTGCAGTCGCACGCTTCGGGTTTATTTCCCCGGTCTTCAGAGTTCTCGAAAGAATATTCGCCTGACTTTGACAGCAATGATGCGATGCTGCGATATTTTGCGAAGTTAGCGGAGAAGCACGATTGGACTATTTTATATAAAGATCACCCCAATACCTGTAATTATTTTTCAGGTCATGAGGTTCGTGACTCTGGCTGGGGCGAACATGTGAAAATTCTTGGAAATATTGACATATATGAGATTTTGGCTCTTTCAGACCTCACCGTATCGCTCGGATCCAAAACGGTTTATCTGTCGCTGTTAAATAAAGTTCCAGTATTCCTGATGGGGCCTTATAGTATTAATTCAGATGATTTGAGTGGTGGTGTATATAGTGGTGGTGATTCGGAAGAGGCTATTATTTCAGCGGTTCAATCTGCTCGACGCCTTGGAGTGGATGGCGATGGCCTCGCTGAGTATCTTACGCGCATGATGAAATATTATTACTACTCAATGGACGACGATGCGGATAGTCTGTTTGGCCGCGGAAGACAACAATTTTGGAAAGACTTTCTCGACTACATGTCTGGTGGTCGTTCTGTTATTTCTGCTCGAGTTAATATCACAAAATCGATTTAATACAGTTAAGACCTATGAAAAACTATTACAAAAACTACCTGAACGCCCACGACGCGGCACTCGCAGGTTTGGAAATAACGGACCGTGGTGGTGCCGCGTTAGATCACGACACGGGCTTCGATAAGCTTTGTGAAGTTTCTGGACAAATCCGTGATGCAGGCCGTAACAAATATTTATGTGGTAATGGTGCCAGTGCGGCTTTTGCGAATCATATGGCTTTGGATTGGACCAAGAACGGCGGCGTGCCCACGCACTCATTTAGCGACTCGGCTTTGCTCACTGCGCTAGGCAATGACCTTGGCTACGAAGAAGCCTTTGCCGCACCTCTGAGCTGGTATGCAAAGAGCGGTGACTTACTCGTCACTATTAGCAGTTCCGGCAACTCGCCTAATATTATTAAGACGATCGAAACCGCCCGCGCCAAAGGCATGGGGGTGATCACTTTTACCGGACTCAAGCCTGATAATCAGTCACGCCAGTTGGGTGATATTAATTTCTACATCCCTGCGAAGACGTATGGCATAGTCGAATGTGCCCATCAGGTGCTTCTGCATGTCTGGCTCGATAAATTTATGGGCATCACGGAATGGGAGCGCGACGGTTTTCAAAACATGCGAAATGATGAGTTTAGTCTCTAATATCATTTGCAATTAGTTGTCCTTCCGTTCCTGTTGGGGGTTTTTATATTTAATATTACGATTTATGAGTAAATCACTTCATGGAGAAGTCGCTCTGGTAACAGGCGGTACGCGCGGTATCGGCCACGCCATTGCCAGTCGCTTGCTAGAGCTTGGGGCTAAGGTAATCATCACCGGTCGCAATGAGGCTCCCGCTGCGGGCTTGGAAATGTTTTCATATCTACAAGCGGACTTCTCCGGGCGTGCGCAAGCAGAAGCCTTTACTTTAGTCGTCGAGGGCATTGAGGATCTTTCGATTCTGGTAAACTGCGCTGGAATTAATGAAATCCACCGACTTGAAGACTTCCCCTCTCAGGTCTTTGATGAGATTCAAGATGTGAACACTCGGGCGCCCTATCTCGTGATGCAAGCAGCGGCTCGTAATATGATCACGGGCGCGCGGTCAGGAAAGATTTTGAATATTGCCAGTATCTGGGCGAGTCACACTAAAGTCGGACGTTCCGCTTATTGCACTTCCAAGTCGGCAATACTTGGTATGACGCGAGCCGCTTCGGCCGATTTGGCATCGAAGGGCATTCTGGTTAATGCGTTGTCACCTGGGTTTATTGCGACGGAGCTAACTGAGCGAACGATGGGGCCTTCAGGCATTATGGAGGTGCAGGCCATCGTGCCTATGGGACGACTGGGCAAGCCAGAGGAAATCGCTGAAGTCGCTGCTTTTTTAGTGGGATCGGGGAATACTTATTTGACCGGTCAAAATATAATTGTCGATGGAGGATTTACCAATGTCTAAAAAGTTAGTAATAAAATCGGTTTTCCGTGAATATTCTGTGGAGTTTACGCAGGATTATCTGGCTAAGTTGAAATCAATGGTAGAGGAGGGCGATTTCTTTATCGTAGATCGTGTCATTACGGAATTACATCCAGAGATACTGGATGTCGCAGGAGACAGGATTTGGATATTGGATTCTCATGAGACGGCAAAGAGCTATGAAGGCGTCATCCCGCTGTTTGAACGTTTGATCGAAGGAGGCTTCCGTAAAAATCACCGCTTGTTTGCAATCGGGGGCGGTATCACGCAAGACGTTTGCGGATTCATCGCTTCATTGCTTTATCGAGGTATTAATTGGTTCTTTTTTCCAACTAACATGCTGACACAGTGTGATTCCTGTATTGGCAGTAAGACCTCGATTAACTTTAGAGCCTATAAGAACATGCTTGGGGGTTTTTATCCGCCCGCTGGTGTTGTCATCGATACTTCTTTTATTGAAAGTCTTGGAGATCGCGAGATTTCGTCTGGATTGGGTGAGATGCTGCACTATATGTTGGTCACATCGGAAGACGATCTAGCGCTTTTCATGGATAAGGCACCCAAGCTTCGGGCGGGGACCGGGGACTTGGAAACGATTATGCACCGTAGCCTCGCGATCAAGAAGGCAATGATCGAAATTGATGAATTCGATCAGGGTCCACGCTGCGTATTCAATTACGGACACTCATTCGGGCATGCACTTGAGTCGGCGGTTGGCTATGCGATCCCACACGGGATTTCCGTTTCGTATGGTATTGATTTAGCGAATCTGGTGTCGGTCCACTATGGGCTGATTTCGATGGATGTGCGCAATCGATACCGGAAGGCATGTGAAATTGTCTTTAACGGATATCCACTGCCCGAAGTCGATATGGAGGCCTATCTGAGTGCCCTGAAAAAGGACAAGAAGAATGAGGGTAAACAATTAGGGCTGATTCTAACGCGTGGTGCTGGAGACATGTTTAAGCGGTTCAGTGATCTGGATGCCGAACTCGAGAATCAAATTTCTGATTTCTTTGCCAAGAAACTGTATCAAACGGATTTATGAAGCTGGGACTTGAAGGCAAAAAAGCATTAGTGACTGGCGGGACACGCGGGATTGGCGAAGCCGTCGCTCGCGAACTCTTGGGCGAGGGCGTTTCGGTGACGATCACGGGTCAATCGGCGCGCGAGGGCTGGTGGACTCGTGAAGCGAACTGTTCGCAACTGGGGTGTGATTTCTCGGATTCGACCCAATTGGAGGCCTTTTGCAAAGAGATTGCATCCCAGCGGTTTGATATCCTGGTGAATAATTCAGGTGCCTTCTATTCGGCAGTGTTGAGTGAGATTGACACAGCCGAATGGGAGCGAGTCATGGCAGTTAATTTAACGGCTCCGATGTTACTGATGAAGGCCGTTTCCGATGAGATGGGGCAGAGTGCATGGGGGCGTATCGTAAATATCGGTTCGATTGCAGGGATTGTCTCGCGTTCCTCATTGGCCACTTACTCCGCTTCGAAGGCAGGCCTTGCCGGATTGACGCGTGCTGCAGCTTTAGACTTAGCTGGCGATGGTATTTTAGTGAATTGCATCTGTCCCGCCTACACAGAAACAGACATGCTCGCGGGGCTAGACGATGCGTCTAGGAATGCACTACTCAGCAAAGTGCCCTTGGGGCGATTCGCTCAACCTGCGGATATTGCAGCCGCAGTGTTGTTCCTTGCTTCAGATAGAAACCAATTTATCACCGGCCAGTCTCTCGTCATTGATGGCGGTGTGATTATTCAATAAAATAGCAAAAATAGAAAATATGAAAAAAGTAGCCATGATTCCAGCCCGACTTGGCAGTAAGCGGGTTCCAAAGAAAAACCTACGATTGATTGATGGAAAACCGTTGATTGCCTACATCATCGAGGCCGCAAAGGCTTCTGGAGCGTTCGATGAGATTTATCTTAACTCAGAAGCAGAGATTTTTGCTGAAATCGCATCGGAATACGGGATCAAGTTTTACCATCGCGATGCAACTTTCTCTAGCGACAAATCGGTTAACGATGAATTCGCACTTGATTTCATGAAGAACGTCGAAGCCGACATCGTATTTCAGCTTTTGCCGACTTCACCGCTCGTGACCGGCGAGGAGATCCGCGCCTTTGTCGATGGAATGGTCGAGGGTGGTTATGATACCTATGTTTCTGTGATCCGCCATCAAATTGCCTGCCTCCATGAAGAGACCCCGATTAATTTCAGCAGAACAGAAAAGCATCGTTCTTCGCAAGAGATGAAACCTGTCTTTAGTTATGGCACTGTTTTCATGGGCTGGAATACCGATGAGTTTAAAGCCAATATTCAAAAGATCGGTTCTGGCTATCATGGAGGCGAAGGTAAGGTGGGGTATTTTGAAGTTTCCGGGTTGGCCACGATCGATATTGATGAAGAGGACGATTTTCAACTCGCTGAAGTGGCCATCAAGGCGCGCGCAGGTGCGGGTGGTTCAGTACCGGAGTATTACGAAAGTCTTGCAGATGAAGCTTCAGAAGTAGACGTCCCAACGATTCTAAGGCGCGACGGTGTAGTGGTGAGTGATTTTGAGCACGAGAATTTACCCGTTACAGATGTCGATAAGGTCATTGAGGAGATGGATCCTTCAGTTTCATGGTGTCGTAGAATTATTAATACCGAAAGTAACAGTGCGACGGTTATTTCCCAACTTCCCGGCGAGGGTAATCGGTTGCATTATCATCCTCAGTGGAACGAGTGGTGGTATATTCTTCGCGGCAAATGGAAGTGGAATATTGGCGACGAAGAGCGCGAGATTCTTCCTGGTCAATTGGTTTTCATGCCCAAGAATGTCTGGCATAAAATTACCGCAATTGGTGACGAACCCGCAGTGCGCTTGGCGGTGAGCCGTGGAGATGTGGCGCATATCTATCATTCCGAAGATAGCTCGGACCAAGGGCGTCTCTAGTTGAGCGGAACAGAAAAAATCTAAATATAAAATTATGATAACAGATACTATTAAAAATTGGAAAACCCTTCCGGGGGTCACTGAGCACCCCGTTTGGAAGGCTGCTTTTGAATGGATCGAAGCCAATGCTGAGACCGCAGAGATCGGTAATTTCGATCTTGGAGTGGGCGATGCTTTTGTTCGCGTCATGGAATACGACCTCAAGGAGCGCGCTGAAGCACGATATGAAAGCCACCTCGCGACGATTGATCTACAATACACGATCAAAGGGGCTGAAGGCATCGAAGTGCAACCGGTTGAGATGCTCAAAGCCGATGGGGACTTTCTGGAAGATAAGGACTTTCAATTTTATCACCCGATCGGAAAGGGCAGGCATCGTGTGGACAATGTCACGGGCAACTTCTGCATCCTTTACCCGCAGGATGGGCATATGCCCCAACTCTATGTCAATGGCTTTACGCGCGTGAGAAAGCTGGTCGTGAAGATTCCTGTCAGTTCTGTTTAGTGCCTTTAAAGTAAATCGCGGAGAGGGTTGAAAGGTTGAGGTGTTTAATGGTTGGTTCTACGCTCGGTAGAATCTCAATCTTACTCAATAGGTCTAAACCTATCCTTTCAACAAATCATCCCTTCAACTGGCGCTTCGCGCCAATCAACTCCGGCGCAGCCGCATCACTATGAATTATTGGAAAAATACCGCGACGATCGATGCGCTCGTTCCTGATTTATTAAATACAGTCGATGCTGCTGAAGCTGAGATTGCCGTGATCGGCAGTAAGCCGATTGATCTAAGCGCTATGCCAAAGCTTAAGGGCATTTTCAAGTGTGGTGTCGGCACCGACAACGTGCCCTTTGATGAAGCGAAAGCTCGGGGCATTGAAATCTGCATGCCTTCCGAGCAAACCAAGCGCTACATTTTTGAAGAAACCGCGAACTTCGCGGTCTATCTTACTTTTCGCATGCTCTTCAATGAGATCGGCGCAGTGGATGGTTGGGTGAAGCAATCGCGCGGCTTTCTGGGGAACAAAAAGGTGCTGGTGATCGGACAGGGGAATATTGGCGCACATGTCACCCGCAAACTCGCGCCGTCCGTTGAAGTGCTGACATTTGATGTGTTGCAGAACGCAATGAGTGAGCTGCAAGGCTTGATCGGCCAGGCGGATGTCATCACGCTGCATGTCCCTCTCATGGAATCAACAACAGGCTTTATGGATGCGGAGAAGCTCTCTTGGATGAAAGATGGCGCCGCGCTGGTCAACACCGCACGCGGCCCCGTGGTGGATGAAGATGCGCTCTACGCGGAAATCGAGACCGGTCGTTTACGCGCCGCGTTTGATGTCTTCTGGAAAGAACCTTATGAGGGGAAACTCAAGCAGTTCCACCCCGAGCGCTTTCTAATGAGTCCGCATGTTTCCAGCAACTGTGAGAATTTCTTGACTGGCTTGGGGAGCGATTTTCGCGACTTTGTCGCGAAACAGATGGCGAATGGCAAATAGCGGATGGCTGATAATTGAGCTGATGGCAAATCGCTGAGATGGCTAAAATGAGTGAATATAAACATTTCGAAGACATGGAAGTCTGGCAAGATGCGCATAATCTGGCGGTCTCTGTATATCAGGATTTCTCGACGATCAAGGACTACTCCTTTTGTGATCAAATTAAGCGAGCTGCGGTTTCTATTTCTAACAACATCGCGGAAGGGGCTGAACGGACAACGCCGACTGAGTTCGCCCGTTTCCTAGATATTTCAAAAGGCTCAGCAGGAGAGGTTCAGAGTATGTATCGATTAGCTCAGAAGCTTGATTTTGTAGAAGAATCACTCGCGACTCAACGATGCGCGCAGTGCAAAAGTATTTCTAAACAATTAGGCGGTTTCGCCAAGTATCTCAGAAAGAAATAATCAACCGTCCGTAATCAGCTATTCGCAATCGTTCATTTAGCCATCCGTTATCATCAATTCGCTATCAACAATCTGCCATCAAATAATGTCATCAAACAAACCCCTAGAATCAGCCATTAGCCCTTCGCCATCCGCTATCCGCCATCCGCAGCTCCGCTGCGGCATCATCGGCTTCGGAAAAATGGGCAAAACGCGCGCGCATGCGATCGAGCAAAGCGGCAAGGGCACCGTCGTGGCTATCTTCGATACGGTGGACGTGAGTGATTGTGGCTACACGGTCGCCGAGAATGAGGATGCCATCATTAACAACCCTGAGATTGATGCGGTTTTCGTCTGCACGCCGAACTTCCGGATCGTGGCTCTCTGCAAAGCGGCTCTGGCCGCCGGGAAGCACGTCTTCTCAGAAAAGCCTCCGGCCTTTAACGCGGCGGAAGTCGAGGAAGTGCGCGCGGTTGAAGCGGTTAGCGGAAAGACGTTAATGTATGGTTTTAATCACCGGCACCACGGCAGCATCAAGAAGATGAAGGAAGTCATCGAGAGCGGCAAGATGGGTAAGATCTTGTGGATGCGCGGGCGCTATGGTAAAGAAGTCGACGATGAATATTTCAAAGGCTGGCGCGCCGACCCCAAGCTTGCGGGTGGCGGCATCATGCTTGATCAAGGCATCCACATGCTCGATCTCTTCCTGCATTTCGCGGGAGAGTTTGATGAAATCCATGCGTTGGTCTCGAATTTGTTTTGGAAAACCGAAGGCCTAGAAGACAATGTTTTCGCGATCCTACGGAATAATAAAACCGGCGCATGTGCTTCCTTGCATTCGACCATGACACAATGGCGCTACCTCTTCTCACTGGAGGTATTCTTGGAAAAAGGGGCGATGGTGCTTAATGGCCTCAAAACCTCATCGGGTGTTTATGGGGACGAGGACTTAGCAATCAAGCACAACGACGACAACCGCGAGCAAGGGCAGTTTGAAAGCGAAGAGCACATCATTTATCATACTGATACCTCGTGGGCGACTGAAGTGGGGCAGTTCTTCAATGCGATTAACAATAAGACACCAGTGACGTTGGGTAGCTCTGAGGATGCGCTACGCTTGATGCAGGCAATGGATCGCATATATGCGAATGGCTAGGGGGCAGACAGAAAATAATGATGCGTAAAATAAAAACTCTAATAGGTAAGCGGTTGCTGACTTTGGCGGCGAACGGGATCGCCCTTCGAAGCAATGACCGTCGGTTGAATGCGATGAGTAATCGCTATCAGGGAAAGAAGGCGGTTATCATTGGCATGGGCCCTAGCCTGCAAACGGAAGATCTCGGGCGCTTGGGCGACGCCTTTACGTTTGCCTGTAATAAAATCTTCTTGTCGTTTGATTCCACTGATTGGCGACCGGATGTCTACTCGATCTGCGACGTGTTGGTTGCTGAGAATAATCGCGAACGTATTCTCTCAACTGATTTTGGTGGTGCAACTGTCATTCATTCTGCGCTTGTCCAGAAAGACCTTCGTGGGCAAGAAAATGTGCTGTTCTACCGTTATCGCAGTTCGATTGAAAGAAAGCTTGCAAAGCGTGAGTTTACGCTCTCAACAAATCTAGGCGGCGGGATACTCGCCGGTGGGGCATCGGTCATTGTCGATCAGATTCAGTTGGCCTACGCCATGGGCTTTAGTGAGGTCTATGTGATTGGTATTGATTTCAGTTTCAAAGTGCCTACTACGGATTCGAGAGAAATGAGCGCCTCGGGAGCTGTGATTGAATCTGAAGGAGAAGTGAATCATTTTCACCCAGACTATCGAAAGCCCGGTGAAACGTGGACAATGCCTAAGCTTGAACAGCAGGAAGAGGCATTTCTATATTGCCGGAAAGTGTATGAGGCTGATGGTCGAAAACTAATTAATGCATCACGGTCTTCCAAATTAGAAGTCTTAGAGCGTGTTGCATTTGATGAGGTGTTTCCGCTTGAGCCTTAACTCTCGACTCCGACCACGATCCTATTTATGGCGCACGTTTCCATCATTATCAATAATTACAACTACGATGCCTACCTTGGTGCGGCGATTGATTCGGCGCTCGCACAGAGCTATCAAGATTGTGAAGTAATCGTGGTGGATGATGGTTCTCAGGATGGCTCGGTCGCATTGATTGAATCCTATGGGGATCGGGTGCGGCCCGTCTTAAAGTCGAATGGTGGTCAGGCCTCGGCGTTCAACGCGGGGATGGCGGCGGCGTCCGGCGATTGGATTTTGTTTCTGGATGCGGATGATATGCTGGATGCTAATGCGATTGAGTTGATTTTGACTCGGCTTGATACAAATGCCGAGTCGCCCGCAGTGATTGAATTTTACTTGCGTAATATCGGTGCCGGCGGCACTCCGTTTGCCGACGGTAGCACCATGCCGAAACGACTTACGGAATGCGGGCAGTTGCAGCAGTTATTGAAAACAGGTGCATATGGCTACGCGCCGACTTCGGGGAATCTGTTCCACCGGAGTTGCTTGTCCGAGATTTTACCTATGCCCGAAGCAGAATATCGGATTTCAGCAGACCTTTACCTACTGACACTCGCACCTTTCTGTGGGCCTGTTCAAGTCTTACCTAAGCCCGCCTTAGGCTCTTATCGGATCCATGGAAAGAATAACTATTATAACGGCCCGATTGATTTAGAGCAATTTGACCGTGAGTTGCTGGTGGACTTGAAAAATGAATCACGGAAGCAAAATCTCGTGAGAGAATGGAGCCTCCAAAAGCGATTAAAACTGGGGAGGTGTTTTGGCAACATTTCGTCACGCTTAATTTTCAGGCGGATGCTCGCGCTTAAGAAATTCGGCAGCAACTCGCCGTTCGCCCACGATAAATGGGCGAACCTGTGGGGGATGCTGCTAACGCAGATTTTTAACATTCGCTCGATTCGTGGGCTCGCCAGTTTATGTCGTATGACGGTGGCAGGTCTATGTGTGATGCTCACATCGGCTTATTATGCTACGGGAATTGGGCGTCGCGCCCTTTAGCCCAGTCGGTAGTTGTTTCGTAATTTAATCCGATAAATGGACATTTCTGTAATCATGTGTTGCTACAACAGCGAGCTTAGAATCGGGGCAACTTTGGAGTCGTTGTTGGCTCAGCAGTTTCAAAGCGCTGTTAGCTGGGAAGTGGTGCTCGTCGATAACAACTGTACTGATCAGACAGTCGAGGTCGCTCAGAGTGTTTGGGGGAGCGATGCTGTGCCGCTTAGAATCGTTAAAGAATCGGTGCCAGGGCTTAGCGCGGCTCGTGATGCAGGTTGTCGGGCCGCGACTGGTAATTATATTTTGTTTTGCGACGATGATAATTGGCTGCACCAAGCGTATTTGGCCTGTGCATTCGACTTCATGGGCGCCCACTCTGAATATGGAGCGATTGGAGGCTGGGGAGATGTCGTCAGTGACCCTGAAGTGATGATTCCAGAGTGGTTTGATCAGTTTAAAACGAAGTATGCTTGTGGAAAGACGCGTAGCGAAGGGTCGGTTGACTCATTGATTGGCGCGGGATTGTTTTTACGCCAGCAAGCGATGGAGCAGTTGCAAGCTGCGGGGTTTACTTCCACTTTGTCGGACCGCAAAGGCGCAGCGCTTTCCAGCGGGGGCGATTTAGAGTTATGTATGGCATTACGAATTGCCGGTTGGAAACTCCATTTCGCTGAAAAGTTGTATTTCCAACACTATATGCCCGCGGGGCGTTTGACGGAAGACTACTTACTTCGAATGAGCGAAGGGCATGGCCGCTCTCGATCTATCCTAGGCGAATACCGATCAGCTTTAGCGGACTCAAATTGGAAGTCCCGGTGGCTCTATGGTATCAGCTTCCGCTTTAAGTTGCTTCTTCGAGTGTTGAAGTTCCGCGTTTTAGGGCTGATGCTAAAACCAAATGTGCCTTTGGGGCAACGTGTTCGGAATGCAACTAATACTGGTTCTGCTGCAAATGACTTGGAATGTTTGGGTAATGGCGAAAGCGGTGCCGTTGCTTATCATCTTTGGCAAACTTTTGAATGCCTTAAGGCGCTTCAATACCGTGAATAGTAGTTTTACGATTCAACCAACCTTTAATATGATACAGACTAGTAAAAAAGAAAGTCCGCTCTTATCCGTGGTGATCCCGCTTTTTAATAAGGAAGACTTGATTGGTGATACCTTGCGATCCTTATTGGCGCAGAGATACCAGAACTTTGAGGCCATTGTTATTGATGATGGTTCGACAGATAGCAGCGCTTCAATCGTTGCAGCGATCGCTGAGACTGAGCCGCGGGTTCGGCTGATCAAGCAAGCAAACGCTCATGTCAGTGCCGCCAGAAACCATGGTATCCGAGAGTCGAAGGGTGACTATGTCGCTTTTTTGGATGCAGATGATCTATGGAAAGAAAATCACCTGGAGGAACTTTCGCTCTTGGCCCAGAAGTTTCCTGAGGCGGGCATGCTCGGAACAGCTTACGCTCGAAGGCTTTCCGGACGCCCTGACCATGCCGGTTTAGTTCGCAACTTAGTGGATCGGCGTGGGTTGGTGGATGACTACTTTGCCACTGCCGTGGATTATCAATTTATCTATACGTCCTCAATTGCCATAAGGAGGGATGCCTTCGATGTCGTCGGTACCTTTGATGAAGAAAACAAACTTTTTTCGGAGGATTTAGACCTCTGGACTCGGGTCGCCACTCGCTTTCGAGTCGCTTATTCGGGACATGTCACAGTTATATATAGATGTGATGTGCCGGGGCAGGCTACCAGTTCCGGTAGAATCCTTCGCGGCCTGTCACCACGACTCTCCTTATCCTTTAAAGAAATATTGCTTGAATGGGAAGATTTGGTAGCACCTCGAAAAAGTCTTCAAAATTATTGCGAGGTAATTATTTATCGTCGGCTAATTCTTTTTATATTAGAACGTGTCCCTAGAATCCAAGCTTTTTGTGAATACGCAAACCAAGGCGAAGTAAGAATCTGGGCGAAGAGTTTGCGACTTAGGGCTCTTATTTCCAAACCTTTACCATTCTTCTGGAAAAATTATTTCTTGATGACTCGATTTAGGGTTTGGATGCGGTCACATGTGCCATTTGGCGACCGTATCGGCACAGGTCAGGTAATTTATAGAAATGAACTTTGAACGTGTTGTCTTCAGTCGTTAAGCCTATCAATTCACTAGCCTTCAAGTATCATTTGGCTTGTCTAAGGTAAGAAAAACGATGTTCCTCTACTCGATGTTCAATGCCATTAGCGCCTAGCCAGCTCTCGCTAGGAGCAACCGCCTTTAAACAAAAAGTCAGGTCTAACTTATATGCCAATTTTTCAGTTATATTTCTTATCATTGTCAGCAGTCATTTTTCTTTCTTATTTTTTGTTCGGGAGTGGGTTTAATGAGTGGTATGTATTCACCCTAAGCGTTGTCTCCGTCGTCAATATGATCATTTTTCATTTGGCTGCGAGGCATCTGTTGCCAGCAAGAGGCATTTTTTGCTGCTCTAGTCTCTTTTTAATTAGCTTCGCGATCGTCTTTTTCCAGTTTCCGATTCTTGCCCCATTTTATTATGAAATAAGATTTAACAGTTTATTATGGTTGCGAGAGGAATTTGTAAATTGGACAACCATGATCTCTGCAGTTTCAATTCACCTGTTTTTTGTCGGGTATTTATGGCGCATGCTTAAGAGGGGTCCAGAAAAAGCGGTTAATGTGGCGCAAATTCAGCCACATCACCTCAGGAAAATGCTGCTGGTATTTCCGGTAATTTCGATTGCCTGCTTCCTCGTCTTTGCTGCTTTGGTCGGGCCTAGTTATTTGAGAGGAGCCTATGCGGGATCCGCAAATTGGGGTGGTGGTGCTTCTCATGCCTTCCGTTTGTTTGGTGTGTTTTTCTATCTAACCCTCGCGCTGGACGTCTATAAGGTTAGGCTAACTAAGCCAAAGGTGGGAATCATTGAGTATTTTTTCAGTTTTAATCTTCTATCGATCGGGTTTGCTGCATTCTTCGTTTTATTCAATCTATTCACGGGTGATCGAGGGCCAATTCTGTCGACACTGTTGATCTTAGCTGGAGGCTATGATTTTTTCTTTAAGCGTATAAATTTCTTTGTCGCGATTGCAGCAATTGTGTTTGGTATTGTAGTACTTTCTTTTATATCTGATTATCGATCTAAGGATGCGTCGGAGACCTTTGAGCAAAAGGTCGAGGAGGGTAAGCGTAAGAAAGAAGCCCAAAAGTTCTATGAATACACAGGGGATTTAGCTTCTTTGGTGAGAATTATGAATTATGCGGTGATGCTTACTCCGAAGATCAGCGATCACTATTTTGGTTGGATACAAGCAGGTAGGCTAGCAACGACAGTTCCCCTTACGGCGGGTGTATTAAATAGAGCTGTACCTATCCGTGTTCACAACACGCCTCTCGGGTCGACCTCTTCGAGTGTTTTTACCTTTCATATTTTAGGACCGAATTCGCAGATTGGGGTCGGTACATCAATCCTTGCAGACCTCTATTTAGATTTCGGGCTATTCGGGTGTTTTTTAGGTATGTTATTTTTCGGTTATTTCATTGGGTGGGTCGAGTTGCGGTCGCAGACGCATATGGGAATGTATCAAGTCGTTTTCTATCTCTTAGTGGTTTCAACTGCGATTTATTGGCCACGCTCTTTTATCGGCTTTAATTTCCAGAGTTGGTTTCTGTCAATTCTCGTTCTTTACTTTGCTCAACGTTATGTCCTTCGGACGGGTTTTCGACGCGTGAACGCAGGGCGTTAGCTAGTTATGAAAAAAAGTAATTTCTTAAATTACCTCAGGGCAGATTTTTCCTGGTTTAAGGAAGGAGGATTTAATCGGTCAGGCGCGAGTGCCTTTTTACTGCATCGTGGTTTCCGGTTTACTGTTTGTTTACGGATAACAAACTTTATTCGTTGGAATCGATTCACGAAATTGTTTTCCTTTCTTTTTGTTATTCCTTACTACTGGATTCAAACGCTTTATAATACACAGATCAGTCATGGCACACGAATTGGTGGCGGTTTGTATATCCCCCATACAGGAGGGATTGTGATCAATCCGGCTGCAAAAATTGGTGAACGTTGCTACCTCGCGCATAATGTGACAATCGGGAAGGTGCATGCAGGAGAGAAGGCGGGAGTCCCTGAAATTGGGGATGATGTTTTTCTGGGAGTGGGTGCGGTCATCCTGGGTAATATTAGGATCGGAAATAATGTCGCGATCGGGGCAAACTCGGTCGTGGTTTCAGACATACCAGATAACTGTTTCGCGGCCGGCGCGCCCGCTAAAGTGGTCTCGACCACGGGTGCTAAAACCATTCTTGGCTTAGATTAGCGGGTTGTTTCCAGAAAATGAAAATGATATCGATACACAAAATTAAGAATCAAATTCGTCCATGGCTTTCACTGCATCTTCCGAAGGGAGGTGCTCCAACCGTGCTTGCGTCAATTCCAAGAGGTGGCAGCACTTGGATTATGGAAGTGCTCGGAGCACTTTCGGGCACTCGTATGATTGCGGAACCGTTTAACGTGAGAGTGTCTGAGATTCGAGATGCACTCGAAATTGACAACTGGGCTGATCTTCTGAACGCGTCTGCAAGACCTAAACTTGTCGCCTATTTGAGGAATATCGATAATGGCTCAATTTCCTTCTTGAATCCGAATCCGTTTGTGCAATGGCGATTTTTGACAAGTCGGACGCTCTTTAAGATGATTCACCTGCCCGCGCATATTAGCGAGGCGATTGCGAATCAGATGGGAGCACGATTTCTGTGTTTGGTTCGGCATCCCGTGCCTGTCTCGCTGTCTCGAAAAGTGTTTCCAATTCTGGATGACTTTTTACAAAGTGAGTATCGATTTGAATTTTCAGAATCGCAAAATGAACTCGCAGAGCATTTAATTCAGGGCGGGTCTCATTTGGAAAAAGGCGTGCTAGCTTGGTGCCTGCAGTTTGAGCCTTTCTTGAGAGATGCCGATGAAGAGCGGTTATCACGTTTGATCTTTTATGAGCAGTGTGTGGCTGAGACTGAAGGCGTGTTCAGCTCGATTGAAGTGCGATTAGCAGAGCACTTCCCCGAAAATATTAAGGCACGTGCTCTAGCACCTTCACGAGTGCTATCTAAGTCGGATGCGCAGACGCAAACTATTTTAAAATCTCAATCTGATGGAGATGCCCGTGTGCAGCACCTAATCGCCCGCTGGCAGGGTCAAATCACAGATGCGGACAAATCCGCGACTCAAACGATTCTCGATGCCTTTGAGGTCGATACCTATTCGGCCGCCGACCCCTTACCTAAACCGACTCATGCAAAGACTTAAACGAAAATTAAGAGATGTTATCCGCGATAGTTCGTATCTTTACCCGGTGTTCTTAAAGCTGTACTTGGGAAAGCAATTAAAACTACCATCTGTGGATACCGATTGCCATTTAACCGGGTTCCCGCGGTCAGCTAATACCTATTCGCACTACCTGGCAAAAGGGCTTTTTCCCGATCTGAAATTTATTACACATGTTCATACCATCGCGTCTTTACGGATGGCTCGGAAACTTCATGTGCCGGTTGCTATTATTTTTCGTAATCCTGTTGATTGTGCTATTTCAATGTGCCTGAAATACAAGAAGAAATCGACGGATGCTGTGGCAATCAATGGCTATTTCTATGATTATATTCATTATCATGAGTGGATTTTAAAGCACTTGCCGGATGCCGTATTTTTTGAATTCGAGGATGTCACGCAGCACTCTAAAGGGTTCATTATTAAGTTAGCAGACTTTTTGGATAAGGAAGTCGATTCTACAGATCTGGAGAGCCGTCTCTCTGGTATTAAGTCAGCATTCAATGGTCGTGAAAAACTGAAAGATCCCGATGGCAGTTCATTACCTCAGCAGTCGCGGATTGCAAAAAAAGCGGAGTTCGAAGCAGCGGTAAAAAGGAGTGCGCTACTTGAGCCTGCCACGGAGTGCTATCAAACCTTAAAGAATAAGCTTAGCTAAAGATCGCGGTAATATATGCTATGCTAAAAAGACTATATTATTACTACTTGCGTCGAACGAATCTTAAGCGATATGCCGAGATTCGAGGCATTCGTATGGGTCATTCATGTAAAATAGTTGATTCCTTTAAGACGAGCTTTGGGAGTGAGCCATATTTAATTCAAATGGGGGATCACGTCGAAATTTCGGGTAATGTGACCTTTATCACGCACGATGGTGCCGTGTGGGTTTTACGTGAAAAAACCCCAGATGTGGATGTTTTTGGGCGCATTATTATCGGAAATAATGTCTTCGTTGGTAACGGGTCAATTCTGCTTCCAGGGACTTCTATTGGCGATAATACAGTAATCGGTGCGGGTGCATTAGTGAAGGGCGAACTAGAAGCCAACAGTGTGTATGCGGGCGTCCCAGCCCGTCGGATTTGCTCCTATGAAGAATATAAGACGCGAGCGCTCAATGCTTCCTTGCCAACGAAACAAATGGATTTTGAAACGAAGAAGCGTTACCTGGTTCAGCATTTCAATCTCGATTAGCCGATGTCTAGAGAACGGATTAAAGTATGGATGGGGATTGGCTCCCTTTCTGGAGGAGGGGCTGAAAAGCAATTGGAACTCTTGGTCAATCACCTCGACCCCAAGCGCTTTGAAATTCGTGTGGCGTATGTCCGCGAGGGGAAAGTAGTCCCGGAATACCCTGATTCGGTGCAAACGTGTTTCCTTAAAAGAACGTCCACGTACCGTTGGGATTCCGTCTGGCGTTCAATTCGTGAGGGCTTCAAAGAGTGGCGTCCAGATGTCATTCATGTTTGGCTGCCAGAAGTAATTAGTATTCCCGGCGCAGTTTGCGGGCGCTTGCTTGGCATCCCCGTCGTGTCGAGTATTCGCCGCTCGAATTATAAAGGGATCGGTTGGCGCAATTATTTACGCGAAACGATGGGCTTGATCCCACACTTATTCAGTAATCGGATTGTATCAAATTTCCCCTTGATCGGAGAAATTGAGCCGCTTCGAACATTCTGGCGCTTGGCACATGCGCAGGTGATTCCGAATGGAGTGCGTCAAGCCGGCGCCACCCACATTCCGAAGGAGGAGCAAAAAAAAGACACATCCTTGGTAGTAAATTTTGTCTTTGTGGGGCGCTTTGCACCGCAAAAGCGTTTGCCATTTCTAATTCGCGCGCTTGCAGGACTTCCTGACCTAAGCTGGCGTTTAACCGTCTATGGTACCGGGTCTATATCTGATCAAGATGCGCTGAAAGCGCTGGTTTGTAAACATCAACTCCAAGACCGTATACATTTTGAAGGCTTTGTGAGTGATTGGCGGGCTAACAGTAGAAAATTTGATTACATGCTGTTTCCCAGCGTCTCGGAGGGTATGCCCAATGTCGTGGTTGAGGCTATGGCTGAAGGCCTGCCGGTGGTGGGGAGTCGGATTCCAGAGCTCTCCAATATTTTAATTGAGGGTCAAAATGGAGCATACTTTAAACCCGATGATGCCGAAGACCTTCAAACGGTGATCGGAGAATTGCTTCGAAATCGAGAAAATTATTTTGCGCTGTCGAAAAGCGCAGTTGAGACGGCTCAGTGTTTTAGTATCGATGCGCTTGTAGTTGCTTATTCTAAGCTCTATGAGGGACTAAGCTTACGAGGAAAGATGGAGCGATTATGAGAATTGCCGTCATTGTGGCTGATATTGGCCCTTCCGCCGGAGGACTCTACTACAGTGTTCGAGCCTTGAGTTTGGGCGTGGCGGCATTGGGAGACACTGTAGAAGTATTTACCATAGGGAACTATCCAAATGAAGTCTATGATCACTGGCTTCCTTTGGTGCCTCAAGCATTTCCATCAATAGGCCCACGCGCCTACAGATACGCTCCAAAAATGCGCTCGGCGGTCCAAGCATTTAATCCGGATGTCATCCATGCGCATGGTCTATGGATGTATACGAGTTGGGTCGCGATGCGGGTCGCAACAGCACTGGATTGTTGCCTAGTCTTGAGTCCGAGGGGTATGTTGGATAGCTGGGCACTCCAAAATTCAGCATGGAAAAAAAAGCTAATGTCTTTTTTTCAGGAGAAGCGATTTCTCCTTCGGGTGGATTGTTTCCATGCCTTGAATCAGAGTGAGTATGATTCAATTCGGGCATTGGGCTACAAACAGCCGATCTGTGTGTTGCCGAATGGGACCGATCTGCCTCATCCGAGCTTAAAGGCTTCACTTCGGGAGGCTCAAACCGCAACGAAACGGCTAATTTTTATCGGACGGATACATCCTAAAAAAGGCATTCCCAATTTATTGCATGCATGGGCGAAGCTTCAGAAAGCGAATCCTTCAATTGTAAGTGAATGGACTTTGCAGATATACGGTTGGGATGACGGCAATCATTTGGAAGGATATCGCAAGTTAGCCAATGAATTAGGGATTTGTCAGTCGGTGACTTGGCCCGGCTCTGTATATGGGGCTGATAAGGCGAAAGTTTTACATGAAGCAGATGGCTTTATACTTCCTTCCTTTAGTGAGGGCCTGCCCATGTCAGTCGTCGAAGCTTGGGGCTACGAGTTGCCAGTCTTGATGACCCAGGCTTGTAATCTACCTGAAGGATTCTCTGCTGAAGCCGCGATCGAAATGGAGCCGACTATAGAGGGATCCTTTGAAGGGTTGAAGATGTTAGTCGAATTGCCAGATGATGAACGTCTCGCGATGGGCTTACGTGGCAGAGCGCTTGTAGAGTCGCAGTTTACCTGGAGTCGACAAGTCGAGCAGTTGCAGATCGCCTACAAGTGGTTAACCGGAGAAGCTGAAAAACCCGGCTGTGTGAAATAGTTCATTAATCGCTGGTGTCTTTATGCGCTTCCTGTTTTTAACCGCAAATTACAAGCCCGCAGTCAATTCTGGTGGACCGGTTAATTCGGTGTCCTCACTAGCAGAAGGCTTAGTCCGCCGTGGGCATGAGGTGACGGTATTGGCTCTAAACGAAGACTCTGGGCGAGCCATGGAGGTGCCCTTGCGTGAAGTCGTTGAAGTCGATGGTGTCTCCGTATACTATTTTAAGAGAGTTCACTCTTATTACGATGAAATCCGCCAGCGTTTCACTCAAGTGGCTCGTTGGGAACCTGCCTTCTTTCAATGGTGTCGAGCGCACATCACTACATTTGATTGTGTGCATATACATGTCGGATTGTTAAAGCCTAGTAGCTGGGTGGCTCGGTTTTGCCAGAAACACGATGTAGTGTTAGCCTATCACCAGCGTGGCAATCTGGATCCGCGACGATTTGGACGGCTTAAATGGTTGAAAGCTTTTTATATCCGTTATGTAGAAGCGCCCGTGCTGAAGCGAGCCGATGTTTTATTTGCTCTCTCTGAGCGTGAGGTTGAGGTGTACCGGATGTGGACTCGAAACCGACGTATTCAACATCTGCCGAACGGGGTGGAAGCTGATTTCTGGGGCGATGGCTGTGCAGATAGGGTGCTTAAATCTCCTAAGGAAGAGCGCCCGCAGGTCGTCTGGTCGGCTCGTTGGGATCTACGTAAAGGACCTCTTGAGTTTATTGCTATGGCGAAAGTGGTATCTCAGTCGCATCCTGAAATTGGTTTTTTGATGATGGGCCCTGAGCATGGATCAGATCTCCCGATAATTGAAGCTGCGCTTGCTGAAGCAGACTTGGAGCAGCTTCAATTGTTGAAAGGCTTGGGGCGAGAAAGCCGTCGAGACCATTTACAAGCAGCTGACATTTTTGTTCTACCTACTTATGGGGAAGGGTTTTCGTTGGGGATCCTTGAGGCATTAGCGGCAGGTTGTGTTGTTCTGACCACTGAAGCGGCGAATTTTCCTGATTTGAAAGGGCAAGCGTTTGGTCACGTCTTGAAGAATGAAGCAAAAGCCTTTGCAGACGTAATGATTAACCAGCTGTCAGAGTCGTCTACCACTCGGCGACAACGAGCGGATGACGCTTTTGATTACGTTAACGAGCATTTTGACTGGCCGATCATTGCTGATCGTTATGTCGATATAATAAAGACCGCAGTGAATGGATAAAATAAATGATACCTTAGATATTTCAGCTAATCGATCTGCAGCTAAGTACTCGCGTAAAGAACTGTTTCTACGTGTCCTGTGGGGCTTTGGTAAGGTCATCTTTAAACTATCCCCGCGCCCGTGCTTCGGCATCCGGCGTGGGATCCTTCGAGCCTTCGGCGCGAAGGTTGGTGAGAATGTTAACATCTATCCGTCCGCCTTGATTTACTACCCATGGAATTTGGAAATTGGCGACGATTCCTCGATTGGAGAGTGGGCCTTGGTCTATAATTTAGGTCGCATCACAATCGGCGAACGAACAACGATTTCGCAGCGTGTGCACCTGTGTGCGGGCACGCATGATTATCAAAATCCAGCGATGCCTCTTGTGAAGCATCCAATCAAAATCGGGGATCAAGTTTGGGTCTGCGCCGATGCATTTATTGGCCCGTCTGTTTCGATTGGGGCGTGGGCGATCGTTGCCGCTGCTTCGGTTGTTGTGAAAGATGTGTCCACTGGCACGATTGTTGGCGGGAACCCTGCGAAATATATAAAAGAGCGTTCTGAATGAGTGACATTACTGTAGTTATCCCGGTTAAAAATGAGGCGAAAAATTTGCTTCGTTGTATCGAAGCGGTCTCAGGGCTCGGTTCTGTGCTCGTCGTTGATTCGGGCAGCACGGATGCGACTCAAAAAGTCGCTAAAGCAGCTGGTGCCACTGTGCTCGATTTTAAATGGGATGGGCAGTTCTCTAAGAAGCGGAACTGGACACTGCGGAACCACGAATTCAAGTCTGAGTGGGTCTTATTTTTGGATGCCGATGAGTTTGTTTCACCTGATTTTATCGAAGAAGTGAAGGCGGCTGTTAAGGATACGCAACATGTCGGCTTCTGGCTGAATTTTGAGAATTATTTCATGGGGCAGCATCTCCGCTACGGTGACCGGATGCGTAAGCTTGCCTTGTTCCGACTTGGTTTCGGTGAATACGAAAGAATCGAAGAAGACAATTGGTCACATCTTGACATGGAGGTTCATGAGCATCCTGTGCTTCAAGGAACGCTGGGTGAAATTGTTGCCCCAATCCAGCATAATGATTATAAGGGGCTAAAGCATTATATTTCCAAACATAATGAATACTCGTCTTGGGAAGCTGCTCGACATTCACGATTGAGTCAACGGATTGGCAGCGAGTGGGAGGCTCTGAGCCCTCGTCAAAAGAAAAAATACAGCAATATGGGGAAGTGGTGGTTTGCGCCTGCTTATTTTCTAATCACCTACCTTTTCAAAAAAGGCTTCCTCGATGGAGCGGTGGGTTTTCACTTCGCCCTGATGAAGGCGATTTATTTCTACCAGATCCGTTTGAAAATTAAAGAAGGCAGATCCCATACTTCAAAATGATATTTTACAGATGTTATAAAGAAAAAATGGCTCTTCAGCAAAATCTATGGGTAAACTCTGGTTCAGGCAAGTCTCCAAGTTGATGTAAAAGAGCAACTTTCATAATCTCAAAGCTTCGATATCCGTATGCTTTTCTGATACCCATATTGA
>Ga0222651_1000489_pt1 | contig 24969 bp, 17 predicted proteins | sample AntAcemetagen369_FD_179855 | JGI IMG/M metagenome (GOLD analysis project Ga0222651, IMG submission 179855) | Saline water microbial communities from Ace Lake, Antarctica - #369 | ecosystem: Environmental > Aquatic > Non-marine Saline and Alkaline > Saline | place: Antarctica: Ace Lake...
ATAATCAGCTTTATACGATTTATTGCAAAAAAGCTATTTTTCCAAATTATTGATATTCAGCACCTTAAAAATAGTGCTTTTTATAATTTTCTAAATTTTTACTCCAAAATTTTCAAGTTGGGTTAAGTGAAAATTGAACATCAAATTGTGCCTTTGCTGCAAGCCCTGAATGGACGGTAATATTATAACCATGGGTGCTAGCCCGTGGCTACTAACCTGAGTTCGATTATAGAATAGTACGAATTGCGGGTGCTAATCCTTTCCGAAGCAAATGGGTAATTGCCAGATAACGCAAACCATCTAAGAATCAACCCTAATCTCATTTCCAGCGATCCCCTCCGTCGTCGCGGAGGGATAGGGAGATTTCAACGGGAATAACAAGTTATAATGAATTGATATTTGGGACGTTTACGAAAAAATCTCCCTTGCCCCCTTTAAAAGGGGGATTTACCTGATCTGCTTTTTCTGTGTCTATTTAAAGGAGGGTACTGCTTGACCAAAAAAACGTCATCTTACCGGTAGGTATATAAATCGAACTCAGGTTACTAAATGGAAACCACTCGATTTTGGCGGTATTGTTGCCTTTTTTTTGGCAACAATGATGACAAAATTAACTCTCTGAGACTACTTAAAGCAACTTTTTCCTCGCCTTCGAATACGAACTCAACGGTTCGGGTTGGTTTCTGGATGGACTTTATCTTGGTGCATTAAAATGGTGGAGGTAGGATAGGCAAGTCGGATATTGTCTTCAGGACCCAATTTCTCCAAGATGCTTTCTGTAATGGCGTGCTCAAACATCCTTCGTTTTTTTGGATCACATAGGTAACGCATAGAAAGTTGTACCCCTCTCTCGGTGATTTTAGTGAAAATCATAGGGGTAAATTGCTTGTAAACAATCAAGTGATCCTGCTTTGCTTTTTCGAAGACCTTTTCTGCCTTTTTCAGGTCTTCATGAAGGTGCTCGTTCAGGATATCTAGTAAAATGTCCTTGGCTTTTTTAAAATCACTCCTAAGTGTGATATAAATCCTTTGCTCATTCCAGATATATTTAAACCCTGTAGAATAATTGGCCTGAGCATCCATAAAAACCTTCCCATTGGGCACGTGAATGACCCGACCCGTACTTTGATCGGCATCTACCCAGTTCCCAATTTCCAGCAATGAAAACTGAAAAAGTCTAAGGTCAATGACATCCCCCTGCACCTCGCCAATTTGGATTCTGTCTCCTACATCAAAGGGCTTTCGCAGGTAGATAAATGCCCATCCAGCAATGTTTACAAAAATGTCTTTTAAGGCAATGGCTATACCGGCAGACAATAGCCCTAAAAAAGTGGTTATTGAATGAAAATTCCCAATCCACAGGTTTCCGATAATAAGGATCCCGATAATAAAAGAGGTGTATTCAATAAACTTTCGGTAATGGTATTGCCTCCTTAACTCCACCGCATCCCCCCTGTAAATCAGTTTAAGGGAGATCTTATTGATCAGCCACATGATGAACCCAATCAGCAAAGTTTGCAGAATCCTGTTTCTTAAGGCTGGGTCAATGTCTAGGTTTAAGAAATTATCGAACATGGCATCTCGCTATGAAAACAAAAATTAGTTAAAACTTTTAAAACAAATTCACGCTATCCCTCTGATTATTCAGCGGGTTTTGCTTTTCGATTTCCGATCCACACCCCCACAACTACAGCAAATATTCCCAAATAATGAAAGGGAAACAAAGCCTCTCCATCCAAAACTCCCCAAAAGATAGCAACTAATGGGATAATATAGGTAACCGAGCTAGCAAAAACCGGCGTTACCAGCTTTACAATTGAATTAAAGAGAATCAGCGCTGCTGCTGTACCAATGGTTCCAAGGAAAGTAATATAAGCTGCTGCCTGATAAGCTCCTTCCACATACAGCAACTTAAACGAAAACTGCGTGAAGCCAAACAAGTAGATGGCAGCAATGGGCAAAACCATCATCAAGGATATGGCCGTGATCGCGGTAGGTTGTATCTCCTTGATTTTATACTTGATGATATTGACATTGAACCCATAACAAATGGATGCCAAGACGATCAAAAGTCCATAAAGGTTAAATCCTGAAAATACATCTAGCTCTCCAGAGTTCCCTGCTAGCACCAAAATGCAAACTCCTAAAAGTGCAATAACCAGCCCTATTCCGTTTTGCTTGGAGATTTTTGTTTTAAAAAGTAAGGCCTCAATCACCCCCACCATTAAGGGCGTCAATGCATTGATCACTCCTGCCAGCGAACTCGAAAGTTGGGTTTGTGCTGTAGCAAATAAAAAGGCGGGAATAAAGCTACCCAAAAAGCCTATGCACAACAGGTAGCCCAATTGCTTTTTATTCAGCAGTTTCACTTTGGCAATACCCAAAGGCAATAAAACCAAGGCGGCAGTAACGATTCTAAAAGCACCTACCTCCCCTGGAGAAAAAACTACCAAAGCCTTCTTGATGAGTATAAATGAACTTCCCCAAACCAAAGCCAGCAAAACCAACATTGCCCAATGCTTTGTATTTTGATTTTGAATTTTTATTGCTTCAGGCACTTCTCTTTATTGTTGAAATGGGAATACAAAGTCAATTATTGGCAAGTACGAACTGGCTAAAACTCAATTCGGATGGCACATTGGTCAATTAAATCTATAATTCCTCTTGTATCGTCAGACATTAGTCGGAAAAGATAAGCCATTGAATTTATGACGGTAATGAAGAAGCCTGAGAGGCTTAAATATCAATAACCACGGGTGGCAACCCGTGGGTTAGGGAAATAAAGACAACAGGATTTTGGTACTAATGTTGTTTTTTATCGACAACAATGGTGACAAAATCCCACCCCATGCGCACAACATAACCTTATTTCCCCCATCCCTTTGATTCTAAATTAAAGTATACTTAAAGCACTTCATCTGCAAAGACTCTGGAAATATCCTCCAAGATCTCATTGACTTCGGAATAATCGTCCGTAGTCACCAAGGCGGTACGGTAAGGTTTGAAATGAGGTATCCCTCTAAAATAATTGGTGTAATGTCTTCTCATCTCCAGAACGCCTAATTTTTCCCCTTTCCATTCAATGGAAAAATCAAGGTGCTTTCGGGCTACTTTCACCCTTTCTACCATATCTGGCGCTTCCAACAAATTCCCGGTAGCCATAAAATGTTTGATCTCATTGAATATCCAAGGATACCCAATGGCTGCTCTTCCGATCATCAGTCCATCTACCCCGTACTTTTCTTTATACGCTTTGGCTTTTTGAGGACTGTCTATATCTCCATTGCCAAAAACTGGAATTTTTATTCTGCTGTTTTTCTTGATTTCTGCCAGGTAAGACCAATCGGCCTCCCCTTTATACATTTGCTTCCTTGTTCGGGCATGTATGCTGATCGCCTGAATGCCTACATCCTGCAATCGCTCTGTCACTTCATTGATCCTTATGGTATTTTCATCCCACCCAAGTCTGGTCTTAACCGTCACGGGTATTTTCACGGCATTGACGATTTCAGCTGTCATGGCCACCATTTTGTCAATGTCCAACAAAATGCCAGCTCCAGCACCTTTACAAGCCACTTTATTTACGGGGCATCCATAATTGATGTCCAGAATATCCGGACCTGCTGCCTCGGCAATGGCAGCTGCCTCACGCATGGAGGAAATTTCATTGCCAAAAATCTGAATGCCTATTGGCCGTTCATAATCATATACATCCAATTTCTGAATGGATTTGGCAGCATCCCTGATCAAGCCTTCAGAGCTAATGAATTCGGTATACATCAAATCCGCACCATTCGTCTTGCATACTGCTCTAAATGGCGGGTCACTAACATCCTCCATTGGAGCCAATAGCAACGGAAACTCTCCTAAATTTAAATCCCCAATTTTAATCACACGCTATTTTTTTTTGCAAAAATGACTGTTTTTAGTTGAATATCAATAACATTGCCCTCATTGTCCTTCATTTTGTTCAAATTAATTTAATTCCAAAAACAAAAGTATCTTGTAGCGCACGCTATTTACTGTAAATTTACTCTTAATATGGAAATATATGAAAATCGGCCAGGACAAATGAACAACCAAAATTGGTTGCTTTCTATTACCGTTTTGGTTTTAATTGTATTTGGAATCCTTGCCATTCTGCAAACCGCAGCCATAGGTTTATTGCCATTCGTCTTTGGTATCTCCTTTGAGCAACTCCCATATCTTCTCAATGGTTCGCTTGACCATCCAAATGCCAGGCTGGCTTTCCTTTTTATTCAGGGTGTAGGAGGAGGACTTGCTTTTTTTGTCGGAGGCTGGATTTTCATCCGATTTGTAGACAGGAAAACCCTAAGATTGGATAAACAGCTGGATCCACAGAAGTTTGAGAACCTATGGATTGTGCTCCCCTTGCTTATAGGATTTGTCCTTTTCAACTCGCTATTGGTCTATCTCAACATGAATTTCGATTTTCCTGAAGCACTTAGTGGACTGGAAGCATCCTTTAGAGCAAAAGAGGATCAGTTAATGGAATTGACAAAATACCTTACTGATTTTGACAGTATCGGTGAGTTTCTATTGGGAGTATTGGTGATAGGGGTATTAGCCGGAATCGGTGAAGAGTATTTATTCAGAGGAATAGTACAGCCTAAAATGCACCAATACACCCGAAATGCACATTGGGGGGTATGGATTACTGCTTTTATTTTTTCAGCCATTCATTTTCAATTTTATGGTTTTCTCCCCAGATTAATGCTTGGGGCTTTATTTGGATATTTGTACCTGTATTCTGGATCCTTACTTTATCCTATGGTGGCACATATCCTAAACAACACGTTAACCGTTACCTTAGTTTATTTTAATAAACTAGATTTGATGGAATTTGACATGGAGGAGGCTGATCAACTGTACTGGCAATATGTCGTTGCAGGTCTTGTTATATTTCTTTTTTGTTGGAATTGGTTTATTAAATCAAATAAAAATCAGGTGTATGAGTAATTGGCGAAAAATATTCGAGTCCAGCACTCCAATTAGGGCTGAAATTGTAAAAGGGGTACTTGAAGAAAATGGTATCACTGCGGTCATTGTTAACAAGAAGGACCCAGTTTATAAGATCCATGGAAACATTGAAGTGATGGTTCTAGCGGAGGAAGCCCAGAGGGCATTAAATATAGTTGAAAATGAAATCTCGTTTTAGTATAAGTAACTATAGTAACCTGGCCCAAAGGGTATTTACAGCCATTTTAGGGACAATAATAATCATCACCAGTACTGTATTTAGTGAATGGTCTTATTTTATAATATTTGCCGTCATCTTGGCATTTACACAAATGGAGTTTTACAAACTTTGTGGGTTGGATGGCATGCTTCCACTGAAAAGTTTTGGGACATTTATTGGTCTTTTGGTCTTCACATTTACGTTTTTAGAAGAAATGAAAGTCATTCCCATGGCCTATTATTTCTTGGTTTTCCCGCTTGTCTCCATGATTTTTTTCATCAAGCTCTACAAAAAAACGGACAAAAAGCCATTTACAGGAATTGCCTATACCTTACTGGGTATTATTTACGTGGCCATTCCCTTTTCATTGCTGACAATGGCGGCCTTTTCTGTTGACAATACCTTTCATTTTGAAATCATCATCGGCTCATTATTGATGTTATGGGCGAGTGATTCGGGTGCCTATTTCGCAGGGACCAAATTTGGTAAAACGAAGCTATTTGAAAGAGTCTCTCCAAAGAAATCTTGGGAAGGAAGTCTTGGAGGAGCCTTTTCCGCCATCATTGTTACCTATTTCGTTTCAAAAAATTTCACAGTATTGCCTGAATGGCAGTGGTTTTGCATTATGACCATCATAATTATTGCCGGTACTTATGGTGACCTCATAGAGTCACTTTTCAAAAGAAGCATCGCAATAAAAGACTCTGGCAAAGGATTACCAGGACATGGAGGTTTTATGGATCGGTTCGATGGCCTGTTACTATCCACCCCTTTTATTGTCGCATTTTTAAAAATTTTTTAATAATTACTCTAAAAAATCCTATTATTGTACCCTCAATGGTATTGAAAGGGATGCTATCCGTTGAGATCTGTTTTAATGAAGGAAAAGAGAAACTAAATGCTAAACAATTATGACCATTCATAAAGAAGGACGATCGCTATTATTCTGGATGTTAATTATTTTGGCAGGAATCAATTTTGCTATCAATTATTTAATCCCAATAGAGGAGTTGGTTATCAACCTGGTTCTAATCGGAAGCATCGTGCTTTACCTAACCGTTTTACAATTTTTCAGGAACCCTGCCATACCAATCCCAGACAACCCTGAATTGATCTATGCGCCTGCTGACGGAAAAGTAGTAGTGATCGAAAAGACCATGGAAGAAGAATACCTTAAAGAGGAAAGAATTCAGGTATCCATATTCATGTCACCCATAAACGTACATGTCAACCGATCGCCAATAAGTGGCATTCTAAAATACTTTAAATACCATCCTGGAAAATACCTTGTTGCCTGGCATCCAAAATCCAGTCTCGAAAATGAGCGAACATCTCTAGTAATAGAACATGCCAATGGTGTTCAGCTTATGGTACGTCAAATTGCTGGCGCAATGGCTAGAAGAATCAAATGGTATGTAAAAGAAGGTGATTCTATGGCCCAAGGTTATGAGTTTGGTTTTATAAAGTTTGGATCAAGGGTAGATGTCTTTATCCCTTTGGATGCTGAGATACTGGTTAATATAGACCAAAAGACAAAAGGCGGTATTACGCCTATCGCTAAATTCAAGTCTTGAGAAAAGGGTTTGTATTGCGTGGAAAGGTCCTTTACCATCATTCCTTTTGTATAACTCCATCTAACTCATTTAATATTTTATATGTTAAAAGTTAGCCATTAAATCTGTTCTTTATGTCCATGCCAACAGTTTTACCTTATTTCCTCTGGTCATTTTTGGCCCTGATTCTCTACACTGCTTAGGAAAGACCCTGATTCAATGTGGTGTTCAGGGCAGGCTATTCTCCAAAAACGAACCAAAAAGGTCACGGCTAGCAAATCTTATTTCAAATGATTGGTAAAGTTTTAGGAATAGAGCTCTTTTACGTTGCCATCATTTGATTTTTGAATCAGGATTCCAGGCTAAAAATGAGTGGATCTCCTAGTGGGAGCTAACTCATTTTTTAACGCCCTCCATCCCACTCCAAAAACCATAACCTTTGAATGCCGGAAAAAGCCTGATATATAATGCTGTCATGGAGTATCTCGATTACCGATAAGGATATTTTCCATTTATTATCAATTGGAAATGTTTTCAAGTCAAAGGTTTAATTGCTAATTTTTGCTTTTGACCGCTGATGGCCCTTTTCTAAGCAAGTTAAAATTTCCCAAACTAGCTAAAAACTTTATAACCCCATATCCAGGGCTTTTTTTACGAGCTCTGTGACTGAAGAAACACTTAATTTTTGATGCAAATGTTTGCGGTGCGTCTCCACAGTGAATATACTAAGATACAATTGCTCGGCAATTTCCTTATTGGTTTTACCTTTAACAATCCATCTTAAAATCTCCATTTCTCTTTTGGAGAGTCTAAACTTGGCTTTAAAATGATCGTATTGCTCAAACTCATCCCCTTCCTCGGCTTGGTTTAAAACATGGTCAAAATTTGCCAAGTACCGGTCTTCCATGACCTCACGAATGGTATAAATCAACTCCTCAGGATCTGCATTTTTTAGCACATAAGCATTTACGCCTTGTTTGATACACTTCTTAAAAATTTCTTCATCATCATACATGGAAAGGACAATGGTTTTTACTTTCCACCTCTTTTTTTTGATATGGTTCAGGATGTCCAAACCATTGAGACCTGGCATATTCATGTCCGTAATGACCAAATCCATCTTGATTTCATCCAAAGCTGCTATTGCCTCTTTACCATTGTGGACGACTTTTTCTACACTAAAATCCGGTTCATTGGAAAGTAATCTTTCTATTCCTGCCGCAAATAATTTATGATCATCTGCCAATAATATCTTAGTCCTATTTGTCATTTTCCAATTCAATTTCTATTCGGGTACCCTTCCCTAATTCTGAACCAATCTGTACCTTACCACCAATAGCTTCTACTCTCGCGTTTATATTCCTCAGCCCCAATCCTTGGGACACATTGGTAACATCAAACCCTTCACCATTGTCTATAATGCAAAGCAATAATTTGCCACGCACGTTCTTCAATTCTATCGAGATTAAAGTCGGGGAGGCATGTTTTATGGAATTGTTTAAGCATTCCTGAACCAACCTGATAAGCACCAACTTTTTATCACCTTCCACGAAATCTATCTGCTCACCTTCATTTACAAAGGACACTTCACAAAAACCACTTTTTTGAACTTTCCCTAACTCTTCCTTCAGAAAGCTTTCAAACTGCACATCATTGATATAATCTTTGTTGATAGACCGAGACAGGCTACGGACTTCTTTTATGATTTGATTGATCAATTTTCTCCCTTCAAAAACCGACGCCGGATCTGAATTATTTAACACCAGTTTGGTCAGAGACAATAACTGACCAATATTATCATGTAATTCCTGACTGACATAATGAAGGGTATGTTCTCTTATTTCCTTTTCTGCATTCAGAATTGTGTTTTTAAAATCAGCTTTGATAATTTGAATTTTATGCCTGTTCTTTATTTGTCTTTGCCGATGTACAATGACAATGGCTATGATAAATGCTGCCATAATGACCATAAGTACCACACCGGCAAGGATGGCAAAAAAGGTTTGTAAGGAATCGTCTTCAATCACTTTTCGGAGAAAAAATCAAAGGTGAATAATAGGAGAAGCCAAAAATAAGGTACAAAGATGCAGCAAAAATCCTGTTCAACGAAGCCAGTATAGTAATATAATAATGACCCAGATCCCACATCATATTCAAGGAGCCAAAGTAAATAAAACTGGCAGAATAGAAAAGTAGAATGGCCGCAATGTTCCAAAAATGCGGTATCCCAAGTAAAGGCGCGTCCTCATATTTATCTGCCATAAAAACACTAAACATCAAATAACAGCAGAAAATAACAATACCCAAACTCCCCAACAAATGCGTGTATTGTTGAAAAATTAAAATTGGAGATTGGATAAACAGCGTGTTAATTATCGCCCAAGCAATGAAAAACAGAATGAAATAAATTACGTTTCTTTTAATTCTTTTAGATTCAATCAAGGCCCCAAGGTAAACCAAGATCAATATCGTCTCCCCAAAAACAAAAAATATATTGTAAATAAGCACATTCTTTTCCCCTTGCTCCACCAAAAAAAATGCATAAAGTTCAAAACTCAACACATAGGAAATAATGAACAATATAAAAGCGTGTGACTTTTCATGCAGATTATACTTCTTTTTAAAGAAGTAAAAAAACAGTGACAGTAATAAGCCAACTACAATACAAGAAATGTAAGCGTAAAAGGTCATGATGAAACTGCCATTGTTAACTAAATCTACTATTTACAATCAGGGGGGCAAATTTTCCCGCCATTCCTAATCCAAGAATTATCTGTAGTACTGGAATTGTCATTTGAAGCGGCCAAAATCAGGGTTAATTTCCCTATATATTCTTCGCTGCCTGCTTTTTCCTCTCTTATATTTACAGTTTCCTTGTCATACATTCCCAAGTAAATTTTCAATCCACCTTCCTTTTCATCTGTTTTGGCCAACAACTCTTCAATGGTCTTCCGGTCAAAAAATATAGAACGGGTCTGGTCTTTCGCAGTGTCTTCATTTACTGCTTTTTCTGCATTGGTAATAAATTTTTCGTAATTCTCTCTTAGCTGTCTAAATATTTTTAAGTCCATATTGCGATTGGATTAAGGTAAAAATAAGTTTACCAAACTTAACCAATCTTCTTATTAAAAGCCTATTATTCTAAAAAAATGAACTCAGTTTGTTTTTAAAAGCAAAAATCTTGAAATCCCTTTTTTAAAACGATTTTTCTTCGGGTTTAACAAATTGCAGAAGCACTTTAAGGGATGAAAAGTAAACAAATTGGCTTGCTTTTTATGGCTCTATAACCTTAGTTTGGTAAGTTAAACCATAAATTTGCAATCGATATTCTTTTAATTTGAATTCGGGGTAAAACCGTCTTAAAAAACCAGCTAAATCGGTCACTGAGAACCCTTTTCGGGGAGTTGCTGAGGTGGGAAAGGGTGTGGCAGTCCCGCCTTGCAGAGGATTCCCACGGCTTTCTCCACTCAAAACACTTTCTAAGCCTCGAAATGACGGTTTTTTTATAAAATTGGGTCGAAATCAAGTTATTATTTAATGGAATTACTTCAAAGTCTACCACTACGGATCCTTTTGCATAATCCCAATACCTGTTAAATACTTGGCGTTACTTTTCCCACGTTTTCGAATCCGAGTTTAAACATTTCAATAATTATCGAGAACAGCTGGTGGATATTGGAAAATCTGTTTGATCTAAGCTATAACCTTCCGAAGAGTCACTATTTTAATCGATAAGCAGAAAGAATTGATAAATTATAAGTAATTTAATCTATCTATTCGCATTTAACTTATATTCAAGATAATCTACGAAATTATGACAATAGCCATAGTGGCAATTGGCGTTTTGCTTGCCTTCATAATGCTGACGTACAACAAGCTCGTTCGCCTACGTAACAATGCCAAAGAAGGCTGGAGTGGAATAGATGTCCAGCTAAAGAGAAGGGCAGATTTGGTGCCCAACCTAGTTACCACAGTGAAAGGTTATGCCAAACATGAACAGCAGTTGCTGGAGGAATTAACTGCACTTAGAAGCAAAACCGGAGCGAATCAATCCATGCCAGAAACTTCAAAAACTGCGACAGATTTAGGTAAATCTTTAAAAAAGCTGATGGTAGTGGCGGAAGCTTATCCTGAACTTAAAGCAGATAAAAATTTTCTGAAGCTGCAGCATCAACTCTCTGAGATTGAGAATTACCTTCAAAAATCCAGAAGGTATTACAATGGAACAGTGAGAGAACTAAATATAAAAGTTGAATCTATACCCTCCAATATCGTAGCCAAAGCCTTTGGTTTCAACAAACTTGAATTTTTCACAATTTCTGATGAAGCTGATCGGATACTTCCTGAATTAAATTTTGAATAAGATGCATCGGTTTTACTTAGGCCTCGTCCTAATCCTATTCTCCAGCAGTTTATGTGTGGTCGCACAGGATGGAGAGGTAATCCTCAATTACCACAGTGAAATAGCGGTACAGCTCGATGGTTCCTTGAACATAACTGAGGAAATCGAAGTCAGAAGTTTAGGCTATGATATCAGTAGGGGGATTTTCAGAAGTTTTCCTGTAAGATACCGCGACAGGTATAACAATCAGGTAATTGTAGGATTCAAAGTACTGGAAGTAAAGAAAAATGGTATAGATGAGCCCTTTAAAGTGATCCGGCAAGGTGACTTTGAGATCATTAGAATTGGTGATGAGAACACTATTTTGGAGCCTGGTATTTATGCCTATTCGATTTCTTACGAAACAAATCGGCAGATCGGCTTTTTCGAAAACTTCGATGAGCTCTATTGGAATGCCATTGGTTCTGACTGGAGTTTTCCAATAGTGAAGGCAAGTGCGCGAATCACACTTCCAACCGGTGGAATAATGGGACAATATGCCGCCTATGCGGGGCCAGCAGGAAACACTACATGCCCCTGCACGATAGAAAAAGAATCAGACAGCTCCTTATTTGTAAAAGTTAATCGGACTTTAATGCCCGGTGAAGCCCTTACACTTGCTGCTTCCTGGCAAAAAGGGATAATTTTCCCACCTACTCAAGCGGAAAAAACCAAGAATTTTTTTAGAGACAATGCGGGTGTTTTTTGCCTTGCAATTGGATTTCTGCTTGCACTAGCTTATTATTTTTATGCATGGAACAGGGTTGGCCGTGACCCACATAAGGGAGGCATTTACCCACTGTTTGATCCTCCTGAAGGAATAGATGCTGCTTCTATTCGGTACTTGTACAAAATGAGTTTTGACACGCAAACCTATGTTGCTGCTGTTGTAGAAATGGCCACCAAAGGCTGGCTAAAGATCATAGAACGAAAGAAGAAAAAATACACCCTGGAAAAAACGGCAGGAAATAATGAAACCCCAAACTCAGGGTACCAATTAGTATTGGATGAACTTTTCCCTGCAGGGCTTAAAGAGATTAGCCTGGAACAAAAAGAACACAAGAAAATCGGAGGGGCTATGCGTGGTCTACAAAAGGATTTGTATTCCAAACTTCATGGCTCGCATTTCAAATACAATTACCCTTGGGTATTGCCGGGATTTTTAATTTCTGTTTTAAGTTTGGTGCTTGCTATCAAATATACCTTTCCCAATTTACTAGAAGCTGAAAAAACAATGCTCATTCTGGGATTAGTTATTTGTTTCTTACTGATGATTTTACTGGGTAAAATCTTTGATACCTACTTGGATTATCTGGACAAAGGTCATGTAAAAACGAGTACACTCTTAGGCGAGGGTATACTTTTGGTTATTATTATTGGGATACCAGCTTACATTGTTTATCATTTTAAGCTCAGCCCACCCTTTGGCTTCCTCTTCATTTTTCTTTTGGTAGGACTTGCCAATGTTATTTTTATTCAATTGATGAACGCGCCCACTTTAAAAGGGAGAAAAATTATGGATGAGATAGAAGGTTTCAGAATGTACCTTAATGCCGCTGAAAAACCTTTGCTAGAAACGTATAATCCTCCCGGCATCACTCCAGAGGTTTTTGAAAAATTCCTCCCTTTTGCTATCGCCTTGGAGGTAGGGGAAGCTTGGGGGAAAGCATTTGAGAGAAAACTGGAATCATCGGGAGAAGATTATAACAACCGCTCTTCCTATCATCCGATGTGGTACGCCGGTTCGGCTTTTACCGCCGGATCCCTCGTCGGTTTTTCTGACAACCTAAGTAGTTCGTTTGGTTCAGCCCTTGCCACTTCGTCCAGTCCTCCGGGAAGTTCTTCGGGAAGTGGTGGAGGCGGTGGTTCCGGAGGCGGTGGCGGCGGCGGCGGCGGTGGCGGCTGGTAGCAACACAAAAGCCTCTGAGATTGTCCCAGAGGCTTCTTTTTTTAAGAAAAATAAGTGGTTATTTCTGTTTCAATATAGCTTTCATCGCATCAATGTAAGAAGGATCAGGCACATTTTGTTGCTGTACCAGCATCACAAAATGGTCTGCTAAAATTTCTTCAGGATGAAGCGTGTAGTCGGTATTGTTACCGATTTTTTGTTTCAGATTAGTAGCTGCTGCAAAATTTTTCAATACCGGCATATTGTCTACCAGGGTGGCCTTTTTGTCATTGGCTCCTCCCTCTACAAGCATTAGCTTCTGCTTAATATAGGTAAAGAAGGAACCACCATCCCATGCTTCCTCTGCAATAAGAATGAACACCACTTCTTGTGAACTTCCGTCAATTTCAAGGGTAATGGTATGCTCAAGGAATGGCGCATCCGGATTGGTGATCACCAAATCACGAATACTTGCCGGATAGGCAACCCGACTGCTTTTGATAAAATTAATGGTTTCAAAAAGAGCCGTTCTCTTTTCCGGCTTGTGGCGCGTCAGAATGTGAAATAATTCATGAATAAGAAAACTTTCACTCGCCAAGCCCCTTACGACGATATAATTTTCCCGGGTGTAGCTCGCTGCTCCTCCTTCTTCCTCTAAGGTGGATTTTATCAAAAGGATCTCTTCGGGGAATTCCAGCTGTAATCCTAGGGCGTTAATTTTATCTTTGATCCCCAATATCCGAGCTTCTAAAATGGTCTTCTCTTCCTTCGTCCAGGCTTGGGCCTGCTGAGCAGCAAAAGTGAGGTAATCTTCCTCCTTGGTATTTTCTTTATTCTTGGTCCTTGAGGCAAGATCAAACTTTGTCATTGCCTTTGTATAGGAATCAGAAGTGCCCAGTTTCTCGGCAGCTTCCTCTTTAGGGGTGAAAATAATAGAAGTGTTTTCGTCTATGGTAACCACAATGTCTGGATCTCGCGGACCAGGTTTGGCGGGCTCTTTAGGCTCTGGATTATCTACCGTACACGCCATGACCATTGCCAGTAGAAAGAAAGGGTAAAGTATTCGCTTCTTCATTCGAGTTGAATTAATATGTTGGTTAATATATAGGTATTACTTTTTATTTTCTTGATCCAGTACATTTTGTAACAAACTGGCAAATGAGGCGTCGTTGGGAGGAGAAAGCATGGTAATGTGCTCACCTTTTGTTTCCCATACACGTAATAGTTTCACAAAAGGTTGCCATCCAAATCGCTCTTTGTCAGGAAGATAACCTGATGTAATCTTTGCTTTGATTAGGTCAACGGCTCCTTCGTAATATTCGATTTCATATTCCTTACAGGCTTCCTTATAAACGTATTCAACACGCTTATAGGTTTTAAGCAAGGAAGATTCTGCTTTCTCCTCTTGGGGTCGGTACCACTTATGAACCTTTTGAATTTTCTTTTCCCAGGAGGTTTTTTTAATCCGCTTGAATATGGCTGGGTGCCTGATCAATAATTCTACATCAAACTTCCGCTTTCCCAAGAAATGCCTGACGTAATTCACAAAGCGTTCCCTTAAACCTTTATTAGAATCACTTTGGAAAGCATAGGTGTCAAAAAGCACCAATTTTTCTACATCTTTCCCCATTTTTATCAGCTGGATAGCCATTTCATAAGCTATTATTCCTCCCAACGAATACCCTGCCAAAAAATAAGGCCCATCAGGGTTTTGTTGTAATACTTCCGAAAGGTATTGGGTAGCGATGGCCTCCACAGTATGTAAAGGTTGCTCTATACCATCCAGTCCCTTGGCCTGAATTCCAAAAACAGGCTGTTCCCTATCCATTTCTCTGGCCACAGCATAAAAAGGCATAATATTCAAACCACCACCATGGACAATATACAAGGGAGGTTTCGAACCTGTTTTTTTTATTGCCACAAGGCTTTTCCATTCACTGTCCCCAAGTACACCACTTTTGATAGCCTGTGACAGGTTTTGTATAGTAGGATATTTAAACAACACCGATAAAGGCAATCGAATTCCGTATACTTTTTCCAATTGCACCATCACTTTAACCGCTATGAGAGAATGGCCTCCTATTTCGAAAAAATTATCATTTTTATCTATATGCGCCAGACCTAGGGCTTTTTTCCAGATAGCTGCAACCAATTGTTCTTCCGGATTCAGGTCGGGTTCAAGGCCCTTGGATGATGAAGGAGTCATTCTTTCCGGATCAGGAAGGCCGTTGCGATTCACTTTGCCATTTTCCAACAAGGCAAATGTTTTCAACCAAAGGAAATCCCTTGGAATCATGTAATTCGCTAAGGTCAGACCCAGTTGGTCTTTCCATACACTGACCTGATTGGCTTCAAGGTATTGCCATTCCTGGTCATTAAACGAGTCGTTTTGAAATTGAGTAATGTATGCTTTAAGGTATGCCTCTCCATTGTCATCTTTCCTTACCTGAACAATGGCATCGCTGATTCCTTCCAATTGCCTGATCACACTTTCCACCTCAGCCAACTCAATCCTGTACCCCCTGATTTTGACCTGATGGTCCATGCGACCACTTATTACCAATTCATCCGATCGGTTAATCCAACCTAAATCTCCAGTTTTAAACATCTGGCACTGAGAAACGACTGCGTTCCTGTTTTTCATAAACTTTTGGCAGGTAAGCTCCGGTTGGTTCAAATAACCTCTACCAACTCCATGCCCTGCAATGTAAACTTCACCTTTTCTCCCTCTTTGAACCGGATTGCCATCTTTATCCAAAATAAGAATTTGGGTATTTAATACTGGCTTTCCTACCGTAATTACCGAATCAGTTAAAAGTATTCGTTTAATGGTGGAATAAACCGTTGTTTCGGTAGGCCCGTAAACGTTCCACAATTCACCGCCAAGCGCTAATAAGCGATGCGCCAGCTTTTTCTCTAAAGGCTCACCCCCGCTGATCATCCGTAATTTTATAAGCTTGCTGGTCCAGTCGCCCTCCAGCAACATTTTCCAGTGGGAAGGCGTAGCAAACATGAGGGTTATTTCTCTTTTTTCCAGTTCCCTGATGATAGCTTGAGGTTCTTTGCGCTGCTCCTTGTCCAGGATTACAATCTCTGCACCAAAAGCTAGGGAAACCAGCGTCTCCAAGAGCGCGATATCAAATGAAACCGAACTTACGGCCAGAACTTTGTCTCTATCGGAAACTCCAGGATAGTCTTTTACCACCGAAACAAAGTTGAACAAGTTGAGGTGCTCCAACACTACCCCTTTGGGTTTCCCTGTAGTTCCGGAGGTATAAATAATGTAGGCCGGATCTTCGGGGAGAGATTCTACCTTCGGATTTTGACTGGAGTAAACATCGCTTCTGCATATAAAATCCTCCCACACAATTTTTTCTACCTTGGTTTTTAGGCTTTCATTTTTATCGGACGCCCCAATAAAAAACTTACAAGAATCATCCAACATGTACTCAATGCGCTGAGCCGGATAATCGGTATCCACCGGCAGATAGGCGCCTCCAGCTTTAAGAATACCCAGAATACTAATCAAAAATTCAGGAGACCTATCCAGTACTATCCCTACTATTTGACCTTTTCTGAGCCCTTTTTCCAATAAATATCCGGCCAATTGGTTGGCCTTGCTATTCAATTCCTTATAGGACACTTCCCTGTTTCTATAAAGCACCGCAGGCTTGGCTCCATACCTGCTCACTGCTACCTCTATCAGCCGCTGTATGGAGGTATAACTGCTGCGAATAACCCCATCGTCTTCAATCATTCCAATACCCTTGAAAGTTAGGTTTGGTGTCAACAAAGAAAGTTTTTGGTTCGGATCTGCCAGTCCAGCTACCAGAATCTGCAGGTATTGGGAGGCAAGGGATTTGATCCTTTTTAGGTCAAAAAGGTCGTTGGCATATTCTATCCTTACCCGAATTCCATCGGGGTTTTCTTTCACTAAAAAAGTAAGGTCAAATTTAGATGTGTTTTGAGGAATAGACATCACCTCCATAGACAATCCCTCTGCTTTGTAAAGGGCCTCCTTGCCAAATTCCATGACAAACATGACCTGAAATAATGGGTTCACTCCAAAACGTCTATTTTGAGCGCTTGCTGCCACGATTTTTTCAAAAGGAACTTCCTGGTGATCGAAAGCCTCCAGGGTGTTTTTTTTCACTTCCAACAAGATGTCTTTAAAAGAATCCTCCGGTTTTAAAATACTACGAATCGGCAATGGATTAACAAAATACCCTATCAGTGGCTCCGCTTCCACCTGTCTTCTTACGCTCATGGCTGTACCTACACACAGATCCTGCTGCCCGCTACTTCGTCCCATCAGAGATTTAAACACAGCCAGCAAAATCATAAAAGGAGAAATGCCAAGTTGCTGTCCAAGGTTAAGAATACCGTTATTTTGAGCCTGTTCAATAATAAAATCAAAGGTTTCACCTCTATGAGATTTCTGTTTCAAATTTTCACCCTCCCCTAACAGGTTCAGAGGCTTAATTCCTTTGAGTTTCCTTTTCCAATAAATTAACTTTTCTTCTAGCGCATCGTCTGTAAGCCGCTCTCTTTGCCACAATGCATAATCTGCATATTGAATTTTCAAATGCGGTAAAAAAAGCCTTTCTCCCGTTTTCTCAGCCTTTACCAGGGCAAAAAATTCTTTGATAAAAACAGGTATGGACCACCCGTCAAAAGCAATATGGTGGACAATGACAAACAAAAGGCATTCATCGGGTCCCACGGGGTACATTTTGGCCCGAATCATAAAATCCTTTCCTAAATCAAAGGGCCTTTCTAATAATTCAGACATGTCCTCATCAGGAAACCCTGAATGAGAATACCCTGTACTTGTGGAGGCTTCCGCCAGCTCCCAGCCCAAAACTGGCATTACCTGCTGAGAAGCTTCCTCACCCTGTTCCCTGACAACGGTTCTCAATACTTCGTGGCGCTCCAGGATACTTTGTATGGCTTCCTGAAAGATTACCCTACGGATTTCCCCTTTTATTTTCAAAAGTATCGGAATATGGTATTGGCTGGAACCTTCGAGCTTATCTGTTAGCCAAAGGCTTTCCTGTCCAAAAGAGAGAGGAATGAATTCCGGCCGGGGTCTGAATGGGAGAATACGGAAATTTTCTATTTCTTTTTGCGCTTTACTCCTGATAATGGCCGCAACACCGGAAACCGTGGGACTGGAGAATAATTCGCTGATGGTTATTTCTACACCTATCAATTCCTTTATTCTTCCGATCATCCGGATGGCTAAAAGGGAATTTCCTCCGGATAAAAAGAAGTTATCCGTAATGCCAGGCTTGTCGGAATGCAGTGCTTTTCTCCACAGGTCCAGCAGTTTACTTTCCATCAAGGAAGTAGGGGCTTCAAACCCTTCTTCCTCAAGTTCCACAACAACTGCACTTTCCAGCTTTTTTCGGTCAATTTTCCCATTAGGGGTAAGTGGCAATTTATCCAACTGCTCCAGCCGAGATGGTACCATGAAGGAAGGGACTATATTTTTTATATTGGTTATCAGCTTTCTTTTATCCAGGTTTTTATCACCTGTGACAAATCCAGCCAAAACCTTCTCGCCTGAGGGTCTGGTTTGAAGGACAACAACTGCATTATCTACTCCCTCCATGGATTGCAAAACGGCGGATACCTCATCCAACTCAATCCTGTACCCATTCAATTTGACTTGATTATCCAACCTACTCAAAAAATCAATCTTACCATCTTCACGCCAAACACCCAGATCACCCGTTTTGTAAATGAGGTTTCCTTCCCCTCCTTCCAGCGGATCCGGAACGAATTTCTCGGCCGTTAATTCAGGCCTATTCAGATATCCTGCTGCCAGTCCTTTACCCCCCAGGTAGATTTCTCCCGGAATTCCTATCGGGCAAGGCATAAGATCCTGATTAAGAATATAAGCAAAACTCCCTGCTATCGGGCGACCTATAGACAACGACTTGCCAGAAACTAATTTTTCACAAGTGGAATAGGTAGTGTCTTCAGTAGGTCCATAAAGATTTCTCACAGTAATTCTCTTCAGATCCAGCCGGTCAACTACCTTGTCCGGAATGGGCTCCCCTGCCATGTTCAGGAGGCTGACAGCTGACAAGTCGACCTTTTCCTCCACTAGTTTCTGTACCAGGCTGGGTACGGTGTTGATCAAAACATTTTTATCTCTGTGTAAGTACTCAGGAATTTGAAGTCCATTTTGAAGAATCCGCGTAGGTTTGCCATAAGCCAGGGGAAAAAATAGTTCAAAAATAGAAAGGTCAAAACACATAGAGGTAACCGCATACATCAAACCAAAGCTTTCGGGTCTGAATTCCATGCCACACCAATCCAAAAATGCCGCTAGGTTGCCATGTGTCAGCGTTACTCCTTTGGGTTTACCCGTGCTACCAGAAGTGTATATCACATAGGCACATTGATCTGGGGAGAATTCAGCATTCTCCTGGTTATTTACCGGATTATCAATAAAAGCTTCTGCCAACTTGATTATTTTTCCCTTTTCCGGAAGTTCTGGAAGTCCGACCGAACCGGCATCTATCACTAGATAATAGGCGCCGCAATCAGCCAATATATAGGCAATCCTTTCTTTCGGGTATGCCGGATCAACAGGCACATAAGCTGCTCCTGCTTTCCATATACCCAGCATTGCGGCTAACATGTCCATTCCCCTTTGCACCAGAAGGACTACATGATCCCCCCTTTTCACACCTTCCCTTTTCAAACTGCCGGCGAATTGATTTGCCCTGTACTCCAGATCCAGAAACCCAATCTGATTTTCGCCCTCCAACAATGCAGGTGCATTCCCTACCAAGTTTACCTGCTCCTGAAACCGATCAGAAAAGCTTGGATAATTGGCTTCTTTTTGGTAATCCTTCCTTCCGGAGAGTTCATCAATCTCATACCTTGAAAGCAAAGCTATTCCTTTTACAGGTTGTTGTGCATTTTTAGGTAGCTCCCGCACCAACCGCCTGAAATGTGCAAGCATCCTCTGCATCCTTTCAGGAGCAAATAGCCCTTTGTCGTACTCCATGGTGCAGTTAAGGCCATTGGTGTCTCCGGAAAGCGTGAAGGTAATGTCGTATTTTGCAGCTACAGGATCAACTTCCAGGCTCTTGGCATCGAGCCCTGGTAACAGCAGGTTTTCTGCTGCTGCAGATCCATCGTGCATCACAAACAGGATATTGAAAAATGGTTCTCCGGGTCTGTCTCTGGAAGCAAAAGCTTCTACCAGTTTTGTGAAAGGAATCTGGCTAAATTCCAAAGCCGAAAGCACTTCTTTCCTGACTTGCTTTAAAAATTTCCCGAAAGTGTCCTCTGGATTTATCCTGGATCTTAAAGGCAGGGTATTGATAAAATAACCGATCAAATCTTCAGTGCCTGGCAAATTCCGATCTATTACGGGGATTCCCACACAAATATCCCTTTGATTGCTGTACCGGTAAAGTAAAACTTTAAAAACCGCTAGAAAAGTCATGAAAAGAGAGGCTTGATTTTCTTTTCCTATGGAAGCAATCGGCCCAATTTCTTCCTGATCAAGAAAAAACCGTAGCATCCCTACTTGCCTAAAGGAGGATGTTGATTTTTTAAAGTCTTTTGGTAATTGCAGGATTTTCCAATCTGCCAATGCCTCTTCCCAATAGGACATGCCGGCCTTATATTCCAGCGTATTTATCAGGTTTTGTTGCTGCCGGAGATGCGAGGTAAAGTTCAAAGAGATGGAAGTCGTATCCATCTCTGCTCCATTAATAAGGGACCGGTAATTGTCTGACAATTCCCGAAGAAACACCTTCATGGAATAATCATCAAAAGCAATGTGGTGAAAAACCAGACCCAATACTTGGATATCCTTTCCGTAGTTGACCAATATACCTCGCACCATAAAATCCCTTTTAAGATCAAATGGAGTTTGAAAAAAAGGTGCAAGTACTGCGCGGCTTTGCGCTGCTGAAAATGACTCCTCTGACAAATCCTTAATGAGCAGGCTCCAATCCTCTTCGGATTGGAGCATTACCTGATCGATCTCCAAAAAACAGGTTCGTAGTACTTCGTGTCGTTTCATTACAGCCTGAATAGCAAATTCAAGCTTTTTTGCGTCTAAATCACCTGCCAGAAGGTAAGCCACTGGCAGGTGATAGGCCAGAGACCCTTCCAACTTATCTACGAACCAAAGCGATTGCTGTGCAAAAGAAACACCAGAAACGGTCGTTTCAGTTGGTGATATTAAAGGAATAGATTTTTCTACTTCCTCTCTGGTACGGCTGAGAATTACCTCGTTCAATTCGGAAATTGTTGGAAAATCAAAAACATCCGAAACGCCAACCCTGAGGCTCCGCTCTTTTTTGAGATAGGCAACAAGTCTCATCGCAGCCAAGGAATTGCCTCCAGCCTCAAAAAAATTTCGGAATAGTCCGGTATGTTTTAGGCCAAGAACCCAGTCGAAAGCTTTCTGAAGAAACCGCAATTCGGGATCAGCGACAAACTCATTTTCGCTTGCTGCTTCCTTTCCCGTCCTGGGCATTAATGCAGCTTGATCCACTTTTCCATTTTCGGTAAGTGGGAAACTATCTCTAATTTCAATTTTGCCAGGCACCATATAAGAGGGAAGGCGCTGTGCCATCAGTTCTTTTCCATATAGAGGATCCAGTTCAGCTCTGGGAACCACAAAAAGAACTATCTGGTCTGGGGAATTACTTGTTGGTTTGGAAAGCATAGCGAAGGCTTCCTTTACCAGCCCAGTTTCAAGCATCGCCTTTTCAATTTCCGTTAAATCTATCCGGATTCCTTGAAATTTTACCTGACGATCCATTCTTCCTTCAAATACCAAGGATCCATCCGGTAGCATGCGAACCATGTCGCCGGTGGCATACATCACGGCACCCTTACCGCCACTAAAGGGGTCAGGGAGAAATCTGGCAGCAGTTAATGCTGGATCTTTCCAATATCCCAGAGCAACCTGCGATCCGCCGATATAGAGCTCTCCCAAGACTTCTGTAGGTAACCTGCGGGCATTCTGATCCAGCACGTAACAATTGACACCTGGAACCGGTCTCCCTATGGTGATCCGGCCTTGGTCCGGCTTGATTTGTGCCACTGTTGACCATATGGTAGCCTCCGTCGGTCCATACTCGTTGTAAAGACCAACTCCATGCATTTCAAGAAAGTGAATGGCTGCGAGGTCTTCTGGCAGACGCTCTCCTCCCAATATTACCCGCTCGAGTCGCTGTCCTTTTAGTAAATCATGCTCCAGAAGAAAGCGGTAGTATGCAGGAACACAAAGCAGGGTATCGGTTCCCTGGAACAATGCAGGTAGGAGATCAGGTTCCTGAATGGAACGATCAGAACTGACAGTAAGACTGCCTCCGGTACACAATGGCCAAAAAATAGCCGCCAGTGATGCATCAAATGTAAGTGGCGGAACCAACAGCAGATGAGGTACACAGGCGTAATAATTCATCCTACCTTGAGTGGCATGCAACAGTTGTCGATGGCTGACCATGACTCCTTTAGGCACCCCAGTACTTCCGGAAGTGTATATGATATAAGCGAGGCCGTCAGCGAAAATCTCTGATTTGGAAAGCAAAATATCTTCTGCCTCTTTCACTGCCTTATCAAATGATATAGATTTAAATTGCTGTTCCTCCGCTAATATATCTGATTCATTGCCATCTGTAAGTAGTATTTTAGCACCCAGCTGGTTCAGGATCTCTCTTTTTCTTTTTTCAGGCCATTCGGGATTTATTGGTACAAAAGCTTTTCCCGCTTTGGCTATTCCAAGGATGGCAGCCATGTAACGGTAGCTTCTGTCCATACTCAGTGGCACCACCCGCTGGTCTATAAGGTCTGGGTTTGCCAAAAATGTCCAGATCTTGGTTGACAATTTATCCAACTCCGAATAGGTATAGGTCTTTTCCCCCACCCGGATTGCAGGCCTGGTTGGATAGGATATTACCCCTCTCAGAAATAAATCCATCACCGTCTGAACCGGATCGCTATTTCTTTCTCCATGAAAATTCATTACTTTCATTTGCTCCTTTTCCAACATTGTGGCTTTTATCCTGGAAAGTTAAACGATCCATCGTCTTTGAAAACGTATGGATCCTAAATGCTACCAAAGGCGAGCCGCGCCTCTATTTTAAATCAACTACCTGTCCGAATTGCTTCCATAATAACAGGTTAGAACGAGTCTCCTTCAGGTATTCAAAAGAGGTAGCTTTCCGTTTCTTGCCAAAATTTTTTTTAATACAGCCCATTGTCCTTCAAAATCTCATTTGGTTATTTCGGCGTATCAACGCTGAAAACAACGTATCCTAAAAAGCCACTAAATTTCAACCGTGAAATTCCTAGGATGCTAATCGGTATGTACATTTAATAGATCATATATCTTACACTAAAGAAAGATTCTAGGATTAAGTCAATAGGTTAGTTAAGCTTGTTATAAATTTATAATCCACTTTTATGGATTTAAAATACAAATATATGTAATTTTTTACGATTACATAGGGTTGGATGAAAATGATATTACGGTAACTTGCCTTTCAAAATTAAACTATTTACGTTAGTTGTTTTCAAAGACGAAAAGTGTGCTTAAATTAAAAAATGGTATTCTCTTAGCAATAAAGTAGTAATTTTACTGACCGATGATTTATTTTCCCTCCAAAAAAAGACTGGCACATATTGTTTATGAATCTGATGATCGTGCTTCCAAGAATTTTGACCTGGCTTTATTGGTTCTGATTTTATTAAGTGTAGTAATAGTAATTTTAGACTCTGTACAAAAAATTCATGACGATTATGGCCCTATTTTGTATTGGCTGGAATGGTTTTTTACTATTATTTTTTCCATAGAATATTTTCTACGCATCTGGCTGGGTAATAATAAATCCGGTTATATTTTTAGCTTTTATGGTGTGGTAGATTTGTTGGCCGTATTGCCAACCTACCTCAGCCTTTTTTTATTCCAAACGCAATACCTGACAGTAATAAGAGCACTTCGGTTTTTAAGGATATTAAGAATTCTTAAATTACCAGAGTACATTAAAGAAGCTTCCTTATTAACAGAGGCATTGAAACACAGCAGGACCAAGATTCAAATTTTCGTTGGGTCAGTTTTAACCATCGTATTGGTGATGGGGTCCATAATGTACATAATTGAAGGACCTGAAAGTGGTTTCACCTCCATTCCCAGGTCAATGTATTGGGCCATCGTCACGCTCACCACTGTCGGCTATGGAGACATTACTCCCACCACTGACTTTGGCCAATTTATGGCCTCTATCATTATGTTACTGGGTTATGCAATTATTGCAATACCTACGGGCATCGTCACTTCTGAATTGGTCACGGCCAAAAGTGCCCGAGAGATAAATACCCATCCTGACATAAAATTATGCCCGGCCTGTAATCTAAAAAATCACAGCCTGGATGCGGTATTTTGCAGGCGTTGTGGTACCAGGCTTTCACCCAAAAGCTTATAGCGACTTATTAGGGTTTTTATCTAGCCTTAAAAGATTTATATTTATTCATTGCCCAACCCCGGGCAGTATCACTGATCAAATCATCAATTAATCGCTGGTAATTTTGGTCTTTAAAAGTAGTGAATTTGCTTGATGAAATGGTAAACGGATCAGTGCTTGTGCTGTTCAAATTTAAGGTCTGCTGATACTATTCCCTGGTCCAATTTAAGGCTGCTAAAACAAATGTAGAAGTACTTCCAGCCTCAATTATAAGAATCCCTTTTCAGCTGCTTTAGGCCAATAGTTCATAGCCATCCGTTTCAGGTTGATCATGCTTTTCTGCTTTGCACAAAAAAAAGCCATGAAACAAAATTTCATAGCTTTAGTCAATTAACAATAAACCCAAAATAACCTGCTGTAGGAGAAGGAGTCGAACCTCCACGGGGCAGTTAGGAAAAATACGAGCTCGCTATTTTCTTTGTTCTGTGGTCCCCACCCCC
>Ga0222651_1000493_pt1 | contig 24949 bp, 24 predicted proteins | sample AntAcemetagen369_FD_179855 | JGI IMG/M metagenome (GOLD analysis project Ga0222651, IMG submission 179855) | Saline water microbial communities from Ace Lake, Antarctica - #369 | ecosystem: Environmental > Aquatic > Non-marine Saline and Alkaline > Saline | place: Antarctica: Ace Lake...
CACCGCCAAGGCCTGGGCCTACAAGGAGCAAATGGTCGAGTTCTGGTATCAAGCCGACGCCGATGCCGGCAAGGCCTTCTTCGAGCAGTGGTATCGCAGCGTCATGCACAGCAAATTGCCTGCAGTCAAAAAGGTCGCCCGCTCACTCAAGGCTCACCTCGGCGGTCTGCTGACTTACTTCAAGCACAAGATCACCAACGCACTGACCGAGGGCTTCAACTCCAAGATTCAAGCCCTCAAGGCCGACGCACGTGGCTTCCGTAACTTCGAAAACTACCGCACTAGAATCCTGTTTTTCTGCGGCAAACTCGACATGATGCCCGTTGTTCATTCCCCCCTTTACCCACAGTAAAACGTGAAGACCCATTTAAAAGTTCGCAATATCTTACTAATTGTGTGCATCTTATGGAATATTGAGTCGGGGCGAATCTTGCCTTGTCCTCAATCAAAACCCCAAATTATGGCATATTCATTGAATGACGACGATTTGAGGCTGATCTGAAAGTTTAACCTCGGCTACTTGGTCAAATTCTCGAACAAGACTCGACTCGTTCCCTACACAATGGAGACGTCACAAAATTAGCATAATGAAAAATATAAAATTAGTTTAACCATGTTTATCGGAGCCATGTGTGTTTATGGTCAGTCCGATCATATTCGTGAATTCACACCAGATTCTAAGGTGCAGGAGAAATTAGCCAACATTCCTGAAGCTGTAATAGTGTCCGCGAACGAGAATTTGCCTCGAATTATTTCGGGGAACTTAGGTAAGATTAATATAGACAGCCTGAGGCGCCCATCGGAGATTAAGGAATCTCAGGCATTTAAAAGTGCAGCTGAGGTATTTGGGATTGAGCCGGCAGATCTGGTTCTGCGGAAGTCGGTTAAAGGCCCATTGGGAGCAACTCATGTTTCCCATGATATTTGGATTAATGGTCTTCAAGTAGTTGGTGCGGAACTCAAAGTTCACATCAAGAACGACGGCGAAATCTATATGATGTCCGCTCCGGGGCTAAGATCAAAAGAAGTCCCGCAACGTAACCGGGTGAGTTTAGACTTAGCCAAGACTCGTGCGGAATCTTTCTATAAATTGTCTGCAAAGAATGATACTGAATCTCAGTTGGTTTATGTCTATGAATCAGATAGTGGAGGTTTAGTTCTCTGCCATGAAGTCATCCTGATGGATGATCGACTGGAGGGATTGCCAAGTTCTAAAGTGTACATAAATGCAATTAGTGGTGATATAGTGACGGCATATTCGCTTATTCATTCAGCAAAAAACCGTACTGTTCGTGATGCGAATTTTGCTAATAACATCGCCGGAACAATCAAACGTTCCGAAGGGGGAGGCGCAAGTGGAATTAGCTACGTCGATACAAATTATGATGATATGGGGTATACCTATGATTATTATAACACAAAATTTGGAAGAGATTCTCTTGATGGCTCAGGGTTAGCTCTAAGCGCAAATGTTAATTTTCGTTTTACCGGAAGTCCATACCAGAACGCAGCTTGGTTGGGCACTCCGTATAATGTAATGATTTATGGAGAAGGAAGCGGGTCGTACAATAATTGGGCAATTAGCCAAGAAGTAACTGCTCACGAAATGCAGCATGGGGTTACCTCTAAAGAGTCCAACCTTTTGTATGTTCAAGAGTCGGGCGCAATCAATGAATCTATGTCTGATATTGCTGGAGCTTCTGTTGATGCCTACGCAATTGGCTCAATTCCTTCAAGTGTTTGGAAAATTGGTGAAGACATCCTCACTGCGGGATTTCGAAATATGTCGGACCCAAATGCCCACGGAGATATTGATTATTATGGCAATATACTCACACTAGCAACAAACGTTGTTCCTCAGCCATCTAATGACTGGGGCTATGTACATAGCAACAGCGGTATTGGTAATTTGGCGTTTTATTTAATGGTCGACGGTGGAACTCATCCTCGTTCTGGGACGGGTGGAATTCCCACTACATCTGTGCCTTCAATTGGACTGTCAGAAGCGGAGGCAATCTTCTACCGCGCAAATACGGTCTATTTGGGTATGGGAGCTCAATACATGGATCTCCGAGCGGCAACAATTCAAGCAGCAAGCGATCTGTATGGATCGCCCACTAATACAAGAGTCGCGATTGCATGGGATGTAGTTGGAGTGCCTACTTTTGTTAATAGAAATCCTGTTAATATTTCTACTCGGGCATTTGTAGGATCCGCAAATATGGTCGCTGGTTTTGTTCTAAATGGTTCAGGAACTGACAGTACTTTAATCAGAGCAGTCGGGCCAACGCTCGGAACATACGGCGTCACAGGAGCAATTAGTGATCCACAGGTAACCTTAGTTAGTGGGGGATCAACAATCGCTTCAAACGATAATTGGCATCTTGCCGGGAATTGGTCATCAATTCAGTCAACCGCCTCAACTGTTGGTGCTTTTCCTCTTCCCAATCCCAGCAACGATGCAGCAATTCTGACGACCTTAGGATCTGGTGTTTATACTGCCACTGTTAGTGGTGTTTCAGGGGTCACTGGAATTGGTCTGGTCGAAGTCTATGATGCGAATGGGAGTAATAGTTTGTTCCTTAAGAACATTTCGACACGCGCTGAGGTGAAATCAACCGCCAAGCCAGTCGCCGGTTTCGTTATAAATGGCAGTGGAAATAAAACCTTATTGTTGAGAGGCGTCGGTGTAAGTACAGGCTTGCCGACTGTGATCTCCGATCCTCAGATAAAGCTATTTAGCGGAGCAACCCAAATACGCAGTAATAATTCTTGGAAAACTGACGAAGCAAGTAACAGTCAGAAATCCAAGATTATTGCGGCCCAAACTGCAGTTGGCGCGTTTTCCCTAACAAGTAATAGTGAATCAGCATTGTTAGTTACACTTCCAGTCGGAGCTTATACAGTAGAGCTTTCCGATTTAGGTGGCGGAACAGGCAAGGTTGGAATGATCGAAGTATATGTTGTAGATTAATACTTTGACGATACGAGAGGGAGAGCTATGCTCTCCCTCTTTTTTATTTACGTTCAACTCAAAATTCTAATGCGTTCACTGATACTTCCTTTTCTTTTTGTTTCAATATTTCCGCTATTTTCAGCGGTTCCTTCTTTCCAAGTTCTTAATGTTTCGGAAAAACTAAATAACTCTTCAATTGACCTAATTGCGATAAATCAAGATGGAGCAATCATTTTCAATTTCACTGAAAATCGAATATCAAGATCCGGAATCTGGATGAATCGAGATACTTCCAGTTTTATCAAATTGGAACTCGGTCCTGGTGAAGTCTCCTCTGTCAGTGGAATTAACTCCAGTAATAGGATGGTTGGTATTGTGGTTACCGCAGATGGAACAACTTTTGCCAGCTCTTGGGATGAGTTCGGATCAATAAGTCTCATGGACACACCCGATTCTGTTCAAAATGTGCAGCCGAAATCAATTAATGACAATGGGGTTGTAGTCGGAGAATGCAAAGTTAACGGATTAACCGGAACGCAAATATTTTCGCTAGTTAACAATGATTTCAAAATTATAAAAGGCCTAAATGGATTCAACCGCGTTTCAGATGTGAACTCAAGAGGCGAGTACACCGGATCGAGTTCGCCGGAATTTTTTACGCCTTCAGAAATTACATATGGTGAAATTGGAGAAACCTCTACACTAGAGACTCTTTCACTTAGAGGGCGTGGTAATTCACTTTCAGATTCAGGAACAATTGTTGGAAAAGTAGTTACAGATTCGGCACCTCGCGGTCTCGCATTTATTAAACGTATCAATCAACCTCTGGAAATTCTAGGCACACTTGGTGATGGTGTTGAAAGTGAAGCCTTTTCTGTCAATAGCGATGGAGTGGTGGTTGGAACAAGTCTCGCAAATATTGATATCGGAGTGTCAGCGATATATTATAAAGATGGTATCCTCTATAATATTGAAGATATGCTATTTTCTAATCTGGGAAATCAAGCGGTGAATGCTCCCAGACTTCACGAAGCGGTAGACATTAACGATCGTGGAGAGGTTTTGGTGAATGGAGGAAGTGCTTTCCTGCTTATTCCCGATGATTCGCCTAATCATGCGAAAGTTACAAATGCTTCCTGCCTTATCAAGAATTCACAGACCGATGGGTTAGCTTATATCGGCTGGGGGCGATCAAGTGATCAGCCAATTGAGGGACTTGGGCGTGCAATAGGCCCAACATTGAATTCATATGGTGTAGAAAACAGTGCACAATCGACTAGGCTAATTCTCCACTCCAATGGTGTGTGGCAAAGCAGTAGCGGAGGTGACTGGGCTACGAATGATGATGTTGAGGAAGTTGAACGAATCGGTTCAACTTTAGGAGCATTTCGAATTCCACGAGAAAGTAAAGATTCTGCTATTATTCTTCCTCCGACCCGAAATACGGGTGTATTGGGTTTTGGCGCTTCTACAGCGGAAACTGTAAGTGTATTGGGGGAAATTTACTTTAATTATGAAAAGCCTCTTACAAAGGGGATTGAAAATTGTTCAATATTGGCGGCCTCGTCTAGCGGGAGCGTCAAAATAGGCGTTGTGGTAGAAGGTGAGTCTCCAATGTGGTATCTGGTTCGGTTAGCAAACGAATCCTTGGAAGGCTTCGGAGTGAAAAATAACATTGGGGAGGTTTCTTTGCGGTATTTTGATCCAAACGCTGAATTCCCAGTAACAGCAAAACTGGTTAATAGAAGTACGTTGGAATCTCTAGTGGGAGCATTTCCTGTGACGGAAAATGAGGCAAGACGAAGTATGGTTGTTCGCCTCTCAGCTGGACTCCATTTTTTTGAAGCCCTCACTGATAATACGGGGGGGCAAGTCTTAATCGAACTATATGAACTTTGAGTTAGAATGAGCTGAGAATCATTTAATTTAGTGACAGCAAATAAATATATGAGTAAGTTTGCCATTACCCTTCAAAGAATTAATATTTTTCAGATGGTATTCATTCATTCATTCTTAGTATTGAAGCCTCGTTTATCGAATAATCGGACTAGCAGGTTATTTATTTGCGGGACATTGTGGATTTTGGGCTGCTGCTGAAAGAATCGGAAATCTGATGAGTTTAGGAAATAGTTGGCTGTCTAGATCATGATCACCTATCGAGTGAAATGAGGAGGATTCGTTTCTAGATTCTTTCCCATGAGACTAATTTGAATATCCTCGAGAAGAAACTCGCCGAAGCGCAGCATATTTAAACGACACGCCCTATCCGTATTATCGCTTAGGCGTCGCTCGTGCTGGCCATTATCAAGGAAGGAGAAGCAGAAAAAAGGGTCAATCCTTACTGTTTGACATTTTTGAATGAATTGAATTGATGGAGGGATGGCAAGGAAGCTGAGATTTGAGTCGGAAGGAGGGCTGTATCACGTGATCAATCGGGGAAACCGTCGCAGTTGGGTATTCGAAAGCGATGGTGCGAAGCGATCGTTTGAAAAGACATTGAATGAAACCTGTGAGCGCAGTGGATGGATTCTCCACGCGTGGGCGATCATGGGGAATCACTTCCACTTGGCAGTGGAAACACCGCAACCGAACCTGAGTGAAGGCATGCGTTGGCTGCAGAGTGTCTTTGCGGTGCGCTACAACCACTTTCGAAAAGATACCGGACACATTTTCCAGGGACGCTTCAAAAGCATCGTGGTGGAGAATCAGCAACGCATGGGCTGGCTAAGTCACTATAGCCAGATGGAAATGGTTTCGCCTGATCACGTCGGCATGCACGCACCAGCCGTAACGTTGCGCCGCTTCACCCAAGGCGCGTTCAAACGCCTCAGCAGCTCCCTTCCCCGCAAAAATGGGTGAACGGTAATTACCCCGGTTAATAATGTGATAACACGCTCCGACAAGCTCGATTCGCAGCGGTCTGGGCATCCATCAAACGGGCTCGGGATCCAGTGATTTTGTCAAGAGTCAAGACCTGACGTCTTCTGATTGCCTAGCCGGGCGCAGCGGGGTCCCCGCCGGTCTGATCACGGCGGGCACCGACGGGACGTAACGAAGCAACGCGAAGTGGAGGAGCGACGGTGACAGGGCGGGTCCTACAGGAGCCCTGCTTCGGGCGCGATTCTTCGCGACCAGGGCCGACGCCGGTGGGGCTACTGCCCAACGGACTGAGGGCGCGCAAGCGACCGAGGGAGGATGTAGATGGCATGACAGCTTTGCTGGCGTGACATGTGCCGCTTGGGTCAGGGACAACGGGTGGGAAAGGAGACCAAGGAAGTTTACGTCATTCTATCCATTAACCCCGTCGTTTGCTGCTTCGCGGCTCCTATTTTCAGTCTCGCTCGGCAGGAAAGTAATCACTACGCCATAGTGTAGTCTCGTTTGGGACAAATCTTGCGGACTGAATAATTTTTTCGACAAGGTTAATTTGTTTTGGTGTGCCTTGCATAATTCCGAAATGTATATATCTAGGCCAAAATTGGTCTTCCCCAAAATCAATTAGCACTTCTTTTACGCCTATTAAATCGTGATTGGCCACCGCGACTTGGGTTAAGTAATTTTGGACTTCTATGTTCTCCGTTGTTAACACGAAATTTTGGCTAGGGAAATTCGGATGATTGCCAATATAGGCAGTGAGTATCAGCTCACCGCCTTCGTTACTAAATGATACTATAACATAATCCTGAATCGGACGTTTTTCTTCAATTTCAGTATAAGGTGGCACGGACAGTTCCACCAGCTGGCCAACTGTAATAGTTTCCCATTTTTCCGTATTACTTGGTGGTTTCACTTCGCTAGATGGCGACGCTTTATTGCATGAGCACAGCAAAGACATAAATACTATGAACAGTATTTTCATTTCCTTATAGTTTTATGAATTCTTCGGTGTTTAGAACGAGATTGTTGCAATGCTTCATCGAGACCTCCTTCTCTAAGTGGCATAAACGGTGCCCCCATTAAATCTTTCTCATATCCTGGATAAGGGGTCTTTTCGGGGTTCCATATTTCATATCTCTCTAAGAGACCGAGTAAATGTCCTGTTTCATGTGCTGCAGTCCAACCTGAGCTTTCGGAAAACCATAAATCCTCAGTTGAATTACCCTTTCCTTGCACGATAAGAACATAATGCCAGCTGGATTCTGGGTCATTTTTCACAAATGTCTTAAGTTCATATTTTCCTATACTTCCGCTCCATACCGCTTCAATTCCATTATTGAATTTCTCTACCACTTCGTCACTTGGGCTACCCATATATATTATATTAATTGCTATTTGAACATTCTTACCGTCCGTCAAAATGGTGTGTGTCCCTGCGTTAATATGCTCCATTTCACCAATTCTTCGATCTCCTGCGCTATTTGGGGCAACAACGCAGCCTAGTGCCGTCGTAGCATCGGAGGACTGGTTTTCCTAGTGCAGTTCAGCGACTTGCGGAGTCGTTGCTGGGTGCGTTCTGGGGGGCTTCGGACAAAAAACTCCAGATGCGGTTTTTCAGTCCGCAGCGGTGTTTTTTGGGCGAGAGTTGGGGCGGTTTCGGCGGGTGGCCGGGCAACCAATACAAAGAGCGGGGGCCGTTTCGAGCGGCGGGTTTGTGGGCTTCGTTTCCTCCAGTTGGGGTTCGTCAGTCGCTCACGATTCCTGAGCGCGTCATGCGTCCGGGTGAGCATCGTTTACGATGGCCAGCATGACGCGTTCAGCGACTAAAAAAGAAGCAGCCCGAGCCTACCGCCAGTCCTCGATGATGAGGCTAGGCACACGCTCAAAGTGCGCGTCTCGGGTGGCCAGCGACCAGCCGTGCTCCAACGCAGTGGCAGCTATCCAAAGATCGTTTTCAGGGATGGGTGTTCCGGCTTGGGCCAGCTGTTGCTTTGACGTGCCGTAGTGCTCGGCGGTCGCGGCACTGACCGGCACCAGCACGACTGCTTGCAACCACCGTTCCAGTCGTTGGCGGTTTTCCTCGGGATGAGCCGAGCGCTGCACTCCGTAGTAAAGTTCGCCCAGTGCCACCGTGGGCAAGTAACGCGTCTGCGCGGCCGCCAGCCGTTGGCTTACGACCGCGACGCCGCGCAAGTGCGCCACCGCTACCGTCGTATCGAGTAGCACCTCACCAGTCACGCGGGTCGATCCTTTCGCAACCTTCCTCAATCGCGCGCTCGATGGTCTCGCCATCCGGCCCACTCCAAGCCCCGGCCGTCTCATTCAGAATCGCCAGTTGCTCCTCGCGTGTCGTCTCATGCAAACGATGGATGTAGTCGGCCGCGTCCTCCAGCTTCGGAGGCGGCAGTGCCTTCAGCTCCGCTACGATCATTTCCAAGGTGCTCATGCCGACAAACTACGCTCCTTCGCCATCTCCGCAAGCTCGGCTTTACCCTCCTCCGATCGCTATTTTTAGCGACCAGGCCGACGCCGGTGGGGCTTCTGCCCAGTGGACTGGAGCGACTCCCAGGAGCGGAGGGAACAAGCAGACGACGTGACAGATCGGGAGGGAGCAGCGCGACCGGAGAGCTGGCGCGGCGTGTGCCGCAGGGGCGTGGTTAGTCGCGTTCCTAAAAGTTAAAACAGTAAGGAGTGACCCTGTTTCAGCCCTCCCCTGTTTCAGCTCTCCCCTGACGTTTTCTGACTGCCACCTTCGATCTTTAGATCGCCCAGTTCATTTCTTAACTTTGAAACGATAAGTTCGCCCCAACGCGGTGATCTCACTTCCAAATCATTTATAATCCAACTAAAGGTCTCACGGCGAACAATCATAACCTCGGACTCGCTCAATTCTCGTTTGGTTCGCTCGTCGACAGCACGTTCGAAAAACTCCTGATACAATTCACGATTTCCTTCACCAAGATATAGGCCGGAGAGTCGCATGTTGTTAGTTATCCTAGCGTGTCTGAGTTCTTGCGCATCCCCATTTTCATTGATTTTAAAATCAATTTCTCGCCCCCAAAATTCTAGAATTCGAATCGCATCCTGAATACTTGGTGAGTCGTATGCTATTCCGGCAAAAGAGATCTCCTTTTTAAGAAAAGTATTTTCACTGAACTGGTCTACGTGAGCCTCGCTCGACTCACGGGAGCATGCGACGAACATTACCATCCAAAATACCAATACAATGCCGGAAGTGATTTTTTTCATCTTTCAAGGTTTAGCATAGATGCCCAATAGCGCATTTGAAGAGTAACTTCACCCCGTTCTGCAGCTCTTCGAAGGTCTATGTAATAGTTGCCTCCAGTTAATGGGTCCACAACAGGAGTGTTGATAAATCTAATTCTCGTAACATGTGTGTCCCCATTTTCATAGCCATCCGTTAGTTCAAAGTCCAAGTGTGTGTAAACCTTCCACGGACCAGCTTGTTTGGCGAGTTCAACATAGCGTGTTCCAATGCCTTCTATATTCGGTTCAACGAAATCAGGATGCAAATGGCCCTCGGCCTTATCCTTCATAATGTCAACGCCCTGTAGAACGCTCTTCCTTCTATTGAGATTATTCGCAAGTGACGTGAGTTTTTTGGAATTACCCGCAATAACGGATGCTGATTCCACTACGTCAAAAACGGTTTGGCCATTAGAATAAGTCACGTTGCCGACTTCGCGGCCCGCATACTTTCCATTCGGAAAATAGAAATCCTGACGACCTGAACCAAATTTCCTTCGAAACCCCAAAACTTTTCCAGAGGTGGCGCGGATCAAAACCATACCTGTATTCTCAGATTCATTGGTGGGAGGTTTCGCCACCCGTTCATGATCCTTCCGTTGACGCTTCCCCGCAAAAATCGGTGAACGGTAATTACCTCGGTTAATAATGTGATAACACGCTCCGACAAACTCTACTCGCAGCGGTCTGGGCATCCATCAATCGGGATCGGAATTCAGTGCTTTTGTCAATAGTCAAGTCCTGACGTATTCGGCCTCCCTCCCATGCCACTTGTTGAAAAAGTCTTCGATGAGATCGGCTTTGACCTGAAGCATTTCCACGTCGTCGCCTCAGTCGAGGAAATGAGAAACACGGCTGAGGCATTGGGCATGGGCGAGGCCGCAACCTCAAAATACAGTGAAACAACACAGGCATTGAGGATTGCGCCTGATCCTCAGGATAATCTTCCCGACTTGCAGATTATCATTCGGTATCCGTTTGCGAACGGACTTTATCAGGGAATCCGAGATCAAGTGTTCCGTTGGGAGGAAGGACCGCATAGAATCGAGCAGACGGGAGAACGCATTGATGAACTATTTGACCATGGGGCCGATGATCGGATGGTCCTCTTTCTCATTTTACACGAAGTCGGTCACGACCAGTATCGCCATATTGAAGTAACGGATGATGAAATCTGGGAAAGGCAGGAGCGGGAAGCAGACCACTGGGCCTTGGGTAAAATGGATGAAGCAGGACTGACCTCCTATTTGTGACCCCCTTTCTATCTGCAACATTCTGGTTAACCGGGCACTGGGCCATTCAGGAGTTCGCGTTGATCCCTACACCACCACCACCTGCCTTCAGTTCGCTACATCAAAACGGCGTTTTTAGCCATCTCGCTGGGCTCTTGTGCTTTGGCCTATCCAATGCGCTGTCTCTGCGCAGGAAATGAATTAATGTGGATGGGAAGACCTCTTATATTTCACCGGTGAAGGCAACGTCCAGCGTCTCGCAGCCTAATCAGCGTTATTCGCCTATTCCGCTCCAGAGCCGCCCTCCTCTCGTTTCATGCCGATCTACCAGCAAGCAGGGAATGAAAATCACGTCCCTTTATCGAGGCAGAAGCCGGAAAAGAGACTGCGCATCGCCGGGCCCAATGGGGCCAGTAAAACAACTTTCGCGTATGAATTCGCCCCGCGTGAACCACTGCCCAAAGTGAGGGGACGTCGACCTGATTACTGCCGGTCTCAGCCCTTTTCCGCCGCGGTGACCAGTTCCGGTTTTCGGCCGATCCACCGCAACGTCGCTTGAGCAATCACTCGCCGGTTCGGAATGTCGCCCCTACCGACTGCGCCCATCACCGGTGGCTTTGACAACGCCTCATCTGGGCGCATCGTGCGTTGCCATGAAGCATGGGGTGGAGGCATTAATTATCAGCGCGACGGGGGCGAGCCGATGCTGGGAGACGGAAGTCCTGCAGAGCTTGTGGAGCGGGTATGGCTCGATCCTACGCTATGAACTTGAGGGGGTTAACCGGCGGAGTGTGATCGTGAAGCATGTTTCGCCGCCCCCCACGACGCAGCATCCCCGCGGTTGGAACACCGATCGATCACACGCGCGCAAGCTTAAGTCCTACCAAGTCGAGACCGCTTGGTATCAGGACTACGCCGAGCGCTGTGGTGCCCGCTGCCGAGTGCCCGAGTGCCTCGGGGTCGAGACTGAGGGCGATGAGGTCCTGCTGCTCCTCGAAGATCTCGACGCTTCCGGCTACGGCGAACGGCGTCGGAGCGTGAATGAGGCGGAAATGAAGGCCTGCCTTACGTGGCTCGCCAATTTCCATGCAAGCTTTCTTGGTAGCTCGGCGGATGCGCTCTGGGAGTGCGGCACCTACTGGCATCTGGCCACCCGTCCCGATGAGCTCAGCAAACTCTCCACCGCGGACCCAGCCCTCTGGCGGGGCGCAAGCGCGATCGACGCGAAGCTCCAGCGCAGCCCGTTCCAAACCTTAGTCCATGGCGATGCCAAGTTAGCGAATTTCTGTTTCGCGGCGGACCGGGCGGCGGTCGCCGGGGTAGATTTTCAATACGTGGGGCGGGGCTGCGGGATGAAAGACGTCGCGTATTTTATCGGGAGCTGCTGCGACGAATCCGCGTGCGAACGCCAAACTCCCGCGTTCCTCGATTTCTATTTCAAAGCACTGCGGTCCGCGCTCACGGAAAGTGGCGCAACGGTCGTCGCCGATGCACTCGAAGCCGACTGGCGGCACCTTTACCCGGTCGCTTGGACCGACTTCCACCGCTTTCTCAAAGGTTGGAGTCCCGGGCACTGGAAAATCAACGGCTACAGTGAGCGCCTCGCTCAAGCAGTCCTCGCGGAGATTGAACGCCCACACCCATGACCATCACCTCCGACGAACTGCCGCACCTCGCCGATCGGGCTTGTCTCGCGGCGACCGAGGCCGGGGCGCTAATCTCCCGCTACCGCGACCGCGCTGTGGCGGTGAGGTCCAAATCGGCGGGGGACAGCCTCGCCTCCCAGGTTGTCACGGACGTGGATGAGCGCAGCGAGGCGATCATACTCCGCGTCCTCGAGCCGACAATCCGGCAATACGATTTGGCGGTGCTCACGGAAGAGCGAATGGACGATCGAAGACGCCTCGCGCAAGACTACTTCTGGTGTATCGACCCGCTCGACGGCACCCTCCCCTTCATCCGCACGGGCACGGGGTTTGCCGTCTCGATCGCATTGGTGAGGAAAGACGGCCAACCCGTCATCGGGGTCGTTTTCGATCCGGTCTCGGGCCAGCTCTACCGGGCCACCGCCGGAGCGGGCATCCAGATCGATGGTCAGCCTTTTGTTCCTCCCCTGCGAGCTGACCGGCGGCTCAAGTTCTTTTGCGATTACACCTTCCCGGCGCATCCCAAACGGGAGATGATAATCCGCACCGTCGAAGCGGCGGCGGCGCGAACGGGCTTCACCGGAGTCGAAGTCGTCGCCGGAGCGGGCGCTGTCCTCAATGCCTGCCGAGTGCTCGAAGACGGTCCCGCCTGTTACTTCAAAGCGCCTAAGACGGAAGCTGGCGGCGGCTCGTTGTGGGATTTTGCCGCGACCACCTGCCTCTTCGCCGAAGCAGGACTTCACGCTCGTGATTTTCGCGGCCGTCCGCTCGATCTAAATCCCGCCGAGTCGACCTTTATGAATCATCGGGGAGTGTGCTACGCCTCCACGGTCACCCTCGCCGCCGCCCTGCTCGGGGCCACCCATTAGTGGGCGTGGTCCGCACCGAAAAAACCGCGTCGCGGACCGCCTCTTTCTTTAAAAGTAGGGGATAGATGATAAAGCGGGTCAGGTTTAAACTTTAGCCGTCGGGGATAATCCGTCAGGACCAATCCCTCTTCTTTGACTCGCCTCTCAATGCTAATCGGTCGCGAATCCCTTCACTCGCGATGACGACCAAACGGTCGGTGGCGAGCTCGATTCCCCCCCCCACTTTCACCATCCACGACCAGAGCTCCGTTGACGCGTTGTCATGGCTCGGAAAATACTGGAGCCCGCAGCGCTGGACATTCGCGCCCACCGCCTTGGCCGCCAACGGTCCCAGTGTTCGCCCAGCTGGCCGACCGACCCGGTGGTTCGGCGCCGCGCCCAGCGCGCGGTCCGGCACCGAACGCGCTAGATTTCGTCTTCTTCCAATGGCCGGTCGCCTTCGAAGGGTCCCCACATAATGTGTTCCGGGTAGTCTTTGTGCTTCTGATACTCGGCCGGGTCGTAGTTGGGATTGGCTTTCGGTATGCGGGCGCCAACTTGCTTAAAATAACGCATCATCTCGGCGTAGAGCCGCTCGTGCACCTGCGGGATTTGGCGAGCGATATTACTCACTTCACCGGGATCATCCGAAAGGTTGAACAGCATCGGAATGTCCGGGCTGGCGTAAAAATGCATCACTTTCATGTCGCCGGAAACGATGGCGGAATGCGGCACTTCCTGGCGGTAGTGCGGCACGTGAAAATAGAGGTAGCGATTGAGGAAAGTGTCATCGGGTTGCTCTCCTCTCATGTAAGCCGCGAGACTGACGCCGTCGATATTCTGCAGCGCGCCCGGATCACCGCCGGCCCAATCGACAAAGGTCGGCAGGAAGTCGTAGTTGACCACGTTGCCATCAAAAACCGCGCCGGCCTTAATGCCTGGGCCCTTCACGATCATCGGCACGCGGATGCCCCCCTGCCACGCCCACCACTTGTGGCCGTGATGGGGTTGCGTCATTCCGGGGATCACGTGTAAAGCATGATGACGATAACCGTTGTCCGCGACCATCACGACGTAGGTATTTTCGGCGATCCCGAGGGCTTCGATCTTATCGAGCACCGCTCCGATTCGTCCGTCCAAATCCTCCCCCATCCCCAGCCAGACCGCCGGATCTTGTTTACGCGCCACGGTATCGGCTGCCTTGCCTTCGCGCTCGTAGTAGGCCTGCACCTGCGGATGTTTCGCGTATTTCTCGCGCGTCTGGGGCAAACACTCTGGCCCTTCGTGCATCGCGTAATGGGATATCTGCAGATAGAACGGCGTGGCCTGCTTAACCTGCTGTTCCATGAACCCGATCGCCTTATCGGTCATGCTGAACATGAGCTTGGGATCGACCATATCGGCGGGCATGCGTCGTTCTTTATCGATCGTATTGCCGGGATTGTTGTTGGTGTCTCCGTCGTGCAAAACGTAACCGGCGTCACCCGGATCACTGTAGAGATGCCATTTTCCCACGTGCGCACTGGCGTAGCCCAACGGTTTGAGGGCATCCGGAATCGTGACCGCATCCGCATCGAGGGAGGATTCGGAGATGGTCGGCACGAGCGGGAAATGTTGGTAATCCTTCCGCTCGTCATAGTAATCGCCCGTCGTCTTACCTAGCACGAGCGTGTAGCCGGATCGCGGGCCTGACTGACCCGTTTGAACGCTCGCTCGCGCGGGGGCACACTGGTGAGCGCCGTAAGCGTGGGTGAACTTAGTGCCTTGGCGGGCCAGCTTCTCTACATTCGGCATCTCGAGTAGCGGCATGAAGGAATTTCTCATCGCGTCATCCATCGGCACGGAGGACCCATTCCAGGCCCAGTCGTCGATATAGATCATGACGATGTTTGGCTTTGTTTCGGCGCGGAGACTGACCGCGGCCAGCAGCAGCAATAAAGTCAGGGCAAGGGGGGATTTGAGAATTCCAGCTCGGAGGGTCATATTGGGGATCGTTTGGATCAATTGAGGCTCAACTGGTCCGGAGGGGAACTCCTAGACCGCAACCAGTCTTACGGCCAATCCGAATCAAATTACCGAAAGAGATCGGGGGGTGTCCCCGATTAACCGGGGCAAACCGCGAGGGGAATTCCTCCGTTAGGGCATTTTTGAGCTGAGGGATTGAACGGACTGCGGAGGGATGAAGCAGAATTTGATCAAGCAGTCAGGATCGCCCCTCTCCCGCTCATCAACCCCATGGTGCCATAACTCGAAAAATAAGAACGGGCGTTTCCGGCGAACGTGGCTTATAGACTTGGTCCTCCGAGAGACGTGACTGATATCAGGCCTGAGTGGAATCGCCCCTCGCCACCATGCCACCCTCAGCGCGCATTCGCGCGCGTCGGATTTGGGCATTGGTTTGGCTCATGATCACGGCGCTGCTGGTGGTTTTCCTTCGTCCCTTCGATTGGAATGCGGTAGCCGAGCGTTTGAGCGCGGCCCGTTGGGGGTGGGTCGCCGTCGCGGTGGGCGCCAACTCGTTGATCCTGTTGACCCTCACTGCCTTGTGGCGCGGCCTCGCGCCTGGCGATGCCCCCGCCGCCCGCCAGCACATGCCGGAAGTGGTGGCGCTTTCCGTCGCCGGTATGAGCACCTTGCCTTTCGGGGGCGGTCATGCGCTCGCCGTTGGGCTGCTAATCAAGCGCGCCAGGTTACGGGTCGACTCGACCACCGCGCTGATGGGCATGGATCAGTTTTTTGAAGGCGTGGCCAAAGTCACTTTGCTCGAGTTGGCCATGCTCATTGCCCCCCTCCCCAGCTGGACGGGAAAAGCGGTGACCGCCATCGGAATCAGTTTACTGACCGTCCTACCTTTCTTGGCGTGGTTAGTCTTTCGAAAGCCGGCCGACATCAGTTGGCTCGACCCTTGGAGTGCGTCGGTGCAATTCCTGCGGCGCCCCAGAATTTGTTAGCCGGGATTGGGTGGACTTTAGGGGGCAAGGTGGCCGAGGCATTGGGTATCTTGGCGGTGCAACATGCCTGCGGCATCGAACTACCTTGGACCAGTGGTGGTGGTCGCCGCCGTGAACATCGCCACCTTGGTCTCTTTGGCACCGGGAGACCTGGGCGTTTATGAGGCTGCGGCCTTCGCCGCCTACACCCTTTTCGGGCTGCCGGTCGAAACCGCCATCACCTTGAGCCTACTCCAACACTTCGCCTATTTAGTCGCCATGGTCGCCCCGGGCTACGGCTTCATGATTGCGCGGGCCTGACGCGCTCGTTCGTCCGCTCGCCTTTAATTAAACGGGACTGAAGATGGCGCGCAGGCTTTGCCTGATATGGCCTCCAAGCCCTTCCCCGGGTCCAAGCATCCGGGGCGCTAAAAGGGAGCTATTCAGTCTTCCAAAGAGAAGACGCTGTCCTCACTAATTTAACCTCCTGATAAAACTAATCTCCTCCCGCCCCCCCCCCTTCCTGACAGATGAAAGCCCTTCCCTTGTTCCTCGTCCTTATCACTCCGGCCTGCGCGGCGGCCAGCTGGGAAAAACACCTTGTGATGGAATCAGGGCGCAACATGACCGCGGTCGCAGGCGACTTTGATCAAGATGGAAGGATGGATGTGATCAGCAGTTACGGCGGAAAGATTAGCCTCTATTTGGCGCCTGATTGGAAGGAAGTCGTCCTGCATGAGCTGTCCAGTCCTCGGGGTGCCAGCATCCATGGAGAAACGCTCGACATCGATGGGGACGGCGATCTGGACTGGGTGGGGGGCGAGTCTAAAGGACCTGCCATCTGGTTGGAAAACCCTGGTCGGGCGACCGGAAACTGGACCGCGCGACCGATCGACCCAGACCTGGGCGGCATTCACTGCTTCGTCAAAGCCGATGTGGATCGGGATGGTCGGCTGGATGTCATCATTAACCACTTTCGCCCCGATGGCCCGATGGCCGATTCGATCGCCTGGTATAGTATTCCGGATGCCGTGAAATCTGCCGCCCAGTGGGACCGTCATGTCTTTGCCGACCGAGACGCCCCGGGAGGGAGTCACTACTTCGGATTTGGCGATTTGGATGGAGATGGTTGGGGCGAAATCGCGGTCGCCGCGAAAGGAGCCCCCCACGCGGGAGGCAACTGGTTCGCCTACTGGAAGAACCCGGGCTCAGCCGGCGTCGAAGGCCGGTGGGAAAAAATCCTCATCGCCGAAAACCAACTCGGTGCCACCAATATCCTCCCCGGCGATGTGAACGGAGATGGCCACATCGACTACCTCGCCTCGCGCGGACACGGCACCGGGGTCTTCTGGTTCGAAGGGCCGGATTGGACCCTCCACGAAATAGATTCCGAGATCGCCTCCCCCCACTCCCTCGTGCTCGCCGATCTGGACGAAGACGGGGATCTCGATGTCGCGAGCTGCGGATATGTAAGCGAACGGCTTTCGATCTACCTCAATGACGGCGAAGGACACTTTGAACGACAGGATCTCGACATGGCCCAGGAATCCTACGACCTGCGAGCGGTCGATATGGATGGCGACGGCGATCTGGATTTGTTGAATGCGGGCAGAGCGACCGGCAATGTCGCATGGTATGAAAACCCCCTCCGCCATCCTTAGGCAGGGGCTTCATCCCCCAGACCGAGCGGTCCTGCGGTGGCTAAAAATTGGGCCGATCTAAACTCTCGTTGTTTACGATCTCAGTTGGCTGAACCCGCGCTCAGTTTTCGGCATTTTAGAGGGTGGCTTTGATTCGTGAACCAACCGTGACAGAAAGCAGGGACTTGTCGTTTCTCGTCTTTTTGAATCGCCTCTTCCCGGGTTGGACCCCGTCGTTATTTCTCCCCTTCTGACCATGGCATTTACTGACATTGAAATTGCTGCAAACTTAGAGATGATTGAAAACCTTTTCCGGTCTCGGCGGCGGCCCCCGATCCATCTCCACAATAAAATGCGCGAGGTCCGGCGATTCGCCGGTCAGGCGATTGAGTTATTCATCGTTCGTCCGGCTTTTGAGCGCCCGAAGGAGTTCATCGAGGAATCGATCGCCAAAGTCCGATACGTGCGCACTGCCAACGTCTGGACAATCTTTGGGAAACGGGCCGACTTGCAGTGGCACCGCTACTTCCCGGCTCCACCAGCGGACTCACTTGCCGAGGCGCTTCGAATAATCGACGAAGATCTCAACGGCGGTTGCTTCGGCTGACCGAACCACGATGACGACACTACCGCCCGAGGCCATAAAGCATCACTCCTTACCATTTGCCATAATCATGCGACCTCTCCTGCTCCCTGCTCAATCCATCGCTCAGTTATTACCAGACCCGATGGATTGATCTTTTTTCTAGCCCCTCTCCTTTTTCCTGTTCCCAGCGACTGCTTGAAAAATCCCAGCTCGCGGGGCCAGCATGACGTTTGAGGGGGAAGCTGATCCCGAAGCCAACGGGCGGGCTGGGGCGGCGTTCGCGTCAGCGGCCCGAGGGAAATTGTGAACCGCCCGACCCGCCTACTTTTAAAGCCCTAGGTCAATTTGAAAACCGTCAGAATAAGCGTATGAATACACCAATGCAGTATTTTCCCCGAATAATTCCCCTCTGCCTGCTTAGCTTTGCTCTCCTGAGCCCTGCCTTCCTCAAGGCCGAGCAGGACGTGAGTCAAGTAACCGACGGGATGGTTTTAATCCCCAGCGGATCATTTACGATGGGAGGCGATGCTGGCTTGATGGATGGAGGATCGCAGTCGCATGGGACATCCTACCCTATCCATGAGGTCACCCTTGATGGGTTTTGGCTCGATGAAACTGAGGTGACCAACCGTGAGTTCGCAAAATTCGCCGAAGCGACTGGATATGTCACGTTTGCCGAGCGTCCGCTACCGAAAGAAATGGTGGCCGAGCTAAAGCGAATGGCGGCCCAAAACATCGGAGCGCTTAAGTCGATGGCGGAACGATCGACCGGAACGGAACGCGAAGAAATCCTGCAGGAAATCGAGCGCGTGCAAATAGCGTCAGCGATGAATCAGAACGCTGGATCTATGGTCTTTACGGCACCAGTAGCAGCGCTGACCTCGGCCGATAATATTACCCAATGGTGGCGCATCGACCCGGGCGCAAACTGGCGTGCGCCCGAAGGTCCCGGCTCGAGCTGGGAGGATCGTTTGGATCACCCCGTGGTGAATGTGAATCGGGACGACGCCACCGCTTATGCAACGTGGGCGGGTAAACGCTTACCGACCGAGGCGGAATGGGAGCGCGCCGCCCGTAGTGGTCTGGAACGTCAGCCCTATGTGTGGGGCCCGGAGTTTTCGCCGGAGGGTGCGGCCGTTTGGATGGCAAACATCTGGCAGGGCGTTTGGCCCTATGAAAATTCTGGCGATGATGGTTTTGTCCTGACCGCCCCGGTGAAAAGCTTTCGACCCAACGCATTTGGGCTGTATGACGTCGCTGGAAATGTGTGGGAGATTGTCGCTGATCACTACCACCCCAGCGCCTACTCGATGCGGGCAAAGAGTGTCGTCAATCCCACGGGACCCGATCAAGCCAGCCTGAATTCGCTCCGCCAACGCGTGCCAACTTACGTCACCCGAGGGGGCTCTTTTCTCTGCTCCGACAGTTGGTGCAGTGGATATCAACCCGGCTCTCGCCAGCCCCAGGAAGCCGACTCCCCAGCGCATCACACTGGTTTTCGTTGCGCGATGGATGTTAAGTAACGGAGTCTAAACGCGACCGGATAACGGCAGGGATAATCTCTGGCAATTGAAGGCAATCCGTGAGGATAAATCCCTCAGGTTTGAACCGTTCTTCGGTGCTCGTTTTTCGCGATTCCCTTTACTCGCGAGTGTGACCCACCCCTCGTTGGCTTCCGTAGCCATCAGCGGATGCGGTCGGGCCACCCCCAGCATCAATTGCGACAAACGCCTTTCGCTCGAGGGCCGGCCTGGGAGAGTCGCCGGTCCAGCGGGAGCGAGCCCCGGCCATCCGAGGCGGACGCGGGCCAGCCACCCGTGCTGCCCGAGGGATAGCGACGGACCAGCGCAGTTTCTCGCTCACTCGTAGCGCAAAGCAACGGAGCTGGTGCCTCTCCCGGACCCGCCCTAAGGCAGTCGGATCGTCTTTCCGGTTCTCGCGGATTCGCGAGCAGCGTCCATGATCTCCGTCGCGATCAAATTATTGGCCAAAGAGGAAAGGTCGTGCTTCGGATCGATCTCGCCGCGAATCACCGCCGTGAAATACTCGATGGTATTGCGGTAGGGCGCCGACAAGGGAGCGGCCACCTTTTCGATCGGTGCCTGACCACGCTCCAATCGAATATCGTAGCGAGTTTGATCGATCGTTTTTATGATCCCCGACCGACCGTAAACGTGGACGTCTTTCCTCGGGAAGGGCCAATCCCAAGAAGCCTGAATGATCCCTTGGGCGCCCGGATACTCGAGAATGATCGTCGCATTATCGTCCACTTCGCCAAAGACCTCCGGCCGATTGGTCTGGAAGACCGCCGTGACCGATAGCGGACGGCGATTTCCCAGCAGCCAGGTGATGATATTCTGGCCATAACAACCGAAGTCAGCGGATGCCCCGCCGCCGTTGAGGACCGGATCGGTCAGCCACCTAAAAAACTCCGATTCGGGATTCAAACCAGCCGGGCCGGCATGCCCAAAGTGACTGACAATCTTGGTGATTTCTCCGAGCTGTTTTTCCTCGACCGCGAGACGGTAGGTTTCACCGAGACTCGCATACCAAGTCGTTTCGAGATTAGTCAAAACATGAATCCCATGCAATCGAGCCAGAGCGGCCATGCGGTCGGCGCTGGCTTTATCCACCGCCAAAGGCTTTTCGACCATCACGTGGATGCCTCGAGGGGCGCAGGCCTCGACGACTTTCAAGTGATCGAAGGTGTTGGTAAACACCCAGGCCGCTTCCGGAGAGCGCTCATCAAGCAAAGTCGCTAGGTCGTCCGCGAATAAACTGGGGTCGAGATCGTAGCGATCTTGATACTTTTGCACGACCTTCGGATCGGACTCGAAAATCCCGACGATATCCAAAGTGCCCTCATAATCGCTGCGCAACAGACCGTTCGCGTGACCGTGCACGAGACCGACCACGACGACTTTGATTCTCGGATCGCTGGCGGCGTCAGCGTCAGACCCAAGCGCTCCCATGAGCAAACAGCCGATGAGGCAGAATCTTGTAAGTGTATTCATAGCAATAAACAGATCACTGCCGACTGAGTGAAGATTTCTCCCTCACCGGCGAATACCGTCAGCCGACAATGAGACCCACTCGCTGATAGCTTCCAAACGCAATTCGAAACCGGTAGGACCCGGGACGTTCAGCCAAGAGAGAGCCAGAGAGGAGCAAACGCCAAACTCAACATCCTGCCTTCTTAGCCCTTCGCTCATAAATCTTAAACCGTCTGGCGCCCCCCTTTTTTCTGCCCCGCCGCATCACATTCGAACGCTGCGAAACCGAGCGTCGGCTTGAGTTAACCTTAATCCTAGTAATACATGTTTTTCGGTACTGAGCACAACGTTGACGATTCGAAATCTGGACGAATCGGTGAAACACATGCTACGTCTCCGTGCCGCTGCCCACCAAACCTCGGTGGAAGCCGAGGCTCGCGAAGTTCTGGGCTCACTTTAAATGAATCCACTGCCCCAGCAACGGCTCGAACGTCCGAGGAGTTGCGCCAGCGCCTTAAGGGAGTGCGGCGCTCTGGAAGAATCGAGGCACCGTTAAACTCATCACTCCGTAACGGAGTTGACGGCTAATCGCTCTCGACGCTCATTCCGCCTTGTTCTTCCGGAACCTATTCCGGGAAATTCGGAGGGAGGCGGACCGTCACGTGTCACCCTATATGGATGTCCGAGTGATCGACCTACGAGCAATCCGAGGGAGTGCGATGCGTTTTGAGATGATGAAACCTACCGGGCTAAAAACTTCGAAAGGCGAGGTGTTTGGAACAGCGTGGTCACGTTACCCCACGACCGCTCGATCTCGTTCCTTGACCCTTTTTGGCGGTCGTCAAACATAACGTCATGTTGAAGAAAATTCTGCTAGGAATCGGAGGAACGGTTGCACTCTTCGTTTTGTATATGGTTTACGCCCTTTTTATTGCTCCACCTAAAAGCCCGCCCAACACCGCTGAATTTGACCTTAATGGCCTGGGAATTGAGATAGAGTATAGTCAGCCGTTTAAGCAGGGCCGGCTTATTTTTGGAGAAGAGGCTGACGGTGCGCTACAACCCTACGGTAAATACTGGCGATTAGGGGCCAATGCGGCCACGGAAATTACCGTTAATAAAGATGTATTGGTCGCCGGCCAGCCACTGCAGGCGGGCACTTATCGGATGTATGCGGTGCCTGGACCAGCGTCGTTTAGAGTGACCTTGAATAGTGAAGTGAAGGTCTTTTTTGCAGTGGCCGAACCAGATCCCGCCCACGATTTGTTTACCGTCGAAGCCCCGGTCGCAATGCAGTCTGCCGTGACTGAAATGTTCACCATCAACATCAGTGCAATGGGCAGCGGCGCCCGCGTAGATTTTGTTTGGGACCAAACGATGTTCTCCGTTCCCATCACGATCCCATAGGCTAGAGAAATGGACCGAAGAAATAGGTCAGAACTACACTCTGGTGACTGAGTCAGCTCGAAACCTCGGGTCGCCAACATCGCGGAATTCACCCTAAAAGATGTTCATCGAATTACCGCGCTTGCGAGTGCTTAACAAAATCGATCAGACCTGCCCACGGACTCCTTAATCGGTTCGGATAGCCTCATCGAATCCAACCTCGATGGTAAAGCGGCAAGGCAACACCTGCGCCAACGAAAAATCCCGATCCTACTGTGCGCTCGGGATCCAAAACTGGGGAGTGGATATGGCCCCGATGGAGGCGACTGATTCCACTGGCGGATGTCTCGACGGGAAAACAAGCACTCTCGGGAGGCCTGGCTGGGCTGAAAGTGCGAAGCGTATGAGCCGGGGGATGCCTGAAAGCCGAACGCGACCTTGAAAGACTAATCGCCTCCCTTCCTGCTCACTGGCATTGCGTTGGGCCGGCGGGGTGCCATGAGTAACCAATCCTGCATCGAAGCGGGGCAACAACTAAGGTTATTTATGGGCAAATCACAGGACGCAAAAAAACAGACTCGCAAGGCTCCCAAACAGACCGCCAAAGAGAAGAAAGCCGCCAAGAAACTGAAGCCCTGATCCGGTCGCGCGCGACGGGCTGAGGGAACGAAACCAGTCATGGCCCTAAAATGGGTCTGGTTTGAACAGTTGTTTGTGAGGTAACCCGAATCCTCGGATCGCGGTTTCGGAAGATTTCACGGCCGGAAGCCGCCACTCCCAAGTTGCCGCGCTGACCATCGTGCCCTAGTGGGCACGGCTGCCATCCATTCCGTTGTCTCGTTATTCTCTAGAATGGCCGCCCCTCCCCTGACTTTGCTTAAGAACATTCCCAAAGTAATGAACGAACATCTCCTGCCTCCTTCCATCAGAACTGCCGTAGTCGGGCTGGGTAGAATTGGGTTTGCTTTTCATGCCCCGATGTTGGTCGCCAACCCCGCGTTTGAACTCGTTGCCGTGGTTGACCCCATGACAGCTAGAACGACGGAGGCGACTCGGCTCTGGGGCGCAGCCGGATACTCCGATTTGGCCGATCTATTGTCGGAAATCTCACTCGATTTAGTGGTGATTTGTTCGCCCTCCCCGTTTCATCGGGATCAGGTGATTCAATGCGCGAAGGCCAATGTTCACGTGGTCTGCGACAAACCCGCGGCATCATCGGTCGCCGACCTTGATGGGATGATCGCGGCCATGGCGGCGGCCCAGCGCAAATTTATTGTCTATCAGCCCGCCCGCCTGTGCCCCGAGATCAGGGTCCTTAAAGCAATCCTCGATCGTGGACTATTGGGTCGCTTGCACACGATCACTCGGCACCGGGGCAACTTCGCCCGGCGTAATGACTGGCAGTCGTTGCAGGCATACGGGGGTGGCATGCTCAACAACTATGGCTCCCACGCTCTCGACGAAATCCTCTGGCTCCTGAATTTACCGAACTTTGAGTCGGTCTACTGTCTTTCCGCCAGAATCAATACGGTGGGCGATGCCGATGATCACACCAAGGCGCTGTTGCGCACGGATCAAGGGGTAATGGTCGACCTGACATTCAGCCAAGCCAACGCAACGGTCATCCACCCGTGGCAGGTGCATGGCTCGACCGGGTCTGCCATCTGGGACGAGACCGCGCAGGTCTGGCGGCTAAAATACTTCAACGGGAAATCGAATCCGCCTCCCCCGCTTCAGACCGGACTCGCGGCCTCCAATCGTGCCTATCAAACCGAAAAGCTCCCCTGGCAGGAAGAAATTCTTACCCCCCCGGCCTCGGATCCGGCCGAGTTTTACCAGGCGGTTCACTATACCCTGCTCGAGGGTGCGACTCCCCCGGTGACGGTGGAAGAAAGCCGTGCCCTCTTGGTCCTAATCGAACGTTGTCGAACCAGTGCCGAGTCCGGACAATCGGTCTAACGGATCTCAACGGGGGCTTCTCGTGAATGGGGAATTCTAAGACGGCCGGAGAACGCCATGTTCAGCTTGAGACGACCAAAGTTTGGCGGGCAATTTCAATTTGCACCCAACCGCTTCCGGCCCCCGAATCAAGGTAAGATCATGCCTCGTTCGCTCGGAGAATCTGGGTTGCTCCCTAGCATGGATTCAGACTAGATCCCTGATGAAGTATCTGACGCCCTTACTTTTCATAGTGGGTATCTTATCCAGCACCGCGGCTGATCAGGAAACAGAACCGGCCCCAGGGCAGAAACCGGATGTGCTCACCCCTGCTTACTATACGGCCGGTCCCGAGAATGCGTTCAAGACTGAGGTAGACCGGTTCGTTTTCTCCGCTAGAACGGAGATTTTTCACCATCCCCTACAGTCAAAATCAGGTCAGATACCTGCCTATAAGGTCCATGATTGGGGCTCATTCGGAGCGGGTAAGCCGCCCTGGCGAAAGGTTCAGCACCACGCCGCCGGCTGACGGTGGAGAAACCGAAGTGGCCCTATTTGCTGCTCACGATGGCCGTATAACCACTTTCCGCGATGAGCCCAAATACCGGCACTACCTCGCCATCACCAAGGAGGTGGTGGATGAAGATGGA
>Ga0222651_1000499_pt1 | contig 24762 bp, 24 predicted proteins | sample AntAcemetagen369_FD_179855 | JGI IMG/M metagenome (GOLD analysis project Ga0222651, IMG submission 179855) | Saline water microbial communities from Ace Lake, Antarctica - #369 | ecosystem: Environmental > Aquatic > Non-marine Saline and Alkaline > Saline | place: Antarctica: Ace Lake...
GCTCGTGATCCACCACCATCCGCACGGCCCGAGCGCGCACTTCAGGTGAAAACTTGTTCGTGGTCTTGCTCATAATGGCTCCTTCTTCTCAAAAGTTGGAGCCTCCGGCAATCCCGGGGCGGTTCAGTCGTCACTATTTATTTTCTTTAACTATAAATTAAAAACCCACACCTAATTTACACATACAGATGATCTTCTAATCATTAGCAAAAAAGAGTCTTGCCTCCAGACCCTATCCAAATATTGATGCCGGATTGCGAGAAATTTTGGCTAATTCACTCAGGAAGGAATACCTTCAATGCTGGGACGTTTTTCCAAGAAATCTGGTGCAGAGTACGAAGAAATTGTATCCACCGAGGTCCCCAGGGGTGGTGATGACCTAAGTATTCGCCTCGAGAGAGCCGAAAAAGAGCGAGATTACTACAAACAAATGGTCGAAGACATGCCGGTCAACGTCATGGCTTGTGACAAAGAAAATTTTTCAATCGAATACATGAACACATCGACGATCAATACCCTGAGGGGTATTGAACACCTCCTTCCAGAGAAGGTCGATGATTTGATAGGGCAGTGTATTGATATATTCCACAAAGACCCATCACACCAGCGTCACCTTCTAGCCGACCCCAACAACCTGCCGCACAAGGCGCAGATCAAGTTGGGAGATGAGGTCCTTGAACTTCTTGTCACCGCTATCAGGGACAGAAACGGTGACTATACCGGACCTATGCTGACCTGGAATGTCATTACCGAGCAGGTCAAGGCCGACGCTGAATCTGCGCGATTATTGCAAATGATCGATGACATGCCGATGAATGTGATGATGTGCGACCCCGGAACCCTAGAAATTACATACCTGAACAAATCAAGTCTTGAGACCCTTCGCAAAATCGAAGACCTCCTTCCTGTGAAGGCCGATGCATTGTTGGGTCAATGCATCGACATATTCCACAAGGACCCCTCACACCAGCGCCGCATGCTCGCAGACCCAGGCAATCTTCCGCACAAGGCCCTGATCAAGTTGGGCGAGGAAACGCTCGACCTGCAGGTCGCTGCAATTCGGGATAATAATGATAATTATATCGGCCCGATGCTGACTTGGTCCGTGGTCACCGAACAGGTCCGTATCGCGACGAATGTTAAAGATGTCGTTGAGATTGTCGCGGCCGCTGCGACAGAAATGGATGCCACGGCACAAACTATGGTTTCGACGGCAGAAGCGACAAGTCAGCGGTCTGCCGCGGTTGCAGCTGCTTCCGAAGAAGCATCGACAAATGTACAAACTGTCGCTGCCGCCTCAGAGCAACTTAGTAGCTCCATCACGGAAATCAGCCGGCAGGTCGCGAAATCTGCAGAGATTGCCCAATCTGCTGCTTCAGAAGCCGAACGAACCAATGAAACCGTTGAGACGCTTGCAGAGGCTGGGCAGAAAATTGGCGAGATCGTCGAGTTGATCAACAATATTGCTGGTCAAACCAACCTTTTGGCATTGAATGCGACGATCGAAGCGGCCCGTGCCGGAGACGCCGGTAAGGGGTTCGCAGTCGTTGCTTCTGAAGTTAAGTCTCTCGCAAATCAAACCGCTAAAGCGACTGAAGAAATTGCCACACAAATCTCCAATATCCAGACTGTTACCGGAGAAACTGTCACGGCGATCACGAGTATTCGAAATACCATTGGAAGCATCAACGAGATTGCCTCCGGTATCGCTTCTGCTGTCGAGCAACAGGGCGCCGCTACAGAAGAGATCAACCGCAACGTTCAACAGGCATCTCAAGGCACAGAAGATGTGACCCGGAACATCTCGGGTGTCACGCAAGCGGTATCAGAAACAGGGACTGCCGCCAATCAGGTGAGCGAAGCGGCAGGCGAACTGTCTGGCCACGCAGCGCGCCTCAACGACGATGTCGGCGACTTCCTCAAGACTCTCGGCGCGGCCTAACGTCAGGCCTTTGCATATGAAATGCAACTGCCGGTCGTGACAATTTTCTCGACCGGCAGTTTTCATATTCACATAATCAAAATTGAAACTAAACGCTAAATGCGGGCATCGGTTCGATCCTGGAAATTACTTCGGCTAGGCTAGGCGCTAGTGGGTCCGAACAATTGAACGTCCAAGCTTTATTGCGTCGTCCCGTCTGCGAAAAACCAGTCGACGCCGTGTTGACTGGGAATTCTCGCCAAATTTTCCAAGTGTAGAAAGAGGATACTGCGTTGTTGCGACCCTCGTGCTGGGGGCATTCTTCCCCATACGACGGTCAACGATGCCTTCGGCGAAAACCTTGCGCAGGAACCTTTCGTCAATCGGCCGATTCAGCTCAAAGACTGCATGAACAGTCTTTATGCCATATACGTTTGCACGTTCTGCCGCCCAGACAAGTGCCTCCTCAAACCGCTGTGAGGAGGTGTCTGCATTTCTTTTGAATATGACCAATTGGTTGCCTGCGCGATACTGGCAGGTCACTTCCGTGACAGTAACGATTTTCTTTTTGGATTTTCCTGTAAATACAAGAATGTGTTCGCCCAAATCTTTAGGGAGAGATCCAACATTATCGTATAAGACAATCATAATGCCCAAATTTTATTTCTCTATTTATAAATAATAAGTCAATTTATGGGAAATAACAAAATTTTTATATTGATTCAAATACAGTAAATATCACCATATATATTTATATTAACTGTAGTAATAAAAATATTAAATTCATCTAAATTTTCAGTCGAAATATCGAATCCAGGAATCTACAGACTATCCATTTTCTGTTCGCCTATACTCTGTACAACAGAGACGGGTCAGTGAGGGGACACCAAATGCGTACATCCAAGTCTATAACAGTTGTTGGGTGTCATGCTGAAGGAGAGGTCGGACGAGTTGTAACCGGCGGCGTCCTTCCACCTCCCGGCGCAAGCCTGTTTGAACAAAAGCAATATCTTGAAAACTTCGGTGACGATTTACGAAAATTTCTTTTGTACGAACCGCGTGGTGGCGCCCATGTTCATGCCAATCTGATCGTTCCCCCAATCCATCCTGATGCCGATGCGGGTTTCATCATAATGGAAGCAACGGACTACCCGCCGATGTCCGGATCCAATTCCATTTGTGTTGCAACCGTCCTGCTCGAGACTGGCATGGTGGCCATGCAAGAACCTGAAACCCGAATGATTTTGGAAACACCCGGTGGCCTGATTGAAGCCGTTGCGGCGTGCAGAGACGGTCGATGCGAGAATGTCGCAATTCAGAATGTTCCGAGTTTTGTCAGCTTGTCCGACGGTAGCGTCGAGATTTCAGGAATAGGCGCTGTTGCTGTTGATATTGCTTATGGCGGTGCCTTTTTCGCTATTGTTGACGCCGCTGAATTGGGGTTCAGCCTCATTCCCCAAGAAGCGCGCGAGTTGGTTGAACTAGGCGAACGGATCAAGGAAGCTGTCGCAAACAAGTATCCTGTTGTTCATCCGGAGAACCCGGAGATTAATTCGGTCACCTTCACCCAGTTTGCCGGACCAGTTGAAAGAGATGCTGAAGGACAATTGGCCGGACGGAACGCTGTTGTTATTTCGCCAGGAAAGATCGACCGTTCCCCCTGTGGGACAGGCAGTTCCGCGCGACTCGCCGTGATGCAGTCAAAAAACGAAATCAGGGTTGGTGAACGCTTTATCAGTCGTTCCATTATCGGAAGCGAATTTCAGTGCGATATCGTGTCGGAAACGCGCGTAGGGGAGGTCGCGGCTATTGTTCCCCGCATCGCTGGCCGCGCCTGGATTACGGGTACGCATCAATATTGCCTGGACCCTTCGGATCCATTCCCCGAAGGCTATACATTGACCGACACATGGTACCGGGCATTGTCATAAGACGACCCCATTAGCGTTCACTTAATTCATTTTGAGGATGCTCCGTGATATTAGACGATCCAGTATCTTGGAGGGATAGACTGGTTGTCGCTCACAGAGGCCAGACTCTTCAGGCTTACAGGGGGAAGGATGAATATCCATCTGATTGATCCTGCAATCGGTTTTCCCACCGATACGGAGAATCAACTTCGGGTTCTTTCGGTACCGCATCCAACTGATTCAAAAAGGATAATTACCAATGTGGTATGCCGGTATCAAATTGCCGGCAGTGAAGTCTCGTTTCAAAAAAATCCGTATGACGCTGACGAAAGTTTCGAAGACGCTGTGAACTGGGCAAAATCTTTCGCCCGAATTTATGGCATTGAATTGATTTACGCCGCCAATATGGCAGCGGGCCGGTCCTGAATTAAGCAATGGCCCGGCTTGCGCGCGTCTTGAATATCAGGCTTCCAATAATGGCAAGGTTTGCCAGATTGAACGCGACGCCAATCAAGAATGCAATTTTATAAGAACCCGTGAGGTCGAAAATTGCACCGCCAATCCAGGCGCCAAGCGCCATTCCAACACCAGCACACAAGATGACAATTCCCGTGCGTCGCCCGACTTCAGGGGCAGGCAGGTACTCTCGTACAATAACCGGATAACACGGCAGAATGCCGCCATATCCCAGCCCAAACAGTGCACCCGCAATGTAAAGGGCCGTAAGACTATCGACAAAAGCCAATGCCCCCAGGAAAAGTGCTTGCGCTGATGAAAACACGAAAATGGCCCGTAAGCCGCCAAAACGACGACCGAGAAAGCCGACACCAAAAAAGCTGCTGGCAGCAGCGCAGGCAAGCATTAGCGATAGAACTTCGGCTCCGCGTGCAGCTGAAAAACCCAGGTCACTGACATGGGAAACAACATGTCCCAACGGCAGTGACATTGCGACACAACAACCGATTGAAGCAATTGAGAGCGTCGTCTGCATCGCCAGAGGCGTCATTACCGGTGTAGCTTGGTAATCTGTTGATACCTTTGTCGACTTTTGTGCAGCTTTGTCGGGAACGGGTGGTTTTTGGCGCAAGATCAATACAAGCGGTAGCATCGTACACAAGGCGAAAACGCCATACCAGAATGATGTCTGGCGCCAACCGATTGCATCGTTGAAAAATTGAAATACGGGCGGCCAGAAGGCTCCCGCCAACGCTTGGCCTGACCCGACCATGCCGGCCGCCATGCTCTTATTGTGATCAAACCAACGCGTAATATTCGCCATCAACGGTGAAAATAATGCGGAGCGTCCAAGAAAGCCCAGAAGCACACCGTAAATTACGTAGAGCTCCCATTGCGTAGACACGATGCTTGTCAGCATCGCACCGATTCCAATCATGCTGGCACCAAGGAGCGCAGGCATCCCCAAACCGGACCGGTCAAGCCAGTGGCCCATAAAGATGCCACCAATACCCGCACCAAAATACTGAAGAGAATACGCCAAGGACGGAACGGCACGTGGCCACGCGAACTCCGCACTGATCAGTTTCAATGCGACCACCAGGAAATATACGCTTCCCGTACCGATCAACATGAACAGCAGAGATGCTACCAATACAATGTTTCGCCTTGTGGCCGCATTCTCAGTGGATCGAATTAACATACGGTTTTCCAGTTCCTTAACGGATTGCCAGCTTAAATGAACACGGGCAGGGCTCACAGCGTTACCGCTATGTGCAGCCGCTGAATTCTTACTTGATTACAGTTATTATTTATGCGTAGTCATCTATGGGATTACTGGGGTAAGGGACGGACGTCTTGGTGCAAGACAAAACACGGCAATATTTGAAATTCGTTGATGACGAGTTGATTCGATTATGGCGGTTGGGTCGCAACGCTGTCATAGGCTGGTGCGCCTATGACGAGGGATTGGACGTTCTGGCCGTTCCACAATATCTGTTGCCAAATCTATTCAATAATCACGAAGACATACTCGCGGGGTCGATGCAACGTACGAAGGAAGAATTGTCACGTATTGCCGACATTTGCGAAATTGAACCCTATCGAATTTTCGTTCCGGAAAATGTCCGCGTTGATGCAATCGGTGCGAAAGCGCTGGAGTATCTTACGCGACGCTTCGGCATAACCAAACTCACCAATAAGGCTGTGGCATTATTCGATATTGTCGGATTTTCACGTTACTCCCCTTTGGAACAAGTCACTGCACTGAACAGCCTGTCTTATTCAATCAATGTCGCGTATCAGCGGACTGTCGAACACGGGCTGGACGTGTCGCTTTGTCATTCGACGACAGGCGACGGATTTTACGTCTGGAACCGTGCTGACGGGCCCGATGCCAATGTCGACCTGTTCTGCTTTTTGATGCTGGTTCTTGCCGATAATTCGATTGGGCGTCGCAAGGGGATAGCCTCGACAATTCCCGAACTGCGCACAGGCTTTCATATCGGTGATTGCTATGAATATTTTCTGGCAGAAGGTATGCGCCCCGGCACGGGTAGTTACATCGTTGGCGACGCGACGATCCAGCTGGCGCGAATGCTCGAAATAGCGCTGCAAAACCAGATCCTGATCGGAGATTTTTACGTCGGTGCGACGAAACTGGATTCTACAGGAAAACCTGAAGGACGATATGACGCATCAGTATTTCTGGATAAGGCTCAGGAACGATTGCAACTTTTCAGAGACGTCAATCTTTCGCGAGAGAAAGTAACATCCATAAAATGTTACCTGACCGGCCATGCCATGAATGGGGGAAAATTCAACATTTGCCGATATCAATTCGGTGACAAGCACGGATTTCATCATTCTGTCTTTAATGCCAAGGTAAATTTGCACCGGGCCAACAGTGAAGAAATTTTCCTGGGCCGCATGACCAAGGACCTTGAAGCATTTCGTGCTGATGAGATCGCTATCGTTCCGGATGCCGCCACGACCATATCACTGGCTTGAGTGGCAGTGCGTAAGGTCGGCCCCTTCGAGGTGCTATCCGATCGCGAACGCGAAGAAAGTCTCACAGCGGCATTACATCCCGGTCGCGATAAAATATGGGTGTTCGCTTATGGGTCCCTCATATGGGATCGCACATTCCAAAACTTAGAACAAACCCCGGCGACGCTGACAGGTTACAGTCGGTCATTCTGCGTCTGGACCGCACAAGCCCGCGGTACGCCGGAGCTGCCGGGGCTGGGATTGGGGTTACTTCGCGAAAGGCAGTCCCAGTGCAAGGGAGTCGCAATCGCTTTCAAGCTTCCGGGTGATCGAAAAATTCTGGATTCCGTTTGGCGACGCGAGATGTGGACAGGAATATACGTACCGACTTGGGTCCAAGCGCAGTCACCGGAAGGCGACGTAACCGCAATAACCTTCGTTGTGGATACGAGGCACCCGCAATACGCCGGCGACCTGCCGCAGCACGACGCGGCCCGCCATATCGCTGCCGCCCAGGGCGAATTTGGGCCGTGCCGGGAATATTTCTTCAATACACTGGAAACATTGGAACGTGGAGACAACGAGTTCAGTCAACTGAATGATTACGTAAGGCAGGAAATCAACAAAAATTCCACGCCTCACGAATCAGGCTGATTGCTTCTTTCGTGTTTCCGAGCTTTCCGGACCGGCTTCCTTGGCAAGCGCCTTTGCCAGGTTAAACATTGATTTCCTAGTCTGCGCATTTTCTATCAGCGTGTAGGCACGCACCAGATCGACGGAAACAGGTTCCAGCAACGGATCATCGGACAAAAACTTTGCCCCAATTGATCCACTATCAGAATTGGGTTTCGCCTTCTTAACGATCTCCGGCGGCATATCGTCGAAAAAATATGAAACGGGCACGTCCAGCACTTCGCTCAATTCAAACAAACGGCTGGCGCCAATACGATTGGCACCCCGTTCGTATTTTTGAATTTGCTGGAATGTAAGACCGATTGCTTCTCCGAGCACAGTCTGACTCAACGACAGTATCTTGCGTCGCAAACGCAGACGCTGTCCCACATGCGTATCTATCGGGTGAAAAATATTCTTGGAAGCTGTCATAATTCCCTGTTCTACGTTTTTTATGTAACTCCATACCATGGTAGGAGTTTTCCGCATATTAGGGACGATTCGACCAATTGCTAGCGTATTATTGTCGTTTGTTGAAAATAACGGCCCCGGAAATATATAACAAATTCTGGGTGGGCCCTAATTTATCGGTCCACTTGTCGGCTTTATATCAAGGCGCTGAATATCTGCCGGATTCTCGGCAAGCGTCGGTTCGTCGGGGAATAATGGCATTAGAGCAATAACGCCTATAGCAAGCCAACCTACGAGCGACGCAAGGCACCATACAATCCATGCATTACGTTGCGACCAGCGTTCGCCCATCGTTCGCATCCCGATTTCTACTGCTGATGTCTAGAAATTTTAGGATGCTACTATCAAATTGTCACGGTTCCAAAGCGCCAGAAGTTCAACGTCCGCCAGAAAAGGTTAATTTTGCTTAGTCGATAGGGCTGTGTTGTCGCTTGAACAATCGCAAAATACGAAAAAAACTTTCGAAAAAAGTAGATAAATATTTATGGAAGAAAATTTTTCCCAATCACGAGGAAACGCCACGCTACGATAGTAGCGTTCGTTCCAGTCACGATTAAATGCGTCGGCTTTTCAATTTATTTTACCGATTATCTGCCAAATAAATAATTGAATTATATACTAAAATTTTTTATTTGGCAGGACAGAGGCAACGTCGGATAACAGGCGCATACAAATAGGCCTGCCTTCCGGACACGGTGTCGAAATCACGGGTAAATAGCCAAAATTTTTGCGATGTGGCTGTCTTACGCGCAGCCACAAAACTTTGGTTTTTCTGGTTTCATCCAAATGGGCGACGCAGGATTTACACCGACGACTAGTTTGTCGCCATGTCAAATCAAGCCGTACCGCACGGTGAGACGAGTGGCTGAACTAATGGGAAACGCTTTTAGGTGGCCGAACGAACACGCACAGGACAGGGTTCGACAGGTATGCAACGCCTTCTCGACGAGGCGATGCAACTTAGTCATGCACTGGATGTCATTGTGGCATCACAGGGCAGTGGATCATCCGCTGTCGGTCCGCTTGTTCGTGAACTCACCGCGACCCACCGGCTGCTATCGGCTGCCTTCGAGGATTTTGAGATAGGAAACGCTGCGGCACAACCCGTTGCAAGTCCGGTCAACTTGGAAATGGAACAGCTCGGCGGAAGGATTACCCGAACGGATGAGCGCCTTGATTCACTGAAAAGTTCCGTTTTCCGTCTCGTCGAATTATTGGAAACGCGTGAAAATAAAGAGCCTGCGCCCAAAACCGACGATCGTAAATCCAGTGAATTGATCGACAAATTGCAAGGCAGAAACACAGAACTGGAGCGCGAAGTAGCACGCCACAGGGATGTAGAGGTCAGTCTGCTGACGACGATGCGCGACATTCGAGCCGCCAGCCAGGCGAAAAGTGAATTTCTGGCAAACATGAGCCATGAATTACGGACCCCGCTGAATGCGATTATCGGCTTCGCTGAAATTATGGAATCTCAACTTGTCGGCCCTCTTGGCTCCGACCAATATGTCGGTTACGCGAAGGATGTGCGCGAAAGCGGTCAGTATCTTCTGGAACTGATCAATGACATTCTGGATCTGTCGAAGATTGAGTCCGGCCAGTTGGAATTTGTCGAAGATGCCGTCGACCTTCGCGATACGGCGGAAGTCTGTATGCGCATGGTTGCAGATCAGGCAACCGAAGCAGGCCTTAAGACAGAACTCGATATTGCTGGCGACCTGCCGCAAATTCACGCCAATACCCGCATGATCCGGCAGATTTTGTTGAACCTGCTCTCCAATGCGATCAAATTCACGCCGTCCGGCGGCAAGATCAACCTGAACCTCGTCCGGGAAGCCGATTCCAAGGACATCATCCTGTCGGTTGAAGACAACGGCATTGGCATCGATCAGAAAGATATCGCGCGTGTTATGCGCCCGTTTGAACAGGTCGAAAGTGCCCAGGATTCATCCCACCGCGGCACAGGTCTGGGCTTGCCAATGGCAAAGTCCCTGGTCGAACTGCATGGCGGTGTTTTCACGCTGGAAAGCGCCGTTGGTCAGGGGACAACGATTTCAATTCGCTTCCCCGCGAAACGCGTTATTTCCTGACGCTCCCTGTTACCAAACATAGATGGCGAAATCCCTGCGCATTGCGGTATGGTGCGCACATGAAGGGTAAACCGTTGGTAACAAAGGAATACGGGGCATGACGATCCAAACAATTGCAATTATGAGCCCAGGCGATATGGGACATACTGTCGGAATTGCGCTCCGCAAACATGGTCTCCGCGTGATCACCTGTTTATCTGGCCGCAGTGAACGAACGCGGACTTTGTCTAGGTCCGCTGAAATTGAAGACATGCCTTCGCTTGAAGCAATGGTAGCGGAAGCCGATCTGATTCTTTCCATTATGCCTCCCGCAGCCGCCCTCGAAACAGCACGACAGGTTGCAGCGGCAATGAAAGCCGCAAACTGCACGCCGCATTTTGCAGATTGTAATGCCGTTTCAACGGGAACGACCCTGAAGACCGCTGAAATCATCACCGTTGCTGGGGCATCGTTCATTGATGCCGGCATTGTCGGTTCACCGCCAGGGCGAACAGCACTCGCCACCCGTTTCTACGTCAGCGGCCCTGACGCCATCGTCATGAATGCATTGGAGAGCGAGAACATCTCCGTCCGCCAGCTCGGTCCGGAAATTGGCAAAGCATCTGTTTTGAAAATGTGCTTTGCGGCGACAACAAAAGGCGCCTGGACACTATATACGGCGGCCCTGGTCACAAGCGAGGTCATGGGCATTTCTGATATATTGCTGGCCGAACTGAAGAGCAGTCGGCCAGAGGTCGAAGCAGAGGTCCGTCGCTGGGTTCCCCGCCTGCCTGTCGATGCCGGCCGTTGGATCGGTGAGATGGAGGAAATTGCGGCGACATTTGGACATGCCGGTTTACCGACGGGGTTTCACCAGGCGGCGGGCGAGGTGTTCCAACTGCTCGACCAAACCCCGATTGCCAGGGAAACCCGGGAGACAATTGACCCGAACCGGACGCTCGAACAGGCTCTGGCGCTTTACGTGGAAGCGCTGCCAAACCGGAAATTCACACCGCCCCCCAGCGGCGCAGCGACGCTGATGGCACAGCCGTTAACGGCGGAGAGCTTTGCGCCATTCGGTACAGTCTTTACGGCCGGGAAGGGTGGCTCGCCAGGAACCCGCGACGACCTGGTCGCCCGGATGGAGAACCGGCGGGACAACGCGCAAATGAACGCCTGCATGTCCTATTACGCGCCGTCTCCAGTGCCCTTTACGATCAAGGCCCTGGAAATCCATCGGCATTCGTCACAGACCTTTGTGCCCTACAGTATGGGACGCTATCTCGTTCTGGTGGCGCCGTCGGACGATAATGGGGAACCAATAGTCAGCGACCTCCGTGCCTTCCACGGAGATGTGAACCAGGGGATTACGTATAACGCCAATGTCTGGCACCACCCGTTCACGGCATTGGATGCATCGGCGGAATGTCTGATGTTGCGTTTTGACGATGGTTCGAAAGTGGATACCGAATGGCACAAGGTCGTGGATGGTCCGGTCGTAACAGCTTAGACGGCAATTTGTTATGAAGACTTGGGGAACCAGGCGTCGTAAGATTCTCGGCGTCTGCAACCTCTCGCATGTCCAGCATGACGGCATGGTCGACATGCTGTATCCGCTTTTGCCCGTGCTGGCACAGACTTTCGGATTATCCTTTGCCGAAGTCGGCATGATCCGCGCGGCCAACAAGGCGGCGATGTCGGTATTTCAATTGCCCGCGGGTATTCTTTCTGAACGGTTCGGTGAACGCAGCCTGCTGGCCCTTGGCACGGTATGCAGCGGCGCATCGTTCCTGCTGCTCGGGTTATCTTCCGGTTTCCTCAGCCTGCTGGTCTTCCTGTTTCTGGCGGGATGCGGAAACGCGGTGCAGCACCCACTCAATTCATCAATTATTTCCACTGCCTATGAAGGAAGCGGTCGCCGAGGCGCGCTGGGAACCTATAATTTTTTTGGCGATGTCGGCAAAATTGCCTTTGCCGGTTTTACGAGCCTGATGATCGGTGCCGGTTTTGCCTGGCATATTCCGGTTCTTGCCGCGGGCGGTACCGCCGTGGCGGTAGGCATCGTCATCTTCGTCGCGCTTGGCAGTCTGGGTGTCGCGGGGGCACCGGAGCACCACAGGGAACAATCGACCCAGCCCAAGAGTCAGGGGTGGGGTATTCGGAACCGGAGCGGATTCACTGCCCTGTGCGGCATCGCGGTTCTGGATAGCGTGACCCGCAGCGGCTTCCTGACATTCCTCGCTTTTTTAATGATCGCGCAGAATGTTCCCGCAGGATGGGCGGCGATGGCCGTCGTCATGGTCTTTGCCGGCGGCATGGTCGGGAAACTTGCCTGCGGATACCTCGCCGACAGGGTCGGTATCATACGCACGGTTGTCGCGACCGAAATAGCGACCGGCGTCGGCATTCTGTTGACCTTGGTACTGCCAAGCCCCTGGTCGTTTTTTCTGTTACCACTGATCGGCATTGCATTGAATGGTACGTCGTCAGTGCTCTACGGGACGATCGGCGACCTTGTTGAAGGTGACCGGCAATCGCGCGCTTTCGGGTTTTTCTACACGCTGGGATCGGCCAGTGGAATCCTGGCACCGCTGGGCTATGGACTGCTTGGCGACGTCATCGGCATTTCGGCGACCATTGCGGTTGTCGGCTGCGTTATCTTCCTGACGATACCGCTCTGCTTCATGCAGCGCCGCGCTATCGTTCCTGCGCGGGTTATCAGTCGAGCTTGAACCCGTGTGAATTCAGGAATGCCTTGAAACCGGCACGCTCCGGCAGGGACAGTTGACGGGTGACGTTCTCGGACCAACCGCAAAAATCGAGCGCGCCGTATTTGTCGGTGTGCCGCTGTTTTTCTGGCGGGATCGCATAGACGTCATGCCGTCGTCTGTCATAGGCATCGGTTTCCTGCTCCAGATTGGTATCGTCATATTTGTCGCGATGGACGACATTGGCTGGCGGCTGGCGCATAGAGATAAAGCCCGGCACCGAAGGCCAGCCGACGGTAAGCCCACAAATTGGGAAAACGCCATCCGGGAGCCCCAGCAATTCGCACATCAGTTCAATCCGATTACGGACGCCGCTGATCGGGCAACAACCCAGCCCGACCGATTCCGCCGCGATGATGAAGCTTTGCATAGCAAGTGCCGCATCGACGCAGCCATTCATGAAGGTATCGACATTGTCGTTCTGGTAATCATGGCCGCGAATTTCAGCAAGTTTTCGGATACGACGAATATCTGCACAGAACATCAGGAAGACTGGTGCCTTGCCCTCCCAGTCACCGATAACTTCGCGGGACTTTGGGTCGGTCACGACGATGATGGAATATTGCTGCAGGTCAGACTTCGCCGGTGCGGACTGGGCGCAGGCCAGCAGTACATCCAGCAGATCGTCGGAAACCGGATCGTCCGTATAGCGGCGAATGGAGCGCCGGTTCAGGATATCGGCGACGGTTCCTTCCGCCTTCATATCCGTGCCAATATCTTTGTCCAATCCGAAGCGTGCCTTGTACAGTTCCGCGATCGTTTTCATTGTCTGTCTTCCCCCAAACCTGTCCGCACCTTGTTTCCCCATAGGTCATAGCATTCGACGGGTCGATTGCGCGAGGCCAGACCCGTGACTAGTCTATTTGCCAACAATGAGGGGAAGACACCATGAAGATCAAATCGGTCACCGCAACCTGGCTGCATGTCCCTATTCCGCCAGAGCGGCAACATGTCACTGATTTCGGTCGTATAGCTTCCTTTGATACGACACTGGTCAGGATTGAAACCGAATGCGGTCTTGTCGGTCACGGGGAATCGAAAGCGGCGGTCGGTAGCGCGAGTACGAACCATGCACTTGGCGTCATCATCGAGAAGGAACTCGGGCCCCAGATAATCGGCGAGGACCCTCGCGACATCTCCCGCCTTTGGGACGTGATGTACAATGGATCACGGGCACATTTTGCGCTGGACCGGGGCCATGTCTTTCCCGTCCTGGGCCGGCAGGGTCTTAATATCTGCGGCATTGCCGGAATCGACATGGCGCTATGGGACATTCTGGGAAAGTCCTTGAACGCACCGGTCTGGCGGCTTCTCGGCGGACGGCGCCATGAGCGGATGCCGGCATATGCGTCCGGTGGCTGGGCTCCAGCGGACAAGATAGCCGCGGAACTGCAAGGCTTCATCGACAGCGGGAATTTCAAGGCCGTAAAGATGCGCGTCGGGGCAGGGGACGGCGAGGTCAAGAATTCTATCGCCCGCGTGCGTGCGGCACGTGCGGGGCTTGGCGACGACATAGACATCATGTGCGATGCCCATGGCACTATGACGGTGCCCGAAGCCAAACGCTTTTGCCGTGGCGTTGCGGATTGCGATATAGCGTGGTTCGAAGAACCGGTTACGGCGGATGACAAGCCGGGGCTTGCCGAAATTCGGGCGATGACGGACATCCCGATTGCAACGGGCGAGAGCGAGTTCACCAGATTCGACTTTCGGGATCTCGCTATTCTAAGAGCTGCCGACATTTTCCAACCCGATCTGGCGATCGCTGGTGGCATTACCGAAGCCATGCGGATAGAGGCCATTGCCAGCGCACATCAACTCCGCTTCGCCGCGCATCTGTGGGGCGGCGCATTGGCGTTTGCCGCCGGATTGCAGGTGTCCGCCGTCGCATCGACGGCCTTCATCCTGGAATATTCGCTGGGCGCCAATCCGATCCTGCGGGAGCTCGCAATTGAAGATTTTGTCGCCGTGGATGGCTATATCGAAATACCGGAACGCCCGGGTCTCGGCGTCACCATCAACGAAGACTTTGTCAATCGCGTCGCGGTGAGGTCATGACCGTTTGCCGCGGGTTTCCCGGTGCAGAATGTATAACCCGCTGCCAATAACGAAGGCGCCGCCAACGATGATAAACAGATCCGGCACATCGCCCCAGATCACATAGCCCAGAGTCACTGCCCAGATAATCGCCGAGTATTTGAACGGAGACACAACCGCGGCTTCGGCGACCCGGAAGGCTTCCACCATCAAGATATGCGCCACGCCGCCAAGCGTCCCCGCCAATGCCAGCAAAGCGAAATCAGACCAGGTAATGGCGACCCAGCCAAGCGGTATAGTCAGCAATCCCGCCAGGATGAGACCCAGCGTTGACCAGACCATGATGGCATTGGTGCTTTCCGTTGCACTGATGCGCCGGGTGACGATGTCACGAAGTGACGAGAACAGGGCCGCGACCACGGGTACCAAAGCCAAAGGCTGAAGAGCATCTGCGGTCGGTCGCAACATGATAATGACACCGACGAACCCAAACAGGACCGCCGCCCATCGTCGCCAGCCGATCTGCTCGCCCAGCATTGATGGCGCCAATGCCGTAACGAAGAGGGGGCCGGCAAACAGCAGGGTTGCCGCATCCGCAAGCGGCAGCAGGATCATCGATGTCGCAATCAGCGTCGTCGACCCGATGTAATAGAAAATCCGGATTGCCATGCCGCGATGGTCATGCACCCGCAGCGTTGGAAAACCGCCGGTTCTGAATGTCAGGATCGCGACCGGTATTAAAATAAACAAGGCGCGAAGGCAAATGATCTGCCAGATAGGCAATGATCCGCCAAGCCACTTTGTCGCCGCATCCGCCAATGTCAGGAGAAACAACGCCAGGACAATATATGTGATACCCCGCAGCGGAGATTGCGCCCCTCTTTGGGTCATGTGCTTTTCTGCTGGCTCATTGTGACGTCAGGACGTCGCAATCGGCTCGGCAAAAGGAATACAAAAATACGTTGTGGTTTTCATTTTCTTCGTTTCCCACCCTTGAACTGTCGAATTTTTCGTACTAAATCCGGCTGGCACTCATGATTACAGAGTGCCAAAAGTACATTACGTTCTGTTTCTTAGCACCGGAGGGGTTCCGACATGAAATTCAGACCATTGCATGACCGTATATTGGTACGGCGTGTGAATGAAGAAGAGAAATCAGCGGGCGGGATTATCATCCCCGATACCGCCAAGGAAAAACCGATGCAGGGAAGCGTCGTCGCTGTTGGCTCCGGCGCCCGCGATGACAATGGGAAAATCGTACCGCTTGATGTAAAGGCGGGCGACATCATCCTGTTCGGCAAATGGTCCGGCACCGAAGTCAAAATGGACGGTGAAGACCTGTTGATTATGAAAGAATCCGATGTCATGGGCGTGCTGAACTAAATTCAGCGCGACCGTCATCAAATGAAAGGGACACGTTAAATGGCTGCAAAAGAAGTCAAATTTTCCACTGACGCCCGCACGCGGATGCTGCGCGGCGTCGACATCCTCGCCGATGCGGTGAAGGTAACGCTCGGCCCGAAGGGCCGTAATGTCATTCTGGACAAGTCGTTCGGCGCACCGCGGATCACCAAGGATGGTGTTTCTGTCGCGAAAGAAATTGAACTCGAAGACAAGTTCGAGAATATGGGCGCACAGATGGTGCGTGAAGTTGCCTCCAAGACCAACGATATTGCTGGCGATGGTACGACCACAGCGACAATCCTGGCACAGGCGATCGTACGCGAAGGCTCGCGCGCCGTTGCTGCCGGCATGAACCCGATGGATCTGCGCCGCGGCATTGACAAGGCCGTCGACACGATCACGGCCGATCTCGCCAAGCGCTCCAAGAAAGTCACGACCAACGCCGAAATCGCCCAGGTCGGTTCGATTTCCGCCAATGGCGATACCGAAGTCGGCAAAATGCTGGCCGAAGCCATGGCAAAGGTCGGCAATACCGGCGTTATTTCGATCGAGGAAGCCAAGTCGCTCGACACGTCGCTGGAAGTCGTTGAAGGCATGCAGTTCGATCGCGGCTATCTGTCGCCGTATTTCGTGACCAATGCGGAAAAGATGAAGGCAGAGCTCGAAGATCCTTACATCCTGATCCATGAATCGAAGCTTTCCGGCCTGCAGGCAATGCTGCCGCTGCTGGAAGCCGTGGTTCAATCCACTCGTCCGCTGCTGATCATCGCCGAAGACGTCGAAGGCGAAGCACTGGCGACCCTCGTCGTCAACCGTCTGCGTGGCGGGTTAAAGGTCGCCGCCGTCAAGGCGCCGGGCTTCGGTGATCGTCGCAAGGCCATGCTGGCCGATATCGCGGTGCTGACCGGTGGTCAGGTGATTTCGGAAGACCTGGGTATCAAGCTCGAAAACGTGACCCTGGACATGCTGGGCCGCGCCAAGAAGGTCGAAATCGACAAGGACAACACGATTATTGTCGACGGCGTCGGCAAGAAAAAGGAAATCAAGGCCCGTTGCGACCAAATTCGCGCGCAGGTCGAAGAAACCACCTCCGATTACGACAAGGAAAAGCTGCAGGAACGTCTGGCCAAGCTCGCCGGCGGCGTTGCGGTTATCCATGTTGGTGGTGCGACCGAAATTGAGGTCAAGGAACGCAAGGACCGTGTCGAGGATGCGATGAACGCAACCCGCGCCGCGGTTGAAGAAGGCGTCGTTGCCGGTGGTGGCGTTGCACTGCTTCGTTCGATCAAGGCCCTAAAGAACCTGAAGGGCGACAATGATGACCAGAATGTCGGCATCAATATCGTTCGCAAGGCGATCCAGGCACCGGCACGTCAGATTGCTGAAAATGCAGGTGAGGACGGTTCCGTTATTGCCGGCAAACTGCTGGAAAGCAACGATAACAGCTATGGCTTCGACGCACAGAGCGGTAAGTACTGCGACATGGTCAAGGCTGGCATTATCGATCCGGCCAAGGTGGTTCGCGCAGCATTGCAGGACGCGGCATCCGTTGCCGGACTGTTGATTACGACCGAAGCCATGGTCGCAGACAAGCCCGAAAAGAAGGGTGCTCCTGCTGCTGGAGGCGGCATGCCGGACATGGGTGACATGGGCGGTATGGGCTTCTAATACCCAAACATTCTTTCGTTCAGGAAAGGCCGTGCCAATTTTGGCGCGGCCTTTTTTGTTGTCTTGCCGTTGGAAACCCGAACAAGTATCGGCTTTTTCAGACGACTGGAATAACGTCTGAAACTGTTGAATAGTGGCCAAACGCCATTCGTAATACGGAATTAAAAATCATACACGGGGAGACGCGCAATGCGGGGAGTAGTATTTCTAGGGGACCGGCAAGTTGAAGTACGTAACTTTCCAGACCCGGAACCGGGGCCGCGAGAAGTCGTCCTGGAAATCAAGGCGTCAGGTATGTGTGGCAGCGACCTCAAGCTCTATCGCAATACCTGGACCTCGGGAGCGGTTAGCGGCGGCATCAAACGCAGCGACGTGCCTGTGATTTCCGGTCACGAACCTTGCGGCGTTGTTGTCGCCATTGGTTCTGCCGTTGCGGCGAATGAAGCATTTATCGGACAGCGCGTGATGGATCATCATTACGAAGGCTGCGGCACGTGCAAGCATTGCAGTGCCGGATGGCAACAGATGTGCCTGGATGGCGCCATTGTTTTCGGATCCGGCGGTAATGGCGGCCATGCCAACTACATGAAAGTGCCCGTATCCACCCTTGTGCCGTTGCCCGACGCGTTGTCTTTCGAGGTAGGTGCCGCCATTTCATGCGGCACGGGAACTGCCTACGGCGCGCTGAAGCGTCTTTCTCTGCACGGCGAGGAAACAATCGCGATTTTCGGACAAGGTCCGGTGGGACTTTCGGCGACCCAATTGGCAAAAGCCATGGGTGCCCGGGTCATCGCGCTGGATGTTTCGCCAGAGCGATGTGCGCTCGCCCGTGAATTCGGCGCAGATGAAGTCATTAATCCAGGGACCAATGACCCTGTAGAGGCCATACGCGAGCTGACCCACGGCGAAGGGGCTCATAAGACAATGGATTGCTCCTCGGCGCCACAGGCGCGCAGAGCGGCTGTGCAGGCGACACGGTCCTGGGGGACAGCCTGCTATGTTGGCGAAGGCGGTGAGGTAACCCTCGAAGTCAGCCCCGATATGCTGCGGCGCCAGATAACCCTGATGGCTTCCTGGACATTCTCCAAAAACATTCAGGCCGAATGCGCAGAATTCGTTGCAGACCGCAATATCGATGTGGCGAAACTATTCACCCATCGGTGGACGCTTGACCAAGCCGATGAAGCCTACAAGCTGTTCGACAAGCAGAGCGACGGTAAGGGAGTGATCCTGCCGAACTAGATGTTCATATCGGCCAGGCAGGCGGGTGCATCGCCTGCCTGGCCGATAAATAGATTTAAATACAACAAATCAGGTCGATAAGATTTGTTTAATCGCCTGAGCTGACTTGTCCGCGACCAGTTCCGCGTAGCTAACGCCCCATGATTTAAAGGGGTGCGTTGACAGAGCCGCATTGAAGAATCGCGTGTCACCCGTCACTTCAGGGCCAACCCAGCGGGGTAAATCAAAGGTTTCGTCTTCGTCGTCCAATTCGATTTCCGCCACGATCAATCCGGCGTTATCATCCTCGAACACATCAATTTCCCAGTCTTTTCCCGCCCATTCAACAACATGGCGTAATTTCCTGATCACGGGAGTAACGCACAAGCTATCCAGCATAGCCCGTCCCTTCGCGGATTCGACAGGCAGTTCAACCTCATGCCGGGCTAATTTCGTTGCGGCGACCTTCAGCGTAAGCGAATACGAATCAGCACTGCGGCGAATCCGCATGTTCCGCTCTTTCGAAATAAACAGGTAGCCCTGCTCAATTGGCCGAATTGTCCTGGCAGTGCCCCAGTCGGTGCTGAAGACAAGAAACTTACGTTCGATTTCCAGCATGTTTGGCACTAACGCACTGTCCGCAATGATAAAAAATCAGGCCACACCGCTAGTGAGGGCAAGAAATCGTCATTGCTTCCATGCAGGAGCAATGGTGAGCGCGACAGGATTCGAACCTGTGACCGTCTGATTAAAAGTCAGATGCTCTACCAACTGAGCTACGCGCCCCCTGATTGCTTGACCCTTAGGAGCGGCGCGAAAATAGAAACACTCGCGACGAAGGTCAACGACGCAATGCATCCCCCTTAACGTAAAGGCACATTCTTCGGCTTTAAAGTCGTGCCAAATGCAGAGATAAGCTGGCGAACCATCGCATCGCCTGCCTCAAAATTAATTCCATCCGCGCTGTGTGTTACAGCCTCTCCACGCCAGGCAGCCTTACCGCCGACCTCGTCATAAGCGTCAAATGTAACCGCAAAGACGGGAATTCTTCTGTTTTTACCGGAATTGTTTTTGAGAAGGCTGTTCTGGGTCGAAGACCACAGGCGCACATTCAGGTCAACGCCGACTCCGCTACCCGCTTCCAGGCTCCCGATGCTCGTGTCCTCCTTTGAAACGACCGTACCATTTTGCGTCTCCATACGGAGGGTGATCACAGAACCGGGCTGGTTCACACGATAACCTGCATCCCTGAGGGCCTGTATCGCAACGGTTTGCAGACGCAAGTCTAATTCTGAATCATTGGCGAGCTGAAAGCGAATACCGACCCTCGGTTCGATCGGCTCCCGGGATTGCGCCTGGATCTGCATGCTCCCCTCGGTCAATTCCTCGGCCAGCACAGTGCCAGCACACAAGATGAGGGCTATTGCGCAAAAAATAGAACGCGCATGTACCAAGCGACCTGTAATCACCGGAAATGCTCCCATAAATTCGATTGTGCCGGGGTTAAGAGAGGTGCTTCTTCAGTAAACGGCACAAGTGGCAAAAATTTTGAAAATTCGACTACTCGACCTGAAACTGCTCTACCATTTCAACGAGATGTTAAAGGTCCAGGATTGCCAGCGCATTCCGTTCACGCTTCAGTAGGCCCTGTCTGGAAAGATCGTTCAGGACTCGTGCCACTGTTTCCCGCGTGGTGCTGACCCGGCTGGCGATATCACCATGAATTGGCACCGGCGTAATCATCGCCGTGTTGTCGTCCCGCACGTCACTCTTCGCAAGACGAAGGATTTCAGCGTAAACCCGGTTATTGGCGCCAAGCGTGCTAAGATCCATGATCCGTTCCGTCGACGCACGTATGATAGCGGACATCCGAACCATCAATCCAAGCGCCAGTTCCGGATTTTCCCGTAATGTGGCTCGAAAGGCGTCACCGGATAGCATGGCGACCGTCGTTGGCTCCAATGCAACAATGTTTGCCGAGCGAGGTTCGCCATCGATTGCCGCCAGTTCTCCAAAGAAGGAGCCGGCAACAATATCATCAAAAGCAATTTCCCTTCCCGAAACGGAATAATTGACCACGCGGACACGGCCTTCAACGATGAAATAGACATCCTTGGACGTGCTTTGCCGGTCAATGATCTGTTCCTGAGCAGAATAAATCCGCCAGCTGCAACGCTTCTCCAGCGCCTGCCGGGTCGCTAAAGGCAATTCATTGAACAACGCTATTTGCGCCAGCGTACTTGCTTGTCCACCCGTCATATGCCGCTCCACCCAATATTCGCTAGAGTTTATAACCCTGACAAAATGATTGCGAGGCAATTGTCCAAACGTATGCCCTGCAGTCCCGCAGCCTGCCTACCAAAAGTCAATTACTAGCGCCGTGACGCCAATACCTTGTTTTCGGCCCGTATACGCCAGGCAAGGACAAGGCAATTGGCAATGCTAAAATAGATCGCAATCTGCCAGGCACCAAATGCCGCCGGCAGACAGGCAATTTCAGCAGCGACAATGGCATAGTTAGGGTGACGCATCAGGCGATAAGGCCCGCGCTTAATCAGGGGTTCGCCCGGGATCGAAATGATACGCGTGGTCCAGTACTTTCCAAGACTGGCAATGACCCAAACTCTTCCTGCCTGCAATGCAAGGAATATCAGCAGCATAGGCAGGCTTGCACCTGTTTCGGGTGGAATGGCCAGAAAAATTGCGACAAGCCACATTGTATGGATCGCGACAATCAGCGGATAATGCGCGGCACCTGATTCAACGCCACCGGCAGCGATCAACCGCGCTGTATTGCGACGGGCCAACAGCAGTTCCAGCAGCCGCTGCACAGCCACGGCGACAACAAGCCATTGCGCAAGCCCGAAAGATGCCAGCATCATTGCTCCGGTTCCAATACTGTGAAACCAGCCGTAAACCCCGGTCCCAATGCGGAAAGCATTCGGCGGCCGCTGGCAGGACGCGCAAGGCTCCTTTGCAATACAAAGAAAACTGTTGCTGCCGACATATTACCGAATTCACGCAATACATCGCGCGCGTCACTTAGCGTTCCTGTTGGCAATTCCAGGGTGTCTTCAAGGGCCGTAACGACCTTGATCCCCCCTGGATGCGGAACGACTTCATCAATATCCGACCGCTGCAGTCCCGCCCGTTTCAGAAAATCGTCCAATGCGGTTCCGTATTCCGCCCGTACAAGTTCCGGAATATCCCGGCTAAACAGAACGCCCAGACCATCGTCCTTCACGTTCCAACCCATGACATCCAACGAATCCGGCCAAGTATACTCGCCGCCGCGACCAATAGCCGGCCCGACATCAGAACCGCTATCGACAATCATAGCCGCAGCGCCATCACCAAACAGCGCCGTGGCAACGATGTTGCTCTTCGACATGTCAGAATTGCGGAACGTTAATCCGCATAACTCCACAACAACAAACAGCCACTTGCTGCCAGGTCGCGATCGCGCCATATCCGCCACACGATTCAGACCAATGACCCCTCCGGCACATCCCAGTCCGAACAGGGGGAGGCGGCTGACATGACGCGGAAATGGCATATCTTCTATCAGCAGGGCATCCAGGCTGGGAGTCGCTATCCCCGTCGTTGAAACCACCGCAACACCATCAATCTCATCCGATGAAAGACCTGCGGTTTCAAGGCATTCCATCGCTGCCCGTCGCATAAGGATACGGGCATTTTCAAGATAAAGCGTATTTCGTTCCTGCCAGGAATGTGGCTCCAGATACCATTCCAGGCTCACGCATGAATGGCGCTTTTTAATGCCTGCATTGTCGTACACGGACCGCATTCGTTCAAACGCGTCAGCACGATCAGCGAATATTCTTCGACCTAGTGTCTCAACCTCAGCCTGATAAATTTCGATGGGCGGTACGACGGTTGTGAGGGACCGCAACCGTGGGCTGGTTATGAATTCTGACTGCATAGTTTGAACTATTATCATGAAGACCGTCTGCCTGACAGTGAAGACGGCATTGAAACGTACAAAACGTCAAACACTTGCAATGCTTTGATTCAAAGCGCATATGTAAGCTCAAGAATCGCCCTGAGCGCTCTGGAAAAGAACAAAAAACATTGACTGACAAAGACCCCGATCGGCGCGAGGCCGCAAGGCACCGGTTGAAGAGGAGGCGCCGTTTGCGCATTTTCCCAAAGTTACGTGGTTATTTCTTTGCGGGCATCCTTGTCACGATGCCCCTGACGGTTACGTTTGCGCTGGCCTGGTGGCTGGTTGGCGTGGTCGATAATTACGTCGTGCCATTGATACCACATGAATGGAACCCTGATGCCTACCTGAAGGAAGTAGTCGGCTTTCCGGTTGGTCTTCCCGGTCTCGGCGTTCTAATCCTGTTTGTCGTCATAACGATGATCGGTGCCCTTACAGCAGGCTTCATAGGTCGCATGATCGTTGGAACCGGGGAGCGCATTCTTACCCGAATGCCGATCGTTCGTAGCCTGTACAGCGCGATAAAGCAGATCCTGGAGACTGTTTTCAAGGATCAGTCCAAGGCCTTTCGGCAAGCAGTCCTGTTGGAATACCCGCGGCGCGGTGTCTGGACGATCGGATTCCTTACGGGAAGGACTGATGGCGAAGTCCAGAACCTGATTTTGGAAGACGTCGTCAACGTATACGTCCCGACAACACCAAACCCGACGTCCGGGTTTCTGCTGTATGTACCGCGGGAAGATGTTCAGGTGCTGAATATGAGCGTCGAAGATGCCGTTAAAATGGTCATTTCAATCGGCATCGTGACGCCCCCGGATACTCGCTCCGAGGCAGAAAAATCAATGCCGGTCGTTTCTGCCGGAAAATACGAAAATATCGATGTCTTGCGGCAGAATACCGGCGTCAAAGAGCTCGCTATCCAGAACGAAGATTGACGATCGCCGCATCCCGCTCGAACAGATAAAGCAGGCTGCGCAACGCTTTCCCCCGGTCACTCTTTAGTTCCGGGTCTCGGGTAAGGATTAATTTTGCATCGTCCCGGGCCGCTGCCAGTAAATCTCCATGTACGGCAAGATCGGCCAGGCGGAATTCAGGCAGGCCACTCTGCTTTGTTCCCAGCATTTCGCCCGCGCCCCTCAACCGAAGGTCTTCTTCCGCGATACGGAAACCGTCTTCTGTCTCCCGCATGATGTTTAGTCGGGCGCGAGCTGTCTCTGTTAACGGTTGACTGTACAGCAGAAGACAATTTGACGGTTTTTCGCCCCGGCCGATCCGGCCACGCAACTGGTGTAACTGCGCCAGTCCAAATCGCTCGGCGTGTTCGATTACCATGATTGTTGCATCGGGTACGTCCACGCCGACTTCAATTACCGTTGTTGCAACCAGAATTCGGGCGGAACCTTCCACAAACCGAGAAATAGCGGCGTCTTTTTCCGCCGCTTTCATGCGCCCGTGCACAAGAGCGACGATATCGCCAAACCGCGCATGAAGCTCGCCATACCGTGCCTCTGCCGCAGCCAGATCAAGCGATTCACTTTCCTCGACAAGAGGGCAGACCCAGTAAGCTTTCGCGCCTTTGTCCAAAGCCCGAATGACCCCGTCGATAACGTCTTGCAGCCTTTCCTGTGGCAAGGTCCGTGTATCTACCGGTTTTCGTCCCGCCGGTTTCTCTGTCAGACGAGAAACATCCATATCGCCATAAACTGTCAGGGTC
>Ga0222651_1000503_pt1 | contig 24553 bp, 26 predicted proteins | sample AntAcemetagen369_FD_179855 | JGI IMG/M metagenome (GOLD analysis project Ga0222651, IMG submission 179855) | Saline water microbial communities from Ace Lake, Antarctica - #369 | ecosystem: Environmental > Aquatic > Non-marine Saline and Alkaline > Saline | place: Antarctica: Ace Lake...
CATTCACCAGGCGCTGCTGGATCATTTCGTGATCTTTTTTCGCGACCAGGAGATCACGCCGGAACAGCAGCTCGGCTTTGCCCGGCGGTTCGGTGATATCCACCTGCATCCTTATATTGCCGGGATGCCGGACCATCCGGAAATCATCGAAATCCTGAAGACCGAGACCGACACCTACAATTTCGGCAACGACTGGCATACCGACCAGATGTTCGCGCCGGAACCGGCTATGGCAACGATGCTGTATGCCAAGGAAGTGCCGCCGGCCGGGGGCGATACGATCTTCGCCAATATGTACCTGGCGTATGACGCACTGTCCGATGGCATGAAGGCAATGCTGGATGGGGTAAAGACGGTTGCCGCCGGCGACAGCGGTAAGAACAAGGCGGGGGGCCGGTCGCGCCGCGAACGCTATGCGGCGAACGGTAATGTCGCGATGAAGGAACCGGTCGACCTGCCGGCGGAAGTCGAGCATCCTTTGTTTCGGACCCACCCGGAAACCGGGCGCAAGTCACTCTATATCGGCTCCCATACCCAGCGCTTTGCCGGGATGACGGATGCGGAAAGCGACCCGATCATCAAGTTCCTTCGCCGCCATGCGATCCGCCCGGAATTTACCTGTCGGTTCAACTGGGAAGTCGGGTCCCTTGCCATGTGGGACAATCGTAGCGTGCAGCATTATGCTATAAACGATTATGCAGGGTATCGCCGCCGCGCACACCATATTACCATCAAGGGTGACAAGCCCTTCTGATTTTGAATATACGGTAGCGACTGGAGTCTCTTGCTTTCGAAGTATGGCCCGTTCGTTGCGCAGCTGGAATCCGACAATGTCCGAATTACCGATCTTCCGTTTCCTGTTGGCGGTGCTGCTGTTCCTGCCAGCCCTGGGCACATCGGTTCAGGCGGCGAAAGACCCGGCGTCATTACGTCGTGTGATGGTGGCGTCTGTTGCAGCGCTCACGGCGGCGATCGACGATGCGCGTCCGGGGGACGAAATCGTCGTCGCGGACGGCACATACGATATCCGGCGATTGCGGTTGAAGGCATCGGGCAGGGCTGAGCAACCAATTTGGCTGCGGGCGGAGAAGCGGGGCGCCGTGCAGATCCAGGCGACAGATACAATCGCATTTTCGGTTACGGGGGCCTACTGGATAATCGATGGTCTCGATATCCGCGGCGTATGTGCAACGCAGGCGAAATGCGAGCACGCCTTTCATATAACGGGAAATGCTGACGGCACGGTCATACGCAATAACCGCATGCGGGATTTCAACGCGACGATCAAGGGCAACGGCAACGGGCAGGGAAAACCCGGGAATGTTAAGGATGTGCGCGATATCTTCCCGGATCATGTTCTGATCGCCGACAACTACATTTTTAACACGGCGGTTCGGGAGACGGCGGGGCCGGTCGCGCTTATCGATGTGGTCGGCGGGCAGGGATGGATCATCCGTCACAATTTCGTCGCTGATTTTCAGAAGGGCAAGGGCAACAAGGTGTCCTACGGCATGTTCCTGAAAGGAAATTCGAGCCAGGGCGTGATAGAGCGCAATCTGGTGATGTGCGAATGGCGGAATAAGGGCGGTTCGCGGCTTGGCATTTCGCTGGGCGGCGGCGGGACCGGGAAAAAATACTGCGAGCGACAGAATTGCACGGTGGAACATACCGACGGGATCATTCGGAACAACATCGTGCTGAACTGCACCCAGGATGTGGGCGTTTACCTGAACAAGGCGAAAAATTCCAAAATCTACAACAACACGATCATCAACACGCGCGGCATCGATATCCGTTTTGGGGCGTCGACCGCGGATTTGCGCAACAACATCTTGTCGGGCAAAATTCGGGAAAGAGACGGCGGGACTCGTAGCGAAATTGACAATCTCGTGCATCCGCATCAGGGGACGCTGATGAATATATTCGTGGATGTTGCGAAGGGTAATTTTCGGCTGCTGGACGAGGGAGAAGTCCTGGGCAAGGGGCGCCGCACGCCGGAGGTGATGGATGACTTCTGTGGTCGCCCGCGCGTGTTGCCGGCCTATGATCTGGGGGCGATCGAATATGGCCCGGGTCGGTGCAATACGACGCGCATGATGCGCGATGCGGAAACATTCAGCGGCAGATAGTAATCTTTGATGCGATTGTATCGGCCCGCGGCGCAAACCTATGCGGGATAGCCTCTGTTGGGGTAAAGTGACCTCTATCGCGCCATCTTCCAGGAGCAGCAGTCATGAGCAGCAGTCTCGAACGCATCAACATGCAGATCATGTGGAACCGACTGATTTCAGTCGTTGAGGAGCAGGCGCAGACGCTTATCCGCACTGCATTCAGTTCAATGGTCCGCGAATGCGGTGATCTTTCAGCCGGGGTTTTCGACCTCGACGGACGCATGCTGGCGCAGGCGGTGACCGGCACGCCGGGACACGTCAATTCCATGGCGGAATCGGTCAAGCACTTCATCGCCAAATTCCCGGTCGAAACAATGCAGGAAGGCGATATCTACATCACCAATGATCCGTGGAAGGGCACGGGCCATCTGAACGATTTCGTCCTGACCACGCCGGCCTTCCACCACGGAAAAATGGTGGCGCTGTTTTCCTGCACCAGCCACCTGATCGATATCGGCGGCATCGGCTTTGGCCCGGATGCGACGGATGTGCATATGGAAGGTATTTATATACCGTTCCTGAAGCTCGCTGACCGGGGTGAAATGAACGAAACCCTGCTGGCGATGGTGAAGGCCAATACCCGCCAGCCGGTCGAGTCCGAAGGCGACGTCTATTCACTGGCTGCCTGCAACGATATCGGCTGCGAACGGCTGACCGCAATGATGGATGAGTTCGGGCTTGATGACCTGGATGCGCTGGGTGGTTATATTATCGAGCAGTCGCGGAACGCCGTGCTGGCGGAAATCGCCAAGCTGCCCAAGGGCACATGGCGCAATACCATGCGGATTGACGGCTATGATCACCCGCTCGACCTGTCGGCGGCGATGACGATTTCCGACACGGGAATCCATATCGACTATGACGGTACCTCTCAGATGTCGAAATTCGGCATTAATGTGCCGCATGCCTATACGACCGCCTATACCTGTTTTGGCATTTCCTGTGCCGTATCATCCCAAATTCCGAATAATGCCGGGTCACTGGAACCATTTACGGTCTCCGCACCGAACGGCTGCATCCTGAACGCGCCGAAGCCGGCGGCGGTGTCTTCGCGCCATATTGTTGGCCAGTTGCTGCCCGACGTGGTGTTCGGCTGCATGCGCCAGGCGGTACCGGACCGGGTACCGGCGGAAGGGACGTCCTGCCTGTGGAACCTGAACATGCGTGGCCAGAATCTGGGCGCGAACGATTCCGGTGCCGGGTATGTCGTGACGGTCGTGACCAATGGCGGCACCGGCGCGCGGCCGACCAAGGACGGATTGTCGGCGACGGCCTATCCCAGTGGGGTGCGCGCCTCGGCGATTGAGGTGATGGAATCCATCGCACCGCTGGTGTTCTGGAAGAAAGAGTTACGGGAAAATTCCGGTGGCGCCGGCAAGTACCGGGGCGGCCATGGCCAGTCGATCGAAATTCAGAACACCCAGGGCGAACCATTCGAAATTCTCGCATCTTTTGACAGGATTGATCATGCGGCGCGCGGCCGTGACGGCGGCGCGGACGGGGCCAATGGCTATGTCGGCCTGGGGTCGGGCAAAAAGCTGAACGGCAAGGGCTTTCAAACCATTCCGGCCGGCGATACCTTCATTGTGGAGACTCCCGGCGGGGCCGGTATCGGCGCGCCTGATGAACGTGACATGACGGAAGTGGCGGTCGATCTGCGCGACGGCGTCGTAAGTGCTGCGGCTGCGCAGCGCGACTACGGCGTGGCGGCGGGCGACGATTAGGACTGGGCGTCGTTTATAGGGCGAGCGAATTAAAAGTAGCGATGGCGACAAGTTTTAAGCCGCCGGATATCTGGCAGCCTTTCGGCGCATTTGCGATGATGCAGATTCAGGGCGCCGGTAAGGTCGTCAATCTGAAGGGGCAGGTCTCGCTTGACAGGGACGGGCAAGTTGTTGGTGCGAACGACATGCGGGTGCAGCTTCAAAAAACGCTGGAGAACATTCAGGCGGCGCTGGCATCCGTTGGCGGGACAATGGCCGACATCATTTCGCTGACACAGCATACGACCGATATGGACGGCTTCATGGCCGCGGGTGATATCCGGCAGGCATTCTTTACGCCTCCCTTTCCGGTGACGACAACGGTACAGGTCGTGCGCCTTTATGACCCGGAACTGGTGATTGAAATCACCGCGACCGCGGAAATTCCGCTCGACCGGTTCCGGGCGCCTGTCTAGCGCCTCGCGTTTGAAATGCTGCTGAATTCCGCGCCAAGGCGTGGCGGCGGGGGACGACCGGAAAACCGGGGCAGGCGCTAAGCGCCGAGCGTTTTTCGAAAGCCACTGTGATGGCCGGTATAACCGGCGCGTTCGTAGAAACGCTGCGCATCCGTTCTGTTCCTGTGTACGAATAATTTCATCACTGTGCAGCCGCGCAAACGCGCGTGTTCTTCCGCAGCCTGCAGCAGGCGAGCGCCGATTCCACGGCTACGGTAATCGCTTGCGACACGAAAGTCCTCGGCGAGGCATGGCGTCGAATGCCGCTCGATATTCCGGGAGTGAGGACGCCGAAAGCGATTCCCGGTCGCGGCCAAATTCATCGTCCCATATCAGCCGGATGATGCTTTGCAGGTCTTCCGCTTCAGCGGTACGGATTTGGATGGCGGCGTCAGTCATGCCGGTACTCCGGTTCGTGGGCAGGTCGTCGATTATCCACCGTCAAACGGCCCGGTTATCGGAAACACGCCCGGTCGGACATGGCGATAGGGCAGGGTGGTCAGATCGGCGGGTCCCCAGTCCGGTGTATCTATAATGATGATTTCTTTTGCGAATTCCTCGTAGACAGCGCGGAAATGTGTTTTTGACCGCAATACGATAATGTCGAATGCCGCAGCGTCGAGACCGAACTGGATGAACGGGTCGAGGTCGATAGCGGGGGTAGAATGCTCGGTGACCATAACCGTGACACCGCCGGCTTCGATGACGGCCGCAAGACCGAGGTTGATGTCATGCCCCTTGCGCATCGGCCCGGTGCCAATGAAGCGTTTTGGCCCGGCAAACAGCACTTTGCCCTCCAGACGCACAGGGCCGCCGGTGCGATCGCTGGAATGGCCACCGATATTGATTGATACCGAAGCGCCGGTTCCGGCTTCGACGGCGGCCTTCGCGGCATCCGGGTCCCACAGGTACGGCACGGCCACGCGTTGCGCGTCGCGGCGCAGCAATTCTCTTAGCGTCCAGGTCGAATCGTTCATACGGTCGGCATGTTCCAGGATCACCACGGGGCGATCCGCCTGCGCGGCGATCCGCATGGCGCGGTCTACGCCTGCTTCGATGATGAAGACCCGGTCCTCGTGCAGCAGGGCCTCGCGCTCTTGCTCGACCCGCCTGGCAAGTGTTTCAGCGGTGCGGCGAGCGAGGGCCAGGTCCCTGTCGGTCACCACGGCAACGGAAAACCCGACCTGTGGGACGTCCGCATAGGCGAAGCCGCAGAAGATGGAAATGTCCAGAATACGGGGATCGGATTGCTCTGCTACGAAGCCGGCGTCGACGATTTCCTTCAGCGGTGAGACCGACGTCGCGGTGAAGATGCTGGGTAGGGTAACGGGCGGTTTGATCAGAATGGTGACGGGCGAAACCTCGCCGCGCAGCGTACGCAACAGGCAGCGCGCGGCGCGAGCGCCGGTTTCGGCCATGTCCGTATGGGGTGAATAATGATAGCCGAACAACGCCGTGGCCAACTGGGTCATGGCCGGGTCGAGATTGGCATGCAGGTCGAGCGCAACCATCACCGGAATTCGGTCGCCGACAGCGGCCCGCACGGCACGCAGGCATTCGAGGTCCGGATTGGTCCGCGTCGGCGTCGTCATTGCGCCATGCAGGAACAGCAACACTCCGTCGATATCGTTTCGTACCGCGCTCAACCCGGCAACGATTTCGTCGCGGAATGCTTCAAACGCGTCATCGCTGGCAGAACCGGCAGCGAATCCGTCCGTATAGACCAGCGGCACAATTTCAGCGTCGGCGTCTTCCAGCGTATCGACAAAGCCGCCGCCGGCCGATTGCCCGCCGCGCAGCCCCTCGATCATATCCGGCCCGCGCATGGCCCAGCGTTCGAAATCTGACTTTTCGGTCAGGTGCGGCAGGAAGGAAACCGACTCCAGAGCGAATCCGGCAATGGCAATTCGCATCAAATGTCCTTACGTGATTTCAGGTTGCGTGGGCGGATATGATAGGGCACCTCTAATATTCAATCGAGAGATGACCAAGAATACATGTAAGGGAGCCGATATGTCTGATGATCTGCCGATGAAGGGATCCTGCCAGTGCGGTGGGATCACATATGAAATCACAGGTAAACCGCTGGCTCTGTTTGTCTGCCATTGCACGCAATGTCAGAAGCTCTCCGCCAGTGCTTACAGCACGACGATGTTTGTGAAAACCGAAGACCTGGATGTCCACGGCGAATTGAAGTCATGGGAACGGATGTCCGATTCCGGTCGGCGGAATGTGGCATATTTCTGCCCCGAATGCGGCAACCGGATTTACCATCTGGATCCGGAAGCGCCTGCATTCGCGCGGTTCAAGGCCGGAACGCTGGACAATGCCAAGATGCCGGTGCCGGATGCCCATTTATGGGTCGACAGCAAGCAGCCCTGGGATGATATCCCGGAAGGCATGCCGCAATTTCCTGGAAATTTTCCGCCGGAAGAAGCCAAGAAGCTGTTCAGCCGCAATAAATAAGCCCGTCTTAAGGAATTTGGGCTCTGTATTGATGCGGTCGCGTGATTAGTGCATGGTTTACATGTATGAAACGCATAGCTGTGAAAAGCAGGGTTAACGAGTAAAAGGGAACATAAAATGCCTTCAACGAGGTTCAGTATTCGCCGGCAGCTGGTTTTGGGCACAGCGGCGATTGCCGCAGTGGCAGCGATGACAATCGCCGACAGTCAGTCCGTTCAGGCGGCGGAATACCCCGAAAAGACGGTTCTGGCGCTGGTACCCTTCGGCGCAGGCGGTGGCACTGATCGCTGGGCACGGGTATTTGCATCGGTCGGGTTTGATTATTTTGACCGTGGCCTGCGGGTTCAGAACCGCGGCGGCGCATCCGGTACGATCGGCTGGAAGAACATGCTCGACAAGGGCGCGGACGGTCATACGCTGATGTTTGCCAGCCCGACTCCGGTCATGGCGGCGCTGATCGAAAAGAATCCCCCCTTCGATCCGGCGAAAGATGTGAAGGTTGTCGCCTATTATTCGGTTATGAAGCCGACGCTACTGGCGCCGCGCGACAAGCCCTACCATACCTGGGACGGGTTCATTAATCACATCAAGACAGCGGATAAGAAGCTGACCATTGGCGGGACGATGACCCAGCTCATGGGGCCTGCAAGTGCGCTTGACCAGCTTGGTCTTGCAGACAAGGTCATCATGGTGACGTATTCCGGTACGGGTAAGGCCATGAATGATTATCTTGGTGGCCATATCGATATGGCCGGGGTGACGACATCGACGGCCGTCACAGTTATGGAAAAACACGCTGCTGTCTTTAATTCGACGGATACGGACTATCCCAAGGCTGCAAAGAAGATTCTGGGTGATGTTCCCAATGCGGCAACGCTTGGTCTGAATCCATTCAACCCGCCCCGGTTTATCGGCATGCACCCGGACACGCCGGATGAGCAGGTTGCCATCATGTCACAGAAACTCGGCGAGTTGCTGAAGTCCAAGCCGGTGGTGCAGTTGATCAAGAAGCTGGGCGAAGTCATCGTTTACAAGCCCTATAACGAGGCGCAACCCGCGTACCAGGAAATTCTCCAGTCTTCGAAGAAGAATCTGGGCGTCTTCCAATAGGACAAATTGGATTGCGGGGTCGGCTTGAAGCCCGGCCGTGCCCCGCGCTCGTTGTGAAAGTCGATGGAGCGTAATATCCCGGCTGCTGGAGCCCTGGATCGCCGTTCCGCGGTTCAGGCTCCCAGCCGGATATTGTGACCCGTAATTAAGGGGGGCTTTGGCCTTGGCTAATCATTCGGCCGATGGGGAATCGCGCGGCAACTGGATCAGGACGAATCGGGGAATCGGGGCGGTTCTTGTTGGAATCGTTGTCCTGTTGCTTATCTACCTGTCCACCGAGGAGTGGGTCTATCAAACGCTCCGGGATGGTTTTCGACTCGGGTTCTTCTCGGTCTTCGCCGCCTTTACGATGCTTGCCTGTGCAATAGTCCTGCTGTTCGACGGCCAGAAAGACGAGGTCATTGAAGACGTCGCGCGCGCCGGTAAATGGGAATTCATCGTTCCGGTCATCGTTGTTGCAGTCTGCTTCGGGTACTTCAAGGTGGCCTGGGAAATCGATTTCCTGCTGGTGACACCCGTCATGATGGCAATCGGGACCTATGCTCTGGGGGTACGCCCGATCACGACCGCAATTATTGCCGGGGTTATCATGACGATCACGATTTACGGGCTGTTCTGGGCCATCGGAATCGAGCTTCCCACCAACCTTTTCTCGTTTTAGGCGGCCAATATCATGCTGTTCAACGTCGATGCGTTTTACGAGGCGGTTAACCTTGTGTTGTCATTTGAAACCATGATGTGGCTCGCCGTCGGCGTCTTCATCGGGGTTGGTGTCGGCGCGATGCCGGGGCTTTCGGCTTCAACAGGTGTGGCGCTGATGTTGCCGCTGACCTTCACCATGGGGCAGGCACCGGCACTCGGCCTGCTGATCGGGCTTTACAAGGGCGCGATCTATGGTGGTTCGATATCGGCGATCAGTTTCGCCACACCCGGCACGTCGGAGGCGGCGGCAACCGTTTTCGACGGTCACAAGATGATGCAGGCGGGCAAGGGACGAAAGGCGCTGCTGATGGCGCTCTACGCGTCCGTGACCGCCGATTTCCTCAGCGACGTGATCACCGTGCTGGTCGCACCATTGCTGGCGCTCGTCGCTCTGCAGTTCGGCCCGTCCGAGCGCTTCTGGCTGATGGTCCTCGCGGTTTGCATGCTTGGCGCGCTGAGTGGCCCGCATCTGGCAAAGGGCATGCTGAGCGCGGCTATCGGGCTTTATATCGGTACCATCGGTGTCGATCCGATCAGCTCGGTTTCGCGCAACACCTTCGATCTCTGGTGGCTTGCTGACGGTGTCCATCTCGTGCCGATGGTTATCGGTGTCTTCGCCATGGGCGCGATGATGGAAAAAGCGGTCGAGATGGTAAAGAAAAGCCAAAAGGCGAGTGAACTTGGCGGCAGCGTGAAGCAGATGTTTTCGACTTCCGGCGAAGGCGTGAGCTGGAAGGAATACATAAGTTGCTGGCGCGAGATGGGAATCGGCCTTGGTATCGGGACCTTCGTCGGCATGTTGCCGGGGCTTGGATCAACCGTGGGGGCCTTCCTCTCCTATGGCGTGGCCAAGCAGGCCTTTCCCGAAAAGAAGATCGGTACGGGGCGGCTGGAAGGGATTGCAGCAGCGGAAGCCGGCAATAACGCGACGGTCGGCCCGACGCTGGTGCCATTGCTCGCGTTCGGCATTCCCGGCAGTGCCGTGGCGGCACTGATCGGTGCCGCATTGATGCTGCAGGGGGCGACGCCCGGGCCGCGCATGTTCGAGCTGTTTCCGACAATCATTTATTCGCTGTTTCTCATCCTGCTGATCGGCAACATCTTCAATCTCGGCATCGGTCGAATTTTTGCCTTTGTCTATGCCAAGCTCGGCGAATTGCCCGCCCCCCTGCTGGTGCCGATAGTCATGCTGATGGCGGTGATTGGCTCCTACAGCTATGAAAACAACCCGTATGACGTGATCGCGATGCTGTTCTTCGGCTTGCTGGGCTATTTCATGCGCGTGTTCAAAATTCCCGAAGCGCCGCTGATCATTACCTTCCTTCTGGCGCCCCAGGCGGAAGAAAACCTGCGTCGCGGGCTGCTGATCAACGAAGGCGACTGGATGGCGGCATTGTTCAACAGTCCGCTCGCCGTCGGCCTGGCAATCGCCGTCGTTGTGCTGACCTATGTGTCGTCACGCATGCGAATGACCGAACGCATGCAGGACATCGCCAATCAGGAAAAAGAAGACTAAGCGCTTCCTGAACCGGTTTGAACCTGGGGGCGGACTGATGAATTTTTTTTGGGTAGAGTTGTTCGCCATTTTTCAGAATGTGCGGCAACTCTATTTCCGCACACTGTGTGCAGAAATAGGCGGTATATTTTTAAAGCAAGTCCGCTAAGTCTGTGAAAAGAATGGTGCGCTTCGAGGGTGAAACCTCGAACACGCTTTTTGAGACACTAGCAGACTGGGAAGAACAACTTAAGCACCTTGATGTAGATTTTGACGAGCTTGAGGATAACTCGGCAGGTCCGGCCGCGCCCGATCTGGGAGGGCCGCAGCTATGACCAAATTGCGCCCTCAATCAAGCAAGGCCGCGTTTATTAATTCGGCGTGCCTGCCCTGTAGTAAAAAACAAGAAGAAACCGTTCCGTTTTCATTGAGGTTGACGAAGGCCGAGCATGCGCGGCTCAAGAGCCTGTCCGCTGGAAAATCAATGGCTGCGTACGCGCGTCAGAATCTGCTAGGTGGCAATGAAACCAAGCGCACTACGCGTGGCAAGTTTCCGGTGAAGGATCAACAGGCGCTGGCGAAGGTTCTTGCCAAGCTCGGGGCATCACCTTTGGCGACGGGCGTTATGGGTTTGTTTGACCTGGCGCGGAGCGGTTCTATGCCGCTAACACCGGAAACGGATGCGGTATTGCGCGCGGCTCATCGTGACATCGTGGCCATGAAGAAGATGCTGATGACGGCGCTCGGTATTCAGGAAGACTAGCGCCATGATCCTGAAAGCATCCCAGCGCGGTGGAGCCAAGCAGCTTGGACTCCATCTTCTCAAAACCGAAGAAAACGAGCATGTTGAAGTTCATGAAATACGTGGCTTCGTGTCCGACAACATCGTTGGCGCATTGAAAGAAGCATATGCGATCAGCATGGGCACGAAGTGCAAGCAGTTCATGTTCTCGGTATCGCTTAATCCCCCGGAGACTGAAAATGTCGGTGTCGATGTCTTCGAAAGCACCATTGATACCATCGAAGAGCGCAATGGCTTGAGTGACCACCCGCGCGTCATCGTCTTCCATGAGAAGGAAGGACGGCGGCATGCCCATGCGGTGTGGAGCCGGATTGACGCCGAAAGTATGACAGCGGTTAATCTGCCGTTCTTCAAAACCAAGTTGCGGGATATTTCTCGCGATCTGTATTTGGAACATGAGTGGCAGATGCCGCACGGGTTGATGGACAGTGAAGCGCGTGACCCGCGCAATTACGATCTGGCTGAATACCAACAGGCCAAGCGCATGGGCGTCGATGCCCGTGATTTGAAAGCTGAGATGCAGGAATGCTGGGCGGTATCGGATTCCAAAGCTGCTTTTGAACATGCGCTGGGCGAACGCGGCATGATCCTCGCCAAGGGTGATAGGCGCGGCCATGTGGCGGTAACGCATGACGGAGAAGTGCTGTCCGTCGCGCGCTATATCGGCAAAAAGGCGAAAGAGGTTGTTGCAAAGATAGGCCAGCCGGAGGACTTGCCAAGCGTTGATGAAGCCAAAACCCGCCAAGTTCTGGATATGCGCAGCGCATTTCAGCGGCATGCAGATGCGGCACAGGCGCAATTCACATCTAGCATGGCCGAGTTGGATGAACAGCGCGACACGATCAAAAACCATCATCAAGCCGAGCGGGCCAAACTGGATGCGGCGCAGAAAGAACGCCAAGCAGAAGAAAATCAAGCCCGGCTGGAGCGGTTCAACAGAGGCCTGCGCGGGTTGTGGGATCGGGTGACCGGCCATCATTCAAAGTTACGCAAAGAGAATGAACAGGAAGCCTTTGCGGCGCTACAACGCGACCGCATGCAGCGTGATGCGATGGTGCGGGCACAATTGGACGAGCGTCGAATGCTCCAGGGGCATATTAAAGACTTGCGGGACCAACAGGCAGCATTGCTTTGGAATATCCGCAAGGACAAGCGAGAGATAGAGCCGCCGCCCGTTCAAGAACCGAGGTTAGAAAAACAGAAGTCGAATGACGATAGGTTGGCGGAATATAAACAGACGGCAGCATCGCAATCCCGCTCACGTTCTGATTTTGCACGCGCTGCCACGCAGGGTTCGGAAGAGCGATTGCGGGAATTGCGCAACCAAACGCCGGACAAGACTCCGGAATCAAAACCGCGCCCGGAGCGGGAACTCTAGGCGCGGAGAAGATTTGAGATTTGAAGTAATTTACCGACTTCGTCCAAAGTCCGCTTTGGCGGTTCCTTGTAGATTGACCATGCGGTGATCGGTGCTCATTTTGTTATGCGCATTGCCGAGGCTTTCGCGGAGTTTGGCGATGCGGTTTTCATTGGCGGTATCGACCTGCCGCCGTGTCTCCATGGCTTCCCATCCGCTCGGCGTGAGATGGCGTTGCGGGGCGGGTTTGGGCCGTGCGGCGAGGCGCTGACCGAGTTCCGCACGGGTCGCTATGGGTGGTGTATGCGCCCCGCTCATCGTTCAATATCCTTGCCCTGGCGCGGATCAAGCTGCGGGCGGTCGCGCGTGTCTTCCAGCCGTTCCAACGGCGTGCGTAAGGTGATGCGTCCATCAACGGGTACGGAATCGAGTTGGATGTTGGAACCCTTGCCGTCTTTGTGTTCCCAGGCTGCACCGATCTTGTTGAAGTAGCTTTGCCCGTCCTGGCCCTCGCGCACGTGATAAGCGATATGGCTGGGGCGCTTGGGCGCTTTGTCTTTTTCGTCTTGGCTCATGATCATCTCCAGTTAAAAGGATTTGTAGCCCTTGACGTATGACAGGCATCCACTGGCGTGCTGGGGGAAAGTCGCCATTTTTTGCGGTACGGCCTCCGTAATAATTTTGGCTGTCTTTTTGCCGAAACGTCCTTTGATCAGCACGGAATCCAACGGCGGGTGATACGGATTGGGCAGATACTTTCCGGCCATTTCACGCCGCGTGTAATAGGGATATTTGGCGGCTAAGATAGGCTTTAGATTCTTGCCCGAGATGAACAGGATTTGCCGGTCTTCGGGCAGCGCCAATATCTCACTTGGGGTCATCAAGGGCCGTGCCTGTTTGGTGCGGTGCTCTTCATTCCGTTTAAAATGCGTAAAATCATACGCCGCCTCGAACGGGTCCGCGCCGCCCAAGACCTGCCGAATGGTATCGCGTTTCTGGCGCTGGGCGGCTTGCTGTTGCAGCGTATCGTCATACTCCAGGGTCTCTTGACCAAGCATGTTGGAAATCAGCTGCGCAGTCTCAAAATCTCGTACGCCAAAAAATTGACGCATCTGCGCGGAACCCAAGAAACCTTGCAGAGCGGCGGAACCGTAATTGCGGGTGATCTGCCCTGCATCTTGGAATATTGCCCAGGCACGCACGCCAGCCCCTCTGCCGTATGTAAAGGCGCGTAGGAGCGCTTCGAATCGGCCCAACTGCCCGGCCTCATCGACCAGCAACATGACACGCGGAGATTCCGGCACGCGGGATTTATAAAGCATGGTGACGGTAAAAAAGAGCCTCACCAAAGGCGACCAGATGGAGAGATATTCCGCCGGGATATTCAGGAATATTTTGCAGGCGCGGGTGGGGTTACAAAGGCCTTGCAGTGAAAAATCTGATTCTTCGAGCGAAGCAAGCAACGCCGGGTCATCGAGGAAACTTAAATACGCATAGATTTCACCCAGGATCGCGCCGAACTCTTTTCCGCTGTCTTGTTGTTTGGTGAGCATTTCGCCTGCCGTCCGGCGCACGCCTTCGAAACGGCTTTTTAGCATTGCCTCCAACTGATCGGCCCAGCGTTCGGGATTGGCCTCAATTACATTGATCACGCGGTAAAGCGCTGGAAGGCTGATCCGGCCAAATTGCTCAACGATGGATTTGATCAAATTTTCGAGCCAGTCGCGCGCGCGTAGCTCAAAATATTTTCCATCGCCATTGGTGCTCAGCGGGATCAGCCCTTCGACGATGAACTTACAATCGGCATGAAAGTTCGGGCTGTCGAGTTTTAGAATGTCGAGCGGGTTGCAGCTATTGCCCGGCAGATTGCACAAATGCAGCGGGTTCCAATGCCATGCGTATTCGCCGTGGATGGCATGAACATGCGCAGAAATCGAAGCCAGTTCCCCGCGCGGATCGAGCGTTAGCATGCGTAGGCCGGGGCTGTTGCAGACCACATAAGAAAGCAGGTCTCGGCATTTTCCGCTACCGGCACCACCAATCGTGATCATGGGCGCGTCGCCTTCGAGGTTTAGCAGTTTATCGTTCCAATAGCCGATTTGCGGGCCGGTTTTATCGAATAGACCAGCTTGGCGCAGATCAGGTTCGATAGACCATCCGGCACTGCCGAAGCGGTATTCTTCGTTAAAGGCGCTCATTTGAAATTCTCCATAGAAAAAGGCCGAGGGCGGAAGCCCCCGGCCTGTGATTGTGATTGAAACGCGCCTAGCGGTAGCGTGCGGCTTCGGCGGTCTTGTGCCAGAAGACCTTGATCTTCGAGGCGACAAAAAAGCAGCCGCCTGAGATAAGGCCGAAAATGAAGCCCGTCCCGAAAGCGTGCTCCTTAAAGATCAGCATGATGGCGATCAGCGCAGCAATTACGCCGATGACGTTCAGCCAGTCGCGCATGTTTTTGGCTGTTTTATTGACGACGGTTTCGGGTGTTCTGGACATAGCGTTTTCCTTTCTTTGGTGGAATCAGAGAAACTTTGTGGCAAGGGCGAGCCCGCCCATGACAAGCGTGGTGGAGAGCGAAGCTCTGGATGAAAAGAAGACGAGCAGGGCGACCAGGACGAACCAGGTAAAATCGACGATACCCACCCAGCCATTGCCATAGTGATCGCTGGCGAAATCGGCGACCCAGCCTACGCTCACGCTGTAGAGGAGCGGCGCGGTAAAGAACGTCGCCACCACCGCTCCGGTATTAGCCAGCCCCACCATTGACCCCATAAAGATCGAACGGCTGGCCTCGCTGTGCTTTTCCTTGAGTGACATGACCTTTCCTCCTTCGCCTTCTTGTTAGAGCGAGGCGGAAGACGGTTTGGGAGAAAGTCGTTCGATCTTCATCGCCAGATCGATAAGCCGAAGGCGCGGCAAAGTTTTCCATTGCGGGCGCTGCGTGGGCCTGCGCATCGCGAATGTTTTTAAGTCCGAAAGCCAGCGGGTGGCATCCCGGCCTCGAAAAGCGTCATCAATCAATGTATCCGGGGTGCAATAGGGCTTGCCGTTTGGCGCAAAAATGCGGCCCTGGTAACAAAAGATGGTTCCCGCCAGCCAATCGGGCGTCTTGCGCCGAGGTATCCCACGCCGCTTATAGGCCCGTGCGAGGCGCTGGAGATAGGCAATGCGCCGCAACTCCCAATCACCTGCCACATAAACAACAAGCCCGTTACGCGTTGCGCCATCCTCGCGGCAGGGAAACCGGATATTCAAATTGCAATGCACACACTTCGCCATGACCCATCTCCTTCATATTGGAAGACCGCCATTGTGATCGACGGAATCCCGCTTAAACCTCGCGGGTTCCTCGTTTGGAGATGTGTGAAGGGGGTTTAAGAAGTATTGGAGACCGGCAAGCCCTTGGCAACGAAGGTGAGCACAGATATGACAAGAATAGCGCCTGAATTATTCAATGAGTTAATTGAAAATAATGGTGAAACGACGTCGCAGAAGAGCGAAGAAATCTGATCATAGCGCACCGCGTATTCTGAGTAATCGTGCGCGCCTTACGGACAAACAAATCGAAGCGCTTCTACGTTGCTACGCCCAGCGTAGGTCTCCGCAAGATGCTGCGCAGACTGCCGGGGTGAGTTTGAATACGGCCTATACGCATTACAACCGCGTTCGTGCGCGGCTGATCCTGACGCGGTATTACGACAGCGGCGCATTGTCATACGAGGAGGACGGACTTGCGCCGGAGATCACCAAGCAACTCAAATTGCGAAGAGGCATCAGGCCGGATGAAATCTATCCGCATGCGGCAGAGCTGATAGACTGGGCCGAGGAATGGCCCCCTAGGCTGGTCCTCAAACATATCCGTATGATTGTTGCTCTCACAGGACCGCTGGATGTATCGCCAAATCTCAGCGATTTGGAAATCGAAAAACTACAAGCCTATGTGCGCTATGCACGGGTCCAATTGGTCTCATGGCGGTTGGAACAATCAACCCTTCAGGATGAAGCCCAGCGCGCCATGATTAGCCGTGCAAAAACCTCCCTTGATCAATATTGGCGTGCTTACCGCGCCGCCGCCAAGCGCCTGGAGCGTGATCAGATATGAAAGCGGCGGCACCGAATATTCGGAACCGCCGCTTCTATATTGATGAGCGTTTAACCTATGAGGTGCGCTTGCGCCGCACGGCACCCAAACCAAGCAGACCTAGACTGAGCAAGGCCAATGCGCCCGGTTCAGGAACGGAGGCCGTCCCTTCAGACGCAAAGACGATATTGTCCAACGAGTAGTTTCTGGCGCGGACGCCATTCAAGCCGACGATCCGAAGCGCCACGATATCGTCGAATCCGCTTGTAAAGAACGTCTGAAAATCCTCTTCGCCACCGGGGCCATCATGGATGAAATCGAGATCGAAAAACTGGACAACAGTAGAGAAATCACCGAACACGCCAGTTACTCGAATTTCCGATGCAAAGGTATCTGTACGGCCCAACTGAAATTCCGCGGCATCAAAGGAACTCAGAGAAAAGGGGCTAGCATCCAGCGCTGTAAACGTGAACTGCGTGTTGGAGCCGAACAAAAAGTTGGTTCCATTGTCTGGCAAGGCTGGATTGCCGGAATTCGTGTTGCCGACACCCGACGAAAAGCCAGCCGCCGTAATCTGAAACCCGTTTGTTACAAGAGGGGTACCTGGAAGGCCTGATTGTTGCAAAATCGTACCCGAAGGGATCGCATTGAAATCGATGGTTGTCGCGCTAGCCTGCCCCATTACCATCGTTAGGCTGAGGGCTGTAACCCCAGCCTTAAAAAGATGCTTTCCTGGAAAATTTTTAAACATAATACCACTCCTAGTTAGTCAACAAATTTGTAGGAGTTGGCATCAAGGGCTCACAGTGGGTTACCCGGCATAATATTCTCGTTTCTTCGTCGGTCTGTTGAGGCTGGAGCATTGACTCTTTGCGTGTTTTTCATAAAATACCAACTCTTACAAAAAAGTTGGTATTAGAAATTAGGCCTGATACTCTTGGCTGTATGGCGAAGCGTGTCCCCCAAAATACCAATCATCCGAAGAAGGGCTCGTCGATCAAAGTCGGGCCAATCCGCGACCGCAAGGACATTCAGCGCATCAAGGATCAGCTGAAAGACAGGCCGCGCGATCTGTGCCTGTTCACGCTGGGCATCAACACGGCATACCGCGCGAATGAACTACTATCGATTACCGTTGGCCAGGTCGCGCATTTAAGCCCCGGCGACCGGCTGGACATCAAGCAGAGCAAGAACAAGCGCTATCGCGCCACCACGCTTAATGCTGCGGTTATCAGATCGATAAAGGTCTGGCTGAAAGCGCATCCCGATCCACGCCCGGATACCCCGCTCTTTTACTCGAAGAAAGGCCGGAATGCGCTGTGTGTCTCAACGTTCAGCCGTATGGTCAAAAATTGGTGCGCGCAAGCCGGGCTGCACGGCAACTACGGATCGCACACGCTGCGCAAAACTTGGGGCTATCACCAGCGCAAGACGTTCGAGAAGCACACGGCCCTTCTCACCTGGGCCTACGGCCACGCCTCTGAATCCCAAACCCTCGAATATCTCTGCATCCAACCTGATGAAATCACGGCGTTATTTGCGTCTGAGCTTTAGTATTTAAGTAGATACATTAGAAAACCTAATTAAATAAATTTTATAACATATTGATTTAACTTAATAAAATATGACAAATTATTATTTACATAAAAAATATGTTACTATATTGCATATAAACCTAATAACGATTCGAGAAGTTTTGGAAGACGACTATTTTGAAAAATGCAAACCTATTACATATTATGGCCCTTACCTTTTAGACGGGACAGTATATGCAGAGCTAAGTCACCATAGGATAGAGCACGATACTTATTTAATTGGCGAGGAATGTATTCTATCAAGTCTCTTGATGGAGCTTGCACATCTGGAGATTTGTCCAAGGGATACCCGAGCCACTATTAACTCTGTAACTCTCTTGAAGGCATTGAAGGAAGTTCAAGCTGAAAAGTTAGATCGTGGGATACCTTTAGACGCAGGAAGAGCAAAAGATTCACCTTTACTCTTGCCAATAGAAGGCGGGCTGCAACCGTCTTAACGAGCCAAGGAAAACAGCGTATTGTAATCCTTGTCGACCTGGTCGAAGAGATCATAGGTTAGGGTTCGTTTCCAATGATTCCTTTTGGCATTCAAATCATCATGGATAAAAGGCAGTTCTAGACCGAATCTCCGCAGAGCATCGATTTGGTCTTCCGATAGTGCTTGAGTATGGCCTTCTTCGAATTTTGGTGGATGATTTTCTGTAGCATTATCAGAAGCTGTGGTTCGTTTAAGGCCTTCATGGAACGACACTCGACCTTCAGACAAACTTAGGTCATATTTTTCTGACCATCCAGTCGAACGAGTAACTTCGTCTTTTCCAAACAGTCGTCTTAAAAAGCTAGGGCAAACATCAATATCCCGCCGACGTCTAATAACAGGGTGGTGGTTCTTAATATAAAGGTCATGCAACATAGTATCATAATACTGTTCCACCCTAGAAGGACTGATCAAGCTATCCGCCTCGATACGAAATTGTGGAGCCCCGCCAGCGCGCGGACGAATATCATTCGCTAAATGCCTATTAGCTTCATCTTGGACTAACTCACGATCTCTATCGTAGACACCTGCTATCTTTCCATCGAAGGGAGCAACTAAGGCAGCCAAGTTATCTTGCCCTCCGCCGTAGCTTGCAGGGCATGCGAAATAGGCCAACGTATCACCGGACTTGAACGATTTACCTATGCTGAACTGCCAATGGTAGAAGCCTGATGATTCATGGCCAATAGATGTCTCAAAGGATACTCCCTTAAACAACAGTCTATTTAACTCCGTATCTGGAAAAACAATATCCATAAATTTTTGGTCAATAATGTACGGATAAATTACTTTTCCTGCCTGTGTATCGAGGCCTGACTCTTTGCGAGAAGAGTTTGTTGACTTTAGAGACCAGATATAGTCCCGAACCTCTTCGGCATGCGGAATATTTTTCCACTCTAATCGGTCATTGTTGGATGTCCCACCAGCATAAAAAACGATAGTTCCATATCCAAGTGGCCGAGATACTAATGATTTATCGACTTGTATATTTGTTATAGAATTAATGTCTGTGAGGCGGCTGCTACCTCCAAGTACAGACGGAATTCTTAGCGTCCTGCCATTTATAATTTCGTACCGGCGATAGGTGTGCCGAACCGCATCTCGAAGAAGGGAGGGCTTGATATATAAAATTTCATCTCCACTCTCTGTCGCTTGTTCCCAAATATCTTGTTTCACACTATATTCCAAAAATCGTTATATTTGCACCGTAATGAAACGGAAAGGTTACTGGAGGGTCTTGCTATGTTCCTTCGCCGAGTAATTTTTTTCGTGCCGGTTCGTGCCCCCACGTATCATTGTGGGGCCACCGTCTAAGCGCCTCTTCTACGAAATCGGCAGCATGGGGATAAAGTTGCCTCCGCGTCGCTTCATTTACTTGCTTCAAAGACAGACTGTTAAAAAATACGTCGGCCCCTCTATTATATACCGCCCACGCTTCGTTTTCCTTCTTCGAATTTCTAAGCAATTCAACATACTGTGCTCCGTAACGAATTTTTTTGTTTCCCGTCGCAGACATTGCACGATTATATATAAGTTCGGATTTTCGTTTCGTGGTCGATCTCATGTAAATTTGGTTGGCTAGCAAGAATGCGCTGACTAAAACGAAACCCGAAATCCAAAGTTCCATTTAACTAACCCCCGGATAATTCTAGATTGATATTTGCCATATAATTACGTCATTAAGTAGGAATAAGTAAGTGAGATTCAATTGTTCCGTATAAATATTTATGGGGCTGACACCTAAATTTTGTTGTTTGAGGAAAATTTGCAGATCATCCAAGAGCTGTTTTGGCGAGCCTAGTCGCGGAAGAGGGGATGACCTAACCGGACAATTCGAACCGATCGCAAACCGGACGGATAGAACCGACCGCAAGATGTGTGCTGTAGTCACAGCACATCTATTCTCGCTGCGCTCGGCAAGGGGGCCCGCTGCGCGCCCCCGTTGCATCCCCCCGGCCTTGGCGCAATTTCGGCATCGAGCCTAATTGCGCCAGCAAAACGTTTGACCGTTGCATCGCCATTCAAGGGAGCGTTCCTGCTCCCCTGAAAACCCCAAGACAATTTCATTGAGACCGGGGAGATTTCACTCTCCCCCTGGACCTAGCCATGCAACACCGTTTGCCAATGCATCCGCCAGTCGAAGGAGCCTCCATGCTCCCCTCGAGGCCCCTATGGCCAACGAAATGTCGTTGAATCACCGCGACAATGAATAAATTTTGGATTTACATTTGTTCTTTTTTTGTTCTATCGTTTCATGTAGGATGATTCTGGTATTAAACTGACGAATCACTGTAGAAGAAATCATGTCTTATCGGGTAATCGACCTTTTCAGCGGCGCAGGGGGAATGTCTCTCGGATTTGTAGACCCGCAATTTTGCGGCGGCTACGAAGTCTTACTGGCGATTGACAACGACCCGGCGGCGGTAGCGACTCACGAAGAGAACTTCGGCGGTGAAACCGTTTGCGGCAACATCGAAGAATGGCTTTTGGAGAACGACGTGCCGGAAGCCGATGTCGTAATCGGCGGACCGCCGTGCCAAGGTTTCAGCCTCTTGAACAAAAACCGTGACGGTGATCAAAGGCGTGCCCTGTGGGAACCGTTCATCGAAATTGCGCATCAGTCAGGCGCTAAATGCTTCGTCATGGAAAACGTCGCCGAACTATACCGCTCCCCCGAACTCGAAGAGATTACAAAGAAAGCGGCCGAGTACGGATTTGCCACGAAGGCGTGCATTGTCAACGCAGCTGATTACGGAGCGCCGCAAACACGTAAAAGAACAATCGTCTTGGGAATGCGTGGAACCGTTCCGGCTTCGATCTTCCCCCCTCTGCCCACGCATGCAGTGCCGGGAAGTGACAGCAATTTGCCGACTTGGCGAACCGTTAAAGACGCCATTGCCGATTTGCCGAAACCCACACGCACGGAAATCGGGGGCAAAGCACCGCTCGATATACACATCAAGCGGAACCCGACCGAAAAAAGCATTAAGCGCTATAAGTCTGTTCCGCCCGGTGGAAACAGGTTCGATTTGCAGAGAAATGCGCCTGAAATTACCCCTCAATGTTGGATTAGAAAGAAAAGCGGCGGCACCGATTTGTTTGGCCGCCTATGGTGGGATCGTCCGTCCGTTACTATCCGCACCGAATTTTTCAAACCCGAAAAGGGTCGGTATCTGCATCCCGAGCAGCACCGCCCGATTACGCACCGTGAAGCCGCACGCTTGATGGGGTTTCCGGACAGTTTTAAATTTCATGGAACCAAAGTCGAAATAGCCAGGCAGATCGGCAACGCTGTACCGCCTCCCCTCGCCGGAAACCTCGGCCGCATGGTTTTGGAAATGCTGGCTCCTATGAAGAAATCCGCGTGAGAGGTTAATGGCCAGACGTTCGAAAGCAGTTACGGATTTCCCAAAACAAGTCAGCGACATAAAGAAGCTGCTCGATACGTTTCTGGACAGGATCAAGCACGATGATCTCAGGCAGCAAGTCAAAAGTCTGATTCCCGCCATTCATGCACTTCGGGACCTTGGTAGCGGTTTGGTGGTCGGCGAAGGCATAACCGCAGCCCGTGACCGCATTCTGGCCTATCTACGCAAATACCCTCGAACCGTTATTGAAGGCGACGAGTTAATGGTCGTTGCCGGCATCGGTGAATGGGCAAGACGCACACGTGAGTTACGCGTGGAGTTCGGCTGGACGATATACACCGGAGCGACGTTGACAGATGTTATTGAAGAAGCACCGGAAACAGTCGCTGAATTGCAAAAAGTGTTGGGTGTAGATCCTCGCACTCTCAAAACCAGCGATTACGTGCTGATGAAAGAAAGGCAAGACCGCGAAGCGGCGCTGCGCTGGAACCAGATCAATAGCATCCGTAAAAAATCCAGTAGCGTGAAATCAAAAATTCTCGAATATCTGCAAGAAAATGTTGGGCGCGTCGTAACCGGGGAAGAATTGCGCTATCTGGCGAAGGACAGAAAAGAATGGGCCAGGCGCATACGGGAACTCAGAACCGAAGACGGTTGGCCGGTATTTACGCGTATGCAGGGACGCCCCGACCTCTTCGTCGGAGAGTACTTATTGGAAGAGAACCGGCAAGCAAAGGAACATGATCGGAAAATTTCGGACGATGTTCGTGTCAAAATATTAGAGCGGGACCAGTTTCAGTGTGTCTTTTGCGGATGGACGCGCGAGAATTTGAATAGAGACGACCCACGAAAATTCTTAGAGCTGCATCACGTTGACGATCATGTAAAAGGCGGTGCAAATACAGTTGAAAACCTCACAACCTTATGCAATGTCCATCACGATCAGGTGCATAGAGGTTCGTTAAAATGGAACGGGACTGCTTGGGTCGAAGTATAGAGCGAGCCAAATTAAGGCTGTTGATTACGGCATATCGGAATCAAGTAGGCTAAAAAGCGCATGTTCGCGCAGCTCCTTGAGTTCGCATTCCCACACGACCGCGACACGCCATCCCTCGGATTCCAGATTCTCGTAGTTGCTTCGATCCCTTTCGACATTCCGGCTTAATTTTTCTTCCCAAAAACCCGTGTTCGTACTCGGCCGTTTACCACGCGGGCAGTCATGGCCGTGCCAAAAACAGCCATTTACGAATACAGCAACCTTATACTTCGGCAGAACAACGTCCGGTTTTCCCGCCAGGTCCTTCCTGTGCAGACGAAACCGATAACCCATAGAGTGCAAAAGTTTTCGCACTACGATTTCTGGCTTTGTATTTTTTTGTCGGACCTTGCGCATGTTAGCGCTGCGCTGGGCCTGAGATACGGTATCCATGCGTTAAGTCTATCAGAGTCCGAACAGCAAACGCACTTTTGTATCACTGCCTGACGAACAGCGCCGCTTCAAAGACGCGTCCTTCAGACCGGACTCTACTCGCGCCTATGGCGCTCCCGAGCTACTCAGGTAGCTACTCTTCCTGAAGTCGCTCCGATAGTTCTGCCACGAACGGTGATGAATTATGCGCATTGTAAAAGATATGGACTTCCTCCTTGGCGCGAGTGAAGCCGACGTAAAATAGCCTTCGTGCTTCCCGAATCTCACGTTCGCTGGCTCCATTTCTCGGGATTCTTCCGGCGTCCATGCCAAAGAGTACAACCAGACGGAATTCACGGCCCTTCGAGCTATGCAGGGTTGTCAAATTGATCCGGTCATTGGCAACGCCATGTCCGCAAAACTGCCCGAGAGTCAACTCCTCGCAATCTTCTCCGGGTCCCGTCCTCATGACAAAGGCGTCAAGCGTCGAGCTCTCATCGCTTAGTGTTCTTGAGGCAAGGAACAGGTCGCGCAGTACATTGTGGCGCAGGCGCGAAAGCCAAGCATGGAGGCTGTGCCTGCTTTCGCGATGCGTCCATAAGAAGCCCAGAAGGGTCCGTTGAAAATCTAATCTCGCGTCTTCGGACGGCAATCCCTCAGCAAAGATGCGCACGCCTTCATCGACAAGCCGCGAGAACCGTGGCGTCCCTGACTTCCAGCCATCACAGCACCAAGTTGCGCACTGTTCGAGCCAACGCATGACGCGGCTCGATCTCGGATAGATCGCGTTTCCATCTGCGCGGATGATGGCGAAGCCATGAGCCTGCGCAGCATTAGCGACGGCGTCACCAATCCAGGCAGCTGGGTAAAGGATCGCAACATCACCAAGTTCAAGGCCGGGCAGCCTAGCGATCAAGTCTGGCAATAGCGTATCGCAGAGAAATTTGGCCTGTGCCTCGTAGTTGCCGGGCAAGGGATGGAAGTAAACTGTGCCCTCAGCGGCTTCTTCCGGCGCTTCGTAGTCACGCTTCTCCCCAAGGGCATATTGGGAGGCCGTTATGATCTTCGATCCGCAGCGGTAATTCAGCCGCAGTCTAACAGTCTGGACATCATCCCGTTCGGACAGCCGTTCCAGCAATTCGGGATTGGCTCCGGTGAAGCCGTATATCGACTGGTCGACTGAATAGCCCCTAGATTCGTAGACGCTTTCTTCCCTAATTTTGAGGCAAGGAGGCCATGATGGGCAAAGGTAATTTCGACGACGATTTCAAACGGGACGCGGTGGCGCAGATCACCGAGCGGGGC
>Ga0222651_1000505_pt1 | contig 24479 bp, 16 predicted proteins | sample AntAcemetagen369_FD_179855 | JGI IMG/M metagenome (GOLD analysis project Ga0222651, IMG submission 179855) | Saline water microbial communities from Ace Lake, Antarctica - #369 | ecosystem: Environmental > Aquatic > Non-marine Saline and Alkaline > Saline | place: Antarctica: Ace Lake...
CACGTTCTTTGGCAATAGTTTCAAGCTGTAATTTATTCTCATCCAGTTGTTTCTGACGCTCTGCCTGAGCAGCGATCAATTGGGAGGTTGCATTCGATGCAACTGCTGTGGATTCAGCTAGCGCCTGGTCTTTTGACTCGAGATCTTCCCGCAGACCGCTTAACTCTGATTCCAAAACCTCTACCCGACCGACAGCAGTCGCACGTTCTTTGGCAATAGTTTCAAGCTGTGATTTATTCTCATCCAGTTGTTTCTGATGCTCTGCCTGAGCAGCGATCAATTGGGAGGTTGCATTCGATGCAACTGCTGTGGATTCAGCTAGCGCCTGGTCTTTTGACTCGAGATCTTCCCGCAGACCGCTTAACTCTGATTCCAAAATCTCTACCCGACCGACAGCAGTCGCACGTTCTTTGGCAATAGTTTCAAGCTGTAATTTATTCTCATCCAGTTGTTTCTGACGCTCTGCCTGAGCAGCGATCAATTGGGAGGTTGCATTCGATGCAACTGCTGTGGATTCAGCTAGCGCCTGCTTCAGGTCGCTGATCTGTTTATCCGCTTCAACTTCACGTGTTTTTTGCCTCTCGTCAGCCGTCAGAAGTTCCGCAGACAGTGAGAGCGCCTGATTTTTTGATGCCGCAATTTCAGCATCCAGTCGAGCGACCTGAGCCGCGTGTTCTGCGTCTTTCTTTAGTACACGAGAGTAGGTCCCGGTGAGCAGCAAACGATCTTTCCCGCAGGAGGATGATTGCGCTTCAAAATAGTTCGCTGCGAGCAAATCCCTGAGCTGAGCTTCACAGGCCGAATTCTCGAAGTCCGGTGAACCCGAAGAAACGGCTATCTCAACTGTCGCAAGGGACACAGTTTCCTTTGACTCAGTCAGCAAAGACGAAACAAGTGCAAGTTCATTGCCAGCACAATCCAGACGAACGGTCAGGACGCATTCGCTTCGCTGGTCTAGCAGTTGCCTGAAGGTAGTTTGTTCCACAGGCTTTTGTTTGACCAGCCGGAGCCCTGGATACCGTTCAAGCAGACCTGTTGGCTGAAAAAAACCTGAGCAAAAGCCTGGGCTGGCCAGCGAGAACAGCTTTGATGTGTCGACGTCTGTAACCAGGGCCTGTTCAAGCACGCTGACGTTTGGCATGGCTCTCGTCATTTTCATCAGCGAAAACTCAAGCAGAGGGTGCGGTTCCAATAGCAGCACTTCATCAAACTGCTCAAGCTCCGCCAAATCGAGGCTTTCGCCACTGCCGGCACCCACATAAATCAAAACTGACATGGCCACTACTCTTCTCCCGCTATTACTCTGCTGAGCCACTCATCAAATGGACAAAACACTTGGTTACGGTGCTGCTTAATCTGCTCTAAGTCGCAGGCTTCTTTGCATTCATCACCTTCCGCAAGAACCGAGAGGCTTCACGCCGCAGCCAAGTCCTTGCTGGCGCAAGTATAGGCACGTTACGCGCCAAGGCCAACCACAATACCCCTGAAGATTTCTCAGCATAATACTGCGGATCATAATCAAGCGTCACTCTCTCGGTACCGGATAGCAAATCCTTAAGCTTCTTATGGCTAACAAATCCACGATGCCACGCGAGCAGCTGAGCGCGGGGTCCGCAATCGCGAGGGTGGTCAAGACAGCGACCTCTAACCTTCGGCCGCGTTTCTTCTGCGTCCTTCAGCCTTACCGTGCAACACATAATGAGCAAGCGGGTTCATGCCAGCCTCTGCTACGTCCCGGTATTCCCCGAGATACCAATCACAATCGAAGTCGCGGTTTGGGCGCCTGCCTTCTTGCCAGCCGTGCGCGATGAAATGAATGGCCATTGGGATAGGGCTACTCGCCACATCAGGATATTGAGACTTGTACCAGCGTGTATCAATTTCGGGATGGGGGCTGACGTTCAGCCGCGTCCCAATTCGCAGGTAGTGGAGCAAGGGCGGCATGTCGATTGTGTCAAGCGTGAGCCCAATCTGGGAGAGGTAGTATTCTGTGTCGAACAACGGGTGGGGATCAAAGCCTGACTTCCAGCCTGCTAGCCGGTAATGCAGTAACGGAAAATGCCTTTCCCCTACCTGCTGGTCATAGTAGGTGCGATCAAACAAGTGCTTCGTGAATTTGCGCACCTCGCCGGAGCGAAGCGGTTGAATCGACTTTACCTGTTCGGCCGGCGAATCCAACGCAGCATAGACCTGCATTTCGCTGAATTGCAGATAGTAGCGTTCAAGTTCTTCCTGCACCTGATGCAGTTGGAGCAGCAGGAGTTCATTTTCTTGCCGGACTTCTTCGTTTTTTGCCTGGCTCTCAGCCGATTGTTCGCTGGCTGCCAAAGTAGCAACGGCTGATACTGACGCACTCTTTTCCTGCTCTTGCGCTGCGAGAAAGTGCTTTTCAAGCTCCTCTTGCAGCTGGTGTAGTTGGAGCAGCAAGAGTTCATTTTCACTGACGAGTTCATCGAGCTTTTTGCTCGAGACGTTTGAGGAACCCAATGAAGCGATTGCACGTTGGGCTCGTCTGGCCGAATTTTCCAGCTCCAGTCCTTCCTGCCCATCGACTGGTATGCACAGTGCAGTCGCCTCCTCCAGCACGCGCAAGGTTTCAAGATCAGTCTTTATCAGGTTTTCCAACATCAGCGACCAGATCGGATCCTCGTTCACTAGTGAGATGTCGATCTTTTCAACCGGCGATTCGAGCAACAGGCTGTCGTTGATAACAGAAAGCGCCGACGCTGCACCCTCCTGCATGCTGGCAATATTTAGGATTATTGAGGGTCCTTCGAATGCCTGATAGACCTCGACTAATGCACGGGTCTGAGCCCGCCAGGCTGCAACTTCAGCCGCAGGATCGGCAGTCGTACGGGCCGGAAGTGCAAGAATAAACAGAGTAGGCAGGGCACCAGCTACGTTCTCACAGTCTAGTATTTCGGTTGCCGTTCCGTCGATACTTACCTGTAAATCACCCGGTCGATTGCTAACGACCGCTAGCCTTTGGTCTGAATCCATCCTAATTATCCTATTGAACTTTCTGCACTTTCAGAGGAGACCATTGAAGTCGCATCCTAGTTAATTGGTAGGGTCGTGTGAATGCCTACGCTCTCAAAAATGGCTGTATCATACAGGTGTTGAATAACATCAAGCCACTCAGTCGGCAAATTAGCGATGAGCGTGCTAGCCTGATCGGTGAGACTGGTGCACTACCGGTACCGGAAACTACCCACGAATTTTTCTGACGAGGCGCAAATTCTTCAACATAACTATTACTCGCCTTCCTTTTTGGTGTTTAAGCCAACAAATTTTAATGCGCTCTTCATTAACACTTGGCCATTACTGAAAGAGTAGTCGCGCTCGATAATCGTCAACCCTTTCTGTTGCGTTAGTAGCGATTTGAATCAAACTAGGCTCCAAGATTTCTGGTTCTTCTGCGTGTTAAACCACATGTACTTAGTTAAGATCATGCAGCGATTTGTACTTCGACCAAATTACCATTTGTTACACTTAATATTGCCCTATAATCCGGTACCAGGGCGGCTTCCTAAATGATCTAAAAATGATTTTGTTCTTGACGGAAGTAGAGGGCGAGTATGTTTAATATATCACTAGAGGCTGGCAAAATGCACTTTGAAAGATCAAATAAGTTCCTTTGATATGAAGTTGCATGTAAAAAACAATCAGAAACCCGACGGCATCATAAACCAGATCAAGCAGAAGCCTCCCTTTCTGACAGTCATCGTACTGAGTTGGGACCGATTAGAGCTGCTGCGAACAACCGTACTTTCTCTGCTGGCCAATACCTATTGTCCTTTCGAGATGATAATAGTTGATAACCATTCCTCCGAGAATTGCAGGAAGTGGCTGCAAAATATCTCAGATCAGCACAAAACAATACAAACGCTGTTCTTAGATGAAAATCTTGGGGGTGAGGCTCTCAACTATGCTATGAAAATGGCGAAAGGTGATTTCATACTCATCTCTGAAAATGACCTTGAATACTCTCAGCGCTGGGACATCAACATGCTAGCGCCTTTCTACCACTTCGCAGAACTTGGTCAGCTATCCCCTTTCTCGCCGAACCCAATGATTGAGATGGGAGAACTGTGGAATAAGAAGCCGTATAGCGTCATTTTCTCGCAAGGATTCGAGCTAAAGGTCGCGAGCCAAAACGTCGGCACTTCATGCCTCATCCGAAGAAAGATAATAGATTCTGGGATCAGATTTGGCAACGTGCAAAGTGCAAACGGAAACGTGCTATTTCCTGCTGATGCAAAGTTCTCGTCCGACATCAAGCGCCTAGGATATCTCGTTGCTTGGTCGAACAGATATCAGGTTATAAACTGGGGGCACATTCGGGCAACCTGGGTTTCATCGGAAGACTATTACCAAGAAAACTGGTCGGCTAAATCATCATCACGCATTGATGGATTAGGTGAATATGATAGCTTTCTATTGTCACTAGAGAATGCTGATCAGGCCGAAAGAGAATCAATATTAAAAACTAAAGTCGGAGAACTCCTACAAGAACTCGAAATTGAAAGAAACCCTCCAGCACCACCAACCACCTATTCCGTCCAGTCACAGTTATTTGTCTCAACTGACAACGAATTTGTTCCAGATTCCGTGAGCCTCACGAGGGCAAACCCGTACTCTCCAGAGTTCAGCGTCGAATTTGATCTGACAAGCTTTGGGTCGATAGACCAACTCCGTTGGGACCCATATGAGGGTCATTCATGCCGAGTCAAGCTTTCCTCAATAACGCTTATCGATCATCTTGGGGAACATTCTAGCATCGAACTTAGCCAAGTTGAGCATAACGGAGGCAACCAAGACAGCTCGTCAGTGGTGGTGTTTGATACTACCGATCCAATGTATATTTTCGCCGTTTCAGGGGAATTTACGCGATGCCGCCTGTCAGGAAAGTGGGAGATCATCGAACTCGAAAATGAGGATAAAAGCCTCGAGGTACAAATTGGCGAGATTTTACCAGGAACATACAAATTTGAACTGAGCTCTGCTGATAAAACAACAAAGATTGAGTACTTTGAAAGCCATCCTATCTATTCAATGCCGTTTGAACACATCCAGGTTGACGTTATTGAATCGAGCAGCTCCACACTCTTTCTTGTCATTGAAGTCACAATCGCGTGTGATGATTTATGGGTCCAATACAGTTTTAGTGAAGATGCCAGAGATCACTGCAACGCAGATTTTGCTGAGATTTCGCTCATTCAGCTCGCGCTTCTTAAGTTTAGGTGGACTGCGGCACGCGGTATTCATAGACTGCTTCATCAAAAAACAATGCGGCAATTACCAAGATCGTCGCCAGAGACATATAGTTCCCTATCACCTGCGGCGTTCAATCAGTTTTTGGCAGAGCAGAACAAACATAGCGAGCACTAGTGGTGTGGAAAATATCAATAATCACAGTTTGCAGAAACGAAGTGGAAGGAATTCGCCGCACGTTAGAAAGCGTCAAAAATCAGCGGTATCGAAATTTTGAGCACATCGTTATCGATGGTGGTTCGAGTGATGGAACAAAAGAAATCATCGATGAATTCGCGCACTCCTTAGCACATTTTACAAGTGAGTTAGACAATGGTATCTACGCTGCTCAAAACAAAGGAATTGAAGCGGCAACTGGTGACTACGTTCTTTTTATCAACGGCGGGGATGCCATTCATGATGAAAATGTTTTGCAGGATGTTTTTTCAACTAAACGCGAAGCGGACATTATTTATGGAAACCTTCTAATTGAGGAACAAGATGGTAGCGAAACTTTAGGGCGTACTCCGCCGGAAATCACCCTCGATTTTTTGTTGCGCGGGACCCTCTGGCATCCCGTAACTTTTATCAAAAAAACATTGTTCGCGGAGCTTGGATTCTACAATGAGCAGCTAAAGATAGTCGCCGATTATGAGTTTTTCATACGTGCACTAATGCTTCAGGGCGCATCATCAGAACACGTAGAGCGAGTGATTTCTAAGTTTGATACAAGTGGCATTGGTTCAGACCCAGATATGCTTGATCTGCACATGAAGGAACGCCTAGAGGTCCAAGAAAAAAACTTTTCTCAACCTATCCTTAAGATGTTCGAAGAACTTGAAAGGTATAGACTCCACAACGATCATTTAGCTAAACAAATAGAATTAATGGATTTTGAGCTAGCTGCAGGAGAGAATGTTTTCTCCAGCTTAAAAAGCAGAATTCGTCGAGCATCTCAAAGCATCGCAAAACTATTTTTCAATGACAAATAGATTGGTAAGTTGTTAGTCCATGACAGGTGTGATTCCGCGTTTTCTCAATCCTTTATTCGCGACAACTCAAGCCGAAGCTAATCGCTCAACATATATGCTTGTAACTTCCTTATGAGGCAGTTCGGCGGCTGAAATCGACCAATCGTTGTAACCAATTTGCCCCATGAAATCAGACATAATGGGTTTGAAAAACTCAACGTCTTCTTCATGGAAGAACGACTTCCATGACCCATAGCTACTGGACCGTTTTGTTCGTCTAATTAAATCATCTTCGGTAATCGCGTAGTTGAGACTAAACCCCAAATACTTCTCAAGGTGCTCTACTCGCTTGTCAATAAGATCCTCATAGCGAACGGCAAACACGCTATTGGGTTTGGATACGTAATAACTAGAGAATTCATTCATGTAACTGACGAAAGACGCGAGCAGGTCAGTGTTAAATAATTCACTGGTTCGATTTAATAATTCTTGGAAAGGTATTCTTTTTTCACCCTCTTCTATGGTCCTAAGCGTCACAAGCCATTCTTCTAGCGATGAGTCTGTCAACTTACCCTGGTCCTTTAAAGGCTTTACCAGATAGAGCAGTCTCGAAACTAATTCATCTCTAGGATCTCGGACAATGATAACTTTTTTGTCGAACCTTACTGGCAGCTCGTCTGCCAATAGCGCGCTCATCAAATTAGGCTTGCTAGACCAATGCTCGAAAATGAGTTTGACCACCTCATTGCCAATGGGTTTTTGAAGATAACGATCGAATATGAACTCCGCTGCCTTTGGCTCCATTTCAAGCGAGCAATCACCAAGTGAATTCTGCATCGCTTTGGCCAAAAAAGTGGTCCCTGTCTTGGCTTTGCCAACAACCAGAATCGATATGTAGGACTTTTCTATAGTTATCTCAGGAGGTCCTGAGCTTAACTTTGAAGTTTCAGGTTGCCTCTGCCAGAGAGTACTAATTCTTTCTTTTATCGTTTTGTTCATTGTTGAGCCTCAACTACCAGCAAGCACAAACCATTCTCACTTTAAGCAGAAGCCAGAGGAATAGGCGTAAGGCTTTTCATAGAAAGATTCGGATTATAATGGTGATCGATTTTCGGAAGTACATCCTTTAAAATCAACTTATCTCCTTCGGGAAGCCCTCTGGATCGCGAGGCCGACTCTAAGTGTATCATTCTAGCTGAAGGTAAATACACATTCCTCAGGCCGCTGGCTTCAAGTCGAAGGCAGAGTTCTAGATCCCCGGCTACTGTTAATGCTTCATTAAAACCGCCTATTTGAACGAACTCAGACTTGGCGATGGCCAAGCAAGCACCCGTAACAGCGCTCACCTGCCGCCGACATAATGGGTGTGCAAAGAAACCGCGTTCACCGGCACCAGGCACATCGTTACCGAGGTAAATGTGATCTGCATACCCGCCGAAGCCAAGAACAATACCTGCATGCTGAATAAGGCCGTCTGGATAGAGAAGAAGTGGGCCTACAGCTCCGACACCGTCCTCAAGCACCACGGCCGACAACTTAAATAACCAACCCGGGTCCAGAATTTCGATATCGTTATTCAAAAATATTAAGACGTTTCCAGACGCGACTTCTACCGCGTTGTTATTTAGCTCAGACCAGTTAAATGGGATGTCGCACTTGATACCCACAACCACCCCCGCTTGCTCAGCGCGGTCGAGCCAAGCGATAAACTCTGGGTCCGCAGAGCCATTATCGACAACGATAATCTCATACTCAATTTCGTATTGGTGTTTTTGAATCGAGTCAATGCAGTTTTTTAGGAGGTCGAGCCTGTCTCGAGTGGGAATGATGATCGAAACACGGCAGGTGGCATTCGGGGCAATATAGAGGTCTGGCTCAATTGATTGCGCTTGTGTTAAATCGGTATCACACCCAAAGAAATCCTGACTAACTTTTATAGTAGAACGCCAGGGACGAGCGGGTGCGAGATGGTGGGTTAAAACCTCCGGAAAGCGTGCCACGTTAGACGCACCACCTAATACATTGAGCCCAAGCTCATAAAGTGATTCACAACCTTCCGGCCATGCAATCGAGCTTAGATAGCGTGTTCGCGTCGCCCAGGCAGGCAGAGTATTAGGATCCAAGAGCATTTCCCGAGAGAATGACCCTTTAAAAACTGGGCTATGGCGCACTCCATTCTCCAAAAAGTCGTGGTCCCAAATCACAGCGTCAGCACTCTCTAACAGCTCATGGACATAACCCATCAATTCCCAGTTAATCGAAGCAGGGCTGGCTAGTGCGAGCACATAGTCTGTTTTGGCATTTCGTGTCAGCATTGAGACCAGCTCGCCCGCATTCAAAGCCTGCTCTGAACCCAGAACAATTACCTCTTCCACATATTGGGATTTCGCCAGCTCGTCGATCCAATCAGCAAAATCGATGGCGTTATTTGCCGCTAGTATCACCGTTATACTGTGCGAGGGCGTAAAGGGCACAGAAGCCTCGTGCTCGACCCAGTGTTTATACAGCAAGGGATCATTACGTCGAAGATAGGCACACCGAGAGATCAACCATCCTCCAGCGCCTCTATATCCTCGCAATTTCGACTCTGTGAAGGCGGCTCTTAAAAGACCGAAATGCCCACCAAGATCCTTAACGATCCAACGACGAGACCTCCAGAGGAACTTGAGCGCCCAGATCATATCCAACGTCTTTTTTGGCAGCGCCATCGTCATTCCATTCTTTACACGAAGTATCTACGCCGTGTATCTAAACCGTTTATATAAGCCAAGGTTTGGTCCCGCACCGCAACAACTGTTCGCGAAACTGGAACAATGCTTGCTGGTTTGACCTGGATCGACGCACCAGCCAATAGCTCCAGCTTCCTTAGCAGCTAGCATTCACGTAATATCGCATGCGTCACCCTCTCAGCGGAAGCGTTCGCCAAAAATTGAAGCGATTAACAGGTATTATCAAAAAGGCAATTTCTCACGAAGGCTCACTCAAGTCTCTTTTTAGCAAGAGTATTTCTGTGGTTCGCAACGAGGGGTTGGGGGGTATGAAGCGCAGAATCCGACATCTACAGATCGTTTCTCGACAACTTCTTCCTTCCCCAGCAAGCCGAGCAACGAATTATGAGACATGGCTCGCAACAAACGCAACCGCCTCTTCAGGCTATCCGCGGTGGGTCTTGCGCAATAATAAAAGCCACCCAAGAATTAGTATTGTTTGCCCGATTTATGAACCAGACCCAGAATTTCTCTATGAAGCGGTTGAGTCTGTACTCAGCCAAAGCTACCAGAATTTCGAGTTAATACTGGTTGATGACAAATCACCAAGCTTTGATCTAACAAAATTCCTCGCTGCTTTTAGCGACCCAAGAATTATTACCGTCAGCCGCAGCGAGAACGGTAACATTTCCGCTGCCACCAACAGCGGTATCGAACAGGCAACTGGAGACTATATTGCTTTTATGGACCAAGATGACCTCTTGGCAACCGATGCATTGCTTTGGGTCGCTGCAACCATCTCGAAGCATCCCCATTTAAAACTCATCTATTCGGATGAAGACAAACTCGATGAATCCGGAAATAGGTGCGACCCTCATTTCAAGCCTGATTGGAATTACCACTACTTCCAAACCTGTAACTACATCTGTCACCTGGTGGTCGCTGAAACAGCAACAACGAAAGCCATCGGCGGTTGTCGACTGGGGTATGAGGGCGCTCAAGACTTTGATTTTTTGCTTCGATTCACCGAACAACTCTCCCCTGCCGAGATCTATCACATTCCTCTGATCCTCTATCACTGGCGCAAGCATAGCGGCAGCACATCCTCGGATATATTTGCAAAACCCGAGGCAATAACCGCTGGTCTACTTGCGCTCCAAGATCACATCTCGAGAACGAAAATAGAGGCAGAAGCCTCGTTAAACCAAATCCGGTATCACGTTCAATACAAATTAGAAGATAGACCAAAGGTCACAATCATCATCCCTACTCGAAATATGGTTGAGGTTTTAAGGCCTTGTATAGAGAGTGTCAGAAAACTCACCGACTATGATAACTATCACATTTTGGTCATCGACAATGGTAGTGATGAGCCCGAATCACTCAAGTATCTGGAAGAGATCTCGGCGTTTGCCACTGTAATTAAGGACGATAGTGAATTTAATTTCGCCTCTCTCATCAACAAAGGCGTTGATATTTGCGATTCTGAATTGGTTTGTTTGCTAAACAACGATATAGAAGTGATTACACCAAACTGGTTGGGCGAACTGGTGGGTGTTATTCAACAAGACAACGTCCAGATTGTGGGCGCTAAATTACTCTATGAAGACGATACCGTACAGCATGGCGGTGTGATATTAGGCATTGGCGGCGTCGCAGGACATGCACATAAATTCTTCCCAGCAGAGTCAGGTGGCTATTCAGACCGAAACATTTGTCGCCAGGAACTCTCTGCAGTTACAGCAGCTTGCCTACTGACTCGAAAATCTGTATTTCAAGAGGTCGGCGGCATGGACGACAAACGGCTAACCGTTGCGTTCAATGATATAGACTATTGCCTGAAAGTGAGAAGTGCTGGATATAAGGTCGTATGGACGCCACATGCGTGCCTTTACCATCATGAGTCGAAGAGTAGAGGCCACGAGGATTCACCGGGGAAACAGCGGCGATTTTTACGTGAAATTAATGCGATGAAGGCATCATGGGGCAAGCAACTCATTAGAGACCCCGCGTATAATCCCAATTTGAGCTTAGAGTTCGAGGATTTTCGTCTGGCACCCAAGCCGCCAATGACGAGCATCGAGCTACCGGTCTTTTCAGCTGTTCGATAGCAGAACTTTAACTGTTAGTCATCATTTTCCCGCGTCGTTAACGCAAGCTATCTAACGATTCCTGTCTGACGTCACTATCTTAACAGGGTTTAATGAAACCGGTCCGGAAACCTCTCAGCCCTTTATCGACATCAGAGAACCGATAACACGTAGCGAAATAGACAAGCAGTATCACCAATTTTAACGTGAAATTTTTAGTATCGGCCAATACGCAGTCCTATAAGAAATTCTCGAAGTACGCCTTACGCTCCTGCCTATGAGTCTATTACAATCTAGCTTTCTTACTATGACCGGCCTGGAGTGACTATAGACACCTTCAATCCTACAATCCTATCCACTCGACTGAGCGAAACTTATGCTGTTACTTAGATATTCCACAACTTTCGTTGCTTTTCTTTTTGTGCTCGGTGTCTCGATTTCATTTGCAATAACAACCGCCGAAAACATGCCGCCAGACGAACTCGCTCATAAGTCGTATGTCGATGATGTGGTTTCTGGCACAGGCATGCCTGACTATACGGATGGGCAGATTGGAGGAACTAAGCAGCGAAATTACCTAAGCCACCCCCCTGCCTATTACATAACGCTGGGCACGATCGGCCGAGCGATGGGAAAAGCCCCCTTCACTGACAGCAATTACTACCGGGTGGCCAGCGCCTTAATTTTTTCGATCGGCGCTCTAATCTTCGTGTTGCTTGCATTTGAATTCGGCTTAAAACCTTTTGAAGTTACAAGCTTAATCGCCGTGAGCGCGGCCATTCCGATGTACGGCTACATCGCAGGAAGTATTAATAATGATGTTCTCGTATATCTGGGTATCGGTATTGCATTGCATGGACTAACGAAAATCGGTCTGAACCCCACAAGGAACAACTGGTATTTGGCCTACACAGCCGCTGGCATCATCATTTGTTTACTCACCAAAGCGACTGCCGCGGCGTATCTCTTTACGACTCTCCTAGCACTAGCGGCCTTAAACCCTCTAAAAGTAATAGAGCTTCTTAAAGCTAGAAACTATCAGTTCAGTTTAGCTGCAATAGCGATTATTTCGGGTAGCTACTACATACCTACTTATTTGGCTTATGGAACATTTTTTCCAACTGCAGGCATTCTTTACGAAACCAACGTTCCGTCATCTCCGATGTCGCTGGTCGAGTATACGATCAAATTTGCAAGCGTGATGTGGGACCGTCTACCAATAATAATGTCTCACCAGTCTCTATCGCCAATCTCCTCACACTTCTTGCCTCTTTTCTACCTCGCTATAAGTTTACCTGTGCTCGGTTGGTTATTTATCCGAATTTGGTCCCATAAATTTATCCCAGAAAATGACCGTGTCGCCCTTTGCGATGCAATCATGATCGGCTTTGTTCTAACAGTTTGTATCCATATCTATGTCGGGTATCAGAGCTATTTGATTTATGGCAATTTAGCTGGATGGCAACCAAGATATTACCTTTATGCTCTCCCGGCAATTTGGATTCCATTTTTTGTAGTTTGCCGTTCAGAAAAATTTCGGCACACCGTCGCACTGATCATAATGTGCCTTGCAATAGTGGTGTTTTGGAACCATTTGCCAACGAGCCTTGCCGGAAGTTCACAGAAAAATCAGCAAACACAAACCTTACGCTACAATCCAGTGGCCGTAATATCTGACGATGCCATTAGTGACAATCGCAAAGTGCTTATTGGCCGGATAGACAAAAAAAGCATCGCCAATAACAGCTTAGTGATTCGCGGATGGGTCTTAAAAAGAAAACCATTCCGACCTGTGCATTCACTCCTGCTTATTCATAATGAACGCACAGTAGCTACTATTCCTGTAAACCACAGCCGTCCAGATGTTGAACAATCCCTAGATGATCCAGCAGCAGCATATTCAGGGTTCAATGCGTCTATTTCAAATCTTCCAAAAAATGTCACTGCTTCTCAATTTTCAATTGTTGTTTGGCTAGATTCGGGTGAACTGATCAGGATTCAAAACCCATCAAATGGGGGACTTTTCTAGCCGAAGCTATGTATTCATCTCGGAACTCACTTTTTACAAAAAGAGACTACACAACACAAAACCTCCCCAAAAGGGCTGCACGTATCGAGGGGGGGGAGCTGCCCAAAGTAACGTTTAGCTCGGCTGCGATTTGTCTTCTTAATCAACAGATGTGTCGATTCCAGTTGATACTTTCTTACGCCCTTGACTGCCTAAATCCAGATTAAGCTGGTGTACATGTAAGTCCCATTTAGGTACAGTTTGCGCAAACTTAAATGGCCCTTTGATACTTACATGGACGGATAAGCTGGGGTTGGGGCTTTCCACTTAACTGTCCAACGAGCACAGCATTTACCCTAATTCTAATGAGGGGAACTCAGCGTAGAAGTGTTCGATTAGCAACCTGCGTCGAACAGGGTTGCCAAAGAACTTAAATTGTAAGCGAGACTATTTAATTTGATTAATGATGAAGATTATTGGAACAAATTTTATAAAGAAGGCGGGTTGCTGAACAAGCCTTCTTCCTTTGCTCAGCATGTTGAAAATAAGTTCCTTAAGAGTGGTACGTCCCTGCTGGAATTGGGGTGCGGCAATGGCCGAGATGCTGTTTATTTTGCCGAGAAAGGTAAAACGGTTTCAGCGCTGGATTTATCTTCGCAGACCATCCAGAACCTGTCTTCGGCAAATATCAGGAATGCTGAATTTTTTAACCAAGATTTCTCACAGCTTTCTGCTTTTAGAGATTTCGATTACGTCTATTCTCGATTCACCTTGCACTCTATCGACGAGGATACTGAACAGTCTGTTTTTCAGCAGCTACCACAGGTCATCCGGAAGGGCGGGTTGTTTCTAATGGAAGCGCGCAGTCTAAAAGATGAAGCATTAGATAAAACTTTCGGTAAGTCTCACTTCAGAAGATACTTGGACTATGAGGCAACTGTCGAGAAAATCGAGAGTCTTGAGTTCAAAATTCTGGAGAAAATTGAAAGCCAGGGTTTGTCGCGTTACAAGGATGAAGATCCATGTCTGATTCGGCTTGTAGCTGAGAAGTGCTGATGGACGCGACACAAAACCCGAATACTAACCTAGTTAAGCAGTTATGATATGAAAGCCGCGATACTACTGATACTTGGTGTTGTTGCCTCCAACAATGCGTATGCATATATTGACCCAGCGTCAGGAAATGCACTCATTACATTTTTTATTGCACTATTTGGCTCAATAGTTTTCTTTGTGAAATCTATTTTCTACAGAATAGCTGCTCGAACATCCGTCGCGCCCGCATCCAATAGTGGCGCTATCGACCAGCATTCGATGCCGATTATCTTCAGTGAGGGCAAGACCTACTGGACAACTTTCAGGCCTGTCGTAGAAGAATTCATACGTCAGGAGTTACATTTTCGCTATATCAGTCTGGACGTGCATGATCCCGCATTGATGATCGATAGTGTTTTTATGCATTCGCGGCGGTTTTCCAAAAACCGACTGGGGTTCGCTAAAATTGCAAATCTCACGTCTCCCGTGATGTTAAGTACCACCCCCAATATTGGCTCGGCGGGCTATCCCATTGGGCGCCCAACGGGAGTACAGAACCTTGTCCATGTATTTCATGCCATGGTAGATCTTTCCTGCTACCGGAAGGGAAGTTTGGATTTCTATGATTCCATTTTGATGGTAGGGGCGCATGAAGAAAGCGCCATTCGCCGAGTAGAAGCAGCCAGGAAGCTTCCTGCTAAGACCCTGGTTGTCGCGGGTTTGCCATGTCTCGATGACCTCAATCGACAGAGACGAGAGCTCTACGTAGAAGCTGCGTTGGATAAAGACGCCAACAAGACAATTCTGATTGCGCCTTCATGGGGGCCAAAAGGATGTTTTTCAGAGTACGGAACAGATTTCGTCAAAACACTTTTGGTCGCGAACTACCATGTAATTATTCGCCTGCATCCACATTCACACATTTTCGAACCTGAATCTGTCGATCGGTGGCAGGCCGAGACAAGAGATTGTGACAATCTCGTGTGGGACAATAACACCTTTGGTACTCAGGCCATGGCCAGAGCAGATATTCTGATTTCCGATGCCTCATCCATACGATTCGATTTTGCTTTTCTCTATAAGAAGCCGGTAATTTCATTGCTCATTTCTCGGGAAAGTAGAAGCATTTTTGAAAGTGACTACATGTCGGAAACCTGGGCAGATAGAGTGTCAGAAGAAATAGGCGCAGTAGCAGGAGCTGGCCAGTTGAAAGCTATAGACTGTCTTGTTCAAGAGACTATTGACAATTTCACACCGGAAAGGTTGGGGCAGCTCAGAGAAAGGTATGTTGCAAATTTTGATAACTCAGCATCTGCAATCGTAGAGTACCTGAATCAGCAGGCGCAGACCCAGTCTACGGCACCTGACGTACGGCTACTTGAGGAGCAAGTGGCTGCACTGAAAGCTGAGGTGATAGAGCTGCAGGATAAACTCCGCCAGATGGAAGCCAGTGAAGTCAAAATGGTATCTGAATGATCTATCAGTACACGCTAGGCCCCATCGAATCTATTCTCGAAACAGCCTTTCTGATTCTGTTTGGGTTAAGCAACTCCTATTTTCTTGCGCTTGTCCTGCTAGCCCTGGTGGTCCGTCTTGCCACAAAGCCCCTAGAAAAATATGCCGGTCGGGCTCAGAGTAGTCAAACTGAAATTGAGTTGATTCTTTCACCTCAAATTAACGAGATTAAACACCAGTTCACAGCAGCAGCCCGGCATACGGCAATCAAACGCCTGTATAAGCGATATGCATATCATCCGGTTTTTGCTGTTCGCTCACTTGCAGGTCTTGGGGTTCAGCTGCCATTTTTTATAGCAGCCTATTTCATGCTTTCGGATTCCGAGCTACTTGCGGGCGAAGTGGTGCCGTTGCTTGGAGACCTGGGGATACCCGATACACTCTTGTTCGGCTCATTTCACCTGATGCCATTTGTGATGACGGCAGTAAATATTCTGGCATTGACTACAGCGCCCGGGTTTAGTCGTGACGCCATTATCCAGGGGCTCTTTGTGTCTCTGATGTTCCTGGTTTTGCTGTATGAAGCTCCTCTCGCATTGCTGATCTATTGGACTACGAGCAACCTGTTTTCCTTGGCTTCAAATTTTTCTCCATCAATCATGCAGAAATATGGTGGGAAGCTGCCCAGGCTTCAATTTAAAAGTACCTTTGTCGGTCGTTGTTATGAAGAATACGGGTACCCGTTTTTTGTGTGCAATCTGGCGATTCTGTTACCGCTTCTCGGGGTGTTGGGCGATCAGTTCAATTTCTTTACCGCTCATGCGCTTTCCGCCAGAGAAATTATAACCCTTCTCTTGATCGTGGGTTGTGCACCGGCTCTGATACTGCTTCCACTCCGGTGGTTGAGTAAACGAATTGGTTTTGCGAGCGTGTTTGATAGCGTCGTTCTATTTGTATTCCTGTGGCTATTTGTATTCTACATTACGAACAGTGCCGGCTATGGCGTTTTCCCGAAAGAATACGAACCTTACATTCTGCTTGGTCTTTCACTGTTAGTTTCGATCGTGGCTGTCGTAGCAATTAAGGCAACTCAATCAATTAGAGTTGTTTCATATCTGTCATTACTAATGCCATTAGTCTTGCTCGACTTTATTTACGTATCGGCAGCATCAAGCTTGTTCAAGCAAGCTGACCCGGCAGCACTTTCTGATACCGGAGAACTGAATAGCACACCTGTATTCTTGATTATTTTTGATGAGTTTAGTGGCACTACACTCCAAAACCTCAGCGGCGAACTGGATGAATCAAGATATCCTGGCTTTGCGGAACTTGCGGCGCAAGCAGATTATTTCCCCAATGCATTAACAATAAACGAATACACTGCTATTACTATCCCGAGCATTGTTTCCGGTAATCTGCGTTTGAAAAACCGTGGACTCGCCCCTGGCGAAAATTTGATCGAGGTATTTCAGGCGAAGGGCGCGGTGCATGTTGCTAGTACCGTATTGCCTGCAGATTTACAGTACCAGCGCGATACGAACTACGCTTCGTTCGTTTCAGACTTAGTTACCTTGTATCTACACATTCTCTGCCATAAAGATTGGATTGAAGAGAAAATTGGAACCATACCGCAAGCGTGGAAAGGTTTTGGTGTCTTTTTCAAGGAAGAAAGAGATCAGCAGGTTACGCAAGATCTGAATCTGCACGTGACCGGTTTTTTTAACTGGCTGGAACATGTCGACAGTAACGTGCTCGGCAGCAAGCTAAACTTTATCCACACTCAGTTTCCCCATGCACCTTACAATACGACTGCACTTGGACGAACTTATAGGAATGGGATTCTATTACTTAGGAGCTTGAGAGGAACAAACGAGAAGCTCGATGCTGATCAGCCAATCTTGAACGTTGCATCTCATAACTACATGCACCATGTTTCCTACGCGGACAGCATGATTGCGAAATTTATTCAATCACTCAGGTCAAAGGCTCTATTTGAGCAGAGCTTAATAATTGTTACGGCGGATCATGGTGTGTCACATGACAAAAAGGGCTTAAATAGACGAGTGCCAAGCAACAAGGATTCGTGGAAAAATATTATATCAGTGCCGCTATTTGTAAAGTTCCCCGATCAAAATGCAGGTAAAGTTGTGCCTCAATTTGTTACTACCTTGGATATCGCCACGACCATAATGCACGTTGTGGGAGGCGGTGGCCTTTGGGAATCGGTTGGGGAGAACCTGATGGATATCGATAAGAAAACCCAAACCCGCTCAGTTGAGTTAGTGCCAGGTTATGAACAATACTTCAATGATATCAGCGCTCTATTTCAGGAGTCTCGTATCAGAAAAGAAGCTGTATTTGGGGAAGAGACTCCTATTCATAATGTCGCGGCGAATTATACTGAAAGCGAGATGTATGCTGCGTTACCAGGTCGTCACCTCAGCGAGGCTGAAATAGGCGCTCCAAGCCGTCTCCAAGCCGTTTGGGATAGCTGGTTGGATCCTGGGGAAGTTTCGTTTTTTGGTATGATCAGCCAGGATGATCGTCCTGCAAACCAGAAGATTATGGTTGCCGTTGTAGATAACGAAATCCAGTCGGTATTTGAGTCTGGCGATGCTCGTAATCGGGAGGGTTTTTTTGCATTCTCTCTGCCCGAGCAAATGCCTGAATCCGGTCAACTAGAAATATCCCTTTATGAAATCCAAGGGAAATCGCAGTTCAGCTTCAGGAAGATTGAATCCTTCACAGCGACAGGGCTTGGGGAATATACATTCTCTCAGAAGGATCAGATATACCCATACGATTGGAAAAGCTTGGTTCGGCATACCAACGGGCTTGATGCCATTCACGTTGAGGGTGACGGTATCAGAGTATTGTCCTCTGAAAGCAATGATCCTTATGTGGTATTTGAACCTGTATCAAATGAACCCATTTCAAATCCTGTGCTTCGAGTTCAATTGGAAAGCAGTCGAGATCTAATAGTCACTCTGTATTATCAAACCTCACATAATAGAAAATTTAGTGGATCTCAAAGTTTACCGATTGTGGTTAGTAGGGGCAGTAATTCTATCTATTTCAAAATACCGGAGAGTGATTTTTCTGGGCCCTATAGAATAGACTTTGGGACTGGTGGGGAAACAGAGATTTTTATCCAGGATTTAGAACTGCGGCGATAAGGTCTATAGGTACTTCCTGATTTTCAATTGTTGTTTGGTTAGGCTCGAGTGAACTGATCGAGGATAAAACCCATTTAACAGCGGACTTTTCTAGCCAACACAATGTATCCATCTCCAAATTCGCTTTTTACAAAAAGAGATTGCAAAAAGTAACTAACCGACAGAAAAAATCTCCCAATAGGGGATGAAAGTATCGGGAATACACGTTGTTCAATAGTACGTTCAACCCCGCTGCGCTTTGTCTTCTCAATGACTTCAAGTGTCGATTCCACTTTATTCTTTCTTGCATAGAGCAAATTACGAAGCCAAGAGGTTATGTTTGCAAGCGGGAATCCGTAGGTCTCAACTAGCTCGACCTCCACTCCCATAGACTCCACCAATCGTGTCAATTCAGCTCTCTCGTAACGCCGAAAATGCCCCGCCCATACATCACTAGCGCCCCACTTGGACATATGGCATGGAACCGTAACCATCAGGTGACCATCGGGCCGAAGATAACTAACCCAGTTGCGCAGAGCACTAGAGTCATCATCGATGTGTTCTAGTACATCAAAAGCGACAACTAGATCGACAGAACCTTGTTGTATGTTGTTTGCATCCTCCAAAATCGTAGATCCAAAAAGCTTTGCATGATTGCGCGCGTCCGGGGAAAATTCCACCGCAGAACAGGAGAAACCGAGCTCTCTCAAATCGAACAACAAGGCACCTGCCCCACAACCAATCTCTAACAGATCACCGGTGTTTAGTTTCTCTAGAATCGGCAGAACTCTATTTCGTCTGAGGAGGTACCGCGGGCTCGGCACCCAGCCTGAGCCATCAATCCATGCCCCCAGCGATGATTTGTAGTTAATCATTCCAATTCCTTTAACTGATAAACCAAAGGTTTTACGACGTAATCGGGTCTAACCTGATCCGAGTAGAAACTGGAAAGTTCAACTTCTGCAATTGCTGCATCGTGAATGCCAGCCAGTAACCCTGCACTATCCCCCGCGACTGATGACCAAATGTTGGTTCGATCCTCAAGCTCAAACAGAGCGGGAGAACATCTAGTTACTACTGGTTTTCCACACAAGATTGCCTGGTAGACTTTATTGGGAATAACTCGTGCCGCTTTCTCCGTGGCGCCAAATATTCCCAGACAAACGTGAGTAGCCCAGATCTCCATCAGTAATTCATCATGATTTAGCCATGGAACCCAATCAACATCCGTACCTCTATAGCTCTCTAAAAAGGTCTCCAGTTTTGCCTGCTCCTGTCCGCTACCAACAATTGTCCAATGGATTGTTCCCGGCGCTGAACGTTCGATTGCTCCCAGGATGGTTTCAATCCCATGAAGTGGAATTAAGCTTCCATAGAAAAGCACCTTGATAACATTTTCAGTACTTCTCGTTTGTATTCCTGGCTGAAAGATAGAATCATCCGCTCCAACGTGGACGAAGAAAGCACGAGAGGTATCTAGGCCGAATGATTCACACAGGTACTGCTTATGCACTTCAGTATCAATGAACACTTTATCAGGGAGTCTAAGCGCTGTAGATTCAAAATGGTAAAGCGCTCTGGCTATCAAACTTGTTTTCGAAACAAGGCGACGATCCTCAACAACGGTATTGTATAAGGAAATGTACACATCCCAAAAAAACGGCACGCCACTTATTTTTGACAGCAACCAGAACACATAGGTGTCAAAAATCCCAAGATAGCCAATAATCACAACGTCGGGTTTCTTACTGAACAAGAACTTAGCGATTAGAACGGGGAATGCTATTAAATAGCCTACAGCCAGCTGTACCACCTTAATTATTTTATTCGTACTGCCACTACCAAGACCTTTCCAGACGACCCGGTTGAGTTCAAGCACTTCAATCCCGTTCGCCCTTAAGCCTCGGATTAGAATTGCGTTTCGAGGCACCGAGGGATCATAGGTTCCCCAAAACATTACTTTAAGCGGCACGATTTGGCCTCAGAACAATCTTTCCAAAGAGAAGGCCAATCATGTAAAACGTAAAATCAGTGACCACCGACATGCAACGCATCACCAGCAATAAATACAACACCAAAGCTTCAGGCACATCGCCTTGAAATAGCTGATACAAAACCACTTCGCGCACACCCAACCCGCCAGGGGCACCCGGGACGACAAATCCAGCAATCCAAGCAACCGTGTTAGCAGCAGCTACTGTTGAAAAAGGCATGCCATTCAGCGGACTCATCAGTAGGTAGAATGCAAACGCAGTGCTTAAAAAAATTGGCAAATAGTACGCGGTAACAATCGCAATTTTTCTAAGATTGACTGTACTCGAGCGTTTGTTGAAGCGCAGGTTTAGAAGACTAGTCACTAGAACAATAAGAACAATACTGATGACCAAGACCACTAACAAATTGGTATCTATATTCACTAGGAATTCCGAGACATGCCCTGATACGAGCAAACAAATAGCCGTAAACAAAACCCCTGACATCAATACCCCTAGAATTTCTACAATGGTGACTTCCGACATCTTAGCTGGCTCGACTCCGGCTGATTGAGCCATCGCGACCCGACTCACCAGATGAAAAACATTCCCCGGCAAGTACTTTGCTATCTGAGAAACTGCCTGGACCTCAAGCAACGATAAACTGCCTGGTCGATCACAAAGATGCGCTAGCGCCAATACTGAAATGAAATGGTTGAGCAAAAGAAGTGTAAAAATACTCACCAATAAAGCCGGTGAACTCAGTTCTTGAAAAGCTGAGATAACTTGTTCCCACTCGAGGAAAACAAGCCAAACTAGGAAGAAAACCGATGCTAGAGACAGCAGCCGTCCAGCAATGGCGAGCCATTTACTTTGCACTAGTTGTCGTCCTTCGCACGCTCCAAATCTTGGTTAGTCAAAAAAGATATTTTTACTTCCTCCAGGAGGCGCCGATTAACCGAGAGTAAATCTGCAACAAACGCGATCAACATGGTTTGAAACCCTATTCCAATCAGTATGGAAGCCAAAATAAGCGATTGAACATGGCCACCAGAATCGCCAGCTAGCAAAAAATATAGGTATCGGAATGCCAGAATGGCGCCAGCACCAAACAGCCCGAGCCCTATCGACATAAAAAATAGAAAGGGTTTGTAGATAACGAATACTCTAAGGATAGTAAAAACAGATTTCTTAATATACTGAGGGATACCAGTAAACAGCCTAGAGGGACGAAGCTCTCCATTTGTCCGAATTGGAACCGAAGTGATTCGCATGTTCCGTTGACCTGCTTGGATAATTGTTTCCAGGGTGTACGTATACCCACTAAACACATTGAGTCGTCTTGCTGCTCCCCTCGACATAGCCCTGAAACCGCTTGGAGCATCAGGAATATCTGTACCACTGGCCAGCCTGACAACCCAACTCCCAAGTTTTTGCAGATACTTTTTGATAGGAGAAAAATGCTGCGTAGACATGATGGGACGCTCACCGACAACGATGTCAGCCTCCCCCTGAAGAATTGGTGCAACCAGCAAAGCTATATCATCGCCACAATACTGATTGTCAGCATCAGTATTGACTACAATATCCGCTCCTTGAGCTAAGGCGTGTTGAACACCTGCCATGAAGGCAACTGCCAAGCCCTGGTTGTGTCCTAGGCTAACGATATGATCGACTCCATGTTGTTTAGCAACTTCTACGGTGTCATCGGTTGAACCATCATCAACAATGAGCCATTCAATTGTATCGACCCCAGGCATAGAGCGGGGCAAGTCCCCCAATGTGATCGGTAAAGATTCAGACTCATTAAGGCAGGGAATTTGAATAATTAGTTTCAAAATGCAGCGCTCGACTTTAATTTGTCAATTATAGCGGGAGCAGCTCCGTAAGGTAAACGGCACCTACTCAGGAGGTGGGCCATCGCCAAATCGGGTGTCGACAAACCTTTGTGGCGTTGCACCAACAAAACCGTCTGTCGACGTACCGCTAAACCAACCAGATACATCAACGACCAGATGCGATGATGATGACGTATACACGCAAACTGAACCGTTTGCTCCCACGGCTGCTATGACATTGTTTGCGACGACATCATTTCTAATATAGTTGAGGTTAGATGCATTCGGACGCGAAACTCCACAAGGATAAACGGTTATGAAACCTCCGCCTGAGGGACTGACCGCTGTAACATTCAACGCTACCGCAGTCGCCGATGAGGGCACCGCCTTTGGCATACCACCTACTGATAGATTTACTCCGCTGACAGGTACTTCAAATACGCTACCCGACGTTAATCGATCTCTGCGACCTCCTGTGCCATTCCGGGTATCAACCAGTCGTTCAGGTATCGAGCCTGTAAAACCACCAATGAACCAACCGGCTAAATCCACCACAACATGACTGCTTGAGGATGTGTACAAACAGACTTCTCCCTCTGCGCTTACTGGCGCAATTACCCCATTTGCAACAACCTGGCCCCGACCAAAATTCACATTGGAGGAAACAGGTCGATCGACGTCACACGGGTAAGCCGTAAAAAAACCATCCGCAACAGGGCTTACCGCGGTCACATTCAATGCTACGGCGGATACTTGAGAGGGAACCAGGGTCGCTGAACCATTTGCAGTACTTACAGCAAGATCAGTCACCTTAATCCGTAAAGGGCTATCCCTAGTAATTCGTTCTCTCGTTGCTGTGCCATTCGCTATTCTCGAATCAACTAACCTTTGAGGCGTTGAACCTACGAATGAATCACCTACAAACCAGCCTGCAACATCAACCACAAGATCTGTGGCTGAAAAAGCAAAGAAACAAACTTTCCCATCGACTCCAATTGGAGCAATAACGCCATTCGGTACAATGTCACCAGCAACAAAATTTACATTTGAGGCCACAGGACGATCTACCCCACACGGCCAAACCGTCACGTAACCCGATAGACTTGGATTAACCACAGTAACGTTCAATGCGACTGCTGTCGCTTCTAGTGGCACAGTGAGACTCTCACCAGTCGTCGCGGTCAAGGTCCGCCCAATGATGGGTAACTCAAGCAATGTTGATGAGGTTAAACGAATACCTATATCCGCGTTATCCCCGATACCGTCTCCATCACCATCCTGAGTCTCGCCACTATCTAACGGAAATGCATCGCTCGTATCTGCAACACCATCATCGTCATCATCTGTGTCTGTAGAATCCGGTATGCCATCACCGTCGGTATCTTGACCCCCTACTTCAATGGCTTTCAGTACCAGACTATAACTTCCCACATCCTGATCACTACTCGTTGCAGAGTTGGCAAGCGCGAGATACATTCCTGCTTCTAACTGCTTATTGATGGACGCATTAAATCCACTACCGCTATCATCATCTTCTTCTAGTAATACGAAAGAGGTGCTGGTCAATTTCAACAATGGGTCGACCATCGTTCCCACTTTCATCTCAATAGAAACAGTCGCAACCATATCCAGGGTGAACTGATAAACATCTACGAAGGAATTATCATCTCCAGGAAATAGGTCACTAATTCTACAGTCATTCGAGCTAAGCTCTCCACTAACTGTCCCGTTAGCAGATACGAGTGTCGCATCACAAGGAGCAGCTAAGGAAACGCTGCAAACGAACGCAAGTAATATTGAAAGTACAAGTTGCTTCATCCCTAAAGTATAGGAAGGAATCCAAGTTTTGGGACAAAAGTGCCCGAAATTACTCAGGAGGTGGGCCATCGCCAAATCGGGTGTCGACAAACCTTTGTGGCGTTGCACCAACAAAACCGTCTGTCGACGTACCGCTAAACCAACCAGATACATCAACGACCAGATGCGATGATGA
>Ga0222651_1000511_pt1 | contig 24337 bp, 20 predicted proteins | sample AntAcemetagen369_FD_179855 | JGI IMG/M metagenome (GOLD analysis project Ga0222651, IMG submission 179855) | Saline water microbial communities from Ace Lake, Antarctica - #369 | ecosystem: Environmental > Aquatic > Non-marine Saline and Alkaline > Saline | place: Antarctica: Ace Lake...
TGTCTGGGCGGCGGTGCTCGGTTTCGTCATCTGGGGCGACGTGCCGGACGCCTATCTAATCTGCGGCGCGGTACTGGTCGTCGGTAGCGGGTTGTATACCCTGCACCGGGAGACACGGCGTAAAAATCTGGCTTAGGGCCGCTGTTCCCGGCGGGAGGGCCCGGGCTGGGCTAGACCTCGCCCTGCTCCTCGGCCCGCGCCTGAAGTACGGCATTATTATAGGCGGACATCACGTCGAGCTGGTGGACGAAGCCAACGACGCGGGTGACGTACCGGTCGGCGACCACTGCGATATGTTCCTCATGCACCGAATCCATCAGCTTCAATGCCTGGTCGAGTGTGTCGTCCGGCGTCAGGACCGGTGGATTATGGCGTGCGACATCTTCGGCGCTGCGGCCGGCATCATCGGTCGTATCAAAGGCGGCATCGCCAAGGTCGGCCAAGGTGATCGTGCCATGCAGCATGCCGAAATGGTCGACCACGAAAATTTCACCGTAATGGGATTCCTGCAGTCTGTGCCGGACCGTATCCAGCGATGCATCCGGATCGACGGTTTCGTACTCGCTTTTCATCACGGTGGCGATGGTGATCGCGCGCAGAAGGCTTTGTTCCCGCCCGCCTTTCACATCGAGTCCCCGCGTCGCGAGCTGCCAGGTAAAATAGGAATGCTTGAAGACGTGGCGGGTTACGACAGACGCAATAACCGTGGCGATCATCACGGCGATCGTAATGGCGTAATTATTGGTCAACTCGAAGATCATCAGGATGGTCGATATCGGTGCGCCCAGCACGGCACCGGCGACGGCGCCCATGCCGACAATCGTATAGGCGCCATTTCCGGATGACAGTTCCGGAAACAGCTGCGTTGCGATCAGGCCAAAAGCGCCGCCCAGCATGGCGCCCAGATAGAGCGACGGTGAAAATACGCCGCCGCCAAATCCGAAGGCGAGGGAGACGGCGGTCGCCGCGGTCTTTGCAACCAGCAGGCTGACCAGCAGCCACAGCTCCATGCGCTCCTGCATGGCGGCATTCGTGGCTTCATATCCAACGCCCAGAACATGCGGGAATGCCAGGGCGATAACTCCGACCAGAAATCCGCCACAGGCTGGTCTAAGCCAGACCGGAATATTGGTTTTCTTTATGGTGTTCTGGGTGAAGGCGACCGATTGCATGAAGATGATTGCCATCATGGCGCTGATCAGGCCCAGCATGGCGAAGGCGGGAAATTCGAGAAAAGAAACGACTTCGTATTCGCGGATCAGGAAGGCTGGAAAGTCGCCAAAATAGATCCGGCTGACGATGGTACCCGTCACCGACGCGATGACGATAGGGGCAAAGGCTTTCAGCGCGTAATGGCCGATGACGACTTCGAGGGCGAAAAAGACGCCGGCAATTGGCGCGTTGAAGGAAGCCGCCACCGCCGCTGCGACGCCACACCCGAGCAGGGTGCGCGCCAGCGGCCGGCCGAGTCGCAGCTTGTCCGCGACAAAGACGCTTAATGTCGCGCCGAGATGCACCACCGGGCCTTCGCGGCCGGTCGATGCGCCGGCGCCCAGTGAAATGGCGCTGATCAGGGCGGAGACGAGGCCGTTGCGCAGGCTCATTTCCCCGTCGCGCAGCGTGGAGGCTTCAATAACATCGGCAACGGCATGCACCCGCTGGCCCGGCATCGCAAAGCGAATCAGGAGCCCGACGATCAATCCGCCGCCGGTTGTCGCCAGCAGGATATGCCACCAGGGCAACTTGCTCGCCAGGCTGAACACGTATTCGGAATCGAAGCCGAAGGCGAGCGATTGGACAAGGGCGATGCCTTCGCGAAACACGATGGCCGCGCCGCCGCCCAGCAGCCCGACCAGGGCCGCTAGAATCGTCAGGATAATCTGCTCGTTCTTGACCATACGGCCAAGACTCCGCAGAGACGTCTCGACGGGTTGAAAAGTCACTGTTTCGCCACGAAATTTACGGCCGGGCTGGCCGTGTCTGTATTAATGCAGATAATCGATCAACCGGCAACGGGCACCGGCACCCGATTGGCCTGTCAGCTCTCGAGTTCGGCGCTTTCGAGTTCCTGTTCCGTCACGACCCTGTTCCGACCCGTCCCTTTTGCGTGATACAGACTCTGGTCGGCACGCTGGACGAGATCGTCCAGGGGTTCGCCATGCTTGAACAGCGCGATACCCATGGACATCGTGATATTGCCAAAATCCTCGCCGGTGGATTTCTTGCGAATTCGTTTGGAACTGACCGTCGTGCGGACTTTGTCACCAAATACCTGGGCTTCATCCAGAACGACGTTCGGAATGATAATGGCAAATTCCTCACCGCCATAACGGGCCGGCGTGACTTTAGCTTTGTCGGACGTTTCCTTGCGCAGGATCATGCCAACGAGCTTGAGGACCTGGTCGCCGATCTGGTGACCGTAGTTGTCATTGAATTTCTTGAAGTGATCGATATCCCCGAGCAACAGGCAAAGCTGTTCACCGGATTCCATTGCCTCTGCGGCAAGGTCACGCAGACTGATATCGAAGAATTTGCGATTGCCGATACCTGTCAGGGCATCCGTCATCGCTTCCTTCTGCACATTTTCGAGGTTCTGGCGCAGGGATTCGATTTCGCCGGATGATTTATCCAGCCGGCTTTTCAGCAACTGGTTCTGTGCCTGCATGCCCTTTGTATCGGATACCAGCGATTCTATCGCGCGGCGGAACCCTTCCATGCTATCCGCGCTGGCCATGTCGCCCAGGTTGCTTTCCAACGACTTGCCATAGGATTCAACGCCACTGCTGGCTTCGTTCAGGAAGCCAAGAACGGCACCCATGGAATTGCCGAATTGCTCGCCTGCGCTGGATATTGCCGATGCGGCGTCACTGGACTCAAAATACTGTTGCCGCAGCGAACCATTCTGTTCCTGCGTAAAGGGCTGCTGGTTTGAAACGAGAATTTCAATGGTTTTACTCAGGTTTTCATCCCGGCCACTGACATGGGTATACCAGAGTTCAAAATTTGCCGGCGTCTTGGCGACATTGTGTTTTGTCATCAAGGAAATGGCTTCTTCTGCATACTCCGTAGCCTGATCGAGACCGTCCAAATATTCCATGCCCGCAACCGCAATAATTCTAATTAATCCATTGTCGGCCGGAAAGGTAACAGAGTCCTTACCAGCGGCAACTAAATTATTAGGGATTCAAAGAATAAAACCGGAAAAAAAGGCTATTTTCGTCTGATTCCGATGGGCCGACCGACCTGTTTCGGTGTCGGCAGCGTATTTTGCCGATCAAGCAGCGTTGCAACGCTGCGCCACAAATCGCTCCGCATCGGGGCGACGCGACGGTTTTCCAGGCTGATATGGACCGATAGAATTTCGTTCGTTGCGGACAGGTAACCTTTATCCGCGTGGTACATGGAATGGAAAAAGTGGAGCCGTTTTTCGTCTGCATCCAGCAATTGCGTTGTAAACCGCAGCGGGTCGCCTTCGAGGACTTCTTCCAGATACGAAATGTTGATGTCCAGGGCGAATGTCGTACTGTTGGCCTCGGTTTTATACGCCTGGTCCAGGCCGATATGATCGAAGAACGCATCGGTCGCGTAATCGAACGCAAGCAGGTAGTACGCCACGTTCATATGGCCGTTGTAGTCGATCCATTCGGGGCGGACGACACAGGAATATAGTTCTAGCGGTTCATTTTCTGTCATGACGCGGAGCCTAGTCTGGCGATTATTTCATGGCAAGAGTCGGGCCCGGGGCTAGACCGAAAAATACTTTGCTTCGGGATGCAGTATGACGATGGCACTGGTCGATTGCTCGGGGTGCAGTTGGGATTCGTCAGACAATTCTATACCGAGCCGGTCTGCGCCGAGCAGCGCCAGGATTTTATCCTGATCCTCGACTTTCGGACAGGCGGGGTAACCGAAGGAGTAACGGCTGCCGCGATATTCCTGCTGCAGCATTTTATCGATTTCACGGGCTTCCTCGCTGGCGAAACCCAGTTCGGCCCGGATTCGCTTGTGGGTATATTCAGCCATGGCTTCCGCCATTTCGACGCCAAGCCCGTGCAGGTAGAGATAGTCCTGATACCGGTCTTCACCGAACCAGTCCCGGGCCACTTCGGACGCATGCTGCCCCATCGTGACGACCTGCAATGCCACAACATCGCGATCGTCTGATCCCTTGGAAATATCCCGAATAAAATCGGTGATGCATTTGTTGTCGCCTTCCGCCTGTCGCGGCAGGGCGAAACGGGCCACTTCCGTCTTGCCGTCCTCATCAAACAGGACAAGGTCATCACCTTCAGCGGCGGCTTTCCAGTATCCATAGGCGGCCTGGGGCACAAGAATATCCTGCTGGACGGCGATATCGACCATGCGTTTCAGAATGGGCCGCAATTCCTTTTTCGCCCATTCCATATATTCGGTCAGGCTTTTTCCGTCCTTACGGTAGCCCCACTGGAACTGATACAGCATCCTTTCGTTCAGGAAAGGCACCAGCGTGGGCACGGGAACCCGGGCGATAATACGTGGGCCCCAGAACGGCGGTGTCGGGGTTTCCGAATCCTGTACGAGGGCACGACGCTGCTCGCCCTGCTCCTTGGTGGCCGGGGCCGCTGCTCGCTGCGCTCTGCCAAGGGATTTTTTGGTATTGCTTGGCCGCGTCGAACGCTTTTCCGCAACCGAGGCAAGGTGGCTTTGGAAGTCGCCGTTTACAACCTTGTCCATCAGGTGCAGGCCATCGAAAGCATCGCGCGCATAGGCGACGCCGCCGCTGCCATAGGCGCTGACACAGTCTTCCTCGACATAGGCGCGGGTCAATGCCGCGCCACCCAGGATGACGGGAAGTGTGACGCCGGCACGGGTCATTTCTTCCAGGTTCTCGCGCATGACGACGGTTGATTTCACCAGCAAGCCGGACATGCCGATGGCGTTGGCCTGATGTTCGCCGACGGCTGTAATGATATTCGCTATCGGCTGTTTGATGCCAAGGTTGACGACCTTGTAGCCGTTATTGGTGAGGATGATATCGACGAGGTTTTTGCCGATATCGTGCACATCGCCCTTCACCGTCGCGAGGATGATGGTGCCCTTTTCCTGCCCTTCAATTTTTTCCATATGCGGTTCCAGGCAGGCGACGGCGGCCTTCATTGTTTCCGCCGATTTCAGAACGAAGGGCAATTGCATTTTGCCGGCGCCGAACAATTCGCCAACGACCTTCATGCCATCCAGCAGGAAAGTGTTGATGATATGCAGTGGCGGGTGCGTTTCCATGGCCTCGGTCAGGTCCTCCTCGAGGCCTTGCCGGTCGCCATCCACGATCCTCAGCGAAAGGCGTTCTTCAACTGCTTCGGGGCGTTCCTTCTTTGCGCTTTTCTCCGCAGTCCGCCCGTCAAACAGTGCCAGGTATTCACTGAGCGGGTCATATCCTTCGCGACGCCGGTCGAAAATCAGATCTTCGGCAATTTTTACTTCCTGCTCCGGAATGGCGTGCAGCGGCATGATCTTGCTGACATGCAGAATGGCGCCGGTCATGCCGCGACGGGCGGCGTGATCGAGGTATACCGAATTCAGCACATGGCGTGCGGCGGCATTCAGACCGAATGAAATGTTGGAAAGTCCCAGAATGATCTGACATTCGGGCAATTCCCGGGCAATCATTTCGATGGCATCCAGCGTATGCACGCCCAGCAGGCGATCATCCTCGTTACCGGTGCAGATCGTGAAGGTCAGCGGATCGAACAGCAAATCGGATGGCGGCAGGCCATGCTTGTTGACCGCAAAATCATACAGGCGTTTTGCGATACGCAGTTTCTCTTCTGCCGTTTTCGCCATTCCCTCTTCATCGATGGTCAGGGCGATGACGCCGGCACCGAATTTGCGCGCCAGTTTCAGACGCTTTTCAGCGGGTTCCTCGCCATCTTCGAAATTGATCGAATTGATGATCGGTTTGCCGCCATACAGCCGCAGGGCGGATTCCAGCACGGGCAGTTCTGTTGAATCGATGACCAGCGGTGCATCGACCGAACCGCGCATGCGCTCAACGACCGCATCCATTTCCTCAATTTCGTTCCGTCCGACAAAAGCGGTACAGACATCGATAGCGTGGCTGCCCTCGCGAACCTGGTCACGCCCCATCTCGACACAGGCATCCCAGTCTCCGGATTCCTGCAATTCGCGGAATTTTCGGCTGCCATTGGCGTTGCAGCGCTCGCCTATGGAGAAGACGGCGTTTTCCTGCCGGTAGGCGACGGGCCCGTACAGCGATGAAAGTGATGGTGTCCAGTTCGCTGTCCGTCCAGCCGGCGCCGGCCGGTAGCCATCGGGTGCCAGACTGCGCAACATGGCGTCCAGGGCCGTGATGTGTGTGACGTCCGTGCCGCAGCACCCGCCAATCAGGTTGATTCCGTCCTCCGTCACAAACCGGCGCAGCCAATCGGCCATTTCCGGTGCACCAAGCGGGTAATGCGGCGCCCCATCCACCAGTTCGGGAAGGCCGGCATTCGGCTGAATCGAGATCATCTCGGGCCAGTTCTCGCTGAGCCATTTCACATGCTCGGACATTTCCTGCGGGCCGGTTGCGCAGTTCAGGCCCATTGAATCGACGCCGAGCGCACGGATAATGGTCGCCGCCCCGGCTATGTCGGTACCGACCAGCATGGTCCCGGTTGTTTCCACCGTTACCTGAACGAAAATCGGCAGGGAAACATCGGAATCCAGTCGGGCAAGCTTCACGCCATTGACGGCCGCTTTGACCTGCAGGGGGTCCTGGCAGGTTTCGATCAGAAAGCCATCCACCTTGCCTTCGATCAGGCCATTGGCCTGGACGCGTATCGCAGCTTCAAGGCTGTCGTAATCCAAATGCCCAAGGCTCGGAAGCCGGGTACCTGGTCCTATCGATCCAAGGACGAAACGCTGCCTGCCATCATCGGGCATAGAGGCGATTGCATCGCGGGCAATCTCACCCGCGACGCGGTTGATCTCCGTCGCCTGATCGGCAAGGTCGAATTCCGCCAGCGTAATCGGCGAACCGCCGAAGCTGTTTGTCTGGATGATATCGGAACCCGCATCGAGATAAATCCGGTGAACGCCGGCGACAAAATCCGGACGCGACAGGTTCAGGATTTCCGTGCAGTTTTCCGCACCACGATAATCCGCGTCGACATCCAGGTCTGCGGCCTGGGCGTGACTGCCCATACCGCCATCACAGAGGAGGACGCGCTCGCGCAGCGCCGTCAATAGATCGGTCAATTTCGTCGCCTTTTATTTGTTAGGGCGGAGGCCGAGACGCCAGCATATGGCGTAACTCAGGTCTGCCCGGTTCAGCGTGTAAAAATGGAAACGGTCGATACCCTCGGATTGCAATTGCCGGCATTGATCGTCGGCAACAGAAACCGCGACGAACTTTCGTGTTTCCGGGTCGTTATCAAGCCCGTCGAACAAGTCCGCCATCCAGGTCGGAACGGAAGCACCGCATCGTGCACTGAACTCTACGACTTTTGCGAAATTGGTTACCGGCAGGATACCGGGCACGATTGGAACGGTAATGCCGGCCGCCGTTGCGCGGTCCCGGAAGCGAAGAAACAGGTCGGTATCGAAGAAATACTGGGTAATGGCCCGGGTTGCACCGGCGTCGATCTTGCGCTTCAGATTGTCGATGTCGGCTTCCGGTGATGGCGAATCGGGGTGGCTTTCCGGGTAGGCTGCAACAGAAATGTCGAAATCGGCGATCTGCCGTAATCCGTGGACGAGTTCTTCAGCATTCGCATAGCCATCCGGGTGGGGTTCGTAGGCGCCGGCGCCCGGCGGCATGTCTCCCCGCAGCGCGACGATCTGGCGTATATTGGCTTTCCACCAGCCTTCTGCCGTCTCGTTCACATCGGCCTTGCTGGCCCCGACACAGGTCAGGTGCGCGGCGACATCCAGTCCCGTTTCGGACTGTATTCGGCGGACAACGCGATCGGTGCGCTCACGTGTGGTGCCTCCGGCGCCATATGTGACGGAGACGAATGTCGGCGCCAATGGGGCCAGCCGCGCTGTGACAGCCCAGAGACGTTCTTCGCCCGCATCGTCGTGCGGTGGGAAAAATTCGAAACTTACGGATGGAATTTTGGTCACGGATTACCCCTTTGCACTAAGCTTTTATCCATTTTGTATTATCAAACTGTTTCTTTGGCACGATGTTGTCGCGGCGCCTCGCATGTTTCTGCGGCAGTTCGCTGCGCCGACCAGAGGCAAACGGTGAGTGGACTGCCCTGCAAATGCCGGGTTTCGATCAGCGACAGACCGGCGCGATTCAGCCATTGGGAAATTTCTTCCTCCGTAAAGCCGAGCCGGCGGTGTGCATGTTCGACGCGAAGTGATTCTTCCTGATGTGGCGCGAAATCGACGAGAATCAGCCGTCCGCCGGGTTTCAGGGTCCGCGCGGCTTCAGCGATTACATCGCCCGGCGCATCAGCGTAATGCAGAACCTGATGGATCGTGACAGAGTCAAAAGTGCTGCTCGGAACGGGGAGCTGATACATGTCACCAAGCCGGACCTGACAATTTCGGAGACCGGCCTTTTCAAGATTGGCGCGCGCTACTGCGAGCATTTCCCGGGATAGGTCAATACCGACAGCACGCCGGGCGGTGGCCCCATAGACCTCGAGGATGCGGCCCGTACCCGTCCCGATATCGAGCAGGTCACCAACATGGTCGGACGGGAGGAGTTGTTGAATAGCCTGTTCGATCTCGGCTTCATCGATATGAAAATCGCTGACTTCGCGCCATTTCTCCGCATTCATCCGGAAGTAATTGGCGGCCTGTTCGGCACGGGCATTCTTGATCGCTTCAAGGCGTTCGAGGTCAAGGGCCAGAACGGCATCGTCTGCTTGGATAAGGTCAACGATCTGACGGCCCAGTGCGGCGCATGCATTTTGTTCTGAAAGCCGGTAGAAGGCCCATGTGCCTTCCCGGAACCGGTCAAGAAGCCCTGCATCGACAAGCAATTTGAGATGCCTGGACACCCGCGGCTGGCTTTGTCCCAGAATTTGTGTCAATTCGGTAACAGTCAGTTCCGCATGGGCGCAAAGAGCCAGCAACCGCAATCGGGTCGGCTCTGCAACGGCTCTCATACCCTGTAATAAGGTGTCCATTTTACCTGACGTCTGCCCGTTTTTCCGCGAAACGATGTCGAATTCTAGATAGATATATAAACATATCGTTATGTATGGCAAGGAGCTTGTGAATTTTACGGCCGCAACAGGGACCGAGATATTTTTGCAACAGTAGTGTGATCAAGCGCATAGCGGAGTAGCAAGCCGTATGGCCATATCATATGGCTTGTGATAGAGGTTTCGACGTGACTGTCAGTGATTTGGTTTGCGAAGGCTTTGGCGTCGGGGGGAATGTTAACCGGATAAATTTTAAAGGTTTTTTTAGGCACTAGGGCGATGCTGTACCTTAGGGATACCGCTAAATTTCGTATCGCCGGATGTGTTTGACAGGCATTGGGAATGCTTGCGGGAAACAAGGCTGAGGCTGTGGTGTGATCTCCAGGACAAAAAAATATTTAGGCGATATGAAAGCCGGATTTGCGATCGCTTTAATCGGTCTGTTGATGCTGGGCGGGTGTGCTGGTGTGCCCGAAGACCCTGCGGATCGCGAGGCCTATTACGAGGCGAATGACCCGATTGAGCCATTCAACCGGGCCGTGTTCTCGTTTAACAGAGGCTTGGACGCCGTGTTTTTCAAGCCGATTGCAGCAATTTACCGGGACACTGTTCCTGATGCATTGCGTGATGGCATTCATAATTTTCTGAACAATCTTAAATCCCCGGTCATCTTGGCGAACAATCTTCTGCAGGGCGACCTGCAGGGCGCCAAAGTGACGGTATCCCGGTTCGCCACAAATACGGTCGCAGGTTTTGGTGGCTTCGGTGATCCGGCTGGCGATCTTGGCGCGAAGTACCGGGGCGAAGATTTCGGGCAGACGTTGGCTGTTTGGGGGCTTGGTGAAGGACCCTACCTGATGTTGCCGATTTTCGGGCCGTCAAACCCGCGCGATGCCTCCGGGATGGTTGTCGACAGCCTGATCGATCCCGTCACCATGTGGGCGGACAATACGGACCGCAATGCAATTCCTATCGGACGTATCATCGTGCGTGGACTGGATGAGCGTTCGCGTTTTATAAAGACGCTGGACGACCTTGAAAAATCGTCCCTCGATTTTTACGTGACGATTCGCAGCCTATACAGGCAGCTGCGGGCCGATGCGATTCGCAACGGTGCGTCTGATGATCCAATCCCGACACCGAGTATCTCGTTGGAGGAAGATGAGTCGCTACTTGGACCCCGGGCAGAGCTGGTAAAGTAAACAATGTCCTCGATTTTCCGTCCGTTCCTATTCGTATGTCTGACAGTATTCGTCGGCACCCTGGTAATGCAGGGGCCGCTTGCTGCCCAGAACGGTGATGCCGGAGCGTTTGTAAAGACTCTGGGCGACAAGGCGATTCAGACGCTGACCGTAAAGGATCTTTCCGAAGCGGAACGGGAAGAACGGTTCAGGGCGCTTTTACGCGATGGATTCGATGTAAAAAGAATTGGATTGTTTGTTCTTGGCCGCTATTCGCGGAAATTGAGCCCCGCCATGGCCACCGAATACAATGCGCTGTTCGAGGATTTGATCGTCGCCACGTATTCTGCCCGGTTTGGCGAATATTCGGGGCAGTCGTTTGTCATCAAGCGCGTTGCAGAGCAGCCTGAGCAGAGCGCTTCGATTGTGATGAGCGAAATCAGGCCACTCGACGGTGGCCCGCCGATTCGTGTTGACTGGCAGGTTCGCGGTGCCGCCCTCGACCCGAAGATCGTTGATGTCCGGGTCGAGGGCGTGAGCATGAGCATCACGCAGCGCGAAGAATTCTCGGCGGTCATCAAACAGAACGGTGGCAAAGTCGATTCGCTGCTCGAAGCGTTGCGCAAAAAGGCTGCAAAGCTGAAATCGAAGTAGCCGTCCGGCCTGTTCCGGCCGCAGGAACGACAACCGCGTTCCGCAATCTACAAATCTCCAGAGTATCAATTGGCGCCGATAAGGCTTAACGGCGCAGTGGCTTGTACTTGATACGGTGTGGCTGGTCCGCAATCGCGCCAAGGCGCTGCCGGCGGTCGGCTTCATAATCCTGATAATTCCCCTCGAACCACACGACCTGACTATCGCCTTCGAAGGCGAGCATATGCGTACAGATGCGGTCGAGGAACCAGCGGTCATGGCTAATCACCACCACACATCCCGCAAATTCTGCCAAGGCAGATTCCAGTGCCCTCAGGGTGTCCACATCCAGATCATTGGTCGGTTCATCGAGCAGCAGCACATTGGCGCTTCGGCGCAGCATTTTGGCCAGATGGACACGATTGCGCTCACCGCCGGATAGCTGACCGACCTTCTTTTGCTGATCGGCGCCTTTGAAATTGAATGCACCGACATAGGCGCGGCTGGACATGCGCCGCTTGCCTAGATCAATTTCCTCTTCACCCTGGCTGACTTCTTCCCAAACGGTACTATCGGCATTCAGTGAGTCGCGGGACTGATCGACATAGCCAAGCTCGACCGTGTCACCGACCCGAAGTTCCCCCGAATCGGGTGTTTCCTGTTCGGTAATCATCCGGAACAGCGTGGATTTGCCCGCACCGTTGGGGCCAATAACGCCAACAATGGCACCAGGGGGAATGCGGAAATCCAGATCCTCGATCAGCAGCGTGTTACCGTAACCTTTTCGAAGGTGCTCCGCGGTGACGACGACGTCGCCCAGACGAGGCCCGGGCGGGATAATTATCTGGGCATTGCCGGGGCCCTGCTCACTGCTATCCGATAGCAGCTTCTCATACGCCGTAATTCGCGCTTTCGACTTAGCCTGCCGGGCTCTTGGACTCGATGCGATCCATTCCTGTTCCATGGAAAGTGTCCGCATCCGCGCCTGATCGACCCGGTCTTCATGTTCCATGCGTTTTTGTTTCTGCCCAACCCAGGCGGAGTAATTGCCTTCGTAGGGAATGCCGTTGCCCCGGTCGAGTTCGAGAATCCAGCCGGTGACATTGTCCAGAAAATAGCGGTCATGGGTAACCATGACGACAGTGCCTTCATATTCGCGCAGATGCCGTTCCAGCCAGGCAACGGATTCCGCATCTAGATGGTTGGTGGGTTCATCCAGCAACAGCAACGATGGTTTCTGCAGCAGCAGCCGGCACAGTGCGATCCTGCGGCGCTCGCCGCCTGACAGGTTTGCAACGCCGGCTTCCCCATCCGGACAGCGCAACGCATCCATGGCGATTTCAACGGTTCGCGAAAGGTCCCAGGCATCGGCTGCATCGATCTTTTCCTGCAGTTCAGCCTGTTCGTCGATCAGCGCGGTCATCTCATCCGGGTCTGTGACCTCGCCAAGCTTCATGCTGACTTCTTCGAAGCGATCAACGATCTGTTTCTGCTCCGCGAGACCCTCCAGAACGTTTTCATAGACAGTCTTGTCGGCATCAAGCTGGGGTTCCTGCTCCAGATAGCCGACGGTTGCACCTTCTGCCGCCCAGGCTTCGCCGGTAAATTCGGTGTCCATGCCCGCCATAATGCGTAACAGGGTCGACTTCCCGGCACCGTTGTACCCAAGCACGCCGATCTTTACGCCAGGCAGAAACGCAAGCGTGACACCTTTCAGGACTTCCCGGCCACCGGGATAGGTCTTGCTGAGAGACTGCATGGTGTAGATGTACTGATATGAAGCCATCGTTCCGTACCGCCGTTTTACCGAAAAGGAGGAGGCCGGTTTTAGCTGCTTCACCGCGCCAGTTCAACGAATGCATTGCGTTTGCCGAGGATGCCCGCGATTTGGGCTATGCGCGTAAATCCTCCGTTAATATTAGGACGCTACTGTTCCGGTCAATTAAGCCGGTAATGCCCGTGAAAACCCTTTGCTGGCGGCGCCGGGATATCCCGTTTCAAGGAGTGACTTATGTCGGAGTTAGCGGTAGTCGAACACCACGACCAGAGTTTCGCAGACAACGAAAAGCTGGTGACCATGAAAATCGACAATCAACTGTTCGGTGTTCCTATCCTGCAGGTACAGGACATTGTCGAGCCGCGCCTTATTACGCCTGTTCCTCTGGCGCCATCAACGATTGCAGGGGTAATGAACCTGCGTGGTCGGATCGTCACAGTTATCAACCTGCGACAGTGTCTCGGCCTTCCCGACAAGCCGGAACACGATCGCTGGATGGGCATAACGGTCGAGTACAAGGGCGATCTCTACACTTTGCTGGTCGATGAAATCGGCGATGTCTGTGATTCACGGCGAAAGGAATTTGAAGCCCCCCCCGCGACGCTGAACGAGAATGTCCGGCAGCTGTGCACGGGGATCTTCCGCCGGCAGGGCGATCTGCTTGTGGTTTTGGACGTCGATCGCGTCCTTGACGCGGAAATGCTTACAAAAGCCCCGCAAGTCAGATTGAAGCAGCGCATCGCGCGATCCGAAACCCGCCGCAAGAAGAAAGCGCCGGCACCGGCACCAGAAGTGGAAAATACCGAAGAATCTGACACGGATGCCGCGTTGGAAAGCGAAAAAGGTTCCGCCCGAAAAGGCGCTGACAAACAGGACGCCAAAAAGGCAGAGGCCGATGTAGAAAATGCAGAAGCTGACGTAACGAAGGATGACGCCAAGGTTCTGGATTTCAACAAGTCGGCAAAGTCAGAGCCGGCACCCAAGGCTTCCGAGGCGCCAACGACGGAGCGCGCGGCAACAGACGGATCCATGAGCCTGTTTGAGCGGCTTGGCGGCGATGATGCGGTCGAAGCTGCCGTCGATATTTTCTACGGCAAGATCATGTCCGACAGCGCGCTGAAGCCGTTCTTCGATGGGGTCAATATGGACCAGCAATCCTTTATGCAGCGTATCTTCCTGACGGGTGCCTTCGGCGGGCCCCAGGCATATACGGGGCGCTCCCTGCGCGTTGCGCATGAAGGCCTGGTGAACGAAAAGGGGTTGAGCGAGGAGCATTTCACGGCGGTGGCCGGGCATCTGAAGGCAACGCTTGAAGAGCTGGGCATCGAAGCCGACATGATCGGCGAGGTGATGACTATTGTCGCCAGCACCCATGACGATGTGCTGAACCTCTAGAGCGTCTATAACAGTCCGCTGGGGGAGCCGGGGCCTTGCGGCCGGGCTCCCCTTCAGGATTCAGAGTGATTTGAAGAAATCGTTGCCCTTGTCATCCATGACGATGAAGGCAGGGAAATTTTCAACTTCGATGCGCCAGATAGCCTCCATTCCGAGATCTTCGTATTCCATGACCTCGACCTTCTTGATGCAGTCTTGCGCCAGCCGCGCTGCGGGGCCGCCGATAGACCCCAGATAGAACCCACCGTGCTTTTGGCAGGCCTGGCGAACCATATCGGACCGATTTCCCTTCGCGAGCATGATCATGCTGCCGCCGGCGGCCTGGAACTGATCGACATAGGAATCCATCCGTCCTGCGGTTGTCGGTCCGAAAGAGCCTGACGCAAAGCCTTCCGGGGTTTTTGCCGGACCCGCGTAATAGACCGGATGATCCTTCATATACTGCGGCAACTCCTTGCCGGAATCGAGTAGCGCCTTCAGCCGCGCATGCGCCAGGTCCCGGGCGACGATTATCGTCCCGGTCAGTGACAATCGTGTCTTGATCGGATGCTGGGTCAGCGTGCCCAGGATATCGCTCATCGGCATGGACAGGTCGATATCGACGACGTCACCGCCGAGCTGATCAGACACTGTATCCGGCATGAACCGGGCCGGGTTATTTTCAAGTTGCTCCAGGAACACGCCGTCGGCTGTGATCTTGCCCATCGCCTGACGGTCCGCAGAGCAGGACACGCCAATGCCGATCGGCAGGCTGGCGCCATGTCGCGGCAGGCGGATTACACGGACATCGTGACAGAAATACTTGCCACCGAACTGCGCCCCGATTCCCATGTTCTGGCTCATCTTGAAGACTGCTTCTTCCATTTCCAGGTCACGGAAGGCATGTCCGGTATCGCCGCCTTTGGTCGTCAGCGCATCCAGATAATGGCAACTCGCCAGTTTCACGGTCTTCAGGTTGAACTCGGCCGACGTGCCCCCGATGACCACCGACAGGTGATAGGGCGGGCAGGCGGCGGTGCCAAGCGAACGGATTTTCTCGTCCAGGAAAGGCATCAGCTTTTCCGGGTTCAGCATCGCCGGTGTTTCCTGGAACAGATAGGTCTTGTTGGCCGACCCGCCGCCTTTGGCGACGAACAGGAACTTGTAGGCATCACCGGGTTCTGCATAGAGTTCGATCTGCCCCGGCAGGTTGGTTTTCGTGTTGGTTTCCTCATACATCGTAACCGGTGAAACCTGGCTGTAACGCAGGTTTCGCTTGGCGTAAGTGCGCAGGATACCATCGGAAATCGCCGCTTCGTCGGCACCGCCGGTCCAGACATTCTGGCCCTTCTTGCCCATCACGATTGCTGTGCCCGTGTCCTGACACATCGGCAGTGTGCCGCCGGCCGCGATATTCGCATTCTTCAACAGATCAAAGGCAACGAAACGGTCATTGTCTGACGCTTCGGGATCGTCGAGAATTTTTGCGAGCTGGGCCAGATGGTCCGGACGGAGCAGATGGTTGATATCGCCGAAGGCTTCTTCAGCCAGCAGCCGCAGCGCTTCGGGATCGACCTTGAGGACCTTTTGGCCATCGAAATCCACCGTGCTGACATAATCGCTGCTCAGCTTCCTGTAAGGCGTCTTGTCCGCGCCCATGGGAAACATCGTGAAATTTGAGTCGTCGGCCATGTTTCTTGTCCCCTCTGATTCGGCATGCGCCGGCATGCGAAATTTTACGCTCGTTCCGATCCGCCCAGTCTAATGCTTCGACAGGCGGGATTCCACCTTGAGGACGATTTATACGGTCCGTTGAGAACGGCTATCAGGAAAGGGTTACTTGCGACGAAACTGATCCAGCGTGACAACGTTTCCGTCTGCGCCGGCTTCGCTATCGTTCTGCGCGTCTTGGCCCGGGTCTGTTTCGGCAGTATCGGCAGGGGGCGCGACATCCGCGTCCGTGTCCGCGTCATCATCTGCTGCAATATCGTCGCCGACTTTGAACTGCAGGCCGAAATTCACCGTCGGGTCGGCAAATGCGGCGATGGCGGCGAAGGGAATGCGCAGATTTTCGCTGATATCGTTGAAGCTCAGCGAAATGGAAAATCCTTCATCGTCGACAGCGAGATCACGATACTGATGCTGCAGGACAATCGTCATTTCGCTGGGGTATTTTTCGCGCAGAAAATCGGCAATCACAACGCCGGGCTCCGTCGTGCGGAAGGTAATGTAGAAATGGTGCTCGCCCGGCAGGCCTTCATCCGCTGCGCGCAGCACGGCATTCTTAACCACCGCACGCAGTGCAGATTCCACCAGCATGTCGTATCGCATCAAATCTTCGGTCATGATTTCCCTGAGGACCTCTCTGCAGGAATACCGGTCAGGGGATGACCGGCGAAAACGGTGGGGGGCTTCTGTTGACCGGCGCCCCCCGGGCCGCGCTTACCTAGTTAGACTAAGCAGCGAGACGGGCTTCGCCCGCAAAGTTATCGTTCGCAATTAGCGAATCGGTCCGATATCGGTGGTACCATGCCGAGCGCAAACCAGGTTTTTACCACGCGCGTCGATCCTGTTTCGCCCCCATAAGCCGGAAACTCCGGCTGATGTTTGGTGGAGGCGCCGGGTACCGCCCCCGGGTCCGCAACGCTTATTCTACAAGGCCCTGTAACGCCATAGTCGGTTTCCCGACATCGATAATATAGGCGTTCTGTCCGGGGTTTTAAAGGCTCGTGAATAAGCGTCCCGATACGGGATGCAGGATGTGTCTTTACAGCGCCCGAATCGGATACATTATGCAGCCATGCAGCAATATCTAGATCTCATTCGCAGCGTCCGCGATACCGGCGTTTACAAGGAAGACCGTACCGGAACCGGTACCGTCAGCCTGTTTGGCCAGCAGATGCGTTTCGACCTGTCAGAGGGCTTCCCCCTTCTGACGACGAAAAAACTGCACCTGCGCTCCATCATTCATGAATTGCTGTGGTTTCTGGCCGGCGACACGAATATCCGCTACCTGAATGAAAACGGTGTGCGGATCTGGGATGAATGGGCCGATGAAAACGGTGAACTCGGCCCCGTTTATGGCGCGCAATGGCGCTCCTGGCCGACGCCGGATGGTACCCATATCGACCAGATATCCGATGTCGTTGCGCAGATTCGCGACAATCCCAATTCCCGCAGGCTAATCGTCTGTTCCTGGAACGTGGCGGAGGTCGGCAATATGGCGCTGCCGCCCTGCCACTGCCTGTTCCAGTTTCAGGTCGCCAATGGCAAATTGTCCTGCCTGCTGTATCAGCGCAGTGCGGACATGTTTCTCGGCGTGCCGTTCAATGTCGCCTCATACGCATTGCTGACCATGATGGTGGCGCAGGTCACGGGGCTGAAACCGGGCGAGTTCATCCACAGCCTCGGCGATACGCATATTTATACGAATCATCTCGAACAGGTCGATTTGCAGCTCCAGCGGAAACCCTATGCGTTGCCGGTCATGCGGCTCGATCCGGAGGTTGATGATCTGTTTGGCTTTCGGTACGAACATTTCACACTCGAGAATTACCAGACCCACCCGCATATCCCCGGCAAGGTCGCGGTTTGAAATTGCGGTGCTGTCTGGTTGTCGCGATGGCGTCGAACCGTGTGATTGGCCGTGACGGCGGCATGCCGTGGCATATCCCGGCGGACCTGCGGCATTTCAAATCCGTGACGATGGGCAAGCCGATGATTATGGGGCGCAAGACGTTTCAGTCGATCGGCCGGCCGTTGCCGGGACGGACCAATATTGTCGTAACGCGTGACCCCGATTTTGCGGTCGACGGGCTAATGGTTGCGGCCACGATTGATGGCGCGATGGCGATTGCGGAAGCGACGGCACAATCGGATGGGGCGGCGGAAGTGATGGTCATCGGTGGCGGTGAAATCTACGCGCGCACCCTGCCGCTGGCGGACCGTCTCTACCTGACTGAAATTCACAGCGATATTGACGGTGATGTCCGGTTCCCTGAAATCGACCGCGCTGCCTGGCGCGAGGTCGCACGCGCGGATATTGCCGCGGAAGGGGACACTCCTTCCCATTCCTTCGTCACGCTGGACCGGGTTTAGGCCATGAAGCCCTTTGCATGAACGACGGGCAGGACCTCATCAATCAACAGTCTTGTCTGATGCATTGTGTCTTCGTCGCCATCCGAAATCGGCCGTAACACAAATTTAAAGGCCCCCGCGCCAACGAAACTGCGGATCCGTTCGATGATGTCTTCCGCGTCACCGACCCCGAAATAATCCGGCGCGTGCCGGCCGGTCCGTTTCTCGAACGCCTCGGCAGCGCGGCGCACAACGGGGTGATCCATGCTGCCGAACCGGAACGGGAAGCTGGCCCCGAAATGGTCTTCGTCAATCGGCCGCCCGGCTTCCTTTGCCGCTTCCTTGATCCCGGCAATGACAGGGGCGACGATGGCGGGGGTTTCCAGGCCTGCCAGCCAGCCGGTGCCGAACCGCGCCGTCCGCCGGACGGCTGCGGGGCTGGATCCGCCGAGCCAGAAGGGAATGCGCTTCTGCACCGGTTTGGGTTCGATACAGGCATCGGAATACTTATAGAACTCGCCATCGAAATTCACGCTGTCTTCCGTCCACAGCCGCTGGATCAGTTCCAGCGCCTCATTGGTGCGCTTGCCGCGCGCCTTCGTCACCTGGCCTGTCGCCGACCAGATGCTGGTCGAGGCACTGCCGATGCCGAAGGCGGGCAGCAACCGGCCCTCGCTCAGCATATCCACTGTGGCGCATTGCTTGGCCAGCAGCAGCGGATCGCGCAACCCGGCGGAGGCGACGTTCATCCCGAATTTCAGCTTTTTGGTTGCGCCGGCCAGCGCGGCCATGGTCGTCATGCATTCCAGGAAGGGCTGTTTGGATGCCAGGCGGTCGGTCTGCCAAATCGAATCGACGCCGCGCTCTTCGCACATGCCGACCCAGTCCCAATACCCCCTCGCGCCCGCGAACGTAAACTCTGCCAGTCCCAACCCGACTCCGACACCCATGTTGGTTATCCCTGCTTATTTCCGTGGCAGTTGCCACGCATCTTCCTTGTATTCTAACGGATCACCCGCAATTGCGCGATCACGCGGGTTTACCGTCGATCACCCCGCGCCGGACCTGGTCCCGTTCGATGGATTCGAACAGCGCCTTGAAGTTTCCCTCGCCGAACCCGTCGTCTTTCTTACGCTGGATGAACTCGAAGAACACAGGGCCGATCAGCGTGTCGGAAAAAATCTGCAGCAGCAGCCGCGGGTCGCCTTCCTGGGTCGAGCCGTCCATCAGGATGCCGCGGGCTTTCAATTCGCCGACCGGCTCGCCATGGCCGGGCAGGCGTTCTTCCAGCATTTCGTAATATGTTTCCGGCGGGGCGGTCATGAAGGGCACGCCATTCGCCTTCAGCCGGTCCCAGGTGTCCAGCAGGTCGTCGGTCGCGAGCGCGATATGCTGGATGCCCTCGCCGTTATAGGCCATGAGGAACTCCTCGATCTGGCCGGTGCCCTGCGAGGCTTCCTCGTTCAGCGGAATGCGGATCCGGCCGTCCGGCGCGGTCATCGCGCGCGAGGTCAGCCCGGTATACTCGCCCTTGATGTCGAAATAGCGGATCTCCCGGAAATTGAAGAGTTTCTCGTAGAACCGGCCCCAATGCCCCATCCGGCCGCGATAGACATTATGGGTCAGGTGGTCGATCTCCTTCAGCCCGCACCCGGCTGGATGGCGGTCCATCCCGTCCAGATAGGTGAAATCGATATCGTAGATCGAAAGACCGTCATCGTAACGGTCGATCAGGTAAAGCGGTGCGCCGCCAATGCCCTTGATCGCGGGCAGCCGCAATTCCATCGGCCCGGTCGGGATCTCGATCGGTTGTGCGCCCAGTTCCAGCGCCCGCGAATATGCCTTTTGCGCATCAGCGACCCGGAATGCCATCCCGCAGGCGGAAGGGCCATGTTCTTCCGCGAAATAGGCGGCTTCGCTGTTCGGTTCGCTGTTGACGATAAAGTTGATATTGCCCTGCCGAAACAGCGTGACCCGTTTCGACCGATGGGTGGCAATTTTTGAAAAGCCCAGCATTGTGAAGACCGGTTCCAGGACGTCGGGTTCGGGGGCTGCGAACTCGACGAATTCGAACCCGTTCAGGCCCATCGGATTGTCGAACAGGTCGGCCATGGACGTTACTCCTGGATGGTGGGTTCCGGCGGGAATGCGGTCAGTCTAGCCGAATCCGCATGGCGGCTGCTAGGGTCCGGTATGGGTCTGATGACAGGAATGCAGCATGGCGAAACGCCCCGAATCGACTGACAGAACGGCCAATGAACGCCGGATTTTCGATGCCGGCGCTAATTCGCCCCGGCAGGTGCGCGCAGACCTGGGGCATGTGGTCGAGCCGTCGCGCGAAATCCCGGTCTTTGCCACGACGGATGTTCTGGTGGTCGGCGGTGGCCCGGCGGGAACGACGGCGGCGGTGGCGGCTGCCCGGCTCGGCGCCGATGTGATTCTGGCCGAACGTTACAATCACCTGGGCGGGCTTTCCACCGGCGGGCTGGTGATCTGGATCGACCGCATGTCCGACTGGAACGGTGAACACATCATTCGTGGCATGGCCGAGGAGATCCTGGATCGGCTGCCGCGCGATGCCATTTATGGTCCGCCGAAGGCCGAATGGGGGTCGCGTGACACAGTTCTGTCCGCGCAGTGGCAAAAACGCCATGCCGCCTTTCATGGCACGGTGACCTGGGCGCCGATGATCGACCCCGAATGGATGAAGCTCGAACTGTTGCGCATGATACGCGAAGCGGGGGTCGAACTGCTGCTGCACAGCTGGGTCGCGGGCCCGCTGGTGGAAGGCGGCAAGGTCACCGGGGCGGTGCTGGAATCGAAACAGGGCCGGGTGGCCGTTCGGGCAAAGGTCGTGGTCGATACCACGGGCGATGGCGATATTTTCGCCCGCGCCGGGGAGGGCTTCGATGGGGATATCGAAAGCGATGATATCCATCATACCGCCAATACAGCGTCGTTACTCTGCGGTGTCGACAACGCCCGCTGGCTGGCCTTCATGGATGCCGAGCCGGATGCCTTCCGCGACTTCATGCGTCATGGCCGCGAACAGGTGGGGCATTTCGTGCTGCCCTTTCCCGGCTGGCGCAACGACGTCACCGTCTTCATGGGCCCGCGCTTTGCCGGGTTCGATGTGCTGAAGATCGACGACCTGACAACGCTGGAAACCATGTCGCGGGAAAGTTTGGTCGAATTATTGAATTATTACCGCAGCAACGCACCGGGCTTCGAGAATGCGTGGATCATGCTCAGCGCCCCGCAGCTTGGGGCGCGCCACAGCCGTCGCCTGGTGGGCCTTGGCCGCATGACCGGTGTGCGGGCCAAGACCGGCGCGATCGAGCCGGATGAAATCGGCATCAGTCCCAGCCTCAGCCCGAATCTGCCGAATGTTTCGGTACCCTATGGCGCGCTGTTGCCGCGCAAGGTCGACAATCTTCTGGTCGCGGGACGTCATATTTCAACGGATGCGCAAACCCACACCTATATGCGCGAAATCCCGCAATGCTGGCTGACCGGCCACGCCGCCGGTATCGCCGCCGCGCTTAGCGTGCAGGCCGGCGTGGCGCCGAAGGATGTCTCCATCCCCGATCTGCAGGCGGCGCTGCGCAAACAGGGTGCGCATCTGAACGACCCCGCCTGACCGGCCCGCATTGACAGGCAATGGCATGGCCCGCCACTCTCGATCCGTGCAAACGGGGGAGGGAAGAAGCCATGCGCAAGACGATGTCGTTCCTGAAGCGCCGCGCGGATATGAGCCAGCAGGAATTTTTCGACTGGTGGCTCAGCGAGCACCGGCCGCTGGGTTCCAAAATTCCGGGACTGCGGCATTACACGATCTCGCTGGTCGCAGATGGTGCGGATGCGGAATTCGATGGTGTCGCGGAGCTGTGGTTCGATGACACGGCATCGGCCCAGGCGGGCTACGCCAGCCCGGAAGGGCAGGCGGCCCGGGCCAGCGGTCAGGCGCATACGTCGCGCCGGGAATCGGTCGAACTGGTCGAGCACAAGTTCATCGACACGGGCGAACCGGCGCCGTTCAAGATGATCTCCATCCTGAAGCGTGCCGCCTCTTTGAGTCGCCCGGAATTCAAGACCTGGTGGCTGGACAGCCATGTTGCGATGGTCTTGGAATTTCCCGAACTGCGCCACTATCAGGTTGTCCTAGCCGAGGACGGGCCCGACGGCGCCATCGATGGCTGCGCTGAATTGTCGTTCAAGGATCTGGAAACCCTGAAACGCGTGACATCATCCGATCAGGTGCGCGGTGTGCAGCAGAACGACTCGGCCAGCCATGCATCCTCGATTATCCGCATGTATGTCGAAAAACATCCTGTTTTCTGAGCAGGGGAAAAGACCTCTCATCGAATTTGGTGCGGATCGCGGTCAATAATGTGTATCATAAGGCGTATTTCTGTCGAATGATTCGCATATAGGATTGGCTGATCCGATGGCCCGTATTGCACCGTGGCCGCAAACTCTGGGGAGATGGGGAATGCCTTTGTTGAGCTACCAGCAAGCCGGACTTGTTCTCAAAAGACCGGGCACCGGGTCCGATGCGCAAATCCGCGATTTGCAGCGACATTTACGGGTGCTTGGTTATCTGCGGCAGGGCATCGACGGTGCCTTCGGGGGTGGCACCGAGGGTGCGGTAAAAAGCCTGCAACATGACCTTCTTCACAATGACGGTCGCGGCTCCGATGGCCGGGCGTCGGTCGGGGTCCGCGACTACAACAAGGGGCGTTGTGATGCGGTGACCGGCGAGGTCGACCAGAATATGGCGGCCTGTATTGCCGACATGCTCGATGATGACGGGTTTGCCAAATTGCCTGCCACTGCGGATCCGGTGGCAGCGAACCGGGAAATTCCTGCGCTCTATGCTTCGCTGCGCCCGGGTACGGCGCCGGGTCCTTTCCTGCTCGCCATCCTGTCGCGCGAAAGCAATCTGAAGCATTTTCACGAACCGGGCCGCAACGATGAAGACACCTACATCGTGATCGGCCTCGACCGGAATGGCGCCGAATCCCATGTGGTGACCTCGCGTGGTTATGGCGTTGGCCAGTACACCTTGTTTCATCACCCGCCACGCGCCGAAGAAGTGGCGGATTTCATGACCGATGTCGGCCGCAACCTGCAAAAGGCGGCGGATGAACTGCGTGAAAAATTTGACCATTTCGTCAACGGCTCAACCGGCGGTACCCGGGCGGATGACCGGATCGCAGAACACGGTACCGTGCCGCTGCGGCCCTGCAAATACGGCGCTGACGACCCCCGTTTCATGACCGATTGCAAGGCCTGCGCCCAGGATGCCGGCCAGAGTGATATCAAGCAGGGGGAAACCCCGTTCCATCCGGATACCACCAGCGCCTACAAATCGACCCAGTACTATAATTATGACCGGCTCGATTTCAGCGGCGTTCCGGTGCGAAAGAATTTCGAATGCGACTGGCCCTACGCGGTCCGGCGGTATAACGGCTCGGGCCCCAACGCATACAGCTATCAGGCGCTGGTGCTGAAAAAGCTGTTGGGGTAGCGGGTCAGTAACCGTCAATCGACATAAAATTTACAGGATGCCCGTCGCGGGCTATCGTCATTGGCGGAATGTAGATCCGGGAATGAGGGGTGGCCATGGCACGGAATCATCGGGAGTTTTTCCCTGTCGATCTGGAACGCGACTGGGAATCTATCCCGGGTTATCCGGCTGGATTCATGTCCATCACCCTGATCAATAACCTGGATTCAATACACCAGAGCGGCCGCCGCACCCGAATTTTACGGATTGATCCCGGGATTGTCCTGACCCGGCAGGTCGTCCACGATCATTGTGAGGAGGTTTTCCTGTTCCAGGGCGATTTGGTCGTTGGCTGTGATGAAAACGGCGCGGGCGGCGAGGTCTTCACGGCCCCGACCTATGCCATCCGGCCAGAACAGATAAAACACGGCCCCTTCTCATCGCGAAAGGGCTGCCTGATGCTGGAGGCCCACTACTACGAGCCTGAGGTCTGAAGGCCGTCAAATACAATTCCGGCCCTTCAAAACCTGTTTGATCGCCGAAATGCACAAGGCCACGGCTTGTTAACCGTCGCACATGAAATCTTGCGGAAAATGGCGCGCCAGAGAGGATTCGAACCTCTGACCTTCGCCTTCGGAGGGCGACA
>Ga0222651_1000513_pt1 | contig 24230 bp, 14 predicted proteins | sample AntAcemetagen369_FD_179855 | JGI IMG/M metagenome (GOLD analysis project Ga0222651, IMG submission 179855) | Saline water microbial communities from Ace Lake, Antarctica - #369 | ecosystem: Environmental > Aquatic > Non-marine Saline and Alkaline > Saline | place: Antarctica: Ace Lake...
AGTCGAAACTGCGTTCGCCGACGGTCCAGCCAAACCCGGCTGCATCCTCGAAGTCTTCCGAAAAATGTGACGCATAGACCAGCAGCTTTTTCGGCACACAACCAACATTGACGCAGGTGCCACCAAGGTAACGCTCCTCGGCCACAGCAACCTTTGCGCCATAACTTGCCGATATTCGGCTTGCGCGGACGCCGCCTGACCCAGCGCCGATTGTAAAAAGGTCGTAATCATACTCGGTCATAGCCCGCATCCTTCTTTGAACGTATCCATCTAGCCCCAGATATAGGGGCCCAACGGCAGTAAGTGAATAAAAACCCGGTATCACAACATTGCGATACCGGGTTCTAATCCAGACGAAGCCGCGAATTCATAAAAGTCGATTATCGTCTGTTATTTAGATACGTCGCCCATGCAGATGTACTTCAATTCCAGGAAGTCCTCGATTCCATACTTTGATCCTTCGCGACCCAGGCCGGATTCCTTGACGCCCCCGAAAGGCGCGACTTCGGTGGAGATAACACCGGTGTTCGCCCCAACGATCCCGTATTCGAGGTTCTCGGAAACCCGCCAGACACGGCCAATATCTCGGCTATAGAAATACGATGCGAGACCAAATTCTGTGTCGTTGGCCATCTGGATTGCTTCTTCTTCCGTCTTGAAGCGGAACAATGGCGCAATGGGACCGAAAGTTTCTTCTCGTGTAACAGCCATATCTGTTGTGACATCCACCATTATCGTCGGTTCGAAAAAGGTGCCGCCAGCGGCGTGGCGCTTGCCTCCGATGACGACACGGGCCCCCTTCCCGACCGCATCCGCGATATGGGATTCGACTTTCTCTACAGCGGCGATATCGATTAATGGTCCTTGGGTGACGCCGGTATCCATGCCATTCCCGACTTGCAGTTCGCCGACAGCCTTGGAAAGTTTTGCGGCAAATTCCTCATAGACACCTTCCTGAACCAGAATCCGGTTAGCGCAGACACATGTCTGCCCGGCATTTCGATATTTCGATACTATTGCGCCTTCAACTGCGGCGTCGATATCAGCGTCGTCGAAAACAATAAAAGGTGCATTGCCACCAAGCTCCATACTGAGCTTCTTCATCGTACCGGCGCATTGTTCGGCCAGCATCTTGCCGATTTCGGTCGAACCGGTGAACGTCAGTTTGCGAACAATCGGGCTCGAGGTCATCTCGCTGCCGATTTGAGACGATGAACCGGTGAGCACGCTAAACACGCCCGCCGGCACCCCGGCGCGTGCAGCCAGGTCAGCCATCGCAAATGCGGAATACGGAGTGGATGTCGCGGGTTTGCAGACCATTGTACAGCCTGCGGCAAGCGCCGGCCCGACCTTGCGGGCGATCATCGCTGACGGAAAATTCCATGGCGTGATTGCCGCGCACACACCAATTGGTTCCTTCGTCACGACGATGCGCCAATTGGCATTGGGCGTGGGGATCGTATCACCGTAGATACGTTTACCTTCTTCGGCGAACCATTCGATGAACGATGCAGAATACAAGATTTCGCCGCGGGCCTCGGCAAGCGGCTTGCCTTGTTCTAGGGTCATCAGGATGGCCAGGTCTTCCTGATTTTCCAGCATCAGATCGTACCATTTCCGCAAAATAACGGCGCGCTCCTTCGCGGTCTTTGACCGCCAGGCCGGCAAAGCCTTGTTTGCAGCAGCAATGGCGCGTGATGTCTCGGCGGCGCCCATTTTGGGTATGGTTCCGAGAATTTCACCTGTTGCAGGATTGTTGACCGCAATGGTTTCTTCGCTATCGGCATCAATCCATTTGCCGTCGATGAAGCATTGCTCATGGAAAAGACTCTGATCCTGAAGATTCATGTCTGTGTCTCCCGGGTAAATGTTTTTTGCCGAACCGGCTGTGTGAGGCGCTTTGTGGGCATGGCCTGTCATGACGTAATGCTGTGTGCCTGCGCGCCTGCAGTAGTACTCTGTTAGTATATGGGTGGCATGGATAGGAGCGACAATGGCGGACGAAGGCGGTGCAATGCGAATGACCATCAACATCTGCATTAATTTCCGTGCGGGCGATATTCTGCCGTCTTGTGGCGTGCGGGGTGGTCGTGAACTGGCAGATGCACTGGAAAACGGTATCTCCGAGCGTAACCTGCCCTATACGTTCAACCGATTGCATTGCATGGGAAAATGCCATATCGGCCCGACGATGCGCCTGTCACCGGGCGGTGCGTTTATCATGGGTGCACAGGCGGCGGACGTGCCGCGTATTCTTGATTTTCTGCAGGCCGAAGACCTGGACGGCCTCGCTGCGGCCTTCCCCCTGATGGAAGAAGACCGCAATATCGAAGGCTAACCCGAACTAGAGTTCGGGGGAGCGGATCACCAGCATTTTTTCAATCTGCATGTCGTGCATCGTGTGATGAATGCCGCCGACATTGTAGCCGGAGTGCTTCAGTCCGGCGAAAGGCATCCAGTCGACCCGGAACGCGGTATGGTCATTGACCATCACGGCACTCGCATCGAGTCTTCGGAAACAACGCATTGCCCGGTCGAGATCCTGCGTACAGACCGCTGATTGGAATGCAAAAGGCAATGAGTTTGCTCGTGCGATCGCCTCGTCGATATCGCTGTATGGATAAACGCATACGGCGGGACCAAAAATTTCCTGAGTACTGACTTGTGCGTCCGCGGCCGGGTTAAACAGCACTGTCGCTTCGTGACAGCTTGCCGAAATTTTATTACCGCCGACGACCAGTTCTCCTCCGCCGGAAATAGCATCCTGAACCCATTCGTGAACGCGGTCGTTCTCTTTTGTCCGAATCAAGGGACCAATTTCTGTCGTTGCCAGTGTCGGGTCGCCGACAGGCATCTTGACGGCTTCCGCTGCGATTCCTTCGGCGACCTCGCGTGCGACAGATTCATGGGCAAATACGCGCTGTACAGAGACGCAAACCTGCCCGGCATGATAAAACCCGCCCTTGGCCAATACCGGGAGAACCCGGCCGAGATCGGCATCTTCGGCAACAATAACCGGCGCAGCGCCGCCATGCTCCAGTGCGCAACGCGTGCCCGGTGCAAGGTTTGAGCGCAACATCCAGCCTACTTTGGCGGAGCCGATAAAGCTGAAGAACCCGACCCGTGAGTCCGTCACAAGTTTTTGGGAAACCTCCCGCCCACCAGTGATGGTGACCTGACACCACTCTTCGGGCAGTCCCGCTTCACGCAATATTTCGACAAAGCGGATACAGGATAGCGGCGTCACTTCCGCTGGCTTAACGATACAGGGACAACCAACGGCCACCGCCGGTGCAACCTGGTGAACGATCAGGTTGAGCGGATGGTTGAAAGCGCTGACAGCCACAACGACCCCGATGGGTTCATGTGTTGTCATCGCCAGGCGATTCATGGATGAGGCGTTCAGCCCCATCGGAATCTCCGTACCGTGCTGGGTCCGCAGGGATTCGATACAAAGCTTTACGCCATCGATAGCTCGGGCGACTTCAACCCGGCTATCGAGTAAGGGCTTGCCCCCTTCCCTGGCCGCTTCCACCGCCAGGTGCTCGAAGCGTTCGCCCATGATCTCGGCGGTTTTTTCAAGTATATCAATCCGCTTTTCGACCGAAAGCCATCCGTCGCGATCCTTGAAAAGACGTGAGGCGGTTTCCAGTGCCATTTCGACCGTCGCCATGTCGGAGACGGCGACATTTGCGATTTCTGCCCCGTCCCATGGCGCCCATACCATCGTATCGCGGTCCGATTTCGCTCCTGGAACCATCAGAGGATAGCTATCCACCATCTCTGTCTCTCCTCTGCCAATAATTGGAATTCAATTGCTAATAGATTACCCTGACTCGTCCGAAAACGGTAGGGCGACGAAACCCCGTTAACCAAAAAAATATCGAAAGGTTGTCGGCGCACTCGTAAAGATAATAATAGGACAGTTAATTTTTTCTGATTTCCAGGAGCGATAAAGCCGTGACAGAGAAACGCCTGCCCTTATCCCGATATACAGTTTTGGACCTTACAGCGCACCGTGCCGGGCCGACGGCCGTGCGGCAGCTCGCAGACTGGGGTGCTAACGTCATAAAGATCGAGGCCCCGTCGGCAATCAACAAGGACAAGGGGGGACTGACCGGGTCTCGACATGGATTCGACTTCCAGAACCTCCACCGCAACAAGCGCAGCCTGACCCTGAATTTGAAGGAGCCTGAAGGAAAGGCGATCTTCATGAAGCTCGCTGAAAAGGCTGATGTGATTGTTGAGAATTTCCGTTCTGCTGTGAAGTTCCGCCTCGGTATCGACTATGACGAGGTCAAGAAGGTCAATCCGCGCATCATATACGGCAGTATTGCGGGTTTCGGACAAGATGGCCCCTACGGCAAGCGCCCGGGCGTCGACCAGATTGCGCAGGGTATGGGCGGATTAATGTCCATAACAGGTATTCCCGGTCAGGGGCCCGTTCGTGTCGGCATTCCGATCTGCGACCTGACAGCCGGTATGTTTCTATCGCAGGGCATCCTCATCGCCTTGCTCGACCGCGAAGTCACCGGTGAAGGCCAATGGGTCCATACATCGCTGCTGGAATCGATCATCCAGATGCTGGACTTCCAGGCTTCGCGCTGGACCGTGGCCGGCGAAGTCGCGCCCCAGGCGGGGAACAATCACCCGACCAGCATCCCCACTGGCGTCTACCCGACCTCCGACGGTCATATCAACATCGCCGCATCCGGCGCGGAACTATACAAGCGATTTTGCAAGGCGATCGGGGCCAACGAGTTACTGGAAAACCCCGAATACCAGTCGTTTGAAGGGCGATCCAAGAACCGTGATGAACTGAATGAAAAGATCAGTAACATCACAAAAACCCGGCCGGGTCAGGAATGGATCGACATGTTGAACGAGGCAGGTGTCCCCTGCGGCCCGATCTATTCAATCGATCAGGTTTTCGAAGATCCGCAGGTCAAGCATTTGCGGATGGCACGGCCCGCTACGCACGCCACGCTGGGCGAAATCAATATAATTGGACAGGCCGTAAACCTGACGGCCACGCCGGAACCGGACCGGATCCCGCGGGCGACACCGGAGCTTGGCGAGCATACTGACGACGTCTTGCTCGAAGCCGGATACGATGAAGCTGCCATTAAGGCATTCCGTGACTCTGGCGTTATCTGAAAAAAGGATCGCAGAATATGAAACTTGATACTGACAAGATGCTCGCGGAAAAGGCGGATGGCATTGGATTGATGACGTTCAATAATCCGGCGCGCCGCAATGCGACGTCGCTGGAAATGTGGGAAGCCATCGATGTTATCCTGAAAGATTTCGAAGCTGATGATTCCGTTCGCGTCATCGTTATGAAGGGCGCTGGCGGCAAGGCGTTCGTCGCTGGTGCCGATATTTCAGAGTTCAAGGAAAAACGTAACGACGCAGAGGCGGCGGAACGGTATGCAAAAGCATCGGACGGCGCAAAGCATCTGTTGGCAAACCTGAAGAAACCGCTGATCGCCACGATCAACGGTTTTTGCCTCGGTGGCGGTCTGGCTGTTGCCATGAGCGCTGATATGCGCTTTGCAGCAGAGGATGCCCAGTTCGGCGTTCCCGCGGGACGACTCGGCATTGCCTACAACTTCGATTCCCTGCGACGACTGGTGCAACTGGTCGGGCCGGCACTGGCGAATGAAATCATGTTCACTGCACGCCGTTTGAACGCCGAGGAAGCCTTGCGTATCGGGCTTATCAATCGTGTCATCCCGGTAAATGAACTCGACGCGACTGTCAGAGAAATTGCGAAAACCATCGGCAAGAACGCGCCGTTGTCGGTGAATGCTTCCAAAGTAACAATCAAGGAAGTTCTGAAAGACGAAAGCCAGCGCAACATGGACATGCTGGCGCAGATTTCCGAGGAATGCTTCAACAGCGCCGACTACAAGGAAGGCCGACAGGCCTTCATGGAGAAACGGGAACCGGTTTTCACCGGGACCTGATTCCTATTCCACGGTGACGCTTTTCGCCAGATTACGGGGTTGATCCACATCTGTGCCTTTCAGCACAGCCGTATGATAGGCGAGAAGCTGCACCGGAATTGCGTAAAGGATAGGCGCAACAAAGGGATCAACTTCAGGCAGGACCAGACATGCCGTTGGTTTTGCCTGTTTTTCCATTCTGGCGACGCCTTCCTTGTCGGATAGGAAAATCACGATGCCGCCACGGGCAATGACTTCCTGAACGTTGCCCATGGTTTTTTCAAACAAGGGGTCATTGCCCGGCGCAATGCAAATAACCGGGACATTTTCGTCAATAAGCGCAATCGGGCCGTGCTTCATTTCACCGGCGGCATAACCTTCTGCATGAATGTAGGAAATTTCCTTTAGCTTCAAGGCACCTTCCAGGGCAATCGGATATGCCGTGCCACGTCCGAGATAAAGAACATCACGGGCATCGACCAGGATATGTGCAATTTTCTCTAATTCGTCATTGTGGTTGAGGACTTCAGCGGCCCGCCCGGGCACTTCAGCCAACGCATTCGCCAGGTCACTCAGGCGTTTTTCGTCCAGCGCACCGCGAGCGCGTGCGGCCTCCAACGCCAGACAGGCGAGTACAGTGAGCTGTGTCGTAAAGGCCTTGGTCGAGGCGACACCGATTTCCGGTCCTGCATAGGTTGGCAGGACCGTATCACTCTCCCGGGCGATACTGGATTCCGGGACATTTACAACAGACATAATGTGCTGCCCGCCGGCTTTGCAGTATCGCAGAGCGGCAAGGGTGTCCATGGTTTCACCAGACTGGCTGACGAAAAGCGACAAGCCGCCATCCGGAAGCGGAGCCTCGCGGTAGCGAAATTCGGAGGCAACATCGATTTCTACCGGCATGCGCGCGTATTGCTCCAGCCAGTATTTCATCACCAGGCCGGCATAAAATGCGGTACCACAGGCGCTGATCGTGACACGAGGCACTTTGGCAAGATCACAATTCATCGGCGGCATGGTGATCTGTCGTGTGGCCGGATTCAGGACGGCATGCAAAGTGTCACCGATCACTGCCGGTTGCTCGTGAATTTCCTTGAGCATGAAATGACGATAATTGCCCTTACCGATTAGCGCGCCCGACAATGCGGTTTCTACGATTTTGCGCTCAACGGGTTGGTTATCTTCATCAAAAATTTGCGCCCCGCTGCGGGATACCACCGCCCAGTCACCTTCCTCCAGATAGCAGATACGTTGCGTCAACGGAGCAAGTGCAAGAGCATCCGAGCCGAAATACATTTCGCCGTCGCCGTAGCCGATCGCCAATGGGCTGCCACGGCGCGCTCCGATCATCAGGTCTTCGTCGCCATTGAATATCATCACCAGAGCGAAGGCCCCCTCAAGCTGCGGCAACGCCTTGCCGACAGCGTCTTTCGGAGACATGCCATCTTCTACATAGCTGCTGATCAGATGGGCAACGGCTTCACTGTCCGTTTCACTCTCGAAGACCCTTCCCTGTTCGGCAAGAGAACTCCGCAGCGAATGGAAATTTTCGATAATACCATTGTGCACCAGGGCAACCCGCTGTGTTGCATGCGGGTGGGCATTCTGCTCGGTCGGCAAGCCATGGGTTGCCCACCTTGTATGCCCGATACCTATTTTCCCCTCGATAGCCGATTCTTCCACAGCGTTTTGCAGGTTAAAAATCTTGCCTTCAGCCCGGCGGCGATGAATTTCGCCGTCAACCAGTGTGGCAATACCGGCGGAGTCATATCCCCTGTATTCTAGGCGTTTCAATCCATCCACGAGTAGCGGCGCTACAGATTGTTCGCCGACAATTCCAATAATTCCACACATTTTCGTTCAATCCTTGCCGCTTTTGGGACGATCTTTCTTTTCCTGCTGTTCAACACGAAACGATGCTGCCCAGCCTTCCTTCTCGGCCTGTCGTCCCCGCCCGACTGCAAGAGCATCTGGAGAGACATCGACGGTGATTACGCTGCCTGCAGCGACGACGGCGCCATTTCCGACATTCACAGGCGCGACCAGGGCCGAATTCGAGCCGATAAATGCCCCCGCGCCGATTGTCGTGCGATACTTAAAAAATCCGTCGTAGTTGCACGTGATCGTTCCGGCGCCAATATTGGCTTTCGCTCCGACATCCGTGTCACCGATATAGGATAAATGACTTGCCTTGGCGCCCTCGCCCAGTGTGGCGTTCTTGATCTCGACAAAATTGCCTACGAATGCCCCTTCCTCGAGCACTGCGCCCGGTCTCAGACGCGCAAATGGACCAACACTGGCCGATTTTCCCACGCTTACGCCCTCAAGGTGGCAGAATGCCTTGATCTCAGAATCTCGCGCAATGGAGACGCCGGGACCAAAATAGACATTTGGGCCAACCGTCACATCGGGATCAATCTGTGTGTCAAAGCTGAAGTATACTGTCTCGGGATCAAGTAGGGTTACGCCGTCGGCCATGGCCTGCATTCTGCGTCTGGCCTGCCAGAAGGCTTCGGCCTCCGCTAGGTCCGCGCGGCTATTAATACCCTGCAATTCATCGGCATCAGCCTCGACCACGGCGCAAGTGGCATTCTCCCCACGCGCAAGTGCGACGATATCTGTCAGATAAAACTCACCTTTCAAATTTTCGTCGCGCACCATATCGATCAGGGGAAAAAGGCGAGCGGCATTTACGGCCATTACACCTGAATTACAAAGAGTTACGGCCTTTTCTGCATCACTTGCTTCGCGGAACTCGATGATGCGTTCAAGGGATTGATCCTCTCCGAGGATCAGGCGGCCATACTCGGCGGGATCATCTGGTCGGAAACCAAGTACGACGATGTCTGCTCCGTTCGCTCGTTTTTCGAGCATTGCCGACAATGTTGCGGTCCGGATAAATGGCGTGTCGCCATATAAAATGAAAATCGTCCCTTCTGACATCGAGGCGAGTTCAGCCCGGGCGGGTTTCACAGCATCCGCTGTTCCACGCTGTGTCTGCTGTATCGCAACCGGATTCGGAGACGCTGCTGCAGCGACATCTGGCATATCCGGTCCCACGACCACCACTGTCGTATCTGGATTCAAAGACGCTGCTGTATCGAGAACATGGCCGACCAAAGATCGCCCCCCAACCTGGTGAAGGACTTTGGAGCGCGACGACTTCATACGCGTTCCCTTACCCGCTGCCAGAATGATTACAGCGACATTCGAATTCCTCACCGTAGTTGCCCCCTACTCAAATCAGTAACTGCCTGCCTCCGCCGAGAAAATTGCCATACTCGGTTGCTTGTCGCCAAGTAACGATATGTTACCGAGTTTTTCATCCGAATACCTGTCGATACGAAACGGAATTTGATTTGAACGAAGAAATATTACCGAATTACAAAAGGTATTTACTATAATGGCTATCAAGCCAATGGTGTTCTTTATCGTCATCGCCAAATTGTAAGCAAGGGCATATGTCACATAGTCACGGTAGTCATGAACAATTTGTTGCCCATGGTACGATCAAGACTTCGTCGGACCGTTCTTTTGGCATCGTTTTCGCTGTTTTCTTCACAATTATCGGTCTATTTCCATTGCTCGGTGACGGTGGTCCGAGGTGGTGGGCGATTGGTGTTGGAGCAGCCTTTCTCGGCCTTGCGTTGCTTTTTCCATCGATTCTCGCCCCCCTGAATCGCTTATGGACCAAATTCGGGCTGTTATTGCACCGAATCGTCAACCCTTTGGTTATGGGACTCTTGTTTTTTCTTGTGGTGACACCGATTGCTTTGATTATGCGGGTATTGGGAAAACGGCCACTCGATCTTGAGCTGGATCCCGACGCCGCCAGCTATTGGATACAGCGTGATCCTCCGGGGCCGGCGCCGGAAACGATGAAACAACAATTCTGATAGGACATCATGTCATTCATTAAGGAACTTTGGGTCTTCATGCGCGTTAGAAAGAAGTTTTGGCTGTTGCCAATTTTTCTGATGATGGTGTTGTTCGGTGGCTTGATTGTGCTGACTCAAGGAAGTGCCGTCGCCCCTTTCATCTACACAATTTTCTAATTCGGATGCGCATTCTAGGTATCTCTGCGTATTACCATGATAGTGCAGCTGCGCTGATTGAGGACGGTCGTATCGTCGCTGCGGCGCAGGAAGAGCGATTTACACGCGTTAAACATGATTCAGAATACCCGGCGCAGGCGATTGATTATTGCTTGAGGACGGCAGGCATTCAGCTTGCGGATGTGAACTTTGTCGCATTTTACGACAAACCGTTTCTAAAGTTCGAACGGCTTTTGGAGACCTATGTTGCTTTCGCACCGCGCGGTTTTGCCAGTTTTTCCAAAGCGATCCCTGTCTGGATAAAGGAAAAGCTGTTTCAAAAATCGATGCTCGCCAAGAAACTGAAGGAACAGGCGCCGGAATTCGACTGGGAAGAACGTTTGCTTTTTGCCGAGCATCATCAAAGCCATGCAGCCAGTGCCTATTTCCCCTCGCCCTTTGACGAAGCCTTGGTCCTGACGATGGATGGCGTCGGCGAATGGGCAACGGCTTCCGTCGCCGAGGGCAAGGGCAGCGACCTTTCCATGAATCGGGAAATTCACTGGCCGCATTCGCTTGGCCTGTTGTATTCCGCATTCACCTATTATACCGGATTTCGGGTTAATTCCGGTGAATACAAGGTGATGGGTTTGGCACCGTATGGAGCACCAATTTTTAAGGATCTCATCCTTGAAAACCTGATTGATCTGAAGCCGGACGGATCGTTTCGACTGAATATGGATTATTTTGATTATTGTGCCGGACTGCGCATGACGAATGCGCGATTCGATAACTTGTTTGATGGACCGCCCCGAAGCCCCGAAGAGTTACTGACTCAAAAACACATGGACCTGGCGGCTTCCATTCAAGCCGTTACCGAAGAAGTCATGTTGAAGTTGACGCGATCACTGGCAAAGGAAACCGGCTACCGCAATCTTTGCCTTGCCGGTGGCGTGGCGCTGAACTGCGTCGCGAATGGAAAGCTGTTGCGTGATGGTGCATTCGAAAACATTTGGGTCCAGCCAGCCGCCGGCGATGCCGGAGGCGCTCTCGGCGCTGCCTACGTTGCCTACCACCAGTTTCAAGGACAGCCGAGGACCTTGAGCGGTGCCATGGACGCAATGGCCGGTAGCTATCTTGGCCCAGAGTACAAGCAGGATGAAATCGAGGCGCGACTGATCGCCGCCGGCGCCCGCTTTGAAGTGCTGGACGATGATGCCTTGGTCGAACGGGTAGCAGAAGCGCTCGCTACGGAAAATGCTGTCGGCTGGTTTCAGGGGCGAATGGAATTTGGCCCTCGCGCGCTTGGTAATCGGTCAATCATTGGCGACCCCCGGTCACCGTCGATGCAGAAGACATTGAATTTGAAAGTGAAATACCGCGAAAGCTTCAGACCTTTTGCGCCTTCGGTTTTGGGGGAGGATGTCGCTGATTGGTTTCAGATCGATAAGGACAGCCCTTATATGCTTATGGTGGCCGATGTTGCCAAAGAACGCCAAAAGCTGATGTCAGCTGAAGAGGAGTCGCTGTTTGGTATCGACAAGCTCAATATTGCGCGCTCCGATATACCCGCAGTGACCCATGTCGATTATTCCGCCCGGATCCAGACAGTACACGCGGAAACCAATCCTCGTTATCATGCGCTAATCAGTGCGTTTAAGGCGAAAACCGGTTGCCCCATTTTGGTGAACACCAGTTTTAATGTCCGCGGCGAACCGATCGTTTGCACACCGGAAGACGCGTTCCGGTGTTTTATGGGAAATGAGCTGGATTTTCTGGCCGTCGGCAATTGTCTGCTCGAAAAGCCGGCACAGGACCAAGCATTAAAGCTCGATTATAGCAATGCGTTCGAACTCGACTAAGTACGGATATTTATACCCTGTGGTATTCTTTGAACCAGTTGATGAACTGAGGGATACCTTTGTCTATTGAGGTTTTTGGCGCGTAGCCAAAATCCTGTTTGATGGCTTCGATATCCGCGTATGTTTCCTTCACATCGCCAGGCTGCATCGGTTGCAGGTCAAGTTCAGCCTTACGACCTAATGACGCTTCCAGCAATTTGATGAACTTCAAGAGCGGTTCTGACTGGTTGTTCCCAATATTATAGACTTTGTGCGGAGCGCCACCAGCGGCTGTTGGCGGGACGCCAGCAACGGCCAGAATTCCTGCTACGATATCGTCGATATACGTGAAATCCCGTCGCATATCCCCGTGATTGAAGACCGGTATCGGGCGCCCTTCCGAAATAGCCTTGGCAAAAATATAGGCCGCCATGTCCGGGCGTCCCCAAGGGCCATACACAGTGAAAAACCGTAACCCCGTTGCCGGAATCTGAAACAGATGACTGTAGCAATGGGACATGAGTTCATCTGCCTTCTTCGTGGCAGCATACAATGATACAGGCGTGTCTGTCGGGTCACCGACGGCAAAAGGAAGTTTTGTATTACCGCCATAGACAGACGACGAACTTGCATAAACAAAATGATCCAGACGATCCATGTGCCTGCAAAGTTCCAGAAGCACCAACTGGCCCACAATATTCGTTTCAACATAGGCCGCAGGATTTTCAAGGGAGTATCGAACCCCGGCTTGTGCCGCAAGGTGGATGATACGGGTGATGTCCCCGTGTCGGGCTAGAACATCTCCCATCGCCTCTCGGTCCGCTATATCAGCCTTGTAGAACGAAAATCCGCTTTGGTCCGCAAGACGGTTGCGGCGGGCTTCTTTTAGGGAAACGTCATAGTAGCTATTGAGATTGTCGACGCCGACAACGACCTCGCCTTGCGACAGAAGTGTGTTGCAGACATGGTAGCCGATGAAGCCTGCGGCGCCTGTGACAAGTACTGACATATTTTCCGCGATATTCCCTGTAGGATTTGTGTCTGTATAAACGGCGGTGTCACAGAAATCATCATCCATTTTCCGCCACCGGCCTGTGCATCCCGTTGTACAGGCAAAAGGATGTCAGTGCGCTGCCGGAAGACAACGGTTAGAATAGCGTGTTTTCAATGAGACGTGCTTTTTGCGAACGTAACGAAAATTGGAACCGTGCAACCATTCGCCGAACCAGTCTACGTCACCAGGCCTATCCTGCCGCCGCTGGAAAAAATGTCGGCACTTCTCGGCGAAGTCTGGGAAGCGGGATGGCTGACAAATAGTGGAATGCAGCAAAAGGCACTTGAACAACGCCTGCAAAATTTCCTTGCTGTCCCGCATCTGTCTTTGTTCAGTAGTGGAACCACGGCGCTGATGGTCGCGATCCGGGCTTTGGGTATTTCCGGCGAGGTCATTACGACCCCATTTACCTTTCCAGCGACGCCGCACGCCCTGTTCTGGAATAATCTCCCCGTTGTTTTTGCGGATGTTGATCCTGATTCAATGAATTTGGCGCCGGAAGCAATCGAAGCGGCTGTTGGTCCCAACACGGCCGCAATCCTTCCGGTGCATGTGTTTGGTACCCCGTGTGACTGGGAGGCAATTGAGGACATTGCTGCGCGGCATAATCTCCGCGTCATTTACGATGCTGCCCACGCCTTCGGTACAGAAATTGGAAGTGTCCCCGTAGGCGCCCTTGGTGACGTCTCAATGTTCAGCTTTCATGCGACCAAGACATTCCACACCGCAGAAGGAGGCGCCCTGTCAACAAAGGACCCGGAATTGAAGGCGCGGTTCGACCTTCTTCGTAATTTCGGAATCCAGGATGAAACCACCGTATCGATGCCTGGGTTAAACGGCAAAATGAACGAGTTGCAGGCAGCCCTGGGCCTTCTGGTTCTCGACATGCTGAAAGAAGAACAAGGCAAGCGAGCCGTGTTGAAAAGGATTTATGAGCAGTGGTTTAAGCCGGTCGACGGCATACACCTTGTGTCGGATCGCCCTGGCGTCAAAGGTAGCTATCAATATGTTGCGATCCGTATCGATAAGGAACGGTTTGGCCGGTCCAGAGATGAAGTCTATGACCGTTTACGCGAGCATAATGTCATTGCGCGAAAATACTTTGCACCGCTTTGCAGTGAACTACCGCATTTCAAGATGCTTCAGTCGGCTTCCGCTGCAAACCTCCCGGTAGCAAACAGGGTGGCTAGCGAAATCCTATGTCTTCCGGTTTATGGTGCTTTGCCGCCGGAATCAGTTGAAAAAATATGTGAGATAATCGTCGGAGCTAATTGATATTTCTATTCTTCTCGAAATGCACGTGACAGGCTCTGAGCGATAGGCCGGAAGATATATTCGAGCATCGTCCGTTCTCCGGTGACGATAATCACCTCCGCCTGCATGCCTGGATAAAGCGCTATCGCTGTCTCCTTCGATAAGTCACCGACCAGCGCAATTTGCGCCAGAAAATACGGTGCGCCGGTCCGCTCGTCAGTCAGTCGATCAGCTGAAATAGTAATAACCCGACCATCAAGCGGGGCAAGGTTTCGCTGATTGAACGCTGTCAGTCGCACCTGCGCGGGCAGGTCTGCATGCACGACATCAATATCACCCGGGTCAATCTGTGCTTCGACAATCATATTTGCCCCGCTGGGAACCAGATTCATCAAGGGCTCGCCCGGGGCAATGACCCCACCAGTTGTATGGACCTGTAATCCGACGATTGTGCCATCAAGTGGCGCCCGGATATCGGTACGTTGAAGAACGTCTTCGGACGAGCGAATCCGCTCCTCAAGGTCAAATACTTCGGTTTGCACCTGTCCGAGTTCTTCGACTACCTCGTTTAACCGCTGTGTTTCGAGTTCGCTCAACCGCAATTCTGTTTCCGATATCTGCTGGCCTGCCCGCGCTATCGCTGCAATGTTGCGGCTACGGCTCCCTTCAATTTCGGCTTTCCCCCGTTGCAAGGAAAGAAGCCTGGAGCGCTTGGCCAAACCTTTGTCGACAAGGGTCTGAACATCTTTCATTTCCAACGATAGCAGCGAAAGCTGGGTGTTTTCGGATGAAATCTGTCCCCGCAAACCGGTGATCTCTTCATGCAGTTGCGCTATCTGCCGATTAAAAATCCGCTGTTGCGCGATAAGCGAGTCGCGGCGGGTCTGAAAAATGCTGCGTTGCCCGTTGAGAGCATCGACAACCTCGTCGGTAGCGCTTTTGTCTCCGGTCAAAGTCTCGGGAAATTCGATATCGTCTCTCTTGTCGCGCTCCGCTAATAAACGTGCCTCAAGCGCCTTACCGGATAATAGACGCCCACGCAGCCTCTCCTTCATCACTTGCGCTTGCGTATCATCCAGTTGGATAAGCGTTTGCCCTGCCGAAACGACATCACCGTCTGCGACAAATATCTTGCCGACGATCCCCCCTTCAAGATGCTTGATCGTCTTGCGATTGTTTTCGACGATTACCGTACCCGGCGCCAGGGCCGCACTTTTCAACGGCGCGAGCGCTGCCCATCCGCCAAAGACCCCGAAAAACAGAAAGACAATTGCCGCACCAGCCAGCATTACCGGGGCTACGCCCATCTTGTCGCTTTCCCCAGACAGGATCTCCCCTGCCGGTTTGGCAACAGCTTCCTTGGCAAGATTATTCATTGATGAACTTCCCCTGTCGTACCCGACGGACGCGTCACTGCAGGGATGACTTCTTCGGGGGGGCCAAACATACGCACCGTGCCGTTTTGTAGAATCAGAACTTTATCCACATCCCGCAAAAGACTGGGACGATGTGAGACAATGATCGCCGTTGTTCCCTGACTTTTCAACGCCGCGATTGTGGCCAACAAGGCCGCCTCACCGTCATTGTCCAGATTGGCATTCGGTTCATCCAGAACGACAAAGCTCGGATTGCCATATACGGCGCGTGCAAGCGCGATACGCTGCTTTTGTCCACCGGACAAGACCGCGCCTCCCTCACCTATTTCAGTGTCGTACCCTGCCGCGAGTTGCAAAATCATGTCATGGACGCCCGCCAGCCGGGCGGCGGCAATCACAGCTTCCGGATCGCCCTCCTGCATGCGCGCGATGTTTTCCCGAACGGTGCCGCCGAACAATTCGACATCCTGCGGCACGAAGCCGACATGCTGACCTCTATCATTGGGGTCCCACTGCGAAATATCATGGCCATCCAGCCTTACGTGTCCGACCCGCGGTGCCAGGTTGCCAACCAACAAGCTGGATAGTGTCGTCTTGCCAGACGCCGTCGGACCGATAAGTCCGAGCGTTTCCCCGGCGTCGAGCGCAAACGTAATGCCGCGCAGCGCAGGTTTTTCCGCACCAGGATAGGCAAATGCAAGATTCTCAACCGAAATCGTTCCCGAAGGCTTCGGAAGACTCATGCCACCCCGATGACGCGTTGGCGCTCCTGTAATCTGCCTGATCCGCGCATAGGCTTGTCTTGCACTGACGGCAGAACGCCAGCCTGAAATGGCCATCTCAACCGGTGACAGCGCGCGTGCCATCAGTATGGAAGCCGCGATCATCGATCCTGGGCCAAGCTCGTTCTGTATCACCAGATATGCGCCGAGCCCCATAACGCCAACTTGCAGGGACAATCGCAGAAACTTGGAGATTGCTGTAATGGCACCACCACGGACACTTGCGCGCATCTGAAAGCCCAGTGATTCACCATTGTCCTGACGCCATCTGCGTACAACGTTCGGTAACATGCCCATGGCTTCAATGGCGTCAGCGTTCCGGACGGCATTCTCAGCGCGCCTTAAGGCCTTCATTGAGGCTACTTCCGACTGCTGCAGCAATTCCCGGCTCGCCAGCTCGTTCGTGAGAGCGAGCACAAAGAGCAGAATGGCGCCACCAAGCGCCAACATCCCGAGCCAGGGATGCATCAGGTAGATGAACAGCAGGAAAATAGGCGCCCAGGGGGCGTCGAGGATTGGAAAAATTGCGGATCCGGTCAGAAACCCGCGAAGCGTCGCAATATCCCGCAGGCCCTGAACCGATGGCGCTTCAACCTGGGCGGCCGATGCTTCGATACCCCGTGAAAAGACCACGGTGCCGAGTTGGCGGTCGAGCCAGCCCCCCATCCTGATGAAGGTCATGCTTCGCACCATTTCGAGTGCGCCCAGCGTCGCCAGCGCGACAAGCGCTATCCCCGTCATGAGCAACAGCGTTTCCGTGCTTCGGCTTGAAAGCACACGGTCAAATACCTGCATCATGTAAATCGGTGCCGTCAGGAGCAAAAGGTTCATGAACAGACTCATCACCGCAACCCCGACGAGCACCGAGCGGCAGGCCGTCACAATCGGTTTCATGAAATTGTCAGTCATAAATGCGTCATTGCCCATCAGGAAGAGGTTGCAGAAATACCCCTTTGCGACCAAGTCCGCAAAAAGGGTATTTCAGTATCACGATACCGCTTGATGAGGTGTCACATTCTGCGATCACGTCAAAGGCAGTCATCAAAAATGGAAAAATACACCCTATTTATCAATGCATTACAGGGAAACATACTTCAGCACCAAAACACTATGAAAAGTAGAACAAATTTTACATAAAACCGCATAAAATATATCAATTGGGAGCTTAGCATGGTATTCTCGTACTTGCTAAAAATGAAAATAGATTTTCGCTGACGCTGTTTTGGATGTGCGAAACAATTATTTAGACGAGTATTGCCGTGCTGGACCCAACTGATCCCCAAGCCTCTGCCGAAGATTTTCCGGCAACGGACAAAGCGACTGACCCCGCGATTGAGCCTCTTGCCAGAACGATGCAACAGGATGTTTTGGCAGCAGCAGATGCCGTGGACCCGCTTTCGGGCGACGCGGCCGGTATCAATGGCGACTTGTTCATCGATGACGAGGCGACTGATGCGGCCGGTTTGACGGAAAGCTCTGCTACTGCCGACGTTGCGCGGGAAGATACGCAGTCCGAACCTTTGGAAGCGGCATCCGAACCATCGCGTCAGGAATCTGGTTCAGGTGATCGGGCCGGTTCCCTACCCGATTTTTCGCGGCCTTTCTCCGGGCGTTTCGAGATTGACGTGGTGGCTTCGCAGCCTGATTTCGTCCGGGCGGAAAACGCGAAAGCAGACGCCAATGCGAGCAATGACGCCACGCCGTCCTATTCGCAATATTTCATTCCCACCGACACCCTGTTTTCGGACCAATGGCATCTCGAAAACGTGGGTCAGTTAGGTGGCACGTCGGGCATTGATATCAATGTTACTCGAGTATGGGACGATTACACCGGTGCAGGCGTTCGGGTTGGTGTCGTCGATGACGGTGTCGAGTACACGCATCTTGATCTCGACGGGAATTACGTTTCCGACCTCCAGTTCGACTATGGCAGCAACGACACTGACCCCTTTCCCGGCAGCGGTGATTTCCACGGCACCGCCGTCGCCGGGTTGATCGCAGCGGAAAATGATGGCGTCGGCGCAGTCGGCGTTGCGTTCGACGCGTCGATTACCGGAATGCGTATTTTCGGCGGAGCGGTGACGGAGTCGGAGTTCGCCGACGTCTACAACCGGCACGCGACGGGCCTTGATGTTTCCAACAATAGTTGGGGGTATAACGGCTTCTTCTTTGATAACCTTGACGGGCCGAATTTCGACGCCGTCGACACTGCCATAGACAATGCCGTTACAAATGGCCGTGATGGTCTGGGCAGTGTTCTGCTTTGGGCCGCCGGCAACGATCGCCTTGATGGGCAGGACGTCAATTATCACGGCTTCCAGAACGCCCGCGAAACCATCGCTGTCGCCGCGATTGAAAATTCCGGCGAGATTTCATTCTACAGCACGCCGGGCGCCGCCATTTTGATCGGCGCGCCCAGCAATGGCGGCTCTGCCGGCATCACAACGACCGACCGGACGGGCTCCACCGGTTATAACGGCGGCGACTACACGTTTTCGTTTGGCGGGACCTCGGCGGCAACGCCGATCACGGCCGGCGTCGTGGCGCTTATGCTCGAAGCCAACCCGGAACTCGGCTATCGCGACGTCCAGGAAATCCTCGCCTATACAGCGCGCCAGGTGGACCTCAATGACTCAGGCTGGGAATTCAACGGCGCGGGCAACTGGAATGGCGGCGGGCTGCATACCAGCCATGATTTCGGCTTCGGCCTTGTAGACGCCTATGGCGCGGTAAGGTTGGCAGAATCCTGGACGGCGCAGAGCACGCGTGCAAATGAGGCAACCCTGAGCGCCAGCAGTACACCGAACCAGACCATCATCGACAATGGCACGATTTCGGATTCGGTCGTGATCGGCGGCAGTCTCGACATCGACTATGTCGAAGTCGACCTGAACCTGACCCACAGCTGGATTGGCGACCTTGTCATCACCCTGACCTCGCCCGACGGCACGAAGAGTGTCCTTGTCGACCAGCCGGGGAAAACCAGCAGTAATGCCTTCGGTAGCAGCCAGGACAATATCGACTTCACCCTGTCCAGCACGAACCACTGGGGAGAGACCGGTTCCGGAACCTGGACGCTGGAGGTCGAGGATAATTTCGCCGAGGATAACGGGGTCCTGATCGACTGGACGTTGAATCTGTTTGGTGATGCCGCCAGCAATGACGACCTGTACGTCTATACCGATGAATACGGACGGTTCGCCTCCGATGCCGGTCGGACGGCCCTGTCGGACAGCGGCGGCAAGGACACGATTAACGCGGCAGCCGCCACGGGCGATAGCGTGATCAACCTGGCGACGGCAGCTGCTGGCTCGCCCGTGGAAGCCAGCGCTGGCTCGTCCGGCTACTCGGCGACGGCAGGTCATTTCGAAATTTCATCGTCCATCACTCCCCTCTACGTAGACGGCAAAGATATGTTGCCGACGGATACGATAGACCCGGAACTTATCCGGACGGATGCCCTGCCCCGCGCCTCCGAAACCTCGAACTTGAAGTCATCGATCCTGTCGGACCTCTCGTCGTCAGGGTCGCCAACGACCAACTCGGTTACAATTACTAAAATCAAGTTCAGCGGTACCGCACTGATCGAAGATATTTCTGCCGATGTGACGCCGTCCTTCGACGTTACGGCCCAGACGGGCTCCGTAATCGCGGGAACGGCGCTGACTATCGACGACAATGCCATCATTGAAAACGCCATTTCCGGCGACGGTAACGACACACTGATCGGCAACGATGCCGCAAACCTCCTGTCCGGCGGACGCGGCAACGATATCCTGATCGGCGGGGCCGGAGACGATACGCTGGATGGCGGCACAGGGAGCGACCTGTTCATTGTCGGCGCCGGGGAAGGAAATGACGTAATCGACGGGTTTGTCGCCGGCGCGGCCAGCAACGACGTCATCGACCTGACGGGCCTGTCATCGGTCAACAGTTTCGCGCAACTGCAGGCTCTGGGCAGCGATAACGGGACCGATACGACCTTCGAATTCTCTATCGACGATTCTCTGGTGATCAGGAACGTCACGCTGACCAGCCTGAACGCGGAAGATTTCGTGCTGGCGGACGGTGGCTCCGGCGCCTTCCAGATTTCCGATGCAAGCGCCAGTGAAGCCGACGGTACCATTACCTTCACCGTCAATCGCTTGTCCGGCAGCGACGGCACCGTAACCGTCGATTACCAGACAGCAAATGGCACCGCCGCCGCACCGGGCGATTACACGGCCGCTTCGGGAACGCTGACCTTTGCGCCGGGCGAAACGACACAGACGATTTCGGTGACGATCGCTGACGATACCACTGTGGAAAGTACGGAAACATTTTCTGTCACGCTATCCAACGCGACTGGTGGCGCAACCATTGAGGACGGCGCGGCTGTCGCCCAGATTACTGACAATGATATCGCAGACCCGCCCCCGCCGACACCGGACCAGTACATCGATACTTTCGACCAATTGAATGGAACGAACGGATTCACCATCATTGGCGAAACGGAAGGCGACCGTGCGGGTTCAACCGTAAGCTCAGCCGGTGATCTTAACGGAGACGGCCTCGCCGATATAATTATTGGCGCCACTCACAACGACGCCAATGGTGCAGAAAGTGGTGCAGCTTACGTCGTCTTCGGAACCCCAACAGGAACTGCAACGATTGATCTCGGAAGCGTGGCTCTTGGAACCGGTGGCTTCAAGATTTCTGGTGCCAACGCAGGCGACCAGGTGGGGAAACAGATTGCCGCGCCTGGCGACATCAATGGGGATGGCATTGATGACATTGTTGTTGGCGTAACGTATGACGATACCGGCGGTTCGAACGCCGGCGCCACATACGTGATATTCGGTACCAGTGCGGGATTGACGAATATCGAACTCGCCGAAATTGCGAATGGAACGGGCGGTTTCAAGATAACTGCGGAATCTGAATCCGATTTCGCGGGAACTGTTTCGAGCGCAGGAGATTTCAACGGTGACGGGCTTGCTGATCTACTGATCGGTGCCAGCGGCAATGATGAAGGCGGTCAGGGTGCCGGCGCTGCCTACATTGTCTTCGGCTCTAATAGTTTAGGCACAAACATCAGCCTTTCGAGCGTAGCCGGCGGAACAGGCGGTTTCAAAATCGCAGGCGAAACAGCGGGGGACAGCGCAACGATCTCCCACGCGGCAACAGGCGATTTCAATAACGACGGGTTGGCAGATATACTTGTCGGTGCATCAGCCAATGATAGCGGCGGCGCCAATGCCGGCGCCGGTTATGTTGTTTTTGGAACAACGACGGCTCCATCGAACGTGTTCTTGTCCGACGTAGCGCAAGGCACCGGTGGGTACAAAATTACAGGTGAAAACAGCGGCGACTTTGCTGGCGCCCCGATCACCAATGCCGGTGACGTCAATGGCGATGGGATCGACGATATCATTGTCGGCGCGAATGGCAACGATGCCGGCGGTTTCTACGCTGGCGCCGCCTATGTCGTGTTCGGTTCCGCGGACAATGCGTCATCCATCAACTTGACCGACGTTGCCGACGGGACTGGTGGGTTCAGTATTATTGGCGAGGCATTTCTTGATCTGGCAGGTTCTTCGGTGTCCGCGGGCGGCGATATGAATGGTGATGGTTTTGCTGATTTGCTTGTCAGCGCACCGAATGTTGTAGAGAAGGTATATGTCGTTTTCGGTGGCCCAAATGTTGGTCCGGCCATCCAGCTCTCAGATGTAACCGACGGCATCGGTGGATTCCAGATAACCAGCACAGAAAGTCCTGGCGGGTTTGCTGGCGGTAACCTTCTTTCTTTTGTAGGCGATGTAAATGGCGATGGTATTGGCGACATCATCGTCGGCTCACCGAACAGCGATGCGGGCGGCTTTACATCCGGTGCCGCCTACGTTGTTTTTGGCGGCCCACCGACCCCGCAAAATGAAGAATTGCCGGCAGAAGATCCTGCCGTTAACACGGCGCCAGTTGCACAGGATGATACTGTTCAAATTCAGAACGGCACTCCTGTCATAATTACCGCGCAGGCATTGCTGTTAAATGACAGCGACCCAGATGGCCATACGCTGACGATAACGTCGGTACAGGACGCCAGTAACGGAACGGTCGCGCTAAATAGCAGCGGCGATGTCGTTTTTACGCCGACAAGCGGATTTTCCGGCATTGCTGGTTTCGCCTATACGGTCAATGACGGCAATGGCGGCGAAACAACGGGCTCTGTTACCGTGAACGTAGCCGCGACAACGATTGAACTCGAAGATCCCCGCATCCTCGGAACGGTCGGAGATGACACCCTCACGGGAACAGAAAATAGTGACATCATCGTCGGTGACGGCGGAAGTGACACACTGAACGGTGCCGGCGGTAACGATCTTTTATTTGGTGGCGCACACTCTGAAACTGACCAATCCAGCGGAAATGACCTGCTGAACGGCGGATCCGGAAATGACAGATTGTTCGGTGCGGGCGGCATTGACCGTCTCTTCGGGGATTCAGGAAATGATGCCCTGTTCGGTGGCATCGGCGGTGATACTCTGGATGGCGGCAGCGGAAACGACTACCTGTCCGGTGGATCCGACAGCGATGTTTTGGATGGCGGTAGTGGTAATGACTGGTATGCCGGCGGTGCGGGCAGCGATCAGCTGATATTCGGTTCTGGTTTCGGGCAGGATATTATCGACTTTTCCGAGAACACGGGATCAGACTCCCTAGTGTTTTCGAATTTGAGCGCTTCGAACTTCTTTGCCTATCAGACCGGTGACCACCTGGTCATGATGGACTTGGCCACCGATGATTCCGTCATGCTGATGGAATACAATCTATCTTCATCCGCTGTATCGTCTGTAACCGTCGAGGGCATATCCTATTCGCCGGGTGAATTATATGCGTCGACGCCCAAGTTTGGCACCGCAAATGCCGATACGATAACCGCCAACATTGGAACGGAACTGGTATGGGGTGGCCTCGGCAATGATACGCTGACAGGCGCAGATGATCTGACGATCCTGTATGGCGGTGGCGGTAATGATACGCTGCGGACCGGTTCTGAAATCTATGATAATTATCTGGTTGGCGGCAGCGGGGCCGACAATTACGTGGTCGGCAGCAATCATGTCGCCATCATTTATGATGGTGTTGCATCGTCTTCCGATACCCTCACTTTCACAGCATTCAGTCACGGCTCCGCCACGGATTACGCCATTGAAATTATCGATGGCGCGGAGCGGCACCTGCTCCTGATGACCTTTGACAATACGGTCAATTTCAATCTCGAGGCCATTGCCATCCTCTGGGATTGGAAAGGTGCCGAGGGACAGATTGAAAGCTTTGTCTTTGGCAATGGAACACGGTCTCCGAGCAGTATCACGATCGATTTCCAGGAAACCTGGAGTGGCCTTGGCTTTAACGGAGATGCCATTCGGGGGTTGGTTGAATACGCCGTTGCCGAGGCCGGCGATGACGAAGGCCCCACTCTCAACCTGCCGATTGGCGGCACAGCGGCCAGCGAAATCCTGAGCGGGTTCTCCGGTGACAATCTGCTGATCGGCGATACCGGTAACGATACGCTGATCGGCCGTGGCGGTGACGACACCTATGTTTTCCGCACCGGCGACGGAAACGATATCATCGACAATGTGTCGGGCGCCCAGGCGGGTGATCAGGACATGATCCGCTTTGGGCCGGACGTCGATATTGCATCCCTCAACGCTTCCCAGGTTGGAAGTAACCTTCGGCTCGATTTAGGCAGCGGCGACAGCATTACGCTGCAGGACTGGTATGGCGCGAATTTGGGTCTGGCCCGGCAGGTCGATATTCAGTTCGTGTATACCGGCTTACAGGCCTTGCGGACCGCCGATATGGGGACAGGAAGCGCGGCGGACGAATTCATCGTTGCATCGTCGGTGGGCGCGACGTTGGATGGGGGCGCGGGCAATGATGCCCTCGTTGGCA
>Ga0222651_1000519_pt1 | contig 24030 bp, 18 predicted proteins | sample AntAcemetagen369_FD_179855 | JGI IMG/M metagenome (GOLD analysis project Ga0222651, IMG submission 179855) | Saline water microbial communities from Ace Lake, Antarctica - #369 | ecosystem: Environmental > Aquatic > Non-marine Saline and Alkaline > Saline | place: Antarctica: Ace Lake...
GACGGTTCTTCGGTCTAGATGGGGTTGTTGTTTTTCGGTGAGTTTCCGGCCGGGGGCGGCGGGCGCGTAGGGGCTGTCGGGCGTAAAGCCCGACCCACCCGGTTAGTTGAAACGGGCGTGGTTGGGGGACGGCCCGACAGTGGTTGAGTTGGGTTGTTTTGGTGGCGGGGCGCGGGGACGGTTCTTCGGTCTAGATGGGGTTGTTGTTTTTCGGTGAGTTTCCGGTCGGGGGGAGCGGGCGCGTAGGGGATGTCGGGCGTAAAGCCCGACCCACCTGGAGCGTTGAAACGGGCGTGGTTGAGCGACGGCCCGACAGTGGTTGAATGCCCGTCGGTTGGCTTATGTTTTTAGGTCGGTTTGGACGAAGGGGAGGTTGCGAATGCGGACGCCCGTGGCGGCGAAGATTGCGTTCGCGGCGGCGGCGGATGCCGGCGGGAGCGCGGGCTCTCCGAGGCCGGTGGGCGGGTAGCCGGTGTCGAGAAACTGCGTCACGACCTCGGGAGCTTCGCTCATGCGGATTAACCGGTAGGAGTTGAAGTTGGTGTGGGCGGAAGCGCCATCGACGATGGGCATGTCGCCAAACCAAGCGCAGCCGATTCCGTCGACCACGCCGCCTTCACACTGATTCTCCGCACTACTGAGATTGATCACTTGGCCACAGTCCACCGCACAGTAAACCTTGTGCAGCTTGATGTTGCCGTCGGTCACGGAAACTTCCGCGACTTGGGCCACGTAGGAGTGATGCGAGAAATGGACGGAGATTCCTTGGAATTGGCCGGCGGGAGGGCTACCCCAATTGGCCATTTTAGCGGCCGCCTCCAATACTCCGCGCATGCGGGCGGGCTCATAGTCCACTTTGCCGAAGGGAGCAGTCTCCGCTTGGCGCAGGAGCTCCAAGCGAAAGGCCAACGGTTCTTTGCCGAGGGCGTGACCGACTTCCTCGAGAAAGGATTGGTCGAGGTAGGCGCAGACGTTGTGGTTGGGGGATCGCCAAGCTCCGGTGCTCACGTCGGTGCGGACGTGGTGGATATCGACTTGGAAATTCGGCACCGCCCCATTGGGAAAATTATTCGGCACGACGGCACCGCGTGAGGTGACACTGGCCGATTGTAAATGCCAGGCGGTTAACTGGCCTTTGGCGTCGATGCCGGCCCGATAATGGTAGAGGCCAGCGGGGCGAAAGCCGCCGTTAATCATGTCCTCTTCCCGTTTCCAGACGATGTTAACGGGGGCTCCGGCCAACTTAGACGCGTGCACCGCGTCTTCCACGAAGTCAGTTTTTAGACGGCGACCGAAGCCACCGCCGATACGGGTCATTTCCGTGGTGATTTTGTCTTCGGATAAACCGAGGATGCGGGCCGCACCGCGCTGAGCATTAGCGGGCGTTTGCATGGGGCCGAGCAAGTAGGCGGAATCTGCCTTCACGTCGGCATACATGTTGATCGGCTCCATGGGAGCGTGGGGGAGAAACGGCACCTCGTAGGTGGCCTCGATCACGCGTTCGGCATTTTGCAGCGCTCGTTCGACGTCGCCTACTTTGCGTTTCGTATCGCCGGCTTCGTTTTTGATGGCGTCGGCAAAGGCCGCGGAAAGTCGGGCCGAACTTTCCCTGACCTTGGGGGATTTCCATTCAATCTGCAGGGCTTCCTGACCTTTGAACGCGGCGTAGGTATTGGTCGCCAAAACGGCGACCTTGTCGGGCCAAGAAACAACTTTGACGACCCCCGGCACCTTGAGGGCAGCGGAGTCGTTTACTTTGCCGAGTTTCTGACCGTGCTCGGGGGGATTGGTAATCGCACCGTAGAGCATTCCGGGCTTCTTCGTGTCGATGCCGTAGCGTTGTTGACCGGTGACGATTTTGGGAACGTCGGTCCCGGGAACGCGGGTGCCGAGCAGGGTGAATTCGGAGGAATCTTTGAGTCGCACCGAATCGGGTAGCGGCAGTTTGGCGGCCGCAGTGGCGAGTTCACCGTAGGATAACGTCTTTCCGGTCGGAGTGTGGGTAACCGTGCTGTTGGCGGTGGTGCAATCGGCGGCTTTGACGCCCCATTGTTTCGCGGCAGCCATGACCAGTAGCGCCCGGGCCGATGCTCCAGCTTCGCGCAAGGTGGGGTAAGTGGAACGGATAGCGCCGCTACCGCCGGCAACTTGACGTTCGTATTGGTCGGTATCGAGCGGGGCTTGCTCAATGATTACGTCCTTCCATGCCACATCGAGCTCTTCGCCGATGATCATGGGGAAAGCGGTCTTGATCCCCTGGCCAATTTCCGGGTTCTGATTGAGCAAAGTGACTTTGCCTGATGGGGCGATACTCAGAAATGCGTTGGGTTGGAACGTCGCGGCGTTCGAGGGGGCGGCGGCTCCGCCCCAGCGGAAACCGAGGAGCAGGCCGCCGCCGACCGCGGTCGACAGTTTGAGAAAAGAGCGGCGATCAAAGGTGGTGGTGGCGGGGTTCATTTCGCACCCCCTTTGGCGGCGGCCAAGTGAATGGCGGCCTTGATGCGCTGATAGGTGCCGCAACGGCAAATGTTGCCGGACATGCTGGCATCGATCTCTTCGTCGGTGGGGTTAGGGGTGTTCGCCAGCAGGGCGGTGGCGGACATGATCTGGCCGGCTTGGCAGTAACCGCATTGGGGAACGTCCACCTCTTGCCACGCGGCTTGCACGGGGTGGTCGCCGTGAGCGGACAGGCCTTCGATCGTGGTGATCGGCTGACCGGCTGCGGCGGAGACCGGGAATGAGCAGGATCGGACGGGGGTGCCGTTGAGATGGATGGTGCACGTGCCACATTGGCCGATGCCGCAGCTGTATTTTGTGCCGGTGAGTTCGAGGAGATCACGCAAGACCCAGAGTAAGGGCATGGTGGGGTCGGCTTCGACAGAGCGAGCTTCGCCGTTAACGGTGAGGGTATACTGAGCCATAAGTAAGAACGGTTGAGGGAAGGGAACTAATACGTCGTCGCACTACGACGCCTAATTTAGCCGCAATCTTACGGAGACGAAAGTGATCAATCGTCATTATTATGCAAAAAATTGGCCCCGGTCACGTTTCCGGGTGAGGCCGATGAAGGGGGGGCGTCCGCTGATGGCGGCCCGAGGCTCAGCCCATGCCCTTGGCGCGGAGGGCGACCCCAAGTTGTTGCATGAATTCTTGGGCGTCTTCGGGAGCGGGTTGGTAACCCTCTTGGCTGACTTCGGTGAAGCCGGGGCGACCTTGGTCGTCGACGATCCATTTACCGGTGACGCCGTCGCTGAAGGTGACGGTGCCGCTGGCGAGTGCGCCGGGGGTGAGGGTCACTTTATCGACGTCGAGATCCACAGATCCTTTTACGGGGGGAAGCTCCTCCGGGGAAACTTCGTCGCCGGCGGGATTCAGAGCAGAGGCAGCGGACTTAGGCGCGGCGCGCTCTTTGGTCACGTCGGCGGCATCGGCCTTCGGGATAGGATCGATGAGCGTGAGGTCGAGGTCATCGACGAGAAAGCGCACGTCCATGTAAGTCATGGAGAGTTTAAACTCCTCGATTAACCGCTTTTGAACTTCGGAAAGGGAGGCACCATCGCGGATCCATTGGGCGACGGATTGAGTTTGTTCGGGAGAGAGGGCCATGGGAAGGATTTTAAAATTTAGATTTCGGAATTACCGGCTCCACGTGATGGCACGAGGAGAAGTTATCCAAGCTGTAACCCTATTGGGGGCCGCTGGAAGCTCGAAATTAGCGTGAGAGCTGGTTGCGCAGGAACTCGATGCTGCTGCGGGATGACTGATCTTGGGCCATCATATTATCGACGGCTTTGCAGGCGTGGATGACGGTGCCGTGATCTCGGCCGCCAAAAGCGTTACCGATCTCTTGCAGAGAATGCTTGGTCATATTGCGGGACAGATACATCGCGATTTGCCGGGGAATGGCGATGTTGTTGGGGCGCCGTTTACTCCGCATGTCGCTGTGGAGAATCTGATAGTGGTCGGCGACCTTCTTCTGGATCATATCCATCGTGAGCATGTTCTGCGCCTGCTCCATGAGCACGTCTTGTAGCAGCTTCTCGGTGATGGCTAGGTCCAGCGTGTTTCCGGTGAGGGACGAATAACTGGCAACCTTGATCAACGCACCCTCGAGTCGACGGATATTCTTCGAGACGTTTTGGGCGATGAAATCAATGACGTCGGGGGGGACCTCGAGCTTGAGGGATGCGGCCTTGGTGCGAAGAATGGCGACCCGGGTTTCGAGGTCGGGCGCTTGGATGTCGGCGGGGAGTCCCCATTCGAAGCGTGAAACGAGACGGGCTTCGAGTTTGGAGATTTCCGAAGCGCGGCGATCGCTGGAGAGCACGATTTGCTTACCAGATTCGAACAGGTCGTTAAAGGTGTGGAAGAACTCTTCCTGAATCCGCTCTTTGCCACCGAGGAACTGCACGTCATCGAGTAGGAGCACATCGACGTTGCGGTAGCGCTGCCGGAATTTGACGAGAGCATTTTCCTGGAGGCCTTGAATAAACTCGTTGGTGAACTTCTCGGTAGAGAGGTAGGTTACGCGGGCATCGGGGCGCTGGCGGAGGATGGCGTGCCCAATGGCATGCATCAGGTGGGTCTTACCGAGGCCGGTTTCGCCGTAGAGGAAAAGGGGATTGTAGGCTTGGGCAGGAGACTGAGAAACCGCTAAGGCCGCAGCTTGGGCCATTTGATTGTTACTGCCCACGACATACGTCTCGAAAGTGTTACGGGGGTTGAGATGGCCAGTGTAAGCGACCCGAGCCTCGACGGAACGGTTGTTAATACGCCGAGGGGCCGGACGATCTGGCGTAGCAGTCGTCGGAGCGGCGAGGCGGGAAGCGGGCGGATCCGCGCTATCATTATTTGCCTTCTTTAACTTTACGGCGATGTCGCGGCCGGCCGTGAGCTGAAGGCGTTGCACGATAAGGTCGAGGTAGTTGTCGTTGATCCAAATCGCAGCGAAGTCATTGGTGACGCCGAGGGTCACGCTCTCGTCACTCGATTCGAGGCACACAATGGGCTCGAACCAGAGTTGGAAAACGTCCTCGGGGAACAGGGACTTGAGGTCCTGTTTGACGGTTTGCCAAAGGGTTGATGACGAAGAGACGGTGGGCATTAAGTTCGGGCGGCTAATTGGTTTTATTCACAATGCGTTAGATAACGCTACTTTAGCACGTTTGAAACAAGGGTATCGGCCGGAAAAAATACATCAAACAAAGAAAAGGGGAGTGAGTACTAGGTCGTATATGAATTATTTTAATTATTCTAAGATCCTAATAATCAACGTTTAGTCACGAATTACGAGTAATTCAAGGGGTCGATAGCTGTTGGGACGTGGGAAAGAGCGGGTCTCCGTTCACATGAATGACTCAGTGGAGGAGAGCTATAAACGGGGAGGTGAATTGGGGTTTCAAGGCGAACTTCCCAACAAGTTATTCACATCGTTGGTGAGGATAACTTTTTAGTTTTTTTCTGTTGCCAAACGCTAATTAGGATCCCCCGAAAATCGAAGGTTTCGTGGTAAGGACTTCTTAAATACGAATCAGAGGTATTACCTAGGCAAGGGGAGCGAAGGTAGCACTTAACTGGTAGTGTGAATATTGTTACGAGAAGGTGACATTGCGATTTTAGGCGCTGTTTTCGGCGTCGGGTTCGATCCATTTACCGTGTTCGCGGATCAAACCAATTAATTTTTCATCGGCGTCTTTTTGGGGGATGTTGTATTGGACGCAGGTCTTCCCGACATAGAGATTGATCTTTGCGGGGGCGCCGCCGACGTAGCCGAAGTCGGCATCGGCCATCTCGCCGGGGCCATTGACGATACAGCCCATGATAGCGATTTTAACGCCTTTCAGGTGACCGGTCTTGGCCCGAATACGTTGAGTCGTGGTTTGAAGGTCAAACAAGGTGCGACCGCAGGAGGGGCAGGCGACGAATTCGGTCTTGGTGATGCGAGCGCCGGCGCCTTGCAGGACGTTGTAGGCGAGTTTGACCGCGCGGGGCGCGTCGGTCTCGGTCTCTAGGCTGATCAAATCGCCCAAACCATCGCAAAGGAGAGTTCCCGAAAGGATCGAAGCATCGAGGAGGCGAGTGAGGAAACTTTTGTCTCCCGTCCAAGCGGTGTGAGCGGTGTTTCGAATCCAAAGCGGGAGACGGGCATCGCTGGTGTTCAAGGCATCGGCGAGTCGTCGGTAGGTGCCGATGATGTGTTCAGGCGCAGACGGGGGGGCCGTTTGGGCGGGAACGGTGGCGATGATACGTACGGTATTCGCGGCGGAAACGATGGGGGCGAGGGACGTAAAGTCTTCTGCCGTGACGGCGAGGCCTAACGTGTGCGTGGGGTGGGCGCGGCAGAGCGCTAGCCACGCTTCTAGTGCGGGGCCGGAATCGGCCGTGAAATGCCGCAGAAGCACGAGGGGCTGGACCGATTGGCTGAGAATGGGTTCCACCTCAGCGGCGACGACAGCCGGATCCAGCTCCAGAATGAGAAACTGGGAGTGCCGGAGCGGGATCAATTTCTTCAGATCCTCAAGCTCAGGGGCTGAGTTGATTGAAACCACGATGCCCTCCGGCGGGTTTTCCTTGAGGGTCGGATTATCGAGCGATCGATCGAAATTGACTAGGTCGGCGACGGAGGGTGCGCGGGTAATTACGCGAGGTGGTTGAGTCGAGCCAAGGTTGGATTCGCCGCCCAGGTTGAAGGAGGCGATTTCGCGACGATTAAAGTGAAACGGATCGATGGCATCCGGTGGATCGAGCGGAAATTGATTAGCTGGGACCGTCTCAGATTGCCACGCACTCATGGCTTTGCGGGCGATGGCTTGCGCGACGGGAATTTCGTAAACGGCGTCCTCGGTGAGGGAAACGCGAATGGTGTCGCCGAGACCGTCCATCAGCAGGCTACCAATCCCGATGGCGCTCTTGATCCGGCCGTCTTCGCCGTCGCCCGCCTCGGTCACCCCGAGGTGCAGTGGGTAGTGCATCGACTCATCGGCCATGCGCTGCACGAGCATGCGGTAGGCTTCGATCATGACCTTGGGGTTGGAGGCCTTCATCGAGAGGATGATCGCCCGGTAGTCATGACTCTCGGCGATGCGGAGAAACTCGAGGGCACTCTCGACCATGCCGAGGGGGCTATCGCCATAGCGATTCATGATGCGGTCGGATAACGAGCCGTGATTCGTGCCAATGCGCATGGATCGTCCGAGTGCTTTGCAGCGCTTGACGAGCGGCGAGAAGGACTGGTGGAGTCGGTCGATTTCTTCGTCGTAGGCGGAGTCGGAATATTCGCGAACGGCGAATTTCTTTTTATCGGCGTAGTTGCCGGGGTTTATCCGGACTTTCTCCACGTGTTCGACCGCCTCCATGGCGGCGGAAGGGAGGAAATGGATATCGGCGACAAGAGGGATGTCGGAATATCCGGCTGCATCGAGTTCGGCGCGAATCGACTTGAGGCATCTGGCGGCGGAAACGTTGGGGGCGGTGATTCGGACGATTTCGCAGCCCGCTTCGGCGAGGGCGATTGATTGGCGAACGGTGGCCGCGATATCGTGCGTGATCGACGTGGTCATCGATTGCACGCGCAGCGGATGGTGGGCACCTACGCCAACCCGCCCGACCATTACTTCGGAGGAGAGACGTCGAACCGAGCGAAATCGAGAAGCACAATAACTCATGGGAAATAGCACGATAGGAGGTGAGAGATGAGCAGAGAGTTTTATTCGCTCGCGGATTCTTCGGTCGCGGCGGGAGTGACGTCGCGAATGATACGGCGCACATCAAAGAAGCTCACGTAGAGAATCATCGAAAGGAGTAGCATCATGAAAACGCTCTGCGTCGTCATAATGAAGTTGGGCGGGAGGGCGCGGCCGCGGAGCTTGCCGATCGTGGCGAAGAGCATGTGTCCACCGTCCAGCACGGGAATCGGCAGGAGATTGAAGATCGCGAGGTTGATATTCACGAGGATGGTGAACCAAAGCACGATCCGAATGTCGGCCTGAGCGGCCATATGGAAGACGCGGATGATGCCGACGGGACCACTGAGCTTAGAGATGCCAATATCTGACTGCGGATTGATCAGACTACCCAACGTGCGAAACGTCATGTGGATGTGACTACTGAACTGCTCGAAGGGCGTGGGATAAACGAGTTTTGAGTCGGTGGTGAGTTGCAGGCCGAGGTCGGCGGGTTGCTCAACTTCGGGTCGAGCCGGGATGGTGAGGGTGAAGGGCTGACCCTCACGTTCAAGGTGCACGGAAATTTCCCGATCCCGATGAGCCATGAGATGGTCGGCATAGGTCTGAATGTTAAGGATTCGCGTGTCATCGAGGGACAGGAAGCGGTCGCCGGGGAGGATACCAAATTTCTCTCCGTCAGAACCAGGGGCGACGACGTGGACCAGCAGTTCGTAGGCGGCGATGATGCCCACCTTACGGATCTCTTCATCGCCCGCGAGGCGGGGATAGACGGTGACATCGTTGACGACGCCATCGCGTTCGATCGAAAACACGTTGTAGCGGCGGCCCTTTTCGGTGCGACCTGCGCTGGTCACGAGGGTTTGAAGGAGTTCTTGCCAGTTCTCTACCTCATACCCATCGATGGCTCGAATGGTATCGCCAATGCGAAGATCGGCTTGGCGGGCGGGGCTGGGGATGGTCTGGCCATCGGAGATCTCGATCTCGTCGACGACGTAGCCGATTTGAGTGGTCGCTTGATCGCTTGTCGTCGGTTGGCCCACGAGCCAGATGACGGTGGCGAGCAGGAAAGCGAAGATCATATTAAACGTCGCACCGGCGACGAAAACGAGCATGCGAGTGCTGTAGCTGACGGGAGGCAGGTCCTGAGTTTCGGGGGTCTCTTCGCCCTCCACCGCAGGCATATCCGCGAGCTGGGGGAGAGCGACATAGCCGCCGAGCGGGAGCCATGAGATGCGATACTCGACGCCATCTTTGCCCTCCCAAGAAAACATCTTGGGGCCAAAGCCGATGGAAAAGCGCGAGACGTGGACGCCTCGTTTGCGGGCAACGAGAAAGTGGCCGAGTTCGTGAACGAAAATCGATCCACCGAAAAACAGGATAATGAGAAATACCGCCCAGATGTTGGTAAAGAGGGCGTTGATGAGATCCGTGGGCATAGGTCAGGAAATGGCGTGGGAAGCGAGAAAAGTGGTGGCGAGACGTCGAGCCTCGGAGTCGAAGTTGAGCACGGTCGTGAGGTCAATGGGATCGCAGTGATCAAGAGCGGCGAGAGTCTCTTCCACGATGGTTGGGATCGCAAGGAAGGGAATCTGTTCAGCGAGAAACGCGGCGACCGCGATTTCGTTGGCGGCGTTGTAAACGGCGGGAGCAGTGCCGCCCGTGTGCATCGAATCAAACGCGAGACGAAGCATGGGGAATCGGGCTTGGTCGATGGGGCGAAAGTCGAGGGAAAATGGGGAGTGGGGATCGAGTCCAGGTTCTATGCCAGGCAGACGCAACGGATGCAGCAGCGCGTGCTGGATCGGGAACGTCATTGAGGGCGGGCAGAGGTGGGTAAGTAAGGCACCGTCGGTGAATTCGACGAGGCAGTGGACCAGACTTTGCGGGTGCAGGACCGCTTGGCATTGCTCGGGACGCAGGTCGAAAAGCCAGCGGGCCTCGATGAGTTCCAGCCCTTTGTTGGCGAGGGTGGCGGAATCTACGGTGATCTTGGGCCCCATGTCCCAATTGGGATGTTTGAGGGCGTCGGCGGGGCGCACCTGGGTGAGCTCGTTGAGCTGGCGGTCGCGGAAGGCACCGCCGGAGGCGGTGAGAATGACCCGGGCGATTTCCTTGGTGGGGTTGTCGGCGATGCACTGGGCGACGGCGTTGTGCTCGCTATCGACGGGGCGCAGGGTGATGTTGTGCTGGGCCGCGGCGGCCATGACGAATTTCCCAGCCATGACGAGAATCTCTTTCGAGGCGAGCGCGAGATCTTTGCCGGCGGCGATCGCCGCGAGAGAAGGTTCCAGTCCGGTGACACCCACAACGGCGACGAGGACGATATCGGCCTCGGGCAAAGTGGCGAGTGTGTTGAGTCCTTCCATGCCGGCGTGAAGTTGCACGTGGGAGGGGAATGCGGAGCTGGCTTTGGCGGTGGAGTAGGCCGAATCGTCGTGAATTGCGACGTGGTGCACCGCCGGATGCTGGTGGGCGATCTTGGCGAGTTCGGTGTGACTGGAACGGGCGGCAATGCCCACCAGTTGCAGATAGTCGGGGTGGGCGGCAATCACGCGTAGAGCGCTTTCGCCGATGGAGCCGGTGGCCCCGAGCAGCACGACGCGCCGCGGGTAGCTGGTGGCCGGGTTGCTCACAATAAACTGAAGATGACGTAGCCGACCGGAGCCGTAAGGATCAGGCTGTCAGATAGGTCGAAAACGCCGCCAATGCCGGGAATGGTTGCGCCGGCGTCCTTCGCGTTGGCGTGGCGTTTAATGATGGATTCCACCAAATCGGAAACGATGGCCAGCGCGGCGATCGGCAGAGCGAGGATCGCCGCCAGCAGCGGAGTGAAGTTGGCGGGTAATTGATCAGTGAAGGCGAAGGCGATGCCGGCACCGACGCCCATGGAGGTGATAATGCCGCCGATGGCACCTTCCCAGGTTTTCTTGGGGCTAATGACTGGCGCCATTTTGTGGCGACCTATGGCGAGGCCAGCGAGGAGGGCGCCGACGTCGCAAAATTTGGAAACGGCGATAATCCAGACGCCGAGGATGAGGCCCGTCTGCGGAGACGGGGTGATGATTGTCACGGTACGGGCCAGAAACGACAACATGAACGGGATATAGACGACGCCAAAGAGCGTCCAAGCGAGAGTGTCGAGTCGGCCTTGAGCCTGGCGCTCTCCGAGGATACGGATGGCAAAAACGATGGCGGCGAGCGCGAGGGGCGCGCCGGAACTCACTCCTAGCGGCTCCAGATACAGCGGACTCAGGCAGATGAGAAACGCAAGAGCCATGCCCACACGATCGAAGGGCTCGATGCCGAGAGAGCGAATCAAGGCGAAGAACTCCCTTAACGTGAGCGCCGCGATGAGCGCTAGGAGCCAAATCGCGCCGGTGGAGCCGAGAAAGACGACGCAGCCGACGACGATCGACCAAAGAAGAAGGGTGCTGAAAATACGGGAGCCCACGAGGGAAGGGGGGGAGGGGGAACTAGCGAGGAGGGCGAATGAGTTGATCACTGGTGCGGCCGAAGCGACGTTCGCGTTTGGCGTAGTCGTCGACGGCGGCTTGGAAGTGAGATTTGGCGAAATCGGGCCAGAAAATGGGCAGGAAAACAAACTCAGCGTAGGCGGCTTGCATGAGGAGGAAATTGCTCACGCGAGTCTCACCGGAGGTGCGGATGATGAGATCGGGGTCGGGCAGGTCTCCGGTGTAAAGATGGCGGGAGAAACTCTCCCATGATTCGTCATTCGCGGAGGTTTCACCGGAGGCCACGGAGGCTGCATACGCTTTCGCGGCATCTAGAACTTCGGTGCGGGATCCATAGTTGAGGGCCAAAACCAAAGTGTGCTCGGTGAAATGAGCGGTGGCGGCGATGGTGCGTTCGAGCTCTTTTCGGACCACGGGAGGCAGGGAGGCGGTGCGGCCGATGGAGCGCAATTGCACCTTGTTCTTTATCAGGGTGGAGGTCTCGCGCTTAAGGAAAAACTCAAGCAGTCCCATGAGGGCACCGACTTCATCCTGAGGGCGTCGCCAGTTTTCCACGGAAAATGCATAGAGGGTGAGATAGCGAATCCCGAGCTCTTTGGCCGTTTCGATGGTAGAGCGGACCGTTTCCACCCCACGTCGATGACCTTCAATGCGGGGGAGTCCGCGTTGTTTGGCCCAGCGGCCATTGCCGTCCATGATGATGGCGACGTGTTGAGGGATTTTCGCGAATTCGTGGTCAGCCATGCAGGAAAGCGAGGACGTTAGGGAGGCCTGTCTTACTTTGACAAGGCGCAAGGGAAGACGGTTTTCCGACGAGTTGACCTTAGTGCCGGGGTTGGTAACGTTCTTTGATGTCAACTGAACCACTGAGTGATGCCGCGATCGATGAAGCACTAGAGGAGTTGTCCGGCTGGTCGAGAGACGAAAAGGCGCTGAACAAGACCTTCGAGTTTGCCGATTTTCGGGCGGCAATTACGTTTATGGTGCGGGTGGGATTCGAGGCGGAAGCAGCGAATCATCACCCGGAATGGACTAATGTTTATAATCGAGTGGGCGTGCGGCTGAGCACGCACGATGCCGGAAACCAAATCACCGCGAAGGATGTGGCGCTGGCGGGCGCGATGGATCGGTTGATTTGAGCGGACGTTTGCATTGCGGGTCGACGTCGCTAAACGCGCTGAAGGGGGGATGTCGCTAGGTGTCGGCCGGGTTCTTGAAAATCTGAAACGGTTGCGTGGCCCGCGTGACGACTGGTTGGCCTCGAATGGTCGGCGGGGTGAATTGCCATTGAATGAGGGCGTTATGCACGGCTTCGAGCAGAGTTTCGTCGACGTTTGCTATGGCTTCGTGGTCGGCGGTGGGGATGCGCACGCCGCCGGTTTCATCGATGAAAAAGTGAAACGTGACCGTGCGACCGTGATGACTCTTGCCATCTGGGCGCGGGAGGTAGGGGGCGACGGTTTTTACCCGAGTCGGGACTTGGTCCAAGTCACTCAGCGATGCGACGGCATAGGCGCGGCGACGTTCGTTGAAGCGAGACACGCCGGGGACAATACCCTCGACGGCCAGGTGGGGGAGGAGGCTGATCACTGCACTCCCGCCCCGAAAATCTACGGTGAGGCGACGCGCGGCGTTGACGGGCCGGCCATTCTCCTTGATCGGGAAATATTCCCAAGTGGGGAGAACATCGGTGACGGCTTTGCCGAAGAGCCGATGACTGGCATCGAGCACGAGGTGATCCTGCAGACCACCCTCTTTGTCGATGACGAGCAAAACGGTGACGGATCCCTCGAGGATTCCCTCGATGCGAAGGGTCGGAGGGAAGACCGGATCCACGGTGACTTTGAAATGCTGGGCGTTGGCGGATCCACCGGGAGCGGAAGCGGCGATACCGGGCCAGATTCCAACCACGCTACCAAACAAAAGGGTGAGGATAAGTTGACGAGTTTTCATGGTATTTTCTCGAATTCGCGAAAAGCTTACGGATTCGTTCGGTTGACGCCACTAAGACTGACCTTTCTGCAGCAAAAATCTGCCGCGGTGGAGCATTCGGGGGAGAACGATCTCAAGAACCGCTGGGCGCCGGTTCATTTGCCATTGGTAAGATCCGCCGGAGCTGAAGCCACGAACCATTGCCCGTTTACGCGTATGCCTCCTCCCCCTGGTAAGACCCACGTCGATGCAGGGAGCAGGGGCGCGTCCAACTGCCGTTGAGCAACCGGTTGGTTTGGTGAGCGTGCAGTCCGGCTCACGGGGAAGCGCAGACCGGTCCTGGCTACGATCTAGTTTTGGACTTCAAGGCCATTTTCGCAGCGCGAAAGATATCCAGCGGATCAGGCCAAGAATTGGGATCGCCGAAACGGAGGCGGAGGAGATTGGCTTCGATTGCAACGGGCCAGTCGAAATTAGGTTTCTTGCCACCGCGTTTGAGCCAACGACCGGCCTCGCGTCGAATGGGGTGGTGGTCCGCGTGACCGGTGGAGCGGCGAAGGGTGCGCCACCACTTGCGACCATTTTTTCGCCCCCACCAAATGAGAGCAGTGATACCGATCGCGCCGAGGACGATATCGCGGAAGCGAGACCCATTCCAAGGCTGTTGCGCCCATTCGCGGAACGCCTTGGCACGGGTGTCGGCCCATTTGATGGCCGCTTGGCTGGTGCGGCGGAAGAAATCCTTGGTGGTGGAAATCATCTGCTCCTGAGTGTTGATATCGAAATTGACGATGCGGCGATACCAGAAGACGCGCAGGCTATCGAGGCGGGCTTGCCAGCTGTTGTCCCGCGAGCCGGCGAAGGCGGATGCGGTGGACGCGTCGGCGGTGGAGTCAGCGAGGGCTTGGTTACCCGGGGTCGGATCGACGCGTAGCCATGATGCGGATGCGTCGTCAAAAATCTCGCACCAAGCGTGGGCATTGGAATTGCGCACGGCAAAGCTCCCACTGAAGTCATTCCAGGAACCGCCGCGAAACCCCGTGACCAGACGGGCGGGATAGCCGGCGGCGCGGGCGAGCAGCACGAAGGATCCCGCGAAGAATTCGCAATGTCCGGGGGTCTCGGAATCCAACCAGCGGACGAGCGTATCGCCGGAGCCGGAAGGCACGGAGCTGTCCAAACTGTAGGGGTGTTCCCGGGTGAGCCAATTAACGACGTTGGTGGCGAACGCGGTAGCGTCGGCGGCGCCGGAACCACCGGATTCGTTGAGGACGCGCTGCACCCGCGGGTTATCAGCAATGCCTTCCGGCAAATCGAGAAAGGCTTCGCCGGCGGGTTTGCCGTCGCGGCGAGCGAGGGCGTAGGTCGCGTCTTTCATGGTGCCGCTCGTGTCCATGATCCAAGTGCGGTAGGCGAACATCTTGGGCGGGTCGCGTTGCAGGGCCACGACTCGGAGGCGATCACTGATGGCAAACGTCTGGGGCTCGGTGAACGACATCTCGTAAAAGTTACCGAGCAAGGGGAGGTAGCGGCTGATGCCGGGCTCCACAAAGAACGTCCATAGCGGTTCGTCACGGCGGAAGGATTCGGTGCCATTTACCCGGCTGCGAGGCGTGCGGTAGCTGTTGAGCTGGCGCCGGAAGCCCGAAGATATTTTGAACCCTTCGCCGGTGTATTCATCGAGCACGACCATGCGCCAATAGGGAAAGCGTGGCATGGCGTTCGGGTCCGAAACATCGATGGAGATGGCGAGGGAGTCGTCGTTGATGATGGACGTGACCTCGCCGAATTTGATGGTCTCGGAAAAGCCGGAACGGGTGACGCGATTGATCAGTCGATCGATGAAGAGGCTGCTCTGGATATCGAAGCGGGGGATCGCGAGAAACAAGAGACCGGAGAGCATGACCATCGCGCCGAAGCCACCGGCAGCGAGGACGGCCAGCCGCCAGTCGGTGGCGGCGCGGAGTCGACGAAAATGGGCGCGCCACGTGCCCTGGGCCCAGCTCGGGATCACGCCGGGAGCGGGTGGTTTGGGCGCGGTGCCATCAGCGTGCTCGAGCGTCACGGCGAGTAGCATCACGAGCGCGCAGCTGGTGAAGGCGAGCAGCTGCACGGCGAAGGAAAGTGAGACGGTGATCACGCCGGCGACGATGATTAAAAAGAGACCGAGGATAACGAGTTGGAGATCGTCGCGCCGCTGGCGATAGGTGATGAGCCGGTAGAAGATGAGAAGTAGGCCGAGTCGGATGAGGGCCGGGAGCGGCTCCCCCGAAGACGTGATGTCGTAGACAAACGCGAGGGCGATTAAGGGGAAGGCGAGGCGATGAATGAAGCCGGGGACTCGCGCCGGCCAAGTCGGTTTCGCGAGGGCAGCGAAGGCGGCAATGGTGACCACCGGCATGAGCAGCCAAGCATCGATTTCCATGAAGAAAACCGTGAGCACGGACAACAAGGCGAGAACCGCACCGAGTCCCCAGCGGAGACGGCCGAGGTCGTCGGCGTTAAGCTGTGGCCGCTTTTTGACCGTCGACATAGGCGGCGACTCCGCGCGCTCCATCGGGCGCGAAAGTGAGGGTTAAACGGGGAGTGGAACCGGTAGGTCCGGAGCTCGTGGAACTGAAAGGATTATTGGTGGGGCGTCCGACAGGCTCGCGCGGCGTGAGGTCGGCGAGGCGGTCAAAGAAGCCTTCCAACTCACGTAGGCCGCGAACGGCTTGGGGCGGATCCAAGTCGATCGAAACCAAGCCAAGGCGACCGCTGGTGTAGAGGTCTTCAGACAAGGTCGCGACGAAGCTGCAGAGCAGTTCGAATTGTTCGGGGCGGCTCCAGATTTCCGCGGAGGAATCGAGGTGAATCGAGAAGCCCTCTTGTTGCTCGCTGGAGAATTGGCGGACCATCAGTTGGCGGAGGCGAGCGCTGGCTTTCCAGTGAATGAGGCGGTGAGAATCGCCTTGGTGGTATTTGCGCACGGCGAGGAGGTCGCCGCTGTTACCGATGCGTGATACGGTTTGGCCGGCTTGGCGGCGCGTGGGCGAGAGCACCGGCATGCGTTGGTATTCCACTGGGGCGGGCCAAACGAGGGCCTCGGTGCGGACTTCGCAGGACAAGACTTTACGCAGAAAACCAAAGGGGAAAAGTGAGCCGACGGCGGTGATTTCGATGACTTCAAGACCGCGTTGAGTGGGCTGCCAAGTCCATTCCATGCGAGCGGAGCCGCCTTGCGGGTCGAGGCGTTCGCGGAGGATGAGGCGACGGCCTTTGGGCTCGGCTTTGGTGCTCACTTCAAACCAAAGCCCATAGGTGGGCAGGAGTTTTTTGCGGTTGCGGAGTTGGATGGCGGCGGAGCCGGTTTGACCGACGCGAAAGGGGGGCGCGGCGGAAAGCCGCCACGACACGCGAGAGAGGTTAAGCGCCGAAAGCACGCCGCTCAGAATGAGGCAGGCGAGGAGCAGCGAGAGCGTGATGAACAGGATGTTGTTGGAGGTATTGTAGGCCGCGCTGCCGATACCGAGGGCGAGCGTAATCAGTAATACTCCGGAAACCGTAGGCATGATGCGCTGACCGCGAGGGGGGTAGAGGATCGACCAGAGGAGTTTACTCCACGTGAGCTTACGCCAGTGCTGGCGCAGGGTTTTGCGCTCGGCACCCGGTCCATGCCAGTCCGGGACAGAAGGGGGAGGCGGTGAGGCTACTTTCATGGCCGCCGGGAATTACTGCGGGTGGGGCAGGTTTTCCACGATGCGCTTGAGGATAGCGCTGACGGCGCGGCGCTCTTCCAGAGCATCACTGGTCGGGCGAACGAGGGAGAGGCGATGACCCAGAGTGGGGATAACGAGGTCGGTGACATCATCGGGGATCACAAAATCGCGACCACGGTAGAGCGCCATGGCTTGCGAGGCGTGTTTGAGGGCGAGGCCGCCACGAACGCTCACGCCAGATTTGAATTCCGATTCGGAGCGGGTGGCGGTGACGATTTTGAGCACGTAGTCGAACACGCTGTCTTCGATAAAAACTTGCGTGGCGAGCTGCTGGAGGTGGGCGATTTCGGTGCGAGTGATGACGGGATTCACCGAGATCGCATCGTAGGCTGTTTCGGTCGCTCGGAGGATATCGAGTTCGTCGGCCGGAGCGGGGTAGCCCATATGGATGCGCATGAGAAAGCGGTCCATTTGGCTTTCGGGGAGCTGGAAAGTGCCCTCGTAGTCGACGGGATTCTGGGTCGCAAAAACCATAAACGGCGAGCCGACGGAGTGGGCTTCGCCGTCGATGGTGACTTTGCCGCGGTCCATGACCTCGAGAAGGGCGGACTGGGTTTTGGGGGTGGCCCGATTGATTTCGTCGGCGAGCACGACGGAGGCGAAAATGGGCCCCTTTTTGAAAACGAATTCTTTGGTGTTTTCGTCGTAGATCGCGACGCCGGTCACATCACTGGGGAGAAGGTCGCTGGTGAATTGGATGCGGGAGAATACACAGTCGAGGGAACGGGCGAGCGAGTAGGCCAGGGTGGTTTTACCGACGCCGGGGAGGTCTTCGATGAGGAGGTGCCCGCGGGCGAGGAGGCAGACGATGGCCCGCTCGATCACGTCGTCTTTGCCCTTGATGGTGTGGCGCATATTGACGCGGAGTTTTTCGATGGCCTGTTTGGCATCGTCGATGGCGGGGCCGGTGACAAAGTCGCTCATAGTTTGAGTAGTTATGAAGTGGGATGAATTCGTCAAATGGATGTGGACGGTTGGGGTGGCGGTAGGTGCGGTCGAGAGGCAGGGACTTTTTTTAACCACGACGGAGCGCGGCAGCGCGGAGATGGTGCGCCGGGACGGCGTGTCCCGAAGGGATGATGACGGAACGTGGAAGCGCGTAGATGGCCAATCGCTCTTTGATTGGCCCGACGGTAATAAAATGAACGGGAGGGCAGGAGATCGGGTGCCCCTTGGGCAGATCGACACGCAAGTGGGAGCCCCTTGGGCAACTAAAGAACAATGGCTTCGTCTACCGACTACGCACTGGAACCTGACGGGCAGGATTGTTTTTACGTGAGGGAACAGAGGAAACAGAGCGTTTGGGGAATTGTGGATTTTGGATTGGGCTGACCCTGCGATGTTGGGGTGGGTCGAGTGTTTACAGAAGGTCGCGAAAGAAAATTAAGATGGCGGTAGGCGGGGGATATGGCGGAGAGGCTACGGGACCGTCACGACGTCGTTTTACACGAAGGAAACGAAGGCCTCAACGAAGGGGATCGAGGTAATTGGAGTGGATTATTTTTGTGAACCTTTGTGCCTTTTTGTGGCTATAAAAACTCTCCTTTTGGGGCGGTGGAGAGGCTTTGTTCTCTTCGTTGCCTTCTGTGAAAACTGGCGGGCTGAGGAGGCGCTGAGGGGCAGGGGTTTTAAACGCAAAGACGCGGAGGGGCAAAGGACTTGGGAGGGTCGGCCGCGGAGGGGCGGAGGAGGTGAGGGGGCGGAGGGCTGAATGCCGAGAGGCAGATGCGGGCGGGCTAGAAGCCCCCGCTACCTTTCTGGGAGGCGCTGAACGCCGGCTGAAGCACGGCGCAACGGGGGGGGAGTGGCTTTGTTCTCTTCGTTGCCTCTGGTGAAAACGGTGGGTTGAGGGGGCGCGGAGGGACCACGGATCCACCCTTTCGGCGTTCGCCTCAAGCGCGACCACAAGTGGGGGCGGAGGTCCGCGGAGGGGCGGGGAGGCGACTGGAGGGGGCGGAGGGCTGAATGCCGAGAGGCAGATGCGGGCGGGCTAGAAGCCCCCGCTACCTTTCTGGGAGGCGCTGAACGCCGGCTGAAGCACGGCGCAACGGGGAGGGAGTGGCTCTGTTACCTCCGGTGGAATTAGGCGGCGGATGGTTTGGCGGTGGGGCAACGGGATCGCCTGCAAGCAGGCTCCTACTTTGGGCTGTGCGCGGTGGGCAGATCCAAATCGAATAAAAAGGGGATGTAAGGGACAGGGGAAGTTTGCTGAAAATGTCTCGTTCTCGTCGAAATTCCCGCCGTCGATTTGGGCCGACTCCTGAGTTGTCACAATTGGCACCAGTGGCGTTGTCCGCAGAGGACCGGCGGGCGATGTTTTCGGTTCTGGGTGACGCCGGCCATCGGGCGGGGCGGACTTCGGTTGTCCTCGCCCTGCGGGGTAGTCGCTCGCAGAAGGTTCAGCGGTTGGAATTGATGGAGGCGGCCGGGTATGGCTATTTTGCGGGACGCAGCGCTGAGGAGGTCGAAGCGCGGGTGGATACGCTGATCATGGAAGGCGCGCTCCGGTTTGATTTTGAGGAAGGGTTGCCGTTGTTGGCGTGGACGGACAATGGGCTGGCAGAGGCGAAGCGGTATGTGGTGGAGGAGTGGAGGGAAGAGTTGCGGGGACAGGTGGAAACAATGGTCGTCGGAGCCGAGCCTGAGGTATCATTTCTGCCGAAGGTCATACCGCTGCGAAATCACGATACGGCTTTGCTTTTGGTGGATTTGTTGGCGGAGGATGCACTCGAAGCACGGTGGTTGCCCTTGTTGCGCGTCTGGCAAAAAAATGAGATCAAACGGGTGCGAGCACGATTGGATGGGGTGATTGCCCAGCTGGAAAGGCGTGAACGGGCGGCTGGTGGGATTAGTCGCTGAGGAGGTAGTCGATGGTGGATTGGTCGAGTTGGAGGTGTTCGATGTCGCCTTCGCTGAGGAGACCTTGCACGAGTTCCAGCTTGGTATGCTGGAGTTGCTGAATCTTGGATTCGATACTGTCGTCGACGATGAGTTTATAGACGAAGACGGGCTTAGTTTGACCGATGCGGTGGCTACGGTCGGTGGCTTGGCGTTCGACGGCGGGGTTCCACCACGGGTCGTAGTGGATGACGCTGTCGGCGGCGGTGAGGTTGAGGCCGGAGCCGCCGGCGCGCAGGCTGATGAGGAACAACGGGCAGGCACCGGATTGGAACTTTTGCACGAGCTCGGCGCGGTTGGTGGTGGAGCCAGTGAGCAGGAGGAAGTCGTGGCCTTGGGTGGTGAGTTCGCGACCAATGAGATCGAGCATGCTGGTAAATTGAGAGAAGATGAGGGTGCGGCTGCCCCGGGCGCGGAGATCGGTCACGAGTTCCATCAAGGCGGTGAGCTTAGCGGAGTCGTGCAGGCGGTCGGGCACGTCGCGATCAGAGTCGAGCAGGCGGGGATCGCAGCAGATTTGGCGGAGCCGCAGGAGACGGGTGAGGATTTGCAGGCGTGATCCGGCGACACCCTTCTCGTCTACGGATTGGCGAATATTATCGCGGGCCTCGCGGCGAAATTCCGCGTAGAGTTCGGCTTGTCGTGGGGTCATGGATACGGCGTGCACGACTTCAGTTTTGGCGGGAAGCTCAGGCAGGACGTCTTCCTTAAGGCGGCGAAGGACAAAGGGGGCGAGGCGGCGGCGGAGGCGGTCCCGCAAGATGGCCGCGAATTCGGCCTCGTTGTCGTCGCCGGACAGGGGTTTGGCGATGCGTTGGTTGAAGGTCGTTTCATCACCGAGGAATCCAGGCAGGAGAAATTCGAATAAAGCCCAGATGTCTTGGAGGCGGTTCTCGATGGGAGTGCCGGAGAGGCAGAGTTTGCGATCGGCGATCAGGCTGCGGGCGGCATGAGACGTGCGCGAGGAGGCGTTTTTTATGTATTGAGCCTCATCGAGGACGACGAGATTCCATGAGCGAACGGCGAGCCTGGGCAGGTCGCGCCAGAGGATTTGGTACGTGGTGATAATCACTTGGGACGACGTGGTCGCCGACCAGATGGATTCGCGATCAGGGCCGTGATATTTGGCGACGGAGAGATCGGGCGCGAAGCGGGCGAGTTCGTCCTCCCAGTTATCGATGACACTGGTGGGGGCCACGATCAGGACCCCTTTGGCGAGTTGATTGGCGGCGTGCAGTTCAAGGAGATGCGCGATGGTTTGTACGGTTTTGCCGAGCCCCATGTCGTCGGCGAGGATGCCGCCGGCGTCGACTTCTCCGAGGGTGTGGAGCCAGCCGAGTCCCCCTTCCTGATAGGGGCGGAGGGTGGCATGAAGGGAGGGGGGAGCGGGGCGAGGGACCACGGCGATGCCGTGAGCAAGCCGTTGGCAGAGCCGGACGATTTGGGAGAGGCCGTCCTTGGCTTGGCGCGCGATCAGGCCGGCCGCGACGAGTTCGCCGACGCGCCACTGGTTGATGCGGGTGCCGCCGGATGCGTCAAAGGGTTTGGCGTCGAAAAGTTCGTGCAGATGCTCCGTGAGTTTGGTGAGTAGGGCGGTAGGAATGGAGACCAGCCGGGTGCGCACGGGGTCGTCGGACGCGGGTTCGATTCTGACCGCAAAGTCGCCGTCGGTGAGCCATTGCGAGAGGTCGGCGAGTCCGTGCTTCTTTCGGGTGCGCAGAGCCTGGTGGAGAAGCGGGAGGAGAGGGATTTCCGATTGATCGAAAGAGAGGCCGAGGTCGACGCGAAAGGAACCGTGGCCGCTTTCATGGGCGTGGGAATAAAAGGCCGATTCTTCGGCGATGTTGACGCGCAGATTTTTGGGGTAATCGATTTGCCAAGGGGCGGGAGGCAACGTGGGGAAAGTGGATTTAAGCAGGGTGCGCCAGCGCGCGGGAGAGGAAAGGACGAAGACGGAGGAATCGAAGTTGAAGAAATCGGCGTCGGCGAAAGCGGTGTCGGCGGAGAATCCCCACCGGGCGAGCTGGGCGAGGGTTTCCGCTTCGTAGCTGGTGTCGCGAGGGATGCGAATAATCGTATCGTCACGGCGGAAGGAGACGGAGGAATCGGGGGAGTCCCAGGCGACGGCGGCTTCACCATAGCGAAAACGCAGCCTCAGTCGTAGGCGATCGCGGAGGTCGATCCAACGATTCTGTTGATCACGCAGATCGACGAGAGAACGTTGTTCGATGGTGAGCAACGCTAGCGGGAGCACGGGAGCGGCCTCATTGAGTTTGACACAGGAGGGCACCGGGAACGTGGAGTCGGGGAAACGTTTGGTGAGTCCCAAGCAGAAGCGGGCGACTTCGGTCTCGGTCATTTTATCCGCGGCGAGCCATTGGGCGGCGAGGGCAGGTGGGACGTCGAGCTGGAGTGGACCGCAGGTATTGGTCGACGGGTCGATATAGATTGGAGGATTAAGAGGATAGGCTGCGATTCTGGGATGGCCGGGCAGGGTGAGAATCGGTCGCCACAGGTTGCCCGCAAATTGTTGCCAGTCCAACGTGGCGGCGAGGGCGGCGGCGGCGGTGAGGCGCACCCGAGTGCCGCCGTCGAAGAAGAGGCGGCGGGTATTGAGCATTTGGTGGAATACTTCGTGGCCATACGCGCCGTCGATGGGAGGAAACTCACCGTCACGTTTGGTGAGTTGGAGGAGGCCCATCAGGATCGGTCGGTCTGCGGCCTGAAGGTAAGCGGCGTATTGCGGGCGAAAGAGGGTTTTCAGGGTTGAAAAATCAGCGGTGCTGAACGCCTCCCATTTCATGAGTTTGGTGGTGCGCACGACGCCTATCAGGTCACGCCCTTCCGGAATCAATATGTAGACAAGTCTTTCCATGGCCGGCAGCTATCCCGCTTGGAGAGCAGGGAGGAGGGCGAGCGGAAAAGGAGGGGATCGGGAAATTGTTCAGACAGGGGGGAGGTGGAAAAGCGCGTGGGCGCGCGAGGGATGCGGTCGAGTGGGGCCGAGCGGGAGCTCGGTTTTCCCAGGTCGGAGGGGCAGGGGCGGTTGAAGAGGGGGGTGGGGTAATACCAATCGCTGGAACTCAATAGACGTCTTTAACGCAAAGGCGCAGGGAGGCGAAGCGCGCAAAGGTTTGAAGTGGAACCGGCGGGGGGGGCAGAAGGAAACAGAGGGCTGACGAAGGGCTGACGCACTGTTGTTTTTTTGGGGGGGGACTGAGAGGCAGGGCGTTTTTTTAACCACGAATGGACACTAAAGGGCTTCGTCTACCGACTACGCACTGAAACCTGAGGGGCAGCTGAGGGGCAGGACTTTTTTACAGGAGGGAACAGAGCGAACAGAGGCCGGGGAGAATTTTGGATTGGGGATTTCGGATTGAGCTCACACTGCGTTGTTGGGGCCGAGCGGTTTTTACAGAAGGTCAGGAAAGGGAACGAAGGAGGCGAGTGGAGGTGAGGCAACGGGACCGTGCCGACGTCGTTTTACACGAAAGAAACGAAGGCCTGAACGAAGGAAATCGAGTCGGTCAGTGTGGGTTCTTTTTGGGAATCTTTGCGGCTTTTTGTAGCTATCAAAATCTGCGCCATTTCCGCGGTGGAATGGCTCTGTTCTCTTTGTTGCCTCATGGGCAAACTGGGGGGCTATGAGGTTGGCGCGAGGGATGCGGTCGAGTTGGGGCCGCGCGGGAGCTCGGTTTTCCCAGATCGGAGGGGCAGGGGCGGTTGAAGAGGGGGGCGGGGTAATACCAATCGCTGGAACTCAATAGACGTCTTTAACGCAAAGGCGCAGGGAGGCGAAGCGCGCAAAGGTTTGAAGTGGAACCTGTGGGGCGGGTAGCTTTTAACGCAAAGACGCGGAGGGGCGGAGACGCAAAGACGCGGAGGGGCAAAGGACTTGGGGAGGGGCGGAGGCGTGAGGCGACTTGAGGGGGTGGGGGGCTGAATGCCGAGAGGCAGATGCGGGCGGGCTAGAAGCCCCCTCTACCTTTCGGGGAGGCACCGAACGCTGGATGAAGCGCGGCGCGACGGGGAGGGGTGGCTTTGTTCTCTTTGTTTCCTTATGGGCAAACTGGGAGTTGATGGGGCGCGGAGGGGTAGGGATTTTTAACGCAAAGACGCGGAGGGGCAAAGGACTTGGGGAGGGGCGGAGGCGTGAGGCGACTTGAGGGGGCGGGGGGCTGAATGCCGAGAGGCAGATGCGGGCGGGCTAGAAGCCCCCTCTACCTTTCGGGGAGGCACCGAACGCTGGATGAAGCGCGGCGCGACGGGGAGGGGTGGCTTTGT
>Ga0222651_1000520_pt1 | contig 23989 bp, 19 predicted proteins | sample AntAcemetagen369_FD_179855 | JGI IMG/M metagenome (GOLD analysis project Ga0222651, IMG submission 179855) | Saline water microbial communities from Ace Lake, Antarctica - #369 | ecosystem: Environmental > Aquatic > Non-marine Saline and Alkaline > Saline | place: Antarctica: Ace Lake...
GGTCGAATACCCGACGCCAGCCGGCACCCAGCCCAACGCGAAATCCGTCCCGCGCAGAAAACGCAAGAACCGCACAGGCGATTGCCAGTGCGGCCAGCAGGTATCCGACAAACACCCGTTTCTGCGTATTGACGAAGGAATCGCCAAGGGCTGTCAGATAGTCGAGGATCGCTGTTTCCATAGTCTCCTTTGGCGGAAAAGGCCGGCCCCCGTCAGGGAACCGGCCCTATCGCGCATCAGTCGTTTTCGGAACTATTACCCGAACCCAGCTTCTTCGCCAGATCATCCATACCCGCCATTACGTCATTGTTCCGCGCACGGACGCCGAAGGCATCGACCATCAGTTTCTGAAGCTTGAGCATGTGAAGCTTGTACTCATCCAGCGAGACCGCCTCGCCCTTCACATAATTGCCCTTGCTATCGATGTCGACGACCTGGCTCTGGTTCGGCATGACCGGACCGAAGCCGATCAACCGGTTCATCACGACCGCCGTTTCACCCAGGTTCTTGCGACCGGCCTGCAGCGCCATGGAAAAGCCCTTCAGTTCACCCCAGTGCTTGACGTAGTTCTTCAGAACCTTGCCTGTGTCGCCATTGGCTTCAAGGATCACCTGAAGTTTCCTCAGGTCCTTATAGGCTGAACCGGCATATTTGAACGTGGCTTCCGCCAGAACTTTTTCCCAGTTGCTTTCAATCGTGGCCGCATGTCCCCGCAATTCACTGCGCTGGGCATCGGTCAGCTTTTCGCCCTTCGCCGCGACAAGCAATTTACGACCGTCGAGGAAGCCCTTGGTGATCGCATGCAGGTAGCTTGTGTTGTTGCCCTTGTCATAGACCGATGCATCGAAGCCAGCGGCGTAATAGGCCGGGCCGAATGCCATTTCACGGTACAGGTCAACCTTGCCGTTCTTGTCGAAATCCGCCTTGGCGAGGGCCGCTTCCGGGCCTTTTCCGCCCAGCTTGTTGATATTGTAGACCTCTTTCGCCGACAGCTTCATCGTATGCGCCGGAGTCCCGAAATAGCCGAAAGCCTCGTCCCAGGAATGTTCCTTGCCGGTATAGGCCGCGCCCTTGCTATAGGGTTTGTCGTTCGGCTTTTTCTCCGCCGACAGGTTTTCGTCCAGATAGCCGTCAACGACCTGATTGTAGAATACCGCGCCCATGATGAACTTGGAGATCAACTGGTCGTAGCTGTAACCGTTGGCCATGTCATAGCCCTTGTCGGCCGCCGAAGCCTTGTCGATCCAGAACGTCACCACTTCCGGGCCGGTCATGTTGTTCGGCCAGCCGGGAATGGCACCTTTGTAGGTCTTGCCAGCGAGTTCGCGCTTCTTGCTGATATCGTCGACACCGGTCGGCGCAATGACGAACGGTCCCTTGGTCACGGGAGCAATAATCGGCCGGCCCGCATCCTTGCCTGTGTAATAGGACATCATCTGCGCCTTGAGCGCCGCATTGGCCTTGCCGTTGCCTTTTGTTGCAAGTTTTTTCAGCGAGTCATGCAGCACGTGGCGGGCAATCTGCCCCTTATAGGAAACGGAGTCTTTCGCCGAGCCCGAATAACCCTTCACGGTTACAGGGTAATCGGCATAGACATCGCCATCGGCCTGCGCCGGCATCGACAGCGCCAGAACGCATGCTGCGCCACAGAGCCCTACAGATACACTATTGATTTTAATGATCATTATATTCCACTCGCCAGTTCGCGGGATAAACAACGCATGAGGCACTTATGCAACTCATTCGCATTATTACCAACCGATAGCATTGTCCAATCGCTGTTGCAACTCATTTGCAAAACAAACGATTGCGAGTCCGGCCGCATCCATACCCGAGTCAGAAAATATTCCCTGCTGCAAAAAATCGAACGTCCTGATACCTGCCAATCCGGACATCAGACCGTCTGACCTGATTGTCATCGATGACCTGTGTCAAAACTCGGTTCATTTTAACAAATGCCCAGCAGAAAACGGCTTCGCCGGAACGCCCGTGCACCACCGTAAATATCCATTTTCCCGCAGAAATTCGGCATTTGCGGTATTTCGGTAAGGTCGACGTTAAGGGTTTGCTAACCAAGACCCATTAATGTTTTGGCGTGGCGGCGACGCCGTTAATCATGACAGGGGTCGTTGATATAATGCCGGGAGAGGACAAGGAAACGTTACCGACCCGGTCCGTCACTCCACAAGCCGATACGACCCGGGAAAACCCGTCACGGCGCGGGGTATTGAAGTCCGCCGGCTACCACCTGCACGTCATCCTTTTTGCCGCCATGGTCCTCATATCAACGCTTCCCATCCTGCTGCTTGGTGGATGGATGAAGCATTCGGCCATGGAGTTGGAAATTGCTTCGGTTACCGACAAACACCTGCTGATTGCCCGAAATCTGAGCCGGACCCTGAGCCGCTATGTCGGCGACGTCAAAGAAGGGTTCCGAACCGCAGTCGAAACCGGTGCCACGCAGGATTCGCCGCCCGGCATGTCCCGCCTGCTGCTGTCGCTCGGTCTCGATCACGTGTGCATTATCGACGGCGAGGGCAATATCGTACGCTCCCTTATTGCCGAGGCGGATTTCGCGCCGCAGCGCCCGCCCGGCGCCAAGATCATGCCGGAATTGCGAATGATCGCCCGGAACGCCGGAACGGATGTCATCGTCACCAACCTCTACCGGGACGCCGACGTTTCCCGTTTCTTTCTGATCCAGGCCCTGGACAACAACCGCTTTGCCGTCGGCAGCCTTGGTGTCGACTATATCCGCACCGTGCAGCGCGCCATCGCCTTCGGCGAACGGGGACATTCCATGATCGTGGATGCGACCGGCCGCGTCGTCGCCCACCCGAACCCCGCATGGGAAAAAAACGCCCAAGACGCCTCGAAACTATCAGTCGTCGGCGCCATGATGCGCGGCAGTACCGGCGTCGCCCAGTTCTACTCGCCACCGATGCAGGCGGATATGATCGCCGGCTATACAACGGTGCCGGAAACCGGATGGGGCGTCATGGTGCCGCAACCGATGGAGGAACTCCGGGAAAGGGCCGCCGACAGCCAGACACTCGCCCTGTCGTTATCTGCTGCCGGCATCCTGATCGCTGCGATGATCAGCTGGTGGCTGGCCAAGATTCTTGCCCGGCCGATCATTTCGATTGAAAAAGCGGCCGACGCCGTCGCCAGCGGCAGCATGGACACCCGCGTGGAAACGTTGCCGAAACACAGCCCCCGGGAACTGCACCGGCTGGCGCGAAACTTCGATGCCATGGTCGATGAATTGCAACGGCGCGAGGATAACCTGCGGATCGCCATGCACCAGGCTGAATCGGCCAACCGCGCAAAGACGGATTTTCTGGCCAATATGAGCCACGAATTGCGCACCCCGCTGAACGGCATCCTGGGTTTCGCCGATATCCTGCGGCAGCAGATGTTCGGGCCGGTAGGCGCGCCACGCTATGTCGATTATTCGCACGAAATTCACAAGGCCGGCTCACACCTGCTGGAGGTCATCAACGACATTCTCGACATGGCCAAGGTGGAAGCCAACGAACTGAACCTGCAGGAAGGCAATGTCGACCTCGGTGACGTTGTCCAGTCATGCCAGCGCCTGACCGAAGAGCGCGCCAAGGAAGGCAATGTCACCCTGCGCGCCGACATTGCCCACGACCTGCCGCTGATCCACGCCGACCGGCGCATGGTGACACAAATTCTGCTCAACCTGGTATCCAATGCCATCAAGTTTACGCCGGATTCTGGCACCGTCACCGTCACGGTTGCGCTGGACGAGGTCGGCGCCTGCGCCATCCGGGTTGCCGATACCGGCATCGGCATTGAGCCCGAACATCTGGCGCTGATCATGAAGCCCTTCTACCAGGTGGAAACCGTCATGCAGCGGAAATACGAAGGCACCGGCCTTGGATTGCCACTGGTCAAGGCGATGGCGGAAATACAGGGTGCGACCCTGAGCATCGACAGCCACGTCGGCAGCGGCACGACCGCAACGGTCCTGTTCCCGCCGGAAGCGGTGATGACGCGGCAGGAAGCGATGATCACGCAACAGGAAGCCGGGGCAGCGGCCGACTGACCGCCCCTATTCGGCAAGCCTTTCATCGGCTTGCCGTAACGACGCAAACGGGATCGGTCCTTCCGGCGCGATACCGGGGCCACCCAGCGTCAGCCCCCACCAGCCGACATCCCGCCAGGCGCCGTGTTTGTAGCCAACCTCGCGGAAGACTCCGACCGATTCGAAACCCAGACTTTCATGCAAGCCAACGCTCGCCGCATTCGGCAGGGTGATGCCCGCATAGGCAAGATGCAGCCCCTGCCGCGCCAGGATTTCGAACAGCCGCGTATAAAGCTGCCGCCCCAGCCCGCGCCGCCGCGCATCCTCGGCGGCATAGACCGTGACATCGCAGGACCAGCGATAGGCGGCCCGGCTGCGATGCGGCCCGGCATAGGCATAGGCGAGCACCCGGCCGCCTTCTTCCGCGACCAGCCAGGGATGGGTCTGCAACGTCACCTGGATCCGGCCCGCCATTTCGGCGGCATCGGACGGTTCGGTTTCAAAGGAAATGACGGTATCGCGCACGATCGGCGCATAGATGGCCGCGATATCGGCGGCGTCATCAGGGGTAGCAACGCGTATCAGCATGGAAAACCTTGGACATCCAAATTGCGCTACGACGATTTAGCAACTGCCCGTGCATTTGGTCAATCGGCAAGCGCCGCATACCGCAGCACCCCATTCCGTCGCGGCACGCCGTATCGTACCCTGCGCCACCATGGACCCTATCCTGCTCGCCCTCGCCTTCAGTTCCGCCTTTTGTTTCGCACTGGCGCTCGTGCTGACCCAGTTCGGGTTGCGCACCGTCGCGCCGATGGACGGGGCGCGGGTCAGCGTGCCGGTGACGGCGCTGGTGTTCCTGATACTGTCGCCGCTGACGGTCGGCTATGCGCAATGGCATCCGGGCAGCCTCACCCTGTTCGCTGCCGCCGGCCTGTTCTTCCCGGTCGCGGTGACGCTGCTGACCTTCGCCGCGAACCGGTTGATCGGGCCGAACCTGACGGGAACGCTGGGCAACTTCACCCCGCTTTTCGCCGTCGGCATCGCGGCGCTGCTTCTGGGCGAGGTTCCGGGTATGGGGCAGATGGCCGGGATCGCTGTGATCTGCGCCGGGATCGTGTTGCTCTTCGCCCGGCGGCAGGCGCTGCCGCATAGCCTGCCCGCCTGGGCCCTGTTGCTACCACTGGCCGCCGCGCTGATCCGGGGGCTGGTGCAGCCGGTCGTCAAACTGGGGCTGGAGGATTGGCCCGACCCTTTCGCCGCCGTCACGGTGGGGTATGTCGTGTCGGCCATTGTCATCGCCGTACTCTGGTTCGCACGGACGGGCAACGGGCCGCTGGTCCCGCCGGCGCCGGGCCGCAACTGGTTCGCCGCCGTCGGTATCGTCAACGGGCTGGCCGTCCTGACACTTTACGCCGCCCTCGCCCGTGGCCCGGTCACGCTCGTCGCCCCGCTGGTCGCCTGTTACCCAATCTTCACGTTGTTGCTAAACCGTATCGTGTTACGCGACCGAAACCTGTCGCTGCAAATGGCCGGCGGGATAGCCGTCACTGTCGCGGGAGTCGCGCTGCTGCTGGCTTCGTGACGGCGCATACGCAGCCCGGCGTCAGTCGCCCTGACGATATGGGTCCGACGGAGGCTGAACCGGCACCACAACCCGGCGGGGTGGCACCGCCCGACGCGCCAGGCGGCGCAGCGAATCATCACAAGCAAAGCGGGTTATTATTAAACCATGACCCCATATAGAGGCATGACCTCCAGCGCCGTCAATCCAGCCGCGTTTGACAGCCCCCTGAATGCACCCTTTAATCGTAAGGCTACTGATTTCATCCAAGGAGGTTGAACTAATAACCCCAATTATTACGGGAGGTTAACATGAAGCACCTTGTATTCGGCGCCGTCGTCGCCGCAGCAGTCAGCCTGACGGGCGCCGCAAGCGCCCAGACCGTCATCAAGATTCAAACCGGCTGGGCTGCCGGCAGTTTCTCACTGAACTACACCAACAAGAACTGGGTCGATAAGCTCGAAGCCATGACCTATGGCAACGTCAAGATCGACATTCGCCCCAGCAAAACAGTCGTACCGCATCGTGAAACACCCCAGGCCGTTGCCGCCGGGATTCTGCAAGGCGACATGAACGCGGTTGCCTATTTTGCGGGTCGGGATCCGGTGTTTGGCATGCTGGGCGATCTGATCGCCGGATTCGACACCACCGAGCAAAACCAGATGTTCTTCCGCTTCGGCGGCGGCGTCGATGTGTTGCAACAGGCCTGGGACGAACAATTGCCCGGCAAGATCCATGTCGTCGGTGCCGGACCGTTTGCCAAGGAAGCCTTCGTATCCGTGACGCCGATCCGGACGGTCGAGGATTTCAAGGGCCTGAAGCTGCGTTCGCCGGAAGGCATGGCGGCCGAAGTGTTCCGCCGCGTTGGTGCTGCACCGACGTCGATTCCGTTCCCGGAATTGTACACGGCGCTGGAAAAGAAGGTCGTGGATGCGGCCGATGCCAGCTCCTACACCAACAACGCCAGCCTTGGCTTTAACAAGATCGCCAAGTTCCCGATTTATCCGGGCATCCATTCCATGGCGGTAATCCAGTTCGTCATCAATCAGCAGACATGGGAAAAGCTTGGTCCGCAGGGGCAGGCGGCGCTGGAAACCTGGTATTATGCCATGTGGCCGGACGTGACACGGGCAACGGACCTGATGGACCACGAGCTGGTGGCCAAGGATATGGCTGAATCGTCAAAATCCGGGATTGAGGTCATCAACTGGTCCCAGGGTGAACGCGACAAGCTGCGCAAGATCGCGCAGGGCGCCTGGGAAGATATTTCCAAGCAGAGCGGGTTGGCCAAGGAAGCCTACGACAAATACATCACGTTCATGACGAAGATGGGGCTGCTCTAGACCAAATCCGGATTTCGCAACGCGGCACCGATTGCCGAACGCGAGCCCGAAAACAAATCTGGCCGCCGCAATCCTTTCGGGGATCGCGGCGGCCAGTCTGTTAGAGGTCGGAATTACTTTTCGTAATTGGCGACAAGGCTCTTCACGAAATCAAGCATTTCGCGGCCGGGACGGCCTTTGGCTTCCTGGTCGGAAACCCACTGTTCCCAGATCTTTTCCGCACCCTTGGCGATTTGTGCCCGGACTTCCGGCTTGATCTGCACCACTTCCAGCTTCTCGTGGAAAATTGGAATCCACTTCTTGTCCGCCGCGGCATAGGCTTCGAGCATATCCTGCGTGCCGACTTCCTGTGCCTTGGGCAGTGCAGCGCGAACCTTTTCCGGCGCGGCATTCCAGGCGTCGAGATTGACCGACTGGAAGCACATGAAGCCGCTCATGCCGAGACCTTCAGTGACGTATTTCGACACTTCATAAAGCTTGTAAGCGCCGAACGCGTATGAATAGGGGAAGCCGAAACTGTCAATCGTGCCACGATCCAGCGCGGTATAACCTTCCGGTGCGGTGAACATCGTCGGCACGGCGCCGAACGCCTGCAGGGCCTGCGCGTTCAGCCCCGAAATGCGCATTTTCACGCCCTTCATGTCGGCCGTGGTTTCGATCCGCCTGTTGCCCATGAACTCATAACCGGGCAGGAACTGCGGGCCCAGATACTTCGCGTTCCAGCGCGTTGCCATTTCCGCAACGATCAGCGGATGGTCGACGACGGCCTTCTGCACTTTCGCGCTCGCCGCGGTTTCGCGCGGGGCCAGGAACGGCAGTTCCATGACGGAGAGCAGGGGGAACTTGTTGGGATAGTAACCGACACAGTTTGCGCCGGCCTCGATCGCGCCGATCTTGATGTTTTCCGGAATCTGTTTTGGCGGCCCAAGCGCCGAGGCGTAGTGAATCTTCATTTCGAAGTCACCACCGCCGGCCTTGTTCAGCATATCAGCAACAGTTTCCATGCCCTTGGTCATGGCCCGTTTGCCGCCAAAGACATTAAAATTCCATACCGCTTCTGCATGGGTTTCAGTGGCCACGCCCATTCCGGCGGCAATCACGCCCATGGCGAGCACTGAGCCCAAGGTTTTCTTATACGTATTTCGCATTCGAATTTTTATCCTGATTATTTGTGAAGGCCACCCATGCGGGGCACGCCCGCGGATGGCATTTTTAAACGTTGTTTCAATAACATGGCGGCTCTCGCATCGTCAAAGCCACTCCGGTTGCGATACATACAAAATGACTACCCCACTGGTTGCGGGCCCTCGGGACAGCGTTTCTCCGTGGCGATTTCCGAATGGCCGCCGGACATGATTAAATGGTGTGGATTTTCTTATGGGTCCGGCAGAATCGGAAAACCACATGGATGGCGCACCCCTCGCAGACAATCAGGAGGCACGGCAGAAACTGCTCGCTGCCGTCGACGGCATTGCCGATATCCTGACCGCACAGGCGGCGGCGGATGAAGAATCCGGCACGCTCTCGGCGGCAACGGTCACGGCACTACAGGACGCCGGCATGTTCAGGCTGAAACTGCCCGCATCGCTGGGCGGCGCGGAAGCCGACCCCGCGACCCAGATCCACGTTCTTGAAGCACTGTCCTACGCCAACCCGGCCGCCGGCTGGTGCGCCATGGTCGGTTCCACCGCCGTCGGCCTGCCCGGCGCGTTCCTGCCCGATGCGACCATCGCTGAAATCTTTCCGGCGGGCCGCATTCCCCGGGGCGCGATCGTCGCGATGCCCATCGGCAAAACCGAACCTGTCGACGGTGGCTACCGGCTGACCGGGCGCTGGCCCTTCGCCAGCGGCGTGCGCCATTCCGAATGGATCGCCGCCGGCGCTATGGTGACCCGCGACGGCAAACCCGAACGGCGCATGATGATATTCCCCACCGCATCGGCAACCCTTCATGACAACTGGCAGGTTGCCGGGCTGAAGGGCACGGGCAGTTGCGATTTTTCCACCGACGACCTGTTCGTGCCGGAAGCATTCACCTGGGACCCGCTTGCCGGGGTGCCGCAGCGCGGCGGGCCGCTGTACCGGATCGGCCATCCCGGATTCGTCGCCAACGAACATGCGGGCTTCGCCCTCGGTCTCGCCAGCCGCGCGCTCGATTCCTTTACCGAACGGGAAGCCGCCAAAAAGCGCGGCTATACCGGCAAGCTGTCCAGCCTGGCGGCGCGGCCGGCCGTGCAGCGCATGCTCGGCGCCGGCACCATGCGGCTGCACGCCGCTCGCGCGCTTGCAACAGAATTGAACGATGCAGCCTGGCACGCGGTACAGGCCGGCGCGCCCCCGTCCCCACGGTTGCAGGGCGAATTGCGGGCGGTCGCCACCCATTGCACCGACGTCGCACTGGATATTGTGACCGAAGCCTTCCGCTATTCCGGCGGCGGCGCGATTTACCAGCAGAACATCCTGCAGCAATGCCTGCGCGACATGAACGTCGCCGCCCAGCATCTGATGGTCAGCGAAATCGCCTATGAGAATCTCGGCCAGATGATCCTGGGCGTGCCTGACGTCAACCCGATGCAATAGGAACCCGTCGGACACCGGCTGGGCGAGGCAGGAGAGCACCGTGAACATACCAAAGCGTGATGACAACGATTTCACCACCTTGTTCACGCCCTTTACGCTGGCGGGCAAACCGCTGCGCAACCGGATCACCCATGCCTCGATGAGCCTGGTCGCCACCCCGCAGGGCCGGGTGACTGACAGCATGATCCAGTACCACGCCAACCGGGCGCAGGGCGGCGCGGCGATGACCGTGACGGAACCGCTGGCCATGATGCGCCATCAGGCGGGTATCCCGCGCCCGCAAATCTGGCGGCGCGACGATGCCGATGCGCTGAAACGCTTCGCCGATGCGGTGGAAGGCCAGGACTGCCGATTGCTTGGGCAGATTCAGGATGCCGGTCGCGGGCGCCACTATCCCGGCCGCAACCCGGAAGCGGTTGGTGCCTCCGCCCTGCCGGATGACCTGTCCTGGACCGTGCCGCGGGCCCTGCCCGCGCCCGAAATCCGCGACATAATTGCGCAGACCGCCGAGTCCGCCCGGCATCTGCAGGAATGCGGATTTTCCGGGGTGGAAATTTCCTGTGGCCACGGCCACCTGTTCCACCAGTTCCTGTCACCCTGGGCCAACCGGCGCGACGACGAATATGGCGGCGACTGGGATCGCCGCACGCGGATCGTTACCGAACTGGTCGCGGCATTACGGGATGCCTGCGGGGCCGGCTTTATCATCGGCCTGAAACTGCCCGGCGATGACGGCATCCCCGGCAGTATCGGCCCGGCCGAAGCCGCGATCATCGGTAACCTGGTCACCCGGGCGCGCAATGTCGATTACGTCAGCTTCGCCGGCGGCGCCCATGCCCGCACACTGGAAATGCACACGCCGGACCGCCACGGCCCGCCCATGCCCTACATGCATTTCATCAGGGAACTGCGCCATCACCTGAACGACGTGCCGTTAATGGCGCTGGGGCGGATCACCGATCCGGCGGAAGCGGACGGCATTCTTGCGCGGGGCGAGGCGTCGCTGATCGCCCTCGGCCGCCCGCTCGTTGCGGACCCGGCCTGGCCGAACAAGGCGGCGGCGGGCCGCACCTGGGATATTCGATACTGCCTGTCCTGCAATACCTGCTGGGGCGCGATCGTCATGATGCGCGTGCCAATCGCCTGCGTGAACAATCCCCGTGTCAGCCGCCCTGACGAAGTCGACTACTGGCCGGAACCGCTTCCCGAAGCAGACCGCAAGCGCGTCGTCGTGGTCGGTGCGGGCCTGGCCGGCATGGAAGCCGCCTGGGTCGCGGCCGCGCGCGGCCATGACGTCACCGTGTTCGGCGCATCAGACATGCCCGGCGGCAAGGCGCTGCTGCGCGAGAAACTGCCCGGCGGCGAAACCGTATCGTCGATCTACGACTACCAGGCCGTCGCGGCAAAACGCGCCGGCGCGGTGCTGAAACTGGGCCGGCACGCAAACGCACAGGACATCATCGCGCTGCAACCCGACACGGTCATACTGGCGACCGGGTCGACCATGATCCCGCCCGACTGGCTGCCGGACGATATTCGCGCGGAAGGCTGGGTGCCCGACCTGCGGACCGCGATGCCGGAAGTCCTGCGTCATCCGGGCCAGCAGGATGGCACAGCGGTGCTGTATGACACGGACCATACCGAGGCGACCTACGCCTGCGCCGAAGCGCTGCGTGCCCGCTTTGCCCGGGTCGTCATCGTCACCCCGCGCGACACCATCGCCACCGATGTCCAGATGGTGACACGGCAGGGCATCCTGCGCCGGATGGCGGAACAGCGGATCGAAATCGCCACCCTGTGCGAACCGCGCTGGAGCGATGCCTGCGCGGAAGGACGACTGGAACTGTTGAACGTGTATACCGGCAACGTGACGGTAATCGACGACCTCGCCCTGCTGACCTACGCCACCCCGCGCGCGCCGGATGATTCACTCACCGCGCCACTGGAAGCCGCCGGGATCAGGGTCATCCCCGTCGGCGATGCCCGCGCCCCGCAGGAGATGCTATTCGCCACAGCAAGCGGCCACGCCGCTGGAGAAACGGTGTAGGGCCACGCCGGGCCACGGCGGCCGAAACTGCAGCATCAGTCAGCCCGGTTCTCGGCGGCTTCTAAGCCATCCGGTGCGGCGGAAGCTGCCGTCACTTCCGATCCCTTCAGCACGCTCCGCAGAATGAAATAGCCGAACACCGCAGACAGCGTTGACCCGGCTAGCACACCTATACGAACCGCAGCCGCGTGTTCCGGATCGGAGAACGCAAGCGTTCCGACGAAAAGGCTCATCGTAAAGCCGATACCGGCAAGGATGGACACACCGTAAATCTGCATCCAGGTGACTCCGTCAGGCAGGCGCGCCACGCCCAGCTTCACCGCGGCCCAGACAAACCCCATGATACCGATCTGCTTTCCAATAAACAGGCCCGCGGCAATACCCAGCGGTATCCCGCTGAAAAGGTCGCTGAAAGAAAGCCCCTGAAGCGACACGCCGGCATTGGCGAAGGCGAAGATCGGCATGACCCCGAAGGCAACCCACGGCGCCAGACCATGTTCGATCTTTTTAAGCGGCGCCTCCTGCTCGTCGTCCTTGCTTTTCAACGGAATGAACAATGCGATCACGACGCCGGCCAGAGTGGCATGCACACCGGACTTCAGAACACATACCCAGATCACCAGTCCGGTGACGAGATAGGGCGATACGCGCCGCACACCACGATAGTTGAGATACGACAATACGGCGATGCCGATAGCGGCAATCGCAAGCACACTGAGCGAAAGCTGTGACGTATAAAAAAGCGCGATGATGATGATCGCCCCAAGATCGTCGATGATCGCCAATGCCAGCAGGAAGATTTTCAGGGAGGGTGGTACACGCGATCCCAGCAGCGCCAGTACCCCCAGGGCAAATGCGATATCGGTAGCGGCGGGAATGGCCCAGCCATTGAGCGCTTCCGGATCGGTATGATTGAACGCAATATAAACCAGTGCGGGAACCAGCATGCCGCCGATCGCCGCCAACACCGGCAAGGATGCTTTCTGCACGCTGGAAAGCCGACCTTCGATGATTTCCCGTTTGATCTCCAGACCAACGAGGAAAAAGAAGATCGCCATCAGACCGTCGTTGATCCACAGCAGCAGCGGCTTGTCGATGGCCAGCGCACCAATCTGAACGATAACCGGGGTGCTGAGCAGCCTGTCGTAAAGCCAGCTTAAGGGCGAATTATCCAGGGTCAGCGCCAACGCTGCCGCCGCCATCAGAACGATACCGCCGGCCGCATCATGTTCGAAAAACGCCTGGGCGCCGCGTTTCAGATTTTCCCTTTTTTTCGCCAGAACTGATATCACGCTATTTCCCCATTGCCATGCAAATTTTCGATTTCATACCGCCTCCAACGGCCACCCCTGTGGTATGTCAGGCGATCCGGCGCTGGCTGTCGTTGCGACGGTTTGAACCCTGATCAACGCGCAAGCGGCTTTTGGGCAGCACCGCCGCCGCTTCAAAATTTTCCGGCTTGACGGTCAGCACACTGCATTTGACGAATCCCAGAATTGACTGTGTGGCATTGCGCAAAAGAAGACGGGTGCCACCGACCTGTGCCGACGCCCCCATGACAATCAGGTCAATACCGTTTTCTTCCGCAACCTGGCTGATTGCCGGCACCGGCCGACTTTGAGGAAGGTGCAAATGCGTCTCGACACGCGGCAGCGTGCACGCATCCAGAAACCCGGTCAGCGCGCCTCTATGCTGCGCGACATTCCGGTCGAACACTTCCCGCCGTTGATCGCCGCTTGTCCCTGACCAGATTGTCGCGGTGTCATTTGCGTTCAATTCCCATGCATGGACGACATGCAGTTCCGCATTGTCCCGCGCCGCCAGCGACGTGGCCATTTCCATCAGCTTCACGTTGAGATCACTTTCGGACGGCTTCAGCCGGGCATCCAGGGCGACCAGTATCTTGGTATGGGCCAGCGTCTTGCCCGGCTTCATAACCCATACCGGACAGGGGCATTTCTGGGTCAGCAGTTGGGCCGTAAGACCGAAGAACACGTCCTTTACTGCACTGCCGGCTTTCGCGCTGATGATGACAACATCATGCCCCTTCGCCACCACCTCCCGGATGACTTCGGTGAAGGTTGTGCCCGCCGCAACCGTCGTGTGCACATCCAGAACGCCGGAATGCGCCACGCTGCGCGCCAGCGTGTGAAGGCGTTTTGCGGTTTCGCCCCCTGCCCTGGCCGAAAACGGCCCCTCCGGCTGAACGGACATGATGGTCAGGCGCGCCCCATTCCGACGGGCCAGCGAAACCGCCTGTGCAAGCGCATCATCGCAGCCGGTCACAGAATCATTCACGACCAGTACATTCTTGAACCGTTTCATCGCAAGCTCCCCAGTCAAACACGAATTGCTGTTCCATCCGGGCACGCACGGACGCCTGCCATCGCCTATCTGGGCAATCAATTTCAATAATTCTAATTGATTTATTATTATTTTTTGATAGTTTTTATCTATCATAATTCATCTAATCAACCGAGGAATATATCTGCTGATGCCCAGTTTTCGACAGCTCGAATACTTGCTGGCACTCGATGAACACCGCCATTTTCACCGCGCCGCCGAAACCTGTAACGTCAGCCAGCCGACGCTGAGCGTGCAGTTGCGTGCGCTGGAGGATCGCCTTGGCGCGCAACTTGTCGAACGCAGCCGCGCCCGGGTCATCCTGACGCCCGTCGGGACCGAAATCGCAAATGTCGCCCGGCGCATTCTTCGCGACGTCGATGAAATCCGCCATATTGCCGCAAAGACCGGAACCGTGATGGGGGGCATGGTTCGTCTGGGCCTCACCCCCACAATCGGACCATATCTTTTGCCGAAAATGATCCCGGAATTGCACGCCTCCTATCCGGAGCTGAAACTCTATATCCGCGAGGATTTTCCCGAAGCCCTGCCCCGGGCTCTGGAGGAAGGTCGCCACGACATATGCGTTCTGCCGCTCCCCGTGCACCGCCGGGAATTGGAAACCGAAGCGCTGTTCCGCGAACCGCTTTACCTTGCCGTGGCAGCAGACCACCCCCTGTCGCGCGCAACGACGGTCGCACGCCGCGACCTGCGCGGACAGTCCATTATCACGCTCGAAACCGGACACCAGTTAAACGCACAGGTCGAAGGGTTGTGTGCCGAAGTGGGCGCGGATCTGCAGTCGGATTACGAGGGCACAAGCCTCGACACCCTGCGGGAAATGGTTGGAATGGGCATGGGCCTGTCATTCCTGCCCGGCCTCTATGTCAAATCGAACCTGACGCAGGATTCAGCCATAAAGGTCATCGAACTCGGCGGCGCTCCTATTTTCAGGACAATCGGCATGGCATGGCGCAAAAGCTCCGCGCGGAGTCACGAGTTTCGAACCCTGGCAGAACATTTCCGCAAAGCCGTGGAACGTGAATTTTCCGATTTCGTGGTTGTGCGATAAGCCGACGTGCATATCCTTTAAAAACCATACAACCGCATCGACCTGAGTGACGCTTTGGCCACACTGCCCGCCAGGTGAGCGTAAGCCCGAGCGCGGCGACTTGCGGTGGGCTTCATGTCTGGCGCAAGATCGGACATCGCGAATTCACCGGCCATGACTTCAGGGAGGCTAGCCATGAAAAATCCATATAACCGTGCCGACGAAGACCTCGCCAATTGCGTCGCCCTCGAACATATGAATGTGACGGTTCCCGACCAGCGGCTGGCGACCCTTTTCTACATAGTCGGGATGGGCTTCACCCGGGACCCCTATCTTGTGACCGGGGTGGTGAACATGTGGGTCAATATCGGCCGCAGCCAGTTCCACCTGCCGATTGGCAAACCCCAAGTGGTGCGCGGCCGGGTCGGGCTGGTCGTGCCGGACCTGAAGGCGCTGGCCGCAAGCCTGAAATCCGTGCGCACCGACCTGAAGGGCACGAAATTCGGCTTCAAGGCAGGCAAGGGCTTTATCGACGTGACCTGCCCCTGGGGCAATCGGATACGCTGCCACCAGCCGGCAAAGAAATTCGGCCCGACCCTGCTGGGCATGCCCTATGTGCAGCTCGATGTGCCCGCCGGCACGGCCAAGGGCATCGCACGGTTCTACCGCGATGTACTGGGCGCAGCCGCGACGGTCGGAACTTTCGAGAAGGCGCCCGCGGCGCAAGTATCGGTTGGCTACCACCAGTCGCTGATCTTCCGCGAGGCGAAAGGCAAGCTGCCGAAATATGACGGGCATCACCTGCAGCTCTACGTCAATAATTTCTCGGGCCCGCATGCGAAGCTGAACGCGCTCGGCCTGATCACCCAGGAAAGCAACCAGCACCAGTACCGCTTTGTCGATATCGTCGACCCGGATAACGGCGACAAGCTGTACCAGTTGGAGCATGAAATCCGCTCGATGACCCATCCGCTCTACGCCCGCCCAATGATCAACCGCAACCCGGCCCAGACCAACAACGCCTTCGCCCCGGGCTATGACGACCGCCCTTGGGCAATGCCGTATTCGGGATAGCGCCACCGACGAATAACCGCACGGCCACACTCCCCGTTTCCGGCCGGCGCGGCCGGGGGAAACAGGACGGTGCCTGACCGTCACGATTTGACGCCTCTCCGCTTCCCCCCCTTCACCCGCACCGTGTAGAATAAGCCCGACGCCGCCATCCTCCCCCTGCCCGGCGGCTGTGGAGTATATATGTGCGGCATTGCCGGTTTTATTGATCTTGAAGGCCAGTTGCGCGGCGGTGAGCTGGAAAGCGCCGCGCGGGGGATGGCGGATGCGCTGATCCATCGCGGGCCGGACAGCGACGGGATCTGGCGCGACGATGAAGCAGGTATCGCCTTCGGCTTCCGGCGGCTGGCGATTCTGGATGTCAGCGAGGCGGGCAGCCAGCCGATGGTTTCCGTCAATGGCCGTTACGTCATCGTCTATAATGGCGAGTCCTATAATTTCCGCGACCTGCGCCGCGAGCTGGAAGAAGGCGGGGCCACGTTCCGGGGCGAATCCGATACCGAAGTCCTGCTGGAAGGCTTCGCGCGCTGGGGCGTGCCGGCCACGGTCAAGCGGCTGATCGGCATGTTTGCCTTCGCCCTTTGGGACAAGGCCGAGCGGCGCCTGTGGCTGGGCCGCGACCGGCTGGGCATCAAGCCGCTATACTGGGGGTTGGTCGACGGGCTGTTCCTGTTCGGCTCTGAACTGAAGGCATTGCGCGCCAAATCCGGCTGGCAGCCACGGCTGAACCGCGACGCGCTGGCGTCCTTTGCCCGCTTCAACTATGTCCCGCCGCCACAAACGATCTACAAGGACATTCACAAGCTGGAAGCCGGCACCCTGCTGTCCTTCCATCCCGGGCTGGCGCCGGAAAGCATGCGCTACTGGGACATGGCCGAAATCGCCGCCCGCCCGCGGCGCGAAATATCCGACGCGGACGCCATCGCCGAAGCCGAGGCACTGCTTTCCGAGGCCGTATCCATGCGGCTGATATCCGACGTGCCCCTGGGCGCGTTGCTGTCCGGCGGGGTCGATTCATCCCTCGTCGTCGCGCTGATGCAGCAGGCGAGCGACCGGCCGGTCAAGACCTTCACCATCGGCTTCGACGAAGCCGGCTTCGATGAATCCGTCCATGCGCGCGCGGTGGCCGAGCACCTGGGCACCGACCATACGGAAGTGACCCTGTCGGCGGAACGCGCCTGCGACCTCGTCCCGCGCCTTGCCGACTGGTACGACGAACCCTTCGCCGATTCTTCCGCGCTGCCGACACGGCTGGTGTCGGAGGTTGCGCGGCGGCATGTCACGGTCGCGCTCAGCGGCGATGGCGGTGACGAAGGGTTCCTGGGCTACAACCGGTATCAGGCCGCTGATTCCCTGTGGCATCGGACCCGCGCCCTGCCCGGTCCGCTACGACGGCTCGCCGCCGGCGGCATCCGCGCGGTGCCGATGGAAAGCTGGGATGCGATGGCGAAACTGCTGCCCGCATCGCGCCGCCCGGGCCTGCCCGGCGACAAGCTGTACAAGCTGGCCGGGATGCTGCGTGCCGAGTCTCCCGACGATGCCTATCGCGGGCTGGTCAGCCATTGGAGCGATCCAGAAGCGCTCGTGCCCGGCGGGCAGGAACAGACGGCGGCGGTGTGGGAGGCGGCGCGGGCGATCCCCGACTTCGCCGAACGCATGGCCTTCCTGGATACGATGACCTATCTACCCGGCGATATCCTGCACAAGGTCGACCGCGCCAGCATGTCGATCAGCCTCGAAGCCCGGGTGCCGCTGCTCGACCATCGGGTAATCGAATTCGCCTGGTCGCTGCCCCGACACATGCGGATGCGCGACGGGCAGGGAAAATGGCTGCTGCGGCAGGTGCTGTATAACCATGTCCCGCGCGACATTATCGAGCGCCCCAAGGCGGGCTTTGCCGTGCCGGTCGGCGCCTGGCTGCGCGGGCCGTTGCGGGACTGGGCGGAAGACCTGCTGGACGAAAAGCGGCTGCGCGAGGAAGGCTGGTTCGACGCCGCGATCGTGCGCCAGGCATGGGACGCGCATCTGGCCGGGCGCGGCAATCACTGGCAGGCGCTGTGGGGCGTGTGCATGGCACAGGCCTGGGGCGCGCGCTGGGCCAACGGCATGGCCGCATGAGCACGGACGCCGACAACCCCCCCATCGACCTGAGTGGCCGCAAGGTTCTCTTCCTGGTCAGCGAGGACTGGTATTTCCTGTCCCACCGCCTGCCCATCGCACGGGCCGCGCGCGATGCCGGGGCCGAGGTCGTGGTGGCGACGCGGGTGCGCGAGCGCGGCGCCGATATCGAGGCGGAGGGCTTCCGGCTGGTTCCCATCGAACTGGCGCGCAGCGGCCGCAACCCGCTGCACGACCTGCGCACATTGCTGTCGCTGATCGCCCTGTACCGGCGCGAACGGCCCGATGTCGTCCATCATGTCGCGCTGAAACCGGCGCTGTATGGCAGCATTGCCGCCTGGTGGACCGCGCTGCCGGTGATGGTCAACGCCTTTGCCGGGATGGGGTTTGTCTTCATTTCCAACGGGCTGTTTGCGCGACTGTTGCGCCCGGTGATCGCGGGGCTGTTCCGCTTCCTGCTGAACCGCCCGGCCAGCCGCGTCATCGTGCAGAACCCGGATGACCGCGCGCTGTTCACCGACCGCATCGGCGTCGCCCCGCAGCGCATCACCATCATTCGCGGGTCCGGCGTCGATATCGACACCTTTCGCCCGCAGGCAAATGAACCGCCCGGCCCGCCACTCGCGATCTGCGTATCGCGCATGCTGTGGGACAAGGGCATCGGCGAGCTGGTCGAGGCGGCCCGGCTGCTGAAGGCACGCGGTGTGGCGATCCGCATCCGGCTGGTTGGCCCCGGCGACGACAACCCCGCCGCCATCCCGCAGGCCACGCTGGATGCATGGGCCGATGAGGGCGTGGTCGAGGTTGCCGGCCCCAGCCGCGACATCGCCGGAGCCTATGCCGCGGCGCATATCGCGGTGCTTCCGTCCTACCGGGAGGGTTTGCCGAAATCGCTTCTCGAAGCCGCCGCCGCCGGGTTGCCGATGGTCGCAACCGACGTGCCCGGTTGCCGCGAGGTTTGCCGCGACGGCGAAACCGGCTTGCTGGTGCCGCTGCGCAGTATCGAACCGCTGGCCGACGCGCTGGAGAAACTCGCGGCCGACCCGGCCTTGCGCACCCGTCTCGGCAACGCCGCACGGCACGCCGCCGAAACCGAATTCGCCGAAGCCATCGTCATAGCGCAGACGCTGGCGTTGTATCAGGTGCAGGCCGGACGCTGACGGGGACGCGCTCTTAAATAGACGGGCGAGAATTGTCTTCCGGATTGTTCGGCAGCAGCGTTTTCTTGGGTGGTATGAAGACCCATTCACTGCCCCGCTTTGCAAAGACTGCGGGGATGCTCAGCTTCACCTGGCCCTTTTCGCCGATTTCGCCGACGCTCGATATTATGGTCACCTTGCCGATGCCCATGGTATCCGCCGCGTATTTCCCGGCCGCATCCAGGAACGCGCGGCTGTCACGCTTGAAATCGCCGTCACGATATTCTTTCAGTGTTCCCGCCTTCATATGCTGGGCCAGCGCCTTGTTGGCGACCTCCAGCACGACATGGGTATCGGCGGGGGACAGGGCGCTGCCCACCGGGCCGGTGCGGCCGATACGTACTTTGAGGGATTCAAGTTGCATGATGTCGCCGTTCGCCATCGGAAGCGCGTTGCGCCGCAACCCAAGCGTCCGGAACCCGTTCCCGGTGCCCTTGCGCGTGGCGAGCGTAAAGACGACGGTCCATTCCCGGCCGATCTTTTCGTAAAGCTGCTTCGCCGCCGCGTCGACAATATTCGACAGGTTCAGACTGTCCCCCTTGTCCTCGGGCACGATCAGCAGGAATTCCTGAACAGGCTTCTGCAGCTCCAGCTGGCGCGCCTTCAGCATCATGCCGAGATGCACCCGGCCGTGTGAACCAAGATCCAGGAAAAACAGTTTTCCCGAAAACCGGACCCGCTCACCGGTCTGATTAGAGATGATGCCGCCCTTGATCACCTTGAAGCTGCACGTCCCCACGGCTTCGCCGCTTTCGCGCTGCGCGTCGAGCTGGATTTTCTTCAGTTTCCTGGGCAGCCCCCGAAGCCGCAGCAGCACAAAATTACGCACATAACTGTCGCAGAGCTGGGGCAGTTTTTCCGCCTTGACCGCAAAACGGGTCGCGACGGGCAGCGTCCATTCTTCAAGGTTCCGGGTTTCCTGAAGCTTCCGCAGCACCCCTTCCAGGTCCTGCTGCGAATTGTCCGCAAATTGTTTTTCGATTCCCGATACCAGTTCCTCGGCGGTCCGCGGCCCCATGACAATCGTTCCCGCATCATGCAGAATCACGTCGCCGGGTTTCATCGCGCGCGCCAGGATCTGGCCCAAAACGATCGGATCAATCACCCGCTTGGGCGTCCGATTGGCGCAGCCCGCGGCCAGCAACAACGCGAATCCGCACAGCAGCAACAGAATTGATCGTGACATGATACGCACCGGCTTCTCCCTCCGTCGTAGCTACCCCCAGTTAAGCAGCTTTGCCGCGAGTCATCCAGAATCGATCTCCCGGCCCGCGGGTGCCGCCGTGACGGCACTAGATTTCGGGCATCGAACACGAAACCCTAGCCCCGCAATCTACGATCCCGTCCCCGCAGGCGGGAACATCACGCCATGCCCAGCAGGGAAGCAAACGGGGCAGTGCCAAAAATGACAGGCGGGCAGGCCATTGTGGGAACATTGACACAGCACGGGGTCGATACCGTGTTCGGCCTGCCGGGGGTGCAGCTCGACAATACCTTCGACGCGCTGATCGAGATGCCAATCGGCGCGGTCCCGAACACCTGGGCACTGGTAAAACGTCTGCCCTCGGCGGCGACGAACTAGGCGGCGAGTCGCAGGGAGCCCCCGCCTCACCCCGCCCCTCTCCACCCCCGGGGGTTGAGAGGGAGTAAACAGTGGCTTCGCCACCTTCCTTGTTTGAACCCTCGCCCCCTTTGGGGGAGAGGGCAGGGTGAGGGGGTGACGGCAATGCCGCCAAAAACCAAATCCCGCGCCACTCCCCATCGCAGCCCATTCCCCTCACCGCCGAACATGCGTTACCCTCACCCCATACAGGTGCACGCCACCCGGCGGACAATCCACGGGAAGGAACCGACATGACCACTCTGGCGAAACGGCTCTGCGATGCGCGACTCAACGGCGGCACAGTCACGCTGGCCGACGGGGAACTGCCGGATGACATGGCGGCGGCGCAGGCGGTACAGGATGAGGTCTGGCGGTTGATGGGCGACCGCTGCGGCGGCTGGAAGATCGGCGGCACCAGCACGGAATCGCAGCAGCGGCTGGGCACCAGTGAACCGGGGGCGGCAAAGCTGCCGGCGCGGTCGCTCTATCCCAATTACGCCAATCTGCCGGTGCATCCCGAACACACCCCCGCCATCGAATGTGAATTCGCGCTGCGGCTGGGCGCGGACCTGCCGCCGCGCGACACCGACTACAGCGAAGCCGAGGTCGCCGCCGCCGTTTCGGGCGTGGCCCCCGCCATCGAAATCGCCGGCACGCGCTTTGCAGGCACGCTCCCCGAGGTGCTGAGCCGGACAACCCTGACAGCGGATGGCGGCTTCGGCCTGGCGCTGGTAACCGGCACGTTCCACGACAACTGGCAGGATATCGACATGGCGAGCCACATGATGCGCGTCACGGTGAACGGCGAGGAAGTCGGCACCGGCACGGGCGCCCGCGTCATGGGCAACCCGCTCAACGCGCTGGTCTGGCTCGCCAACAAACAGCGCCTGCAGGGCGGGCTGAAGGCGGGAGAGATCGTCTCGACCGGCAGCTGCACGAAGATATACCCAGTGCAGGTCGGCGACACCGCCTATGCGGATTTCGGGACGTTGGGGGTGGTGGCGGTGACGGTTGTTGGGGCGTGAGGAGATTGAAAAATTATTGCTGCACTAAATTGCAAAAGTATAATGAACATCAAAATATGAATTAGGCATATTTATTATCAAACCATCACACTATACTAATCTGTTTAGCGTATAGCTTTCCAGGATCGGAAAGATAAACATTTCCATCATATTGACCTATAAATATTAGGTCACAGCCTTCTAATTCACTAAGCGCTGTATCTAATGTCACCCTACCAAAATTAAACATTTGACGAAGCGTTTCTTTGCCCCAACATTCATTCAAGCCACTATCATAACGAAATATCATCTGTTCAAATACTTCAAAAGCTTCTATTGAAAGATCGGACTTGGCTCTCGCCACGGAATGCCTTTTAGACGAAATATTCTCTTCTTCGAACGACGGTGCCTGTCCTAGTGGCGGCTTAGTGGATATTTCTGCACCATAAATAGTCCGCAACAAATCATCAAAAACTGCCTCGAAATATTCGTCATTTGTGAAATCAAGATAAAGTTTAGTCTCAATAAATTTCGGAACACTACGGTCACCTCGCTGTCGAATGATGGGGATAAATTTGCCCGCATCAATGTCCCTCACAAGTTCAGCACTGACTATCATTCTTTCGTAACCGACACCTCCTTTTCCACTGTTCGCTTTTTCGACATATCTTTCAGTGCATACAAGTATTGCAAAACTGCATGCAGATAACTGCTCTTCCATGAACAATGTGACATCTTTTCCAGGCTTCAAATCCCACTGATCAAGCACTGCATCCACACCTTTTGAACGGAGTTGGATTGCAAAATTTAACACCCAAGTTTTGTGTTCATCGCTGTCGTGAGAGTATGAAATAAAGACTCTGGGAACCTTATCTACCATTTTCCGTTTTCATGATTCTTTGTCATTATTTTACTGATCTACCATAGCGGGGTTATTGCAAGAAATGCAATCCATACCAGAAATTGTGAATATATATCACTCGGATTAGAATCAAGGTCGCTTCAGGTCTTTCATCTGCTAGGTTGAATTTTCGCATAATTTATGCTATTATTCCTTTTTTATTATTCATCGGGAGAAGGGATATGAGCGATTGCGCCGCGCTGGAGGCGCGCGAGGAACGGTTTTGCCGCGACTATGTCCGGCGGCCGGTCGGGACATCCGCTGCTGAATTTGCCGGATACGACCCGGACGATCTGGCGGAGGCCGCGTATCGGCTGCTGGCCCGGGCGGATATTCAAGACCGGATCGCCGCCTTGCGGCATGAGTTGGTATGGCGGCAATGCCATGATTCCGATGCGATGCTGGCGAAGCTGCAGGCGGTCTACGAACTGGCGCTGGAGAAAGAACAGTATTACGCGGCGGTGCGCGCGGTGACGTTGCAGGCGCGAATCGCGGTGCTGGTCGATGATCGCGGCCGGGGGACGCAACGGCGACGGGAACGGGCGGTGACCTGGGCGTGGGACGGGAAGCCGACGGCGCCGGAGGCGACGGAAACGGCGCGGATGCCAATGAATGGCAATCAATGCGAAGGTTTTGCGGGTTCAGCCGAAGCACCCCCCTCACCCTGCCCTCTCCCCCAAGGGGGCGAGGGTTCTAAAGAAGAGTGTGGCGTCGGCAGTCCGCGCGCCCTCTCTACCCCTGGGGGTGGAAAGGGTTGGGGTGAGGCGGGGGCACCGCTGATGCCAGTGAATGCCAATGAATGCCAATCTTATGCGGGCCTTTCTGGGGACCAAGCGGTGCGGCGGCGATTGAGGATCGGGCGAATGCCTTAGGGTGTGTCGCATTGTGGACGCGCCCCCCTCACCCTGCCCTCTCCCCCAAGGGGGCGAGGGTTCTAAAGAAGAGTGTGGCGTCGGCAGTCTGCGCCCCCTCTCTACCCTTGGGGGTGGAGAGCATCTGTGTATCGAGTCAAGGTGCATCGGGCAGCCAGGGTCGGTTTTCCCTGACGAGTGTATTGGCGAGGATGACGAGTTTTCGCATGACAGCAGTCAGGGCGAGTTTCGGCTTCTTGCCC
>Ga0222651_1000521_pt1 | contig 23980 bp, 22 predicted proteins | sample AntAcemetagen369_FD_179855 | JGI IMG/M metagenome (GOLD analysis project Ga0222651, IMG submission 179855) | Saline water microbial communities from Ace Lake, Antarctica - #369 | ecosystem: Environmental > Aquatic > Non-marine Saline and Alkaline > Saline | place: Antarctica: Ace Lake...
CCTTGTCCTCTGGCAGGACGGAGGTCAGTAATCGTTCGGTGCTGTCATAGGAGCCGTGCAGGGAGCCTGTGGACGAGAGACTGTCCGCAAATTCCACGAAAATCTGTTCGACAGTATTCGATTCAATGGTTCCCAGTGTGACCATGGCCTGGCTGAGATCGCGGATTTCTTCGCTGTCGAGCCGTTCCAGCAGTGGCCCGGCGCGTTCTTCGCCAAGCGACAGCACCATGACCGCGGCTTTCTCCGGTCCGCTCAGGCTTCTGTTCGCGCCACGCCCCATATCAAACCCCGATCATCCATCATTCGCCGAAGATGAGAAGCTAGTGAATCAATGCCGTCTATTATAGTCAAACAGGTTCAAGAATGCACGATTAACAATAAAGGTTAAAAAATTGACACTATTGCAGAGTTTTTATCTGCGATTACGATTACGAAATGTATCGATATCCACTGATCGCAATGAATCTCTTTTTCGCCGGTCTTGCCCAATAGTTCCTTTTTCAACGCGACGGCGATCGGGCCCGAAATAATCGCCGGACCGGATGAAGCCCCTGTTCTGTTCAATGATGACGGCGATGCGGCTGTACAGGCGGGCCGGTGTGACTGGCTTGACCAGGAATTCGGTGACGCCGGCATCCCGACCGGTCATGACGCGCCGCTGTTCGGAATAGGCCGTCAGCATGATGATCGGCAGAAAGGGGTTCGGGCTATCGGGCGCCTGTCGAATCCGCTTGACGAGTTGCAGTCCCGAAACCGGCCGCATGTTCCAGTCGACAATGGCAATGTCGGCCGGAAAATCCCGCAATTCCCGCCAGGCGCGGGCGCCGTCCGAAACGGCGACAATATTGCTGATACCGAAGGCATTCAAAACGTCACGCAAAAGGCTGCGCATCGAAAAGTTGTCTTCGACAAGTAAAACGTTCAGTCGGCGAAGTTCGTAAGCCATGCCTTACCCTGGTAAGCCTACCGTAAAATCAACCGCGTCTGCGTTAAAATCAAGTGAATCCCGAAAATCTGCCAGCCGGGCCGCCGGGTATGTTCAGGTCGTTTGTCGTTAATCCAGCATGATGACGGATTCGGGCGCCCGGCGATCCATCCCCATAAACGGCCGATTGCTGCGCCGGCGGTCGGGTCCGAAGAAGTCCGGGGTCCGGATGAAATTACGCGTGTCCTCGATAACCGATGCGATGCGGCTGTACAGGCGTTTGGGCGTTACTGGCTTGACCATGAACTCGGTAATGCCAGCATCGCGGCTGGCCAGGACGCGCGGTGTTTCCGAAAATGCCGTGAGCATGACAACCGGGACGTAGGGGTTGGGCGTTTCCGCGGAGTGCCGGATGTGCTTCAGGAACTCCATGCCGTTCATCGGCTGCATCTGCCAGTCGACCATGACAATATCGGCGGGGTAGCCTTTCAATTGCCGCAGCGCGCTGCTGCCATCCTGCGCGGTACGAATTTCGCCGACTTCGAAAGCGTTCAGGACATCGCGCAGCAGGGCGCGCATCGCAAAATCATCTTCCACAAGCATCAGCTTAAGTTTGTTCAGAACGTAAGGCATCGCTCCTGTTGCTCTCCATTCACCCTCGGGACAAATTACTGCAGCCACTCAATAATTTGCGCGTATTATCGCGGAGCAAGAATTTTGTACAAGAGCTACATATTCGTGCGAATGCATACAATTTATCGCGCTAGAAATGCATGAAATTCAGACCGAATGATCAAAAAATAGACAGAAATTGGTGCAAACATAATAATGACTAAAAAATAGGCATATCAAGAAGGCAATACATACCAACATGTTGGCGGCGATGATGGGGGTGTTCTGAATTTGAGCAAATAGTTGACGGCCTATTAATTAGGCGTTTTCCCGGGATGGCATGTTGAGGCTTTCCTGAACGAATCCAAAAAAATATATATTTAACAGAAGGTTGATCGGAATATCCGGCCGCAGACCGTGCTTGGCACGCGCGTTGCTAACCTAGGGCCCCGTGCGACATAACCTTTTGGAGGATTAATCACATGGGGAAGATCAGCCGGTACATTAAGGGCGCCGCTTTAGCGGGTGCCCTCGCCGGGACTGCAGCAATGGCGCCTGCCCAGGCGCAAGACACAATCAAGGTCGGCGTGCTGCATTCGCTGTCCGGTACGATGGCGATCAGCGAGACGACACTGAAGGACACGGTCCTGATGCTCGTCGATGACCTGAACAAGAAGGGTGGCCTTCTGGGCAAGAAGGTCGAGGCGGTTGTCGTCGACCCCGCGTCCAACTGGCCACTATTCGCCGAAAAGGCGCGCGAACTGATCGAGAAAGATAAAGTCTCGGTCGTGTTCGGTTGCTGGACATCGGTATCCCGCAAATCCGTGCTGCCTGTTTTCGAGGAACTGAACAGCATGCTGTTCTACCCGGTGCAGTATGAAGGCGAAGAAAGCTCACGCAACGTGTTCTATACCGGCGCGGCGCCGAACCAGCAGGCCATTCCGGCAGTGGAATACCTGATGGGTGAAGAAGGCGGTTCCGCCAAGCGCTGGGTTCTGCTCGGCACGGATTACGTCTATCCGCGGACGACCAACAAGATCCTTCGGGCGTTCCTGAATGCCAAGGGCGTCAGCGATGATGACATCATGGAAAACTACACACCGTTCGGTCATTCTGACTGGCAGACCATTGTCGCCGATGTGAAGAAGTTTGCATCCGCCGGCAAGAAGACGGCCGTTATCTCCACGATCAATGGTGACGCCAACGTGCCGTTCTACAAGGAACTGGGTAACCAGGGCATCAAGGCCGAAGATATTCCGGTCGTGGCGTTCTCGGTCGGTGAGGAAGAACTCGCCGGTCTCGATACCGGTCCGCTGGTCGGCCATCTGGCCGCCTGGAACTACTTCATGAGCGTTGAAAGCGAAGCGAACGACGCCTTCATCAAGAAGTGGCACACCTTCATCAAAGACGAGAAGCGCGTCGCGAATGATCCGATGGAAGCCACCTATATCGGCTTCGAAATGTGGGTGCAGGCCGTCAAGCAGGCCGGCACAACGGATGTCGATGCGGTTCGTCAGGCGATGTACGGCCAGACCGTTCCCAACCTGACCGGCGGTGTCGCGGTGATGAACACCAATCATCACCTGTCCAAGCCGGTGCTGATCGGTGAAATCCAGGACGATGGCCAGTTCGACACCGTCTGGAAAACCGACGGTGAACTCGTCGGCGATGCGTGGTCCGATTTCATTCCGGAAAGCGCGAAGCTGACCGCCGACTGGACCTATCCCTGGGTCTGCGGCAACTGCGAGAAGCCGAAATACGGCATGATGATGCAGTAGGCTAACGCCTGTATGGCTCCCGCCGGGACGCAACTCTAAACACGTCCCGGCGGGCTATACCGAACGTATTCTTTACGGTCTTTCACGTTCCAAAAAACGACTTATCCCTTTTCTTATAAGCATTCCTGGCGGAATAAAAATGATGATGTACCTTGGAAGGCTGCGGGCTTTCCTCGTTCTGTCGGTGCTCATTTCCGGATTCGGAATGGGGCCGGCTCTGGCAGCAGACGACGCGACGCTGCAACAGGCAGTCGATGGTCTGGCGGCCAAGAGTTTCAACGGCAAAATTGCAGCAATCAATGCGCTGGGCGCCAGTGGTGACAAACGCGCCGGACCTATTCTGGAAGCCCTTGTCGCGGGAAATCTCTTCACGGTCAAAGCCGATAAATCGGTCGTCATCGGCGAACGCTCGGCCAAGGTTTATATCCTTCGCGCGCCGCTCACCCTCGAACAGGTCGGCGAGGTTTCGTCGAAAGACATCAAAAAGATCCGGGTCAACAACCGGTTGCGTGGCATCATTCGCGGCGCGCTGGGCGGGCTGGTTTTGTTGAGTGACGACCCAGCGGCGCGGTTGCAGGCGGCCGACGATGTTTTCAAGGCGCGGACGCGGGAAATGGGGCCGATGCTCGACGCCGCCCTGGCCCGGGAAACTGACACCGCCGTGCGCACCGCAATGGAGCGTGCACTGGCCGCGGTCAACCTGACCCATGGTGAGAATTCTGCAATCCGCGTTGCCGCGGTACAAACGCTGGCCCTGGATGCCGGACCCGACACGCGCGCCCTGCTTAGCCAGATCGCCGCCATTGGTGCCGACGGCAAGCCGGTCGAGGCGGATTCGGCGGTGCGTGAAGCAGTGGTCGTCGCGCTGGATGAACTGGAAAGCCGGCTCGCTTTCCTGAATGGGGTCGAGAACGTGTTCCAGGGGATCAGCCTTGGCTCGGTGCTGCTGCTGGCCGCCGTCGGGCTGGCGATTACCTTTGGTGTCATGGGGGTCATCAACATGGCGCATGGCGAGCTCGTCATGCTCGGCGCCTATACGACCTTCGCGGTGCAGGAAGTGTTCCGCAACAGCTTCCCCGATCTGTTCGATTATTCGCTGCTGGTGGCGATACCCGCCGCCTTCATGGTGTCGGCGCTCGCCGGGATCGGGATTGAACGCGGCATCATCCGTTTCCTTTATGGCCGGCCGTTGGAAACTCTGCTGGCCACATGGGGGCTCAGCCTGATCCTGCAACAGACGGTACGGACCATATTTGGTCCAACCAACCGCGAGGTCGGTAACCCGTCCTGGATGAGCGGGTCGTTCGAAGTGACAAACGGTTTGTTGCTTACCTATAACCGGATCTGGATTATCGTTTTCAGCCTATTGGTGCTGGGGCTGATCGCCCTGCTGCTCAAGCGTACGACCTTTGGGCTGCGCATCCGGGCGGTGACGCAGAATCGTGAGATGGCGGCTTCCATGGGAATCCGTACCGGCATGACCGACGCGATGACCTTCGGGCTCGGCTCGGGGATCGCCGGTATGGCCGGTGTGGCGCTCAGCCAGATCGACAATGTCAGCCCCAATCTGGGGCAGGCGTATATCATCGACTCCTTTATGGTCGTCGTTTTTGGCGGCGTCGGGAACCTCTGGGGCACGCTGGTGGGCGCCTTCACGCTCGGTATCGTCAACAAGATCCTCGAACCGGAAGTCGGCGCGGTGCTGGCCAAGATCCTGGTGCTGGTCGCGATAATCCTTTTCATCCAGAAACGACCGCGAGGGCTGTTTGCGCTGCGCGGACGGGCGATAGATTCATGATGCGCAACGATACGCCTTTCGGTTTTATTCGCGGCGACCGCGGTGGCCAGGTCATGCTGGCGCTGCTGTTCGTCGCGGCAGTTGCCGTGCCGCTGCTGAACACCATGACCGATCCAGGGTCAGCGGTGCATGTGCCCACATACATTGTCAGCTTGCTTGGCAAATACATGACGTTTGCGCTGCTGGCGCTCAGCGTTGATCTGATCTGGGGCTATTGCGGCATTCTCAGCCTGGGCCATGGCGCGTTCTTCGCACTGGGCGGGTACGCGATGGGCATGCACATGATGCGTGAAATCGGCGATCGGGGAAATTACGGCAACGCAAACCTGCCGGACTTCATGGTCTTCCTGAACTGGAAGGAACTGCCGTGGTACTGGTACGGTTTCGACAGTTTCGCCTTTGCTGCCATTATGGCGATGGTCGTGCCGGGTCTGCTGGCGCTGCTGTTCGGCTGGTTCGCCTTTCGCTCACGGGTCACCGGTGTCTATCTGTCGATCATCACCCAGGCGATGACCTATGCTCTGCTGCTGGCCTTCTTCCGCAACGATATGGGATTCGGCGGCAATAACGGCTTGACCGATTTCAAGGATGTGCTCGGTTTTGACTTGCAGGCGAACAATACACGGCTGACGCTGTTCGTCATGTCGGCGATGGCGGTGGCGGGGTCCTACCTGATCTGCCGCTACATCATCTGTTCGCGGACGGGGCGGGTACTGGTGGCGATCCGTGACGCCGAAAGCCGGGTCCGCTTCCTCGGCTACCGGGTCGAATACTACAAACTGTTTGTCTTCACCGTATCGGCGATGCTGGCCGGGGTTGCCGGGGCGCTGTATGTGCCGCAGGTCGGCATCATCAATCCCAGTGAATTCGCACCGGCCAATTCGATTGAGATTGTTATCTGGGTCGCGGTCGGCGGGCGCGGTTCGCTGTACGGGGCGGTACTTGGCGCCATTCTGATCAACTATGCCCGGACCTATTTCACCGGCGCATTACCGGAACTGTGGCTGTTCATGCTGGGCGGGATCTTTGTCCTGTCGACCTTATTCTTGCCCAAAGGATTGGTCGGGGCGCTGCCTGCCTTTAACCTTCCGGGTCGCGCCGCGCGCGACTCCAAAGCGCAGGAGAAAGCGGCATGAACCCGGTGGCAACCAAAACCCGCGCTGATACCGTCCTGTATCTGGATGGCGTATCGGTCAGTTTCGATGGCTTCAAGGCGCTGAACAGTCTCAGCTTCTATGTCGACACGGGCGAGTTGCGTGCGATCATCGGGCCGAACGGTGCCGGCAAGACAACGATGATGGACGTCGTGACGGGCAAGACCCGGCCGGATGAAGGCCAGATCTTTTTCCGCGGCGATACCGACCTGACGCGGATGGACGAAGCCAATATCGCCAATCTGGGGATCGGCAGGAAATTCCAGAAACCGACGGTGTTCGAAAGCCAGAGCGTCTTCGATAATCTTGAACTGGCGCTGGCGGGAAACCGCGGCGTGCTGGCCTCGCTGTTGTTCCGCCTGAACAGTGTGCAGCGCGACCGGATCGACGAGGTGCTGGAAATCATCATGCTGAATGCGCAGCGTGACATGATCGCGGGCAGCCTGTCGCATGGTCAGAAACAATGGCTCGAAATCGGCATGCTGCTGATGCAGGAACCGGAATTGCTGTTGGTCGACGAACCGGCCGCCGGCATGACCGATGCCGAAACCGAACAGACGGCGATCCTGTTGCAGAATATTGCCGGCGACCGGTCGGTCGTCGTTGTGGAACACGACATGGAGTTCGTACGCGCACTGGATTGCCGCGTTACGGTGCTGCACGAAGGTACGGTGCTGGCCGAAGGCTCACTCGCCAATGTGCAGCAGGACGACCGGGTCGTCGAAGTGTATCTGGGGCGCTGAGATATGTTGCAAGTAACCGGACTGGATCTTTTCTATGGCGCCAGCCAGGCGCTGCGCGGGGTCGAGCTGACGGCGGAAAAAGGCGCGGTCACCTGCGTCATGGGCCGCAACGGGGTCGGCAAGACGAGTCTGCTGCGGGCGATTGCCGGTCAGCAGGGCGTCGCCGGCGGATCGATGGTCTGGGAAGATGCCGATGTGACGAAGCTGGCGCCGTATGACCGTGCCGCGCGGGGCATCGCCTATGTGCCGCAGGGCCGTGAAATTTTTCCATTGCTGACGGTCGCGGAAAACCTGGAAACCGGCTATGCCGCCGTGCCGCGCGCAATGCGTCATGTGCCTGACGATATCTATCAGCTCTTCCCCGTGCTGCGCGACATGCTGGGCCGCCGGGGCGGTGACCTGTCCGGTGGGCAGCAGCAGCAGCTCGCCATCGCCCGGGCGCTGGTGACGCGGCCACGCCTGCTGTTGCTGGACGAGCCCACCGAAGGCATCCAGCCATCGATCATCAAGGATATCGAACGCATTATCCGCCACCTTGCCGATCAGGGTGAGATGGCTATTGTGCTGGTCGAACAGTATTTTGAATTCGCGCGCGATCTGGCCGACGCCTTTGTTGTCATGGACCGGGGGGAGGTCGTGCTGTCTGGCAAGAAGGAAGACATGGTGGAAACGGATGTCCGTCGTTATCTCACCGTCTGATTCCGTCAACCTGTCGCATGGGGCAGCGCAGGTCACGTTTCGCCATGATGGCCATGTGACCCGGTTGGCTGATCTTTATCATCACGATCCGCTGCGGGTCGTTTTTCCAAACCCCGCTCCCCATGAGCCGCCATCGGCAGTGCTGGTGACAACGTCGGGTGGGCTGGTTGGCGGGGACCGGCTGGATGTGTCGGTGACGCTGGAAGCGGATGCACGGGCAATGGTGCTCGCCCAGGCGGCGGAGAAAGTCTACCGCTCCACCGGCGCCGATTGCCGGATCGATGTCGGGTTGCGGGCCGAGACCGGGGCCTGGCTCGAATTTCTGCCGCAGGAAACCATCCTGTTCGAAGGGGCGCGGCTGCGCCGTAAAACCCGTGTCGAGGCGGCGGCAGGCGCAAGGGTGCTGGCCGGCGAAATGCTGATCTTCGGGCGTGTCGCGCGCGGTGAGACAGTCACCGACGGGCTGATCCGCGATGCCTGGGAAATTCGCCGGGACGGCAAACTGGTCTGGGCGGACGCGCTGCATATGGAAAACCCGCTGGCCGATGTGCTGGTGCATCCGGCCGGGTTCGACGGCGCGCTTGCCTGTGCGACGGTGGTATACGTCGCCGATGACGCGGCTGAATTGCTTGAACTGGCGCGGGCCTCGCTCGGCGCCGATGACGGTGGTTTGCGGGGCGGAGCGACGGTTGTGAACGGCGTACTTATCGTGCGTTGGCTGGGCCGGGATGCGTTCACTTTGCGCCGCGCTTTCGGTAGTTTCTGGGAAGCTTTCCGGCAGGAAGCGGCGGGGCTGCCCACCAGCCTGCCGCGCCTTTGGCATATGTAACCGATTTGGGGAGGATGGACCTTTGCATCTGACGCCACGAGAAAAAGACAAACTGCTGATCGCGACGGCTGCCATGGTCGCGCGGCGCCGGCTCGAACGCGGGGTCAAGCTGAACTATCCCGAAGCCATCGCGCTGATCAGCGATTTCGTTGTCGAGGGGGCCCGCGATGGCCGCACGGTCGCCGAGCTGATGCAGGCCGGCGGTACGGTGCTGACCCGCGACCAGGTGATGGACGGGATCGCCGAGATGATCCACGACATCCAGGTCGAGGCGACCTTTCCCGACGGGACCAAGCTGGTCACCGTCCATGATCCGATCCGCTGAGGAGGGAATGACATGATCCCCGGAGAAATCATTACCGCCAGTGGCGAGATCGAACTGAACGCGGGCCGCGCGGTCACGACCTTGAAAGTCGCCAATACCGGCGACCGGCCGGTGCAGGTCGGCTCGCATTACCATTTCTTCGAAGTCAACGGCGCGCTGGATTTTGACCGGGCCGCGGCGCGGGGCCAGCGGCTCGATATTCCGGCGGGAACGGCGGTGCGCTTCGAGCCGGGACAGACGCGCGAGGTATCGCTGATCCCCTATGGCGGCGACCGGATCGTTTACGGGTTCAACGCCGCCGTGCAGGGCAAGCTGGAAGGGTAGGACCATGCCATACAAAATTGAACGCGGCGCCTATGCCGCCATGTACGGGCCGACCACCGGCGACAAGGTGCGGCTGGCCGATACGGACCTGATCATCGAGGTCGAGGAAGACCGTACGCTCTACGGTGAGGAAGTGAAATTCGGCGGCGGCAAGGTGATCCGCGACGGTATGGGCCAGTCGCAGGTCAGCCGCGAAGGCGGCGCCGTTGACACGGTCATCACCAACGCGCTGATCCTGGACCATTGGGGCATCATCAAGGCCGATATCGGCATCCGCGACGGCCGCATCGTCGCCATCGGCAAGGCGGGTAATCCCGATACCCAGTCGGGTGTGGACATCATCATCGGCCCCGGCACCGAAGCCATCGCAGGCGAGGGGCGGATCATTACCGCCGGCGGCATCGATGCGCATATCCACTGGATCTGTCCGCAACTGATCGACGACGCGCTGTATTCCGGCATCACCACGATGATGGGCGGCGGCACCGGACCGGCCGAAGGCACCAATGCCACGACCTGCACCCCCGGCCCCTGGCATATGGGGCGGATGATGCAGGCGGCGGAAGCGCTGCCGGTCAATATCGGTTTCTTCGGCAAGGGGAATGCCTCGCTGCCGGAAGGGCTGGTCGAACAGGTCAATGCCGGCGCCTGCGGGTTGAAGCTGCATGAAGACTGGGGCACGACCCCAGCGGCGATCGACACTTGCCTGTCGGTTGCCGAGGACATGGATATCCAGGTCGCGATCCATACCGATACGCTGAACGAATCCGGCTTCGTGGAAAACACCACCGCCGCCTTCAAGGGCCGCAGTATCCACGCCTTCCATACCGAAGGTGCGGGCGGGGGTCATGCGCCGGACATCATCAAACTGTGCGGGGAAGCCAATGTCCTGCCCTCCAGCACCAATCCGACGCGGCCCTTCACGGTCAACACCATCGATGAACATCTCGACATGCTGATGGTCTGCCATCATCTGGATTCGCGTATTCCCGAAGATGTCTCCTTTGCCGAAAGCCGTATCCGGCGCGAAACAATTGCCGCGGAAGATATCCTGCACGACCTCGGCGCGTTTTCGATGATCGCCTCGGACAGCCAGGCGATGGGCCGGGTTGGCGAAGTGATCATGCGGACCTGGCAGACCGCCGACAAGATGAAGAAACAGCGCGGCCGCCTGCCCGGAGAGACGGGCGATAACGACAATCTGCGCGCCCGGCGCTATATCGCGAAATACACCATCAACCCGGCGCTGACCCACGGCATGGCCGATCATGTAGGATCAATCGAGGTTGGCAAACTGGCCGATCTGGTACTGTGGAAGCCGATGTTCTTCGGCGTGAAACCGGATATCGTGCTGAAATGCGGTTCCATCGCCGCCGCCGCGATGGGCGATCCGAACGCCTCGATCCCGACGCCGCAGCCGGTGCATTACCGGCCGATGTTCGCCAGCTTCGGCCGCGCGCTGACGCAAAGCTCGGTGACCTTCCTGTCGGCCGCCGCCGTCGCCAATGGCCGGGCAGAGGAACTGGGCCTGCAAAAAATGATCCTGCCGGTAAAGGGCATTCGCGGGATATCCAAGAAGGACATGGTGCTGAACGATTACACGCCGAAGATGGAAGTCGATCCGGAAACCTACGAGGTTCGGGCCGATGGCGAGTCGCTGGTCTGTGAACCGGCGAAGGAACTCGCCATGGCGCAGCGTTACTTCCTGTTTTGACCATGCGGCGGGCAATTGAAAAACTGGCGGCGGGCGTCTGGGCGGAAGCGGATGCGACCGCGACCGTGACGCTGGATTTCGACGACCGCTATCGCCGCCGTATCCGCCTGACCGATGATGGCGGCGATGCCTTTTTGCTCGACCTTGCCGATGCAACGCGGCTGGACGATGGCGACGGGCTGCGGGTCGAGGGCGGTGGCATCATCGCCGTGCGCGCCGCCGATGAACCGGTTGCCGACGCCTGTGGCGATACCCCGGCGCAGACCGCGCGCATCGCCTGGCATCTCGGCAATCGCCATACGCCGATCCAGGTGCTGCCCGATGGCCGGGTGCGTATCCGGCACGATCATGTGCTGGTCGACATGCTGCGCGGCATCGGCGCGACGGTGACGGAACGCGATGGCCCGTTCATGCCGGAACCCGGTGCCTATGAATCCCTTGGCGGCCATGGCCATCATCATGATCATGACGACGACCACAAACACGACCATTCCCACGGCGGCCATCACCCCCATGACCACTGACGGCACCCTTGGCGAATCCGGCCTGTACCGGTTGATGACCTGGCTGTCGCCGGGCTTCCCGGTCGGCGCGTTCAGCTATTCGCATGGCGTTGAATACGCCATTGAAGCCGGGCTTGTGACCGATGGCGACGGGCTGCGGCACTGGATCGACGGCATCATCCGTTACGGCGCGGGACGGGTCGATGCCGATCTGTTCCGCGACGCCTGGCAGGCGGAGGCCGGCGCGGGCGATCTCGCTGCCACCGTCGAACTGGCCAATGCCATGCGCGGCAGCAAGGAAATGGCGCTGGAAAGCACGGCGCAGGGTACGGCCTTCCTCGATGCGGTGCTGGGCACGGCCAGTGATCCCGCCGTGATTGCCGCCATGCAGCGCCTGTCCGCAATCGACCGCAAGCCCGCCTATGCTGTGGCGGTGGCCGTTGCGGCGGCTGCCGTCGGGGTGCCGCTGCGCCCGGCGCTGACATCCTTCCTGCACGCGCTCGCCGCCAACCTGATTTCCGCCGCGGTGCGGATCGTGCCACTGGGACAGAGCGACGGGCAGCGCGCGCTGGCGCGGCTCGAAGCGCCGATCCTCGCTGCCGCCAATGCAGCCCTTTCCCGCGACCCGGAAGACTTCGGCGCAGCCGCGCCGATGGTCGACTGGTGTTCCATGCAACACGAAACCCAATACACGAGGTTATTCCGATCATGAAATCCCCGCTTCGTATCGGCGTCGGCGGCCCCGTCGGCACCGGCAAGACCGCCCTGCTGGACCGGCTGTGCAAGCGCCTGCGCGACACCTATGACATCGCCGCCATCACCAATGACATCTACACGCGGGAGGACGCGGAATTCCTCACCCGCTCCGGCGCGCTCACGCCCGACCGGATCATGGGGGTGGAAACCGGCGGTTGCCCGCATACGGCAATCCGCGAGGACGCCTCGGCCAATCTCGCCGCCGTGCGCGACATGTGGGAGCGCTTCCCCAAGCTGGAGGCGATCTTCATCGAATCCGGCGGCGACAACCTGGCCGCCACCTTCTCGCCCGAACTGGCCGATATCACCATCTACGTCATCGACGTTTCGGCCGGCGACAAGATCCCGCGCAAGGGCGGGCCGGGCATCACCCGTTCCGACCTGCTGGTCATTAACAAGACCGACCTCGCCCCGCTGGTCGGCGCCGACCTCGGCGTCATGGACCGGGATTCAAAAAAGATGCGCGGCGACCGGCCGTTCCTCTTCGCCAACCTGAAGGATAACAAGGGCGTGGAGGAGATCGCGCGGTTTATTGTGGAGAAGGGCGGGCTGGATACGACGGCGGCGGCCGATTAGGGGTTTCGTCTCCAAAATTGACGGGGGCGGGGCGGCAAGGCGGTCACCTCCTCACCTCGATCCTCTCCTCCGCAAGGCGGAGAGGAGGGACTTGAGGGACGACGGTGGAGTGGGAATCTGGTTCCGACCGCACCGCGAGATACCCTAGTCCCGCGCAGCCAGCGCCAGACCATCGACCACGGCGGTGAAGGCTTCCGACCGCAGGATTTTGGCGTTGGGGCACAGCGCCGTCATTTTATCCGATACGAAGCGCATCAGGCTGGACCCGCCGACGAGGACGATGCGTCCGACTTTTGCGCGATCGACGCCGGCCATCGCCAGCGTATCGGCGGCGGCCTTGCGCAGCAGGGGCTGGTTGTCGGCGAGCGTCGCGTCGAGGCTTGTGGGATCGAGGGCGGCCGTTAATTCCGGTTCGATGAAATCCATTTCGATAGATGCCGCTTCCGCGCCCGAATTGGCGGCGATCTTGCCGCCCTCGACGGCGAAGGCCAGCTCATGGCCCAATTCCTGTTCCACGACCGTGACAAAGCGGGCGATCCGCGACGGGTCTTCGGCGACCCGGAGCATTTTGGACGCCATCCGCCGCGTTTCGACGGAATAGAGGAACGGGATTTTGGCCCATGTGGAAAGCTCGACATAGGGCGCGCGCGGCACGGATAACAGCCCCGCGCCCATTTCCCGGCGCAACTGTCCGCCGAGGCCGAGCGACGGCATGGCATGGGCCATGGACACCGTATGGTCGAAATCGGTCCCGCCGAGACGGATACCGTGGCTCGCCAGAATTTCCAGCTTTGGCCCCGCGTTGCGAAAGACCGAAAAATCAGACGTGCCGCCGCCGATATCGACGATCAGCCCGATGGCGTCGGATGCGCCCATGCCGCCACAGGCGATGGCCGCGGCTTCCGGCTCGGCCAGGAAGGCGACGTCGCTGAATCCGGCCGCCAGATAGCAGGCGCGCAGGTCGTCCTCTGCCTGGGCGTCTTTTGCCGGATCGGCGGAATGGAAATGCACCGGCCGACCCGAGAGCGCGCGGGGGAAGCGCTGCCCGGTTTCCTGTTCGGCGCGCTGCCGCAATTCGGCCAGGAAGTCGGCAATGATATCGGCGATGGTGCGGCGGCGGCCGCCGATCATGCGCGTTTCATGCAGCAGCGGCTGGCCCAGCACGCTTTTCAACGCCCGCATATAGCGCCCATGGTCCCGCAGGATCAGCGATTCCGTTGCGGCCGCGCCGATCTGCATCGCGCCGCCATCGGCCGGAAAGAACACCGCCGTCGGCAGCGTCTCCGCGCCCTGTTCCATCGGCAGGCGACGGACCCCGTCCTCGACCGCCACGGCAGCGGCGGAATTGGACGTGCCGAAATCAATGGCGAGTGTATCGGTCGGCATGGCAACGCCCTCTTGAAACGGGCGCACCGTTTAGCGGAGTTCCGGCATGCGGGCAAGTCTTTGGGGGGCGGGTGACGGCGGCGACTGCTCTGCCCGGATGACAGGACTGTCACGGCGCCGGCGTAAGGCCCCAGTCGCGGAGGATGGCGTCCTGATCGATGCCGACGCTGCCCAGGGCGCGCGACACCTTCGGCGGTGTTTTCGCCAGGCGGATCGGGCAGGCAAAGAGCGGCCAGTCGCCGGTGTCGGGTGCGGGGCAATCGACCAGCAGGTTGCGGTCGGATACCAGCGCGTGTTCGGCGGCTTCGGTGATCGACAGCACGGGGCTGGCCGCGATGCCCTGCGCGGCCAGATGCGCGCAGAGGGCGTCGCGGCTTTTGTCCGCGTGGCGTGCGGCGTGTTCCGCTGCGTCTTGGGGAAGGGCGACATAGCCATCGCCGCAGGGATGGATCGCGCAGCTTCCCGTCGTCGCCCCATTCCATTCAAGCTGGGTCATCCAGGCGGCGGCATCCAGCATGGACAGGTCGATGAACTGGCCAAGGCCGGTGCGGTTTCTGGCCTCGAGCGCAGCCAGAACGAACAGCATGCCCATCTGCCCGCCGGTGATATCCATCAGCGAGACGCCGTGTTTATAGGGCGTATCATTCTGCCGGATGAGGTCCATGATGCCGGCGGCGGCCTGGATCGTCGTATCCATCGCGCCCCGGCCCCGGTCCGGGGCATCGTCGCCGAACCCGCTGATGGCACAATAGATCAGCCGCGGATTGATTTTTTCCAGTTCGGCGGCCCCGAAGCCGAACTTGGCGAGCGCGCCCGGCTTCATGTTCTCGACCAGGATATCCGCTTTCCCGACAAGTGCGGTGAACAGCGGTTTTGCCGCCGGGCTGCGCATGTCGATGGCGATGCTGCGCTTGTCGCCGTTGCTCATGGTGAAAAAATAGCTCTGCACCCCGTCCCGCAGCGGCGGCAGGCCGCGCGCGGGGTCGCCGGCCGGCGGTTCGATCTTGACGATATCAGCCCCGAGCGCCCCCAGTATCCGCGTGCATAGCGGGGCGGTCGTGTATTGCCCCATTTCCAGCACCCGCACGCCCTGCAGTACCGGTTGCGGCGGCGCGGATGCCGGTGCGGATGCCGATGTGGCAGGCCGCCGGGCCGTTGGCAGCAGGGCGTGAAGCTGCGCATTGGCTTCGCCCCGTTTCGGCATGGCCGTCGCCTTGCGCCCGGCATTGCGGGTGCCGCGGAACAGCACGCCGGGAAAACGGATCGGGCCCTGTTCGGTTTCCACGCGGTCGATAATCCCCCGGTGCAGAAGGTTCGGTTCGGTGAAAATATCGGCCACCCGGGCGACGGGGCTGACGGGAATATTGGCCGCGTCCAGCTGGCCGATGCATTCCGATATGGTCTGTCGCCCGACCCATTGCCCGACAAGGTCATCAATTTCAGCGTTCCGGGACAGGCGCAATGTCGGCGTGCTGTAGCGTTCGTCGGTGGCAAGGTCCGGCCGGCCGATCATCTGGCAGATGCGCAGCCATTGCTCGTTCGAGCCGGAGCAGATCATGACCCAGCCGTCGCTGGCCCGGTAGGTGTTCCAGGGCGACATGCCGGGATGATGGTTGCCGATGCGCTTTGACGCCGCACCGGTCAGGTGGCGCGGCAGGAACGTTGTCAACTGGCTGAACGCATTGTCGAAGATGGAAAGCGCGACATGCTGGGCAATGCCCTGGCTGTCCCGCGCGCGCAGGGCGAGCAATACCGACGCCGCCGCATAAATGCCGCTGGAAAACTCCAGCACCGGCGCGCGGCAGGCAATGGGGGCCTCGTCGCCATCGCCGGTGATATCCACAAACCCGGCAATCGACTGCAGCATCCCGTCTGAAAAGGCCGGCCCGGCAAACGCGCCCGTCGCGTCCCGGCCGAAAGCGGTCACGTCACAGACAATCGCTGCCTTGTTCAGCGCGGCCTGAATGGCATCGGGCCATGGCCGGTCCAGGTCGCTGGAGGCAATGACCGCGTCGGCCCGGTCGATAAGCGCCGCGATGGCGTCGCGGGATTCCGTATTATCATCCAGCGATACATTCCGCTTTCCGGCGGCCATGTTGGGCCCCAGCGCCCATTTCGTGCCATCCCGCGCGGCATCCGCCGGTTCGACGACGATAACGGTCGCGCCAAGCTCCCGCAGAAGCGACCCGCCCGCCGCCGCCGCCAGCCGCTCGCCCAGTTCAACAATCAGGATGTTGGCAGACAGGGGTGGTTGCATGGGGCCAGTCTACGGTGTTTCCCGGCGCCCGCAAATATCGCCCCTGGTCCCGCAGGATCGGCGATTCCGTCGCCGCCGCGCCGATCTGCATCGCGCCGCTATCGGCCGGGAAGAACACGGCGGTCGGCAGCGTCTCCGCCCCCTGTTCGATCGGCAGACGCCGGACCCTGTCCTCGGCCGCTACGGCGGCGGCGGAATTGGACGTGCCGAAATCAATGGCGAGTGTATCGGTCGGCATGGCAACGCCTTCTTCAAACGGCCGCACCGTTTACCGGTGTTTCGGGATGGGGGCAGGTCTTTGGGGTGTGGGGGGGAGGGGAGGACGGATGACAGGATTCCACGCAAGGGGGGGCTTGGGTACCACCCGCTCCAGCCTGCGAGTCATCAACACGACCGACCACACAAATTGGCATGCCACTGACAATAGCAATGCACCTTTTGCTTGTGTTATATTCGGCGTATGAACGATGTGGCTCGTGAATTTTTAGCAAGGCTCTCTGCGGAAGAAGACAAATTTATCGCAGAGTTAAAACTGGACGAAATCGGCGTTGGGCTGGTTACGGCAATCAAAGAATTTGACCACTATTACTATAATTTTGTCAGGCATGAACGATCAGACGAGACCGAGCTTCACTTCCAAATTATGCAACTGGGCCTTCCACGGCTAATTGCCGGGATTTTCTCGACAATTCCGCGATTCAGATACCCCGTCATAACTTTCAAAAGTAACCGAGCCCAAATTTTGGGAGCATTGGATATGGTCTGTGCCCTTGGTTTCATCGAGCACGGCCGACGGTTCGCCCAAGCAGCGCTGGCTGGTGAATGCGAGATCAGTCGTCTGAGCGAGCGTCAGTATGACGTCATTTTGCCTGATCTTATTTTTAATATGGAACAGCATGAAGCGTCCGTTGAAAATCATTATACCCGAATCCAAAGGCAACAACTGGATAAGGCAATCGAAGACGAATTCGCAAGAAAAGATACAAAGGACTATATAGACGTTCTCTTAAAAGAAAACGTATACGTCTTTAAAGATCATTTTATTGGATATGATGCCCATCCTGCTTTAGATGATTTCTTTTTCGGCCTGGCTAATGCTGAGTTGCAGAGCTACCGTGGATACGACACCTTCAATTGGCTCGTCCAATTCGGTGGCGTCACGATGCAAAAATACATGTTGGTGACAGCATTTTTCTTGTCACTGGCGCTTAAACATGAACGCTTTGTATCAGCACTTTTGGAAAAGTCACCCGAAATTCGCCTGCGGGATGTGTTAACAATTACCAAGGAGAAGTCTAAACTTGAAGAAAATATCGTTGACGGTCTCAATAAGTGGGGGCCGTCCTTTGAAGGTTTTACGCCGCTAACACCGATGGAAGCCAAAATAATCTTGCGAGTACTTTCGGTTCGTCGGGATAACAATTCGATCTTGTCGAGCTCTATGGCCCCGATGCCATTTTTGATTGAGTATTCTGATACCGCTTGGATCACCTCGACGGCCGCTGTACAAATAGGGGCCGTAGATTTTCTTCTCAATTCCCTTCGGTACAATTTCGCGTCCGACTATGACCGGAATCAGCAGAAACGAGAAGGTTCGATGCAGCGTGCGCTACGGCGTCTTCTGAACGAGGATCTGCCCGGCCTCACGCTTGTCGAAAACGTAAAAATTCGCTGTGATGGTAAGACCCTTACTGATATTGACTTTGCGGCAATTGATGAGGACGACGGAACAGTGGTTCTCTTTCAATTGAAGCATCAGGACCACTATGGTGGCGACATGAGACGTCGGTCAAGTCGCGGAGGTAGATTGAAGAACGAGGTTGATCGTTGGCTTTCCGCAGTGAGGTCTTGGGTTTCCAAAGAAAACACTAAAGACATAAAATCTGCTCTACGATTAAAAAAGAGTTTCACCTGTCAGCGCATATTTTTTGTGACCATAACAAAGCACTTTGCACATTTTATATCTTCTTCAGATCTAAGGGACGATGCTGCCTATGCTACTTGGATACAGCTGTTTGACGCATTGAATCGGATGGGTCACGAAGAAAGGCCGAATACTCTCGTCGGGTTTTTCGAGATACTGCAGCAATATATGTCTCATAAAATGGCGCGGGGCTTTGAGCTAGACGAACTGGACAACTATCATCTACCGAGCCTGTCCTTCAGGATACGACATGCATCAGCCAAATAGAGGGTGATGTTTCAACGGATTGGGCTCGGTTGGCGACGCGATGACTGGCAGACAACGTCGGGGCTAGGTATTGTTTTGCGTTCACCGGTTCGAACCTCGATTACAAAGTTTGTCATTAAAAATGTTGTGCTGCCGCTGTTGTCGAGCTGCCGTTATCGGTCTTATAACGAACCACCTAAGCCTCCATCACCTCCCTTGCCCCCGCAACAATCCGGTTACGCTCCGGAAACACGTGATCCTCCAGCCCCGGGCTATAGGGGATCGGGACCTGTAGGGCGCAGACGCGTTTCGGTGGGGCCTTGAGGGCGCGGAAGGTTTCCGGGTCTTCGGTGACCAGCATGGCGATTTCGGCCGAGGCGCCGCAGGTCGGGCCGGCTTCGTCGGCGACCAGCAGGCGGCCGGTCTTGCGCACCGAGGTGCGGATGGCGTCCACATCCATCGGCACCAGCGTGCGCGGGTCCAGCACTTCGGCGGAGACGCCTTCCTTGTCCAGTATTTCCGCCGCCGCCAGCGCCTCATGCACCTGCCAGGCGAGCGCGACGATGGTGATATCTGTGCCCGTGCGCTTGATATCCGCCTTGCCGATGGGAATGGTGTAGTCGTCCCCGGCGTCCGGCACCTGGCCCGTCATCCCGCCCAGCCGGTTGCACTCGAACGAGATCACCGGGTTGTTGTCGCGGATCGCGGATTTCAGCAGCCCCTTCAAATCATAGGGGGTGGATGCCAGGATGATCTTCAGCCCGGCCATGTTCATGAACATCGAATAGGGGCTCTGCGAGTGCTGGGCCGCGCTGCGCCCGCCGCCGCCGACCCCGGCGCGGTAGAGGATCGGGAAACTGGTCTGCCCGCCGAACATGTAATGGATCTTGGCCGCCTGATTGACGATCTGGTCCATGGCGACGAAGGCGAAGGTGACCTGCCGCCAGTCGACGATGGGGCGGTAGCCGGAACCGGCCGCGCCGATGGCCATGCCGGTCAGCGCGCTTTCGGCGATGGGTGTCGCGCGGATGCGGCTTTCGCCGAATTCCTTGATCAGCGGGCCGGGCGCGTCGGTCGACAGGTGGAAGATCTTCTCGTCGCGGCGCATTTCTTCGGCCAATGCTTCGATGCCGGCCTGGGCATAGGTGATTTCGCGCATGTCCATATCCCTCCGGTCAATCCGCGAACAGGTCTTCCAGCGCCGCTTCGGGCGCCGGGAAGGGGCTCGCCTTGGAGAATTCGACCGAAGCCTGGATCGTGCCGAGGATTTCCGCATCCATCGCCTCGAACTCTTCGTCGCTGAACTGGCCCTGCCGGGTCTTCAGGTGATCGACCAGCCGGGCGATGGGGTCCGTCTTCTTCCAGGCTTCGATTTCCGCCGGGTCGCGTTGGTCGGGCTGGCCCGGCCGTTCGGTATGCGCGCGCCAGCGATAGGTCTTGCATTCGATCAGGGTCGGGCCTTCGCCGGCCCGGGCCCGCGCGACCGCTACCGCGGCCGCTTCATGCACGGCGAAGATATCATTGCCGTCGACGATCACGCCGGGAATGCCGTAGCCCGCCGCCCGCGCGGCCACATCGTCCTGCGCCAGGGTTTTGGATGCCGGGGTCTGCGCCGAATGCAGGTTGTTTTCGCAGACATATAATATCGGCAGCTTCCACTTCGCCGCGATGTTGATGCTCTCGTGGAACGGCCCGGCATTGGAGGCGCCGTCACCGAAGAAGCACACCGCCACGCCACCCTGTCCGTCCATCTGCGCGGCGAGGCCCGCCCCGGCGATGATCGGCAGCCCGCCGGCGACGATGCCGTTCGCGCCCAGCATGCCGATGCCGAAATCGGCGATATGCATCGACCCGCCCTTGCCTTTGCAGTAGCCGGTCTCGCGGCCATACAGCTCCGCCATCATGCGGTTCAGGTCCGCGCCCTTGGCGATGCAGTGGCCGTGTCCCCGATGGGTGCTGATGATCTTGTCGTCATCGGTCAGATGCGAACACACGCCGACGGCGACTGCTTCCTCACCGATATAGCAATGCACCACGCCGTAGATGTCCCCGGCGTGGTAATCGTCGGAGGCGCGTTCCTCGAACCGGCGGATGGTCTGCATCTGCCGCAGCATGTCGCGCTGTTTTTCCGGTGCAATGTCCATGGCGTCGTTCCTCCCGAACGGTTCCTGGCGATGGCGTGCTACCGGGAAGCTTAACCCCTTCCGTTCAGGGCTGACCAGACCCGCTCCGGCGTGGCCGGCATATCGATATGGGTGACCCCGCATTGGCGGTGCAGCGCATCGACCAGCGCATTCATGATCGATGGCAGCGCGCCGGTGGTCCCGGCCTCGCCGCAGCCCTTCGCGCCCAGCGGGTTTGTCTTTGCCGGGACGGGCCGCGAGGCAAAGGTGAAATCAGGAATTTCATCGGCGCGGGGCAGGGCGTAATCCATATAGGACCCGGCGACGAGTTGGCCCTCGCTGTCATAGACCGTGTGTTCCAGCAGCGCCTGGCCCAGCCCCTGCACAATGCCGCCATGCACCTGGCCCTCGACCAGCATCGGGTTGATCAGGGTGCCGAAATCGTCGATCACGCTGTAGCGCACGACCGCGACCTCGCCGGTTTCCGGCGTCACCTCGATCTCGGCCACGTGGCAGCCGTTCGGGAAGGCCGATGGCGGGGTTTCTTCCGCCAGCTTCGCATCCAGCGAGGCGGGTAACCCGTCCGGCAGCGGCCCCATCGCCCGCACCCGTGCCGACAGGTCCATGATGTCGATGGCACGGTCGGTCCCGGCGATGCGGAACGTGCCCCGGGTAAACTCGATATCCTCGGCGGCCGCTTCCAGCACATGCCCGGCCAGCTTGCGGCCGTTCTCGATCACCATGTCCGACGCATGCAGCAACAGCGTGCCCGCCGCGATCACGGTGCGCGACCCGCCGGTGCCGGACCCCGCGATCAGCTCGTCGGTATCGCCCTGCAGCAGGCGCAGCTTTTCGAACGGCACGCCAAGATGGGTGGTGACAATCTGCGCGAAGGTGCTGGCATGGCCCTGCCCGTAATTCAGAGAGCCGGAGACCATGGTGACGGTGCCGTCTTCTTCAAACCGCAGCTCGCCCATTTCGGTTGCCTGCGGGCCGGTGACCTCCAGATAGCAGGCGATGCCGCGACCGCGCAGCTTGCCGCGCGCTTCCGATTCCGTGCGCCGGGCCTCGAACCCGTCCCAATCGGCATGTTTCAGCCCGGCCTCGACGATTTCCGGGAACTCGCCGCTGTCATAGGTCATGCCGCTGGCCGAGGTATAGGGCATCTCCGCCGCAGTGACGAAATTGCGCCGCCGCAGGTCGAGCGCATCAAAGCCCATCTCGCGGGCGGCGGTATCCATCAGCCGCTCCATATAATAGACGCCTTCCGGCCGTCCGGCCCCGCGATAGGCACCGATCGGGGTGGTGTTGGTGAAGCGCGCCATGGTCCGCACATGGATATGCGGCAGACGATATATGCCGGGGAAGTTCTTCATGATATTGCCGGCGGCGGGATTGGGGCCGACCGGCGACAGGTAGGCGCCGACATTGGCATGACCGATGACCCGCCCGGCCAGCAAGGTGCCCTCGGCGTCGAAGGCGATGGAGGCCTCGACCCAGCTGTCGCGGCCATGCTGGTCGGACAGGAAGCTGTCGGAGCGGTCATCGCACCATTTGACCGGCCGTCCGGTCAGGCGGGCCGCCACCAGGGCGGCGATATATTCCGGATAGGGGGCCGATTTCATACCGAACGAGCCGCCCACATCCTTGGTGATGATCCGCAGTTGCTCCTTGTTGATGCCCAGGATAGCCTCGGCGATGGTGCCTTTCAGGCCGAAGACGCCCTGGCTGGGGATGTGCAGGGTGTAGTGATCCTGCGCCGTATCATGGACCGCGACGGCGGCGCGCGGTTCCATCGCCGCGACCACGACACGGTTGTTGCGAAAGGTCAGGGTGGACACGTGATGGGCCGAGGCAAAGGCCTGCGTCACCGCATCGGGGGTGCCGACTTCCCAGTCCAGTGTCAGATTGCTGGGCGCTTCGTCATGCAGTTGTGGCGCGTCCGGATTGCCGGCTTCCTTCGGGTCGGTGACGGCGGGCAGCGGTTCGACGTCGAATTCGATCAGTTCGGCGGCATCGCGCGCCTGTGCCAGCGTTTCGGCGACGACCATCGCCACCGCCTCGCCGAGATAGCGCACCCGGCCCAGCGCCAGCGAGGGGCGGTCGGGTTTGATCAGCGGGCTGCCGTCGCGGCTCTTGATTCCCAGCCGGCAGGGCAGGGACTTCACCCCTTCGGCGACCAGGTCCGGCCCGGTCAGCACCGCCAGCACGCCCGGCTGCGCCTTTGCCTCGGCCACGTCCAGCGACAGGATCTTCGCATGCGCGTAGGGCGAGCGGAACACATAGCCATAGGCCTGGCCCGGGACGCTCAGGTCATCGGTGTAATCCCCGTGCCCGGTCAGCAGGCGCGGATCCTCGGTTCGCGGGACCGGCTGGCCGACGGAATATTTCTCGAAAACGTCATCTGTGGAATCCGGCACGGTCTCGGCTCCTTCAATCTGTACTCAGGGGGCGTGGCCGGGCGCTTGGTCCGGACGTCTGCCACAAGGTTAATCGGGATTGCCGGAGCGTGCCAGATGTAGTTCGCGCGAAAATGGCGCGGTATCGGTGCCGGGTGAATTTTGGTTGGGAAGAAATGGTGCCCCCCGAGGGGCAAAGCTTGAACACCTTATTCGAGACCTTAGCAGAATGGGAAGACCAACTTAAGCACCTGGATGTTGATTTCGATGCGCTTGGGGATAACTCCGGCGAGACGGTAGCCGCCGATCCGGAAGGGCCGTCGCCATGAGCCGTTCCAATGTCAAACCCGCCAGTCCTGATTTCCGCCATGTGGCGCGGCACTCCAAGACCAAGGTGAAACAAGAGGCCCGTAAGCCCTTCTGTATCCGCCTCAGCGATGATGAGCGCGCTCTGTTGAAACGTATGGCTGGCAGCAAGCCCATAGGGGCCTATAGCCGCGAAAAACTTCTGGGGGATGCGCATGAGCCGCGCAAGCCTGCCAAACCCACACCGAAAACCGACTATGTGCTGCTAGCGAAAATCCTGGCGGCTCTCGGGAAATCGGAACTCGCATCAAGCCTCTGCCTTCTGGCCGTCGCCGCCGAATCCGGATCGCTGCCGGTCACGGAGGAACTTGAAGCCGAGTTAAAACTTGCCTGTCTCCATGTCCGCGACATGCGGAGCCAACTGATCAAGGCGCTGGGCGTCAGATCGGAGACGTAGCCGTGATTCTGGTCGGCAATCAACGCGGTGGAGCCAAAGACCTCGCCTTGCATCTGCTCAAGGAAGAGAACGATCACGCCGAACTCCACCAGTTGCGCGGCTTTGCCGCCGATACGCTGATGGGCGCGCTGATGGAAACTTATGCC
>Ga0222651_1000525_pt1 | contig 23756 bp, 24 predicted proteins | sample AntAcemetagen369_FD_179855 | JGI IMG/M metagenome (GOLD analysis project Ga0222651, IMG submission 179855) | Saline water microbial communities from Ace Lake, Antarctica - #369 | ecosystem: Environmental > Aquatic > Non-marine Saline and Alkaline > Saline | place: Antarctica: Ace Lake...
CGCCCAGCATTCATCCGATATCCATCTGCGCACTGTGTTTTCTTCCATCCCTATTCTAGGACATAGCCTTATTGCAAAGTACAGTACTTAACGATCTACTCGCCGAATTAGTGAACAGCTCCTAGTCTACCACGAACCATTCGATTCCGATCGAGCCGTCGCCTTTTCGCTTATCTGGCTCGGACTCGCTCTCTATACCTTCGACGCAACTCGGCCTGCTCGCCGGTAGCCTCGATCAACTATTCGCCGGGGAACATGCGCTCCTTGATATCGACCAGCTCGACCTCAAAGACGAGCGTCGCTTGGCGGGGGATGTCCGGAGCTCGGCCTTTGGTGCCATAGCCCAATTCGTAAGGAACAATCAATCGACGAACTTCGCCTTTGCGCATCGCTAACAAGCCATACTCCCACCCCTTGATCACTTTTCCGCGATCGAGCTGAAACGTGAAGGGTTGAGTGGGATCTTCGGCCGAATCAAACATCGTGCCATCAAGTAAGAAACCTTTGTAAAGCACGCTCACCATATCACCTCGCACCGGCTTCGGGCCATCACTTGGCTTCATCAGTTCCGTCCAAAGACCAGTGGAGAGTCGTTCGGCATTGGGCCACTTCTCCAGCACAATATCAAAATCACGAGGAGAGAGTAGCTCCCGCTGTGCTTGAACTCCCCAAGGCAGGGCCAGTGAAAGAGCTAACAGAATACAAATTCGACGCATGCCCGACTCTAAACGATTCTACGCGGCGGCGAAAGCTCGATTTCACTCAACCTTGGGCGCCCGCTTCGACGACCTCCGGGTGACTCGCCAGTTTTTCCAACGCCGACTTCAATAAATTCAGCCCCGGCTCTTTCCGATGCCAGGTCGAAGCACCGGAGGGATGCGGTAACGGCAAACACTCCGTGTCATACCCGAACGGCTGAATCGTGAAGGACTGGCCAATCACTTCCGTCAACTGACCGAATTCCAGAAACTGCCCGATCGCTAACTTTCCCACCGGCAACACCAACTTCGGCTGCAATAGCGTGAACTCGCGCTCTAACCACTGCGCACAATTCCCGATTTCGTCCTCATCGGGGACGCGATCGCCTCCTTTTGGTTTCTTCCCCGGGAAACAGCGGCATACCGCCGCAATATAGACGCGATTACGCACTTCCTCCTCGGTCCAACCGACGCTCTGCTCAAACCACTTGAACAGCGTTCTACCCGCCGTCCACGCAAATGGCCTCCCTAGGTTCGGCTCCTTATCGCCGGGCGCTTGGCCCACCAACAGGATCCGACTGGTCACGACTCGTCCCACCACTGCTGGCCGGTGCATGCCCGGACAACGCTCACACTCACGCAATTTCGCCAAATGCGATCGCACCGCCCCCTCCGAGGGCACAAAGGAATCAGAATATTCGGCCATAGGCGCTGACCTTGCCTGGCCATCCCTCCCGGCAACAGGCCAAAAAAAACGGAGCCCATAAAAGGACTCCGTTGGAAAAGCTAACTGGTTAACAGCTGCGTCGAGCAGAAATTAGTAACGGTCGCGACCGCCACCGTATCCGCCGCCACCGCCGCCACGACGATCACCGCCGCCACCGCCACGACGATCGCCGCCGCCGCCGTATCCGCCGCCGCCGCCGCCGCCGAATCCGCCGCCGCCGCCACGAGGACGATCTTCTTTAGGACGGGCTTCGTTAACGGTGAGTGCACGACCACCGACGTCTTGACCGTTCAGTGATTCGGCTGCCTTTTGGGCTTCCTCAGGAGTTGCCATGGTGACAAACGCGAAACCGCGAGGGCGGCCGGTCATCTTGTCCATTGCAACGTAGATGTCGGTGACATCGCCATAAGCGGCGAAAGCGTCACGCAGTTCATCTTCGGTTGTCTTGAAGGACATATTGCCCACGTATAGTTTTGAATTACTCATTTGATGATTTTCGTAGATACCTCGTCTGCCTGCAGTCCGTTCCCGACCATCGGGTTTCAAATCATCACTCGAGCCTTAACCTAACCGACGATTCACCAGTTCCTGTTGCCTAACGCTATTTCCAACGAACTCGGCGAGCACAGACAGCCAAAAATCAATTGCAACAATATTTTTAGGTTGTAAAACACTCATTTCACGGCTGTGCCCCCCGCTTGATCTCGGTGCTTACAGCGTGCTCTAACTCACCGTTCCAGCCAAACTTCTTGAAACGGGTGGATATCAAGCAGCGTCGGATACCAGCCTTTTACCACCGGAGATAGTAGGTAAGCGTTAGTGTAACTGTAGAGAGGGATGACCGGGACTTCCTTGCCCAAGATGGTCTCCATCTCCTCGAAATAGCCATTTCGTTTGATCGGATCACCCTCCGCTTGGGCCAATTTGATCAATTCATCGTAACGAGGACTTGACCATCCCGTCCGGTTGTTTCCGCCGTCCGTCACCATCATATCCATGAAAGTCATGGGGTCCACGTAGTCCCCAATCCACGCACTCCACGAGATATCGTAGTTTTGGTTGTTCAACGTATCCAGATACACTTTCCACTCTTGGTTGTAGAGCCGCACGTCGATCCCGAGCGCGCTCCGAATCATCGCCTGCAGCGCTTCACACACGATGCGTCCGGAGTCCGATGTCGGATAAATAATCTCAATCGGGGGCAACCCCTCGCCGCCCGGATAACCGGCTTCGGCCAGCAACGCTTTCGCTTCCTCCGCGTTATCGCTAAACCGCGCCTTCGGCTGGAAACTCGGCATCACGGGTGAAAAGTTATAATGCGCCGTCTTTACGCCCCGTAGCACCTCCTCCGCCAATCCCACCCGATCGAGCGAAAGCGAGATCGCCCGCCGCACCCGCGGATCAGCCAACTGCGGCCGATTCACATTCACCTTGAAGAAGGCCGTCGCCAGATACGGGTCGATCCGCAGCACATCGCGACGTTCGTTGCGGTAGGTGTCCACTTTACTCAGCGGCAACGCACTCGTCCCATCCACTTGCCCCGTGCGGAACATCCGCTCTGAGGTGTCCGTATTCTCGATCGGGTAAAACCGCACCCCATCCAGCCGCACTTTGCCCCAATACGTCGGACTCTTCATCACTTGCACATGCTGATTGGGCTTCCACTCCGTCAGCACAAACGGACCGTTACCCACAAAATTTTCCGCCCTCGTCCACTTCGTGCCCCCCCGCGTGAGTCCTCCAAATTTTTCCACCGTCGGCAAATGCACCGGATGCCAACTGTAATGCATCATCAGGTTGAGCAGATAACTCGTCGGATTTCGTAGTGTAATTTGAATCGTGTGGTCGTCGAGGGCCTTAAACCCCGTCGCGCCAAAGTTATCGAGTTCACCTTTTTGATACGCCTCCGCCCCTTCCACCATGAACAGGTTGTAAGCGTATTTTGAGGCCAAAGACGGCGTCAGCATTCGCTGCCACGAACCTACAAAATCCTGGGCCGTAACCGTATCTCCATTCGACCATTTCGCCTCGGGCCGCAGCTTAAACGTGTAGACCAACCCATCATCCGATATCTCCCACGACTCTGCTTGACCCGGCTTCGGCTCCAAGGTCTTAGCGTCTGGGATCACCAACCCTTCGATCAAGGTGCGCAGGATGTTGCTCTCTGGTCTACCGGTGACCGTCTGCGGATCGAGGTCCGACGGCTCCGTTCCATTGGCGAGGTGCAGCACGTTGCCCTTATCCGCCGCCATATCTGCGCCCGATTTCGCACACCCCATCAGCCCACCCAGCGTCGCTAAACTAACAACCGTCCAAAGAAATCCGCTACAAATTGTTTTCATATAAAAAGGGGGAAAAGGTCTAGATACTATACTTCTGGCGAACCTCATCGGGGATCCGCGTCGCCCGGTTAGTCTTTAAATCAACCAACGCATAATCGCAATAACCGTCACAGGACCGCTTCCGGTTGGGCAGACGATCGATCTCAAAAGCCACCCGACAACCCGAGTTGTGCCAACTCTCGATCCAGCACCGCACGATCATCCGATCACCCATTCCTAGCGGCCGCTTGTAGTTCACCTGCGACGTCGTCATAAACCATCCCAACCCCATCTTCGCAAAGTCCGCCATCGACATCCCGTAATCGCGTTCCATCTGCACGAAACGAGCGGCGAGAACGTAATCCAAGTAACGCGTGCTGTGCACATGTTGATAAAGGTCGATGTCGTCGGGCCGCACATCCAACTCCGTCTCGAATCGCGAAAAAATGTCTATCGGGTCACTCATAAAATTTGGTGGAAATCATTGAGCCTGCGCCGGTCCCGCTTAGTCGGTCTACCGCCCCCCCGCTCTCTCGATAATGCCTGCTCAACCCGCGCCTGCCGCGCCTGCTCTAACTCCGCCGCCGGCGTGCGATCCTCACAGTAGTGAATCACCAGTTTGGCCCCGACTCGCGAGACCGGAAGGCCGACCACCGCCAACTGCCTACGCAGACCACTCTCCCGCACCACCACCATTTCACCCACGCGCACTTCTCGACCCGACTTGACTTCGACATCTCGGATAAAAACCCGCCCCGCCTTGCATGCCGCCCCGGCCAGCGCCCGCGTCTTAAACTGTCGCACCGACCACAACCACTTATCCAGTCGGCAGGTTTCTTCGGATGAATGGTGGACGGTAAGCACAGCAAGAATGGGGCGATCAGAACTTAAGGCTACTCAAGCCAAACCAATCCGTTATTCAAAGCAAACTCGTCGCCGTTCACGTCATCCGCCCATGAGTTGAAGCAACAATTTCGCCATCACCGTCATAGTGATCAACGAAACCGGATAGGCCGTCGCATAAGAAACAATCGGCTGTTGCGACGACGAAGCACTCGTCAACGCGCCCAAAGCCGGCGTGCTGGTCATCCCCCCACAAATCCCGCCAAGCGCCTGCGCTTGGGAGAGCCCCAATATTTTCCGGGCCACCGGATAGGCAATCATCACCGGCCCAATCGTAATCGCCGCGCCAATCGCAAAAACAATCGCACCATACTCTTGGATCGTCACGGCGAGACTCCCCCCACCCACGATTCCCGCATTAGCCAGAAACAAGACCAGTCCCAGCTCTTGCAATAGCATCCGCGTCGGCCGCGGGATGTGACCGACTACCCTCCCCACCCGACCAAAGTAACCCAACACCAACGCCACAAATAACGGACCTCCCGCGAGGCCCAACGTCATCGGCGAACCACCCGGCAAACTGATCGGCACCATCCCCACAAAAATCCCCGCGCTCAGTCCCAGCGCCATCGAAATGAGATCCGTTTGATCAAACGCCTGCGGCCGGTGACCAATATACTTAGAGAATTTCTTCAGATCGTCAGCTTGGCCCACCGAAGTCAGCACATCATAGGTCTCCAACCGTGCCTCCGGCGTAGGCACAAACTCCTGCCCCAAACGACTTATCCGGGTGATCACCACTCCGAAATTCCTCAAAAGCGCCAACTCTCGCAGACTGCGTCCTCCCACTTTTTTATCGGTCACCACCAACCGCTCCCGCTCGTTTTCGGTATCAGCGACGAAGGTCTCCTCACTTCTTTTACCCAAAAACGTGGTAGCCAACCCCGTATCCCGTGGACGCCCCACCACCAGCAACGTCTGGCCAACCGCCAAAGTCTCGTCCGCCCCCAACGGGACGAGTCGCCCATTCCGTAGAATTCGTGAAATTTGGCACGAATAACCGGCCAAAATATCCTCCTCAATCCGCCGTCCCACCAAGTTCGCGTTAGAAATTTCTACCAATACGTTTTGGACCCCTTGGGTCGCCGTTTCGACATCGTCCGCCTGCTGCTCCTCCGGGTCAGGTTTCAGCAGGCGCGGCACCAACTGCACGAAGAGCACCACCCCAATCACTCCCAACGGGTAAGCGATTCCGTAACCAATCGCCACCGCCTGCGCCGTGGCTCCGCCCGCCTCCGAAGCCGCCGCCAGCGCCGGGGTGCTGGTCAACGCCCCCGCAAACAGCCCTACGCTCAGATCCGCCGGCAGATCCAATGCACGCCCCAGTCCCCAAGCTATCGCTGCCCCACTCGCGACAATGATAAAACCAAGTTTAGCGAGCCCCCCCCCCTCCCGCGCCAGGGCCGGAAAGAAACGCGGCCCCGCGCCGATCCCCACGCAATACACGAACAGCGCTAACCCGAAATTCCCGACCCCACCCGGAATCTCGAGGCCAAGATGCCCCGCCAACAGCGCCGAAAATAACACGCCCGAACTCCCCAGATTGATCCCCTTAACGGTGATATTTCCGAGCAAAAGCCCCGCCCCAATCACGGTGAAGAGCGCGATGAGCTGATTTTCAAAAACAATTTCCAGGATGTGCATGATGGTAATCGCCCACGGACTCCTGGGGCAGACAGCGACCGCAGTGGACCTCCACGCTGAAAGAATCAACGCCGATGGAGCAAACGAAACTTGCTCAGTTCCATCACCACCGCGAGTCCCTCGTGCTTGCCCAAACTCCTCGGCGGTTCGTTCAAGTCACATCCTCGGGCGCGTTTCGTAAATAAATCGGTGATTCGAGAATGCGAAACCCTACTCGGCCGAGGCGAGCGAGACGGGGGCCGGCCAGCGGCCGGGTTCCCCGAGGGTAACGCTGGCCCAGCTGCGCTTCCCGCTCGCCCACTGGACTGAGGCAGACTGCCGATCTATTTCCTAAACCGTCCCTAAATCTTCAGGTCTCGGCCTAGCTCCCGCGAAATCCATCTGTCCAGCAGCTTCTTTTCATATTTCAAAGGATCACTATCCAATGCCCGGCCCGAATACATGAAGCCCATGTCACGTAGCTTACGATTGCCTTCGGCCACGACCGCGCCCTGCGCATTAACGACTCGGAAGCTCAGATTGATCCGGGGTGGATAAAGATCTTTGACGATCCGCACATCGCTCGAAGAAGACGAGCGCCAGGGCTCAAACTCCCCCGCCATGTCCACGTCGGTGACGACAACTTGCAGGGAGAAACCCGCTGGCAGCTTTCGCTCCGCCCGTGTCGTGATGTATTCACTCAAGTTCTCGATGATCTTATCCTGACCGCGGTCGGGAAACGAATACGAATTTGTGAAATCCGTAAAATTATCCGTGTCGACAAAATCGACCGTGACCGCAGCCGCCGGTTCCGCCGACAACACGCCAGCGAATAATCCGAGAACAGTAACTAAAGTTGAGGTTTTCATGTGCATTCCTTGTTTCCCTCTACGACCGACTCGGACCCAGGATTGTTTCATATTTCCCTCGAAACCTTTTCCAACAGCCCCTGCGTTAGCGAGCATCGCCACCGCTAATACCCTTTCAAATCGTTGCGCCCGAGCGCTAATACGCGAAGGTTAGCCCCAGTAACAATCCTGACTCAACCGAGCCTTTTCTTTCCCGTCTGGTTCACTATCGTCGCCTTCCACTCTATGTTCGCCAATCTACTTTTCCGCTTACGCAATCTCTCGCCTCGCGTAGCCGAGGATCCCTTCGTGCGCGAGATAACCGTCACCCGCCCCGTTCCCCGGAGCCGCCGTTCCGAGTCGCTGCTCATCATTGGCTGGGGGCTGATCGTCCTGAAATGTTGGGCTACTTTCTGGGTCATCAAACACTATGCCATGCCCTTTAACGCTTGGTGGATCGTCGCTCCCTCCCTCCTCGCCGCCGCCGTCTGCACTTGGATTTACTGGGGACGTAACCGAGCCTGACAGCCCCATGCCTGCAATCTCTGGTCTCCGTAGTCCATTCGAAGTAGTCGATCGACTTGTTTATGTCGGCCGGATGTTCGACAAGATCCGCCTGCACGCTCGCGGCGAACTCCCCTCAGATTATCACGGCGCGCTCAGCCAAGGACTCGACCTGCGCGCCTGCACCTTCCTCCGCGTCGACTACGACTTCGTGCGTGAACGCGTTCTCGCCGGCGGCACCGACGAGGAAACCCTCGCCGATCTGTTTGCCCAAGGAGGTCCGCGCAGCGACAACGATTTTATCATCTGGAGCGGCTTCCTGTCCAAGCTCGGCTGGCGCGACGATCGCTCTGATTTTCTGCAACGCCGGGTCGCCGCCGCCGGACTCGCCGGACTCGGTATCGCCACGTTTTTTGACCTGATCGAATACGATGAAGAAAGACCTCTCGGTGGCCGACCTCGCTAAATCCACGGCTCCCCTTCCTCACGGCATTGTCGTTATGGGCGTCTGTGGCACCGGCAAGTCCACCATCGGTATCCAACTCGCGGACACACTCGATTGGACCTATGCCGACGCCGACGACTTCCACCCCGCCCCCAACGTCGCCAAAATGCGAGCCGGCACTCCGCTCAGCGACGAAGACCGCGCCCCCTGGCTCACCACGCTACGCGATCATCTGCGCGATCACCCTCGCACCGTGCTCGCCTGCTCTGCTCTGAAGGCGCGTTACCGCGAAATCCTACGCGCTGCCGCCCCCGACATCCGTTTTATTTTTCTCCAGGGCGACCGTGACTTACTGTCCTCCCGACTCGGCGCCCGTGCAGGCCACTACATGCCAAGTTCCCTGCTCGATTCTCAACTCGCCGCCCTCGAGACGCCTTCCGCAACCGAAGCCATTATTTGCGACATAGCACTCCCTCCTGCCGCTATTGTTGCCTCCGCCCACGCGACTCTCGTCGCATCAAAATCTCCATGAACCGAGCTAAAATCATGCGCTGGACCGGACTAATCGGCAGCATCATCGTTCTCCTAATCCTCGGCACTCTCGCGTGGGCGTGGCGTCAGGTTGAGAACGCCCTCCCCCCTCTGGATGGCGAACTTCAACTTCCCGGCCTGACCGCCCCCGTCTCACTCCACCGCGACGCCCAAGGCACCATCACGATTGCGGCCTCTACCGAGATTGACGCCAACCGCGCGCTCGGATTCGCCCACGCCCAAGATCGCTTTTTTCAAATGGACCTACTCCGCCGCCGAGCCGACGGCGCGCTCTCGGGGCTCTTTGGGGAAGTCGCCCTGCGCGCCGACAAAGCCGTCGTCATCCACCGCTTTCGGACCCTCGCCCAACAAGTCATCGCTCAAGCATCACCTCAACGTCAGGCCCTGATCGAAGCCTACTCCGCCGGCGTAAATGCCGGCCTTGCATCGCTCCCCGCCAAACCTTGGGAATACGTGCTCCTCCGATCTGAACCGGAACCTTGGGTGCCCGAAGATTCGATTCTCGTATTCTACTCCATGGTGCTTGATCTCCAAGACTCGACTGGAACCTACGAAAAAACCGTCGCCGACCTCCGAGATTTCATGGGCCCCACCGCCGTCGACTTTTTCAATCCTCTCGTGGGCCCCAACGACAGTGCGCTAGACGGCAGCCAAGCGGAACTCCCGCCGCCGCCTCCTCCCCACGTGGTCAATCTGCGCACCGCGCCGCCCACCAACCCGTTCCTTACCTCTGTCCTCGCCCCAGAAAAACTCACCATCGGCTCCAACGCATTTATTCACGTCGCCAACCAACGCGCCACCCTCGCAGGAGATCCTCACCTCACCCTCCGCGTCCCCCTTATCTGGTATCGCGCCCGTCTAGAATGGACCACGCCCAACCAAACGCGCCATCACGTGACCGGAGCCTCCCTCCCCGGCGTTCCGGGTATCATCATCGGCAGTAACGGACACATCGCTTGGTCCTTCACCAACGCCAACGTCGACATTGGCGATCTTGTCGCCGTCGATTCCAATCCCCTCGCCTCCGAGTTTCTCTACCTTCACGACCACGAATCATACGAATTCGAAACCCACACCGACACCATTGTGGTGAAAGGTGAAGACCCCGTGTCCGTCGAATCAATCTGGACGCGCTTTGGCCCTATCGTCGGCAAGTTGCGCTCCGGCAAAAGTCTCGCCTACCGCTGGACCTTTCATGACGCGGCCGCGATCAATCTCGACACCCTGGATTTCAATACCGCTCGCACCGTCGATGAGGCCCTCGCCATCGCTGCCCGCAACGGCACGCCCCCCCAGAATTTTTTTGTCTCCGATACCCACGGCGATGCCGCTTGGACCGTCACGGGGCAACTCCCCCTCCGTCGCGGCTTCGACGGTCGCTTTCCCGTCTCCTGGTCTTTCGGTGATCGCAGTTGGGCAGGCTTCCAACCCGCCTCCGATCGTCCCGTGGTTCGCGCCACCGCCAACCAACTCCTCTGGTCCGGCAATCAACGTCAAATCGGTGGCGAGGCCCTAAAACTCCTCGGCGACGCCGGCTACGATGACCCCGAACGCGCCGCCCAAATCGAACGCGGGCTCCAGCACCTCGCTTCTAACGCCAACCCCGTCGCCGCGCTGCATTCCATCCAAGTCGATCACCGCGCCGATTGGGCTCACCGTTGGCGTGACCTCCTCGTCACCACCCTCGACCGAACCCCCGACTCTGGCCCCCGTGACCCCTTCCTCGAAATCGTCCGGCAGTGGGATGGCGTTGCCGACGCCAAATCCGTGGGCTACCGCCTCGTCCGCGATTGGCACCGCCAACTCACGACGCTCACCCTCCAACCGATCTTCGCCGAGATCATCGCCCACGATGCAAATTTCTCGTATTCTCGCCTTCGATACGAGGCGGCTTTATGGGCGCTTCATCGCGACGAACCTATCAACCTCCTCGCGGCCGAACACAAAAATTGGGACGCTCTCCGACTCGCCGCAGTCGAGCGGGTAATCGCAAAACTGAAAGACGCAAGAACCCCGCTCTCTCGCGCCACCTGGGGCAACGCCAATCGCCTCGCCTTCGAGCACCCGCTCGCTCGGGCGCTTCCCGGCTTCATCGCCGATTTTTTGAACTTTCCCGCGATCCCTCAATCGGGCGATAGCCGCATGCCTCACGTGGCCCGTCCCCGTCATGGCGCGTCGCTTCGTTTCGTCGTGTCCCCCGGCCAGGAATCTACCGGCATCTACCACCAACCCGGTGGCGCCAGCGGCAACCCGCTCTCGCCTTTCTACCGCGCAGGTCACGAAGACTGGGCCCAGGCCAAACCCGCCCCCTTCCTCCCCGGTGCCCCCCTGCACACCCTAACGCTCCAACCCTAGACGCCCCTCCGCGCACCGGCTGCCCCTCCGAACTAAAAATCAACCACCGTGCGTCGTGCTTGGTCGTTAGACCCAGCCTTAAGTATCCGTTCGCGGTTAAAAAACCCCATTGCCCCACCGCCCGTCTGCCACCCAGAGTCACCGCACGTGAAAGCCAAACTCAAGCCCGCCAAAAAAAGCTATTCGGTCTATCTGGCCGGCGAACTGTTCGATCTCAAACACCTCATCGGCAACGCCTACTTAGCCGAATCGATCTACGAGAAATCTCACGGCAAGTTCCTCTGCCACCTCCCCCAAGATTTCGAGCTCCGCGGGCTCAATCCTCAGGTCATCCGCGACCAAGATATCGAAGCCCTTTACTCGGCCGATCTCGCCATTTTTAACTTCGATGGATCCGAGCTTGATAGCGGCACTGTCATCGAATTCATGTTGGCAAAATTCGCCGATATTCCTGCGGTCCTGCTTCGCACCGATCTCCGCGCCGCCGGCGACCAAGGCTCCGCCCGCCGCGACCCTTGGAACCTCATGGCCAGCTTCTATCCACGCACCGAAGTTGTGCGCATGGACAGCCTCATCGATTACCGAGTGTTGCAACAGAAACGCCACCGCACCCCCGTCGACGACATCACGCGGCTCGCCGCCCAACACTCGTCCGCCACCGCCGGAGTGATCAGCGATCACGTCGCGGCTAAAGTCGTGCAAGCACTCAACAAGCTCCTCCGCACGCCGCCGGTCATGACTTCAACGATGCGGGATTGCGTCTACGAATGGCTCGCTGTCATGCCCGGGCTAAGCGGCAAAAAGAAAGACCTCAAAGCCAAACTCGCTGCCCTCTTAGAGCAAAAAGTCAACCGCGGCTTGATCTGATCCACCCGGCCACTCCGACACAAAAAACTTCCGTGCGTAGTCGTTAGACGAAGCGATTAGTGTCCATTCGTGGTTAAAAAAATATCTCTCTCATGACCCAAGTTCTCCAACACCCCCTCGCCGCACACATCCTCACCCACCTGCGCGACCGGACGACGAAGCCTGCCACCTTTCGCACCTTGTGCTACCAGATCGGCGTGATGCTGGCCCTCGAAGCGACGCGAGATCTCCCCACCAAAAACATCCCGATCGAGACCCCCCTCGAAGCGATCGAATCTCCCGTGCTGGGCCAGAACCTCGTCGTCGTTCCCATTCTCCGCGCCGGTCTCGGCATGCTCCAACCCTACACTGATATGTTCCCGTCCGTCAGCGTCGGCTACGTCGGTATGGAACGCGACGAAGAGACCGCCGTCGCCCGCAGTTACTACTGTAAACTCCCGACCCTCGAGGGCCGCCGCGTGCTTTGCATCGATCCCATGTTGGCCACCGGTGGCTCTGCCATCCAAGCGCTTAACGTCCTCAAGGAAAAAGGCGCGACCGACCTCCGACTCGTCACCATCGTGAGCTCCCCCGCCGGCGTCGCCGCCACCGCCGCCGCGCACCCCGACGTCCCCTTAATCACCGCGGCCATTGATCGCGAACTCAATGCCTCCAGTTACATTGTGCCCGGACTCGGAGATTTCGGTGATCGCCTCTACGGCACCTGATCCAATCCAACCGGTTCGACCCCAAGGATTCGTCCCCTTTCCTTTCGTCTATTTCGCTCTAAAAACAGCGATACCTCTCGGTCCCCAAAAATAGACTTGTTCCCCAAACACCAATCTAGGGCACTCGTTTATTCACCTCACCCCGCCCGATGAGCACCCGCGTCAGTCATCCGCTTCGTTCACTCCGGGGCAAGTCACTTCTCGACTCACCATCTACGTGCTGTCGCGCTCCGTCATCACCCCTTCCGGGCACATTGTTCCAGTGCCCCCTCCACGTGCTGACGCACACCGTCAGCTCTTCAGTCCAATCCTCAATCCCCCGGTAGGGACAGACCGCTGGGCCATCCGCGGTGCGTCAGCCCTTTGCGTCTTTGCGTTAAAAAACCCCTGCCTCACCAGCCCATGAATACGCCCCTCTTTCGCCCCGCGACCGACGCCGACCTTCCTCAGCTTGGCGACATTTACGTCGACGCCGTCACCACCATCGGCCCCCTCGCCTACTCCGCGGGTCAGGATGTCTGAGCCTGGGCGTCATGGCCGACCTCAGACCCCGACGCGTTCCACTCCCGTGTCTCGGCCGGCTCCTGTTGGGTAGCGGATTGCGCCGGAGAAATTGCTGCCTTTGCCGTCTTCATCCCGCCCGATCACCTCGACTTTCTCTACACCCGCGGCAACTAAGCCCGCCAAGGACTCGCCACGCAGCTCCACCAACACCTGGAAAAAACCGCGGTCGAATCGGGCGCCCCTGAACTCCGCACTGAAGCCAGCGACCTCAGTCGCCCCGCATTCACGAAATTCGGCTATCACGTCGAATAAATCGAACGCGTTGAGCGCTACCGCGAAACGTTCACGCGCTTCAACCTGCGCAAGCGTCTCACCGTCGGTCCTCCTGCGCACCCAACCCGCTGTTTCCCTCGCCCGCGGTTACACCACCGACCTCATTACCTTCCCTTCCGTCGCCGCAGAAGAGACGGTTAAATTCCTCGATCACGACATCAAGCACCCCAGCTGGTTTCGTGGCATTGATCCTCGCGACGTCGAAGGCGACTTCACCCAAGCTTGGTTCGCCCTCGGCACTCTCTCCAACCTCGCCACCACCCAACGTGACTACGACGCCACCGAACTCGAAGTTTCCTCCGCAGAAAAAGTCTACCCGATCACCAGCATTGGCCCTTGGATTCAAGTGTGTCGACCAAACCTCACCACTGGCTGGATTCCCGCCGCCTGCACCGCCTGGGTAAATTTTTGACAGTTTTTTCGGATCCAGCCGCCGCCATTTTTTTCAAGATCCAAGCGATGTACCCTTTTGATGTCTGGCGCGGCGTGTGCCGCTGGCGCTTGATTACTCGCGTCGGGATTGGGGTGGACCCCTCATTGTCTCTATTTAGTTCGGGCGTTTGACCCCTTCTGACTGCCCGAGAAGCTTTCTCGCGTTGGCCGCAGATTGTGAGCCCGGGTCACCACCGCGAGTAAAGAACTTCCGCATAACGAAACGATAAGTAAAAGAAGTATCGCGATTGTCGCGGGCCGCTCGAACAAATACGACCATTGCCCGCCGCTTATCTGATAAGTGTATATCAGCGAATCTTCCGCCATTCCACCCAGGAGGATGCCAACGACGGCCGCGGACACGGAGTAGTCGAAGCGTTTGAATACCCAGCCGACCAAGGCAAACACCATGACGGTGATTGGTCCCGACATATTGCCGGTCAATCCAAAGGAACCGAATACGGATAGCGACAACACCGATGGGACCAGATAATTCATCGGCACCTTAACGACGTTGGCTAATAGAGGGAGGAAAAGAAGTCCGAGACCGATCAACAACACCGCCTGCCCAAAGTTCGCAAAAATGATCGCGTAGACAATATCAGTTTCCTCTCGGATGAACTGGGGACCCCCTGTGATATTGTGCATCGCAAACGCAGCCAGCATTACCGCGGTTGCGCCGCCCCCGGGAATCCCCAAAGCGAGTAAGGTCGCCATCGACCCCGCTTCCGAGGTGCTATTGGCTGACTCGGAAGCCACCACCCCGGCGGGGTTGCCTTGCCCAAATGATTCCGGATCGGCGTCCTGTTTTTTGGCGACCATGTAGGAAATCAAGTTCGCGATCGACGAGCCGACTCCGGGTACGGATCCGATAAATACCCCGATCAAGCTCCCACGAATAATTCCCCAAGGGTATCTGATCGTCTTTTGAAATCCCGCCAGAATCGCTTTAATGCTTACCTTCCGCAGCGCCGCGTCCTCCACTAAATATTTAGTATTCACAAGTCTGAATAATTCCGATGCGGCGAACATTCCGATCATAGCCGGAATCGCTGGAATTCCATCGAGCAGGTACGGGCTCCCTAGAGTGCCTCGAGTGACGCCAGCTTCGCTATAGCCGATTGTCCCGAGCAACAATCCAATCAACCCCGAAATAACGCCTTTCACCATGCTACCGCTACTCAAGGTTCCAATCAGAGTGATTCCCCAAAGTATAATGGCAGCCATCTCAGACGGCCCCATTTTCAGCACCAACTTCGAAATCGGACCAATCAACAAAAACAGGATCCCATATCCGATGAGGACTCCGATACAGGATGACCCTAAGGCTAGTCCCAAGGCCGTATTGTGCTGTCCTTTTCGAGACATCGGATAGCCGTCAAACGACGTCGCGATTGACGAGGATGTTCCGGGAATATTCATCAGAATCGCCGGAATACTCCCGCCAAAGCTGCCTCCCGTAAAAATGGAGGTCAGAAACAGCATGGCCTGCATGAAATTCATATACAGCGTTACCGGCAGAAAAATCGCCATAGCCATGGATATCTGTAACCCCGGCACGGCTCCAAACAACAACCCGATCAGAATCCCAGGAATGATAATGAGCCAATAAGAAGGGCTGGAAAACAGCAGCGAGAGCCCCTCCTGAACCGCGGACCAATCTATCATGACGGAAACACCAACATCGGCATCGGGTACGGCAACATAGCGATAAAGAACAAAGAAACAACCGAGGCAAACGACAGGGAATAGCCCACTATCCATGGCCAACGACGCTCCCCATGAAACCACAAGAACGCCCCGACAAAGAGACATGTACCCACGTCGAACCCTAACCACGGAAGCGTCAGCGCGTAGACGGCAAACAATGAGATGACCGGCAGCACACTTTTCACGGATTCCACCGCGGGAGCCTCAACCGACGGGCGAATGAATTGGCAGATAAACTGGATGAGACAGAGAAACAGCGTTAGAACGGTAAACGGTAGTATCAGGATCAGGTTCAGAATGTGGGTCGAAGCGCTTCGCGCATTCACAAAATACCAGACCACTAAACTCGCCAGCGCGACAAGGACCGTAAGATCCACAATTTGGTGTTTTGTCAGTGGTTTTACTTTAGGGTTCATAGGGGAGCGTTAGTATTTCCTACGGCTTCAGCAAATGAGAGTAGTCCTTGAAAATCGAAAAACTGTCCTCCATTATTTGGCGGGACTGATCCGGACCAATCCAACGTCTTCCAATATCAGACTCGTCCAATTTTCGCTGCAGTTCCGGATTTTCCAAAGCGCGTTGAAAAGCGGAGACGAGCGTTTCAAAGCGCTCTGGATACTGCTGCTTGAACGCAGACGAGGTCGCAAACCCACGCGCCGAGCCCGGCAGCAACGGCACCTGGATTCCCAACGGCATCAAGGCTTTGTTGATCGGCGGTGCCTGCCAAGACTCGCTCGCCTGATCGCTTACAATCGCCAAGGGCCGAATGAACTCCCGAATTGATTCCGACCCCTTCGCGCTGATCACGATAAAATCGACCACGCCTCCCGCAACCGCCGCCCGAGCCTGACCGCCGCTATTATAAGTGACCAAATTAAGGTTGCTCTGAGGGATGCCAAGCGTCTCCAGCAACAGCTTCGCCATCAAGTGTCCCGCCGAGCCACGTAACACCGAAGCCCTGACCGTTTTCGGTTTTGCTCGAATCTCTTCCAGCAATTCCGGAAGATCGCGAAACCGCGAGTCTTTGTTAAGGGCAATCAAATCCTCATCGAACCACTGAAAATTGATGTAAGCGAAATCGTCTATCGCATACTCCGCATTACCCTCCAGAATTGTGTTTATAAGGTAGGGGGAAAAGGTATTGGCCAACACAGTATACCCGTCATCCGGCTCTCCGAGCACATAGTTTGCCCCCAGAAGCGTGCCTGCGCCTTTTTTATTAATCACTTGAACAGGTTGCCCTAACTCTTCAGATACGATCTTCGATAGAACTCGGGTCATACGATCCGCGCTACCTCCCACCCCAAATGCCACAACAAAAGTCAAAGGCCTTTCTGGATAGTCAACGGCGAGAGTTGCGCCGGGAAACACGAGAAGCAAAACAGCAGCGAAAAAGAGGCGCTCAACTGGATTGAGAATACCATACCCAATTTTACTTATCTGTCTCATAATAGTATCCAGCCAAGCGGTTTCGATTCCGCTTGGCTAGTCTTGATGAACTTAGACCGGGCTAATCTAAAACCTAATTGAGTTGGTTATCGATATCGTTCGGGGATTCGGAATACGTATGACGGCCACCTGTCCATCCGGATTCGTTCTCACGGGAATATCGCTATCGTCGCCAAATGCGTTGCGAATATTGAGCTGAATTCTCCAATCCATCGTGTCGTTCCGAATTTTACGACTATATGCAGCCCATAAATCACCACTAAAAAGGCCATCATCCAAATGAGGGCGACTCGTATCCGCAATGGGGATGGCAACCTCCGCGTTGGGATCGAAAGTCGTCACATAGCCGGTCGCCGCCTCATCTCCCCAGCGGACTGCTCCGCCGATTTCAACCCCCTTCAAGCGACCTTCATGAAACTCGTAGTTAGTTATCCCTGCAAAACGCCATTCCCTTTGTTCCTGAGATTTCGTTCCATCGAGACTAGTCTGCGCAACCAGCGGCACAAACCGGTCTCTAAACCAAGTATCCCCCACGGTGCGGTCAGCAACGAGGCGCTGCTGAACGACTTCGAACGTGCGGGACGATCGGCTGTTTTGCAGAAACTCCCTGGCAGCTTCGAGCATAGCGGCGGCGGTATTAGCATTAATCGACTCTTGCTGGCTTAGATTCGCCATCACTCTCCAACTAGGAGTAATACTAGCAACCATCTCCACTTCGAAACCTTGAGCCAAAAGATCGCGGGTGGTACTCAGGTTAGGAATCGTGTCCCAATCGAGCGTATCCCAAACGTTATCTCCATCCGTATCTTCTTGGCGCGGGTTGTAGATCGCTAACAAGCTAGCTGGAATGTCGCTCTGAGCAAGCTGGTAGTAAGTCGCATAGTCCTGTATCGGGAAGTTTTGCGGTTCCCCATTGACGAAAATCAGGTTTTCAGTCCAAGGCTTACCCTCCAGCTCGGCTTGGCGATACAGCGAGATTGAAGCCAAACTGTCGTTGGCGATTTCGAAAGCTCCCCCAGCGCTCAGGTTCTGCAGGCTGGTTTCGAACCAGTTAAATTTAATGGATACACGGTTGTCCGCAAAAGAAGTGGTGAACCCGTACTCCTTCGTGGCACCGGTCGGCTGACCGATCGCTTTTCCAAAAGCGTTACTTCTTAAACCAATCGGATTGAAGTTCTCAGATTCTGCATAGTGAACTTGGAGGTCCATACCCCAAGGAAGTTCTCCGACTAACTCCTCCGGATAGCGCCCTACCACGCTCCAAGTGAAACTGTCTGCTGTTTGGCTAAGTCCGGGAATTGCGGAAAGTCGGGTAAACTCAGGATTCCAGCGCCCGTCTACGTCCGTATCATCAAATCCCACTTCAGACTCGTTCGCCCGGCCAAAACTTTTGGTATCATCTTTGCGATAGCCGACCAATCCAATGATCTGATCATCTAGGAAATAACTCTGCCACGACACCGCCTGAGATTCGATCTCGGACTTTCCGATCGTTTCATCATTAAGAATTCGTTCGATGAAGTATTCACCCCTGTCCACTACTCGGGGCGCTGGATTTGCGGCGGAATATTTGCCGACGTTCAGCAACTCGACGAAAATTCCATCATAAGTATCCCCGGGTTGCGGGCGGCTTATGTTCATCTGCTCAAGTCTTACATCATCCATTGATGAGAGTCCTATTAAGGAATCGCTCGTGTAGACCATCGTATTCACCCACCTGCCTGATTGGTTCAACCTTCGGTTTCTACCCGCCGAACGAGGATCGAATTCGGTGCTATTAACCGCATCAAGCGAAGCCGTTCCGTGTGTATTCAATTCATAATCACTGAAAAGACCGGTAATCCGGTGCTTACCGAAGTACTTCGACCAATCGTCCCGTTCGGAAAAGTCAAATTCCCCGAATGTAGTCACCCGAAAGGTCTCGCGATCGCTCTCTTCGAAAAAGACTTCAGGCGCGCTCACTCGAGTATAAGCTCTCCCAAAATTGGGATTAGGCTGACCATTAGTTAGATATTCGGATATGGTGATATAGATATCATAAGGCCCTCCGGTACTACCTCCTCGCCCTCCAGAAAAATAGAAATCTTCGGTCGATTCGTAATGTTGCCTATCATAGGCAATATCGAAGCCAAATTTGTTATTCAAAAATGTTTGCTCGAGAGCGATGCTCTTGGCGTCGAACTCTCGGTCAATTCGATCGATACCACCGGAGTAGACCAAGTTACGATAGTCGAATACGTTCCTGTTCTGCAAGCTAGGAACCGTAAACCCGACCGCAAACGGTTCACCAAAGGGACTATTGGCATGGTATTCCGTCACTCTTTTAAGCGCCGTGCTCCCCGGTGCACCCGCGCCGTAGGCGGCTATAACGCCAGGCGTCCCCGCCAAACCACTACTGTCAAGCGTATCTGAACTGCTCCATGGAATCGCGCCATAGTTAATCTGCAACCCGTCGCCCGTGCCCACATCCGGAATCGCCGAATTGGCATTTGTGAATGTAATCCCGGGACCTTGGAATATGGCCGGGTGCACATTCGTATTCAACTGGCCCTCGGAATTCCTGCTGAATGGATTGTAGGTTTCCTGAAACACCCAGGATCCGCCCTCGGTCGGTGACACAATTCTAGAGGGAACCGTTTCACCGGTGAATTGCTGAAGGCCGGCCGGCGTGGGCTCAAACCACCCCGTGTAGGCTACCGAAGGCGGGATCACTTCAACGGGAGATCCCCTGGAACTTCCGAATTCACCATTCATCTTCAACCGCGTCGCATCCAGGAAATCGCTGTTCCGATTCTCCAAGAGAATCGCATTCAAATTCGCAAATAGGCGTTCGTCTTTGTTCCAAGCGGGTTTTTGTTTGTATTTAATATCATCACTTACTGCAGCTATCCTCAGCGCGACCCTGCCGTCCACTAGACTTCGATTAAGATCAAGCTCCGAACGAAAACTCCCGTAGTTATCGAACCTGAATTTTGCCTCTCCAAATCTCTCGTTGAAGATCGCCTCCTTTAAACTATTGTCAACGACGCCGCCCGGGCTTCCAATCCCGAACAACAGAGAATTGGGCCCGCGACTGATCGTTACCCGGCTCGTGTTGTAGCTATCGAAGGGAATGTCCGTCAAAAAGAGGCCACGCGTGAGATCGGCACGAAAAAGGCCGCGAACTCTTTGATTATTTTGAGGATTCGCACGCGATTCCGATAAATCCATCCTGCTAGTCGCAGAAACACCAGCGCCGGAAAAGTTACCTTGATTGCCGCCAACTTCCATATTGGCAGTGTAGGACAGCAAAGACCCGGCGTCGGTAGCTCCCAGGTCTTCCATCAATTCGGAGGTCACGACCGAAATAGCCGCGCCCAAATCTTTTAGGTCCGTTCGAATCCGCGTTCCTGACAAGGTGGACGTGGCCGTGTAGCCCGTATCCTCAGCGGCATCCACCGAAAAGGGACTCAGTTCATAGATTTCTTCATTTTCGTCTTGGGCGGAAACGCTCGAGGAGCTCGCGATCGCGAGCCCAAGCAGTCCTTTCAACAGGCCGCTGAATATTGATTTCTTTTCGTTCATGGGTGGAGTACTTACAGGGTTTGAATCGCCGTCTGCATCTTCTGTGATTGCGACTTTTCGTATTGTGTACACGCCGGATTTCTCATGCTGAAAAACGGCGAGCGAGGTACCTGCCAACATTAGATTGAACGCTCCGAACGGAGTGAACTCTCCCGCTACGGGATGAGTTCTTACACCACGAACAACGGAAGCCGAAAAGAGGAATTCCACCTCGGCTTGCCTTGCCGCTTGCTTGAGGGTTTTGGAAGCCTTCCCCTCGAGCACATCGAATCGCCTCATCTCTGTTTCCTCTGAAGCGGAAACTTGATGACAGTCGAAGGAGACGCTCGATAAACAAAGGCACACGAATCCCATGAAGCTTCGACGATGAGTCAAAAATAACATGGTTTCGTAATTGATTTGTCATTAAAACGCTTCCTTCGCGCTCTGAGACGGTTTGATCGGATGAAGGTTATTAAAGGAAAATTGTATTTCTTCAGAATTACTTTTCTAACCGGCGGCGACCGCACTTCAGCGAGAGCAATCGCTGGAGGGCGATTTTCCCGCTCCCTGGTAACATATTGCCATAATCCGTGGCTGTTCGCAGATTGGTCTCCGCCATGAAACTGAAAAGAATTCAAGTCGTTTCATCATTTACCTTTTCGTTATGTACCATAAGATTATCGAAAGGAACATAATTACCGCCTACGAAGCACCACTCTATCATTGCCGACCCGTTCGGATTTCATATCGAACGCGAATTCCAGCAATTCCACAAAATGATCTATATTTGCAGTTTGGAACGATGCGACGATGAGTTCCGCCGCCAAATCGGAATCCCCAATTTCAAGCTGGATCGTATTGCGGCGATTAAATTCTTCGACGACTTCTGATAGAGGAACTTTATCAAACTCAAGCAAAAGAGGCTTCCATGCTAGCCTCTCGCCTACCTCTACCGCTGAAACCTCCATCACTCCTGCTTTTGGCGTATCCACCACCAGTGATGCGATTGACACTTGGCCTGCTACGACATCCCTCGTGTACCTTTGCAATACCGGAAAATGTCCATCTGCGAGCGGATCTGGAGCGGTCATTTGCACCCGCCCTTCCGTCACCAGCAACTCGACCGAATTATCAGTCAACTTCACATTAAAGGCTGTCCCCACTGCTCGAAAATCAACGCCTCGGGCATGCACCACAAAGGGCCGATCCGGGTTCTTCGCCACATCAAAGTGAGCCTCGCTCGACACGAGTTCCACCCGACGTAATTTTGGCGTATAGTCAATCTTCAAAGCCGCTCCACGATTCATCTCGACGATTGATCCATCGGGCAAGACATGACTCTCGTATCCGTTGGCGACTAGATTCCCAGAAGCATATCCGAGTTTACTGGACGGATTCAGGTTTGAAATAAACCAGAGACTACCCAGCAATACAAAAGCTGCTGCCATCCCCCTTATCCATACCCATTGTCCGCGCGATATATGATACCTCAAGAGGTCCTGATTCGGTCGTTCGCTATGCTCGGGTTTCCACTGTGCAAGCTGGTCGAGACGTTTCCAGGTCTTCATGTGCTCACCATAAAATTCACTATTACGTGGATCGGATGCAAACCAGTCGAAGAACGCGTCCTGCTCTTTTGGCGTAAAACCCCTGACCCGCTTAGTGACCCATTCCGCCGCCTCGCGATCGATGCGGCTCTCTTCGGGAAATTCTATTTCATTATCGTTCATCTTGAAACCTTTCTAGGTAAATAGGTAGGGCCACTTGTCCCTCAGCAGCCGAGAATCGAGGCTTGTGCGGCTGACTAGGGACAATCAGCCCTACTTTTTCGCCAGTATCACTACCTTTTTTTCTCAAATACGTCTTCATCATCTCTATCTCTTTAATCCCTGCCATGGCGCCGCATGTAGGTTGTACATTTCGAAAGCCCGATAGCGATCTGGGCAGACACTGTGTTAAATGAAATCCCCATCTCATTGGCGATATCGTTGTAGGTCATTCCGTATACTTTGCTCAACGTAAAAACTCGTCGACAGCGCTCGGGGAGTGTCTGGATCGCGTGGGTAAGAATTTCCAGCTCGTGATTTCGGGCGGCGATCTCGTCAACCCCTTCGCCCTCGTCCATGATCTCCAAAATCTCTTCGTCCATCAACGAGTCCGTCACCGCCACTTTCGATTTGCGCATGCTGTCCACTGCTACATTTCGAGCCACTGCGAAGAAAAATGCTTTGGGCGACTTCAATTCAGCCTTCTCTCGAGCTTTGAATATCTTCAACAGTGTATCCTGGATTACATCGTCTACATCGCACCGCGTGCCGTAGCGGCTCTTTAGCCAATGACGGATGAGCGGCTCGTGGGGTTCGATATGTGCCACATACCAATGGGCTTGCTCTGAGTATTCGCGGTGCACAACGGGGGTAGATTTTTCTGACATAGACGAAATATCAAAGTTAATTAATCGATCGGAACCCTAAAAGCTTTTCGCGTGTTACCCTGAGTTGGAAAGCTGCTACGCTTCTCCACGGTTTTCTTGATCGTGAATACTCCGGAATCTTCGTGCTGGACCACAGACAACTGCGTGTCCCGCAGCATCTGATTAAAGGCCTCGATAGGAGTAAACGTCCCTTTGATCTTTCGCGTTCGAACATTCTTCACCACCTCAGCCGACATGATAATCTCCACTTGGGCCTGCTTGACAGCCAATTTGAGCGTATTGATCGCCTCGCCCGCGGGAACATTGAAGTAGCGGCGGTCCGGCTTTTCCTCGCCCCCAAATAATCCACAACAAAGCAAAATCACAACGGACAACACCTTCCCCAAGAGGAGAAACCGATGAGGACCCGTACCAAATTCCGATATTTCTTTCATTTCCAATCATACGCGAGGAACCCCCTCAACAGATGAGACGTTCTGACGAAGAAAACCTTACTAATGGAATTTTAAAAAAAGATTTTTCGCCCGGAAAATCGTTTTGCGGATGACGCACTGACCTCTCAGTCGATCAGCAAGCCCATCACCTTCGCGGGGGGAACGTAAAGAGGGGTCGATCCTTACTGCTTGCGATAATTTAAGCCGAGAGTTTGTGGGCCTTTGGCTGCGATCGCCACTTTCCAATCCGCCGCCTTTCTCCGAGTAAATAAATCGATACTAGGCAATTCCAGCGACCCGAGAGCCTGACCTACTCGCTGCGCCCACCCAGCTTCTCGAAATTCCTTCGCCGCGCGCGCCCCCC
>Ga0222651_1000526_pt1 | contig 23741 bp, 11 predicted proteins | sample AntAcemetagen369_FD_179855 | JGI IMG/M metagenome (GOLD analysis project Ga0222651, IMG submission 179855) | Saline water microbial communities from Ace Lake, Antarctica - #369 | ecosystem: Environmental > Aquatic > Non-marine Saline and Alkaline > Saline | place: Antarctica: Ace Lake...
CGATCTCTACAAGGCCAAGTCGGGTGACGAGATCGAAGCGCAGTTGTTTAGTTTCATGGATAAAGGTGGTCGTGAAGTCGCGCTGCGTCCGGAGATGACGCCGACCGTGTGTCGGATGGTCGGGGCCAAAGCCAATGCGCTCAAGCGACCGATTAAGTGGTTTAGCATCGCTGACTACTTTCGCTACGAACGCATGCAGAAGGGCCGGGGACGCTGCTTCGCGCAATTTAACGCGGATATCTTCGGCGAGGCGGGCCCGGAGGCAGAGATCGAACTGATCAGTCTGCTTATCCAATGCCTGCGGAGGCTGGGTTTGGCGGCGGATGACTTCTACGTGCGTCTCAGTGATCGTAACCTATGGTTCTACTACCTCGAAGCTCTCGGTCTAGGCGACGAGCAAGTGCGTGGGATGCTAGTTGCAATCGATAAGTTTGAACGACTGGGCGAGGCCGCTTTCGAAATCTACACCAAAGCCCATGGCGAAATGACGGTGGATTTAAAAACAGCCGTGCTACGCATGCTCGCCATCAAGTCGCTATCGGATCTGGAGAGTTTGGTGACGGAACTCGACAACGAGCAACTCACCAACCGTCTCGCTGATTGGCGCCAAGTCTTGGGCGGTCTCGATGCGATGGGACTGAGTGACTTTGTGAGTGTGGATCTTGGTGTCGTGCGCGGGCTCGCTTACTACACCGGATTTGTGTTCGAGGCCTTCGACCGGAAGGGAGACTTACGAGCTCTCGCCGGAGGGGGACGTTACGACGACCTGGTGAATAAACTCGGCGGTCCCGAACTCCCTGCCGTGGGATTTGCGATCGGCGACATGACGATGGAGTTGCTGCTAAAAGAACGCGGACTCTTGCCCGTAGTGGCGTCGAAACCTGATGTCTATGTGGTGGTGGGGGGGGGCGCCGAACGCCTGGCGGCCTTCGGTGATATCGCCGCACTGCGCGAAGTCGGCTATCGGGTGGATTATCCGATGAAGGATTTGGGTTTTGGTAAGCAGTTCAAGAATGCCACTGAATCGGGTGCGCGCCTCGCCCTCATTTACGGTGGGGATGAATTGGCCAAAGGCGTCGTGAAACTACGCGACCTAAGCAAACGTGAAGAAGTCGAAGTGCCACTGGATCAAGTTGCCGTTGCGGTGCGCGATTTTCTGTCGGCTTAGTCGGAAGTGGGGCGGTCGCTTGGGAAAGAATCAAGTTGCCGTTGCGGTGCGCGATTTTCTAAGTGTCCCCCCCCCGCAACCGTGGGCAGGACGGCACGGTAGATTGCTGTGAGTTTGGAGCGGCTACTGAGCAATCAGTCATCATGCCTCTCGGGGCATCAATCTTCTTGAAGAAATCCGGATTGGCCGAACGCGCAGACGAATGACGGCTCCCGGGCTTTCTTCAGTAATTGATTCAATTGACGGATTCGTCTTTGGCCAAGCTAGAGCGAGAATGAAATCACGAAAGATGGTTTAGATTTCACAAGCATCCCATGGGAAAAGGATGATAGGCACTGATAGTCAATGTGTTACGGGTTTAAGAATTCCTATGGGATGACGTGTGGTACTATTGACGCAATACTTAGATTTTATCATGATATTCATCAATGACTTAACTCTCAAATCCTATGGGACGCCTGTGTTTAGATTTATAATTACCTGAGTCATGCTACCTGTTACCTCCACGAAGCGCGCGTGGGATGTAGCAGCCGATGGCTTTGGTCTTGGTGAAGGCGGGCGTTTCGCCGTTTACGACGCGGGTCAACAGATCGTGGAGTTCATGTTGCGTCGCGACCGGCCGGTATTTGCCAAAGCCTTGGTATTGATCGTCGATACGGCCGAGGTAGACGAGAGTTGGGGGGGTGTCTTGGCCAGATAAGGCGAAAACCGCGGCTTCGGGAGTGACATCGGCTTGAGCGAAATTGGCGAGGTCGAATGCTTGATCGAGCAGAGTTGGGAGCCTCAGTTTATATTCGTTTTGATGGCTTTTGATCGTGATCGGGTCGGCAAGCTCGTCCGAATAAATCAACCAAAATTTGATGCCTTGAGATGAAAACTCCTCGGCCAATCGAGTCATCGTCGGCGCGTAACGATTGGAGATGGGGCAGTCGGTGGCGGTGAAGAACAGGACGACTGCTTTGGTCTCGGGTGAATTATCGAACGGCGATATTGTATCACCGCCGAGACCGACTCCGGATGGTAACGTAGCAGCAGTGCTCCTTGCGCCAAGAAGGGTGACTAAAGATAAGATCAGGAGTTTTTGATACATATGGTGCAGTGTTCAGACCGCCGAAGTCTCGGAGGCATTCAGTGGTCGGTTTCGAACGCAAATATCAGTAGCGGGGCAGATTGCATTGGTGATAGCCGGAGTGACTGCAGCTATCATTTCGCCTAGTCCGGCGGGGCTGACATTGTTTTGAATTTAAGATACTTCAACCGCGGGAGCTCGACTCGCTCTCATTTACCGATGGCCGATGAATTAGCCAAAGGTGTCGTGAAATTACGAGACTTAGGTCAACGCGAAGAAATCGAAATCCCGATGGACCAAGTGTCCAACGGGGTGCGCGACTTTCTAAGTGCATAGATCTTTAGCATCTGTTGCTGGGGGCTAGGGCAATCCCGGTAGTTTTCGGGCCTGCATAATTTTCTAAGGCGCAACCGGCATAAAGCGTCTTGGGGAATTATTCATCTTGAAGAAATCCAGATTGGCCGAACGCGAAGACAGGTGACGGCTCGCGGGCGTTTTTCAGTATTTGATTCAACCGACGGGTAATCTCGGGGTTGCCGGCGGCGATATCGTGCTGTTCGATGGGGTCTTCTGTGAGATTAAAAAGGGCCAGTGGGCCGTTAGGGTTTCGGAGGACATCATATCGAACGGCCTTCCAGTTACCTTGTCGCACCGCGACCCTTCCGCCTCCTTCGTGGAACTCCCAATACAGGTATTTGTGATCCAATTGCTCTTCTTGGTGAAGAAGGGTTGGCACCATTGAAATACCATCCCGAGCACCTTTTACGGTCTGACCGGCAAGTTCCGTCAGGGTCGGAAAGAAGTCCCAAAACGCGGAGACGTGGCGAGACTGAGATCCGCCTTCAATCTGTCCCGGCCAGTTCGCGATGAGTGGCACGCGGATGCCGCCTTCATAGAGATCACGTTTGATTCCGCGTAATCCTCCGTTGCTGTTGAAGTAGATCGGATCGGCTCCGCCTTCCTGAGCGGGACCATTGTCGGAGGTGAAAATAATGAGGGTGTTTTCACGCAGCCCCAGTCGATCGAGCGTGTCCACGATTTCTCCTACCTGTTGGTCGAGCAGATCGACCATGGCGGCGAAGGCCGCTTTGGGTTCGGCCTGGGATTGATACGGACCAAGCCGGAATTTTGGACCCTCGTCGGTTCCGTCAAAAGGAGTCTCGCGGCCGTAGCGGCCCCGGTGTTTGGCCATGAGGTTTTCGGGGGCGACCATCTCGGCGTGAGGGATGATCGAAGCGACGAAACAGAAGAAAGGCTGGTCCTGATTGTCTTCGATAAATGCGATCGTTTGATCGTGAATCAGATTGGGGGCGTATTGTTCGCTGGCTCCGTCGGCGTTTCCGGTGAGGAGCACCTGGTGGTCGTCATCCCAAAGATGAGTCGGATAGTAGTGATGTCCGAGACGCTGACAATTGTAGCCGTAGAATCGATCGAAGCCTTGCACCAGCGGATCTCCCTCCGATCCCGGGAATCCCAGACCCCATTTCCCGAATGCGCCTGTTTTGTAGCCGGCAGTTTGCAGGCGTTTGCCCAGAGTATCGGTTCCCGCGGGGAGAGGATGTTGTCCCTCCGGCTGGATTTCCTTGTTACCTCGGATCGGAGTGTGGCCGGTGTGGAGCCCGGTCATGAGGACCGAGCGGGAAGGGGCGCAAACCGTGGATCCGCTGTAGTGTTGCAAAAATCGCATTCCGTCCGCCGCCAATCGGTCGATATTCGGCGTCTGGAAGTGTTTCTGACCGTAGCTGCTTAGGTCGCCGTAGCCCAAGTCGTCGGCGAGAATGAAGACAATATTGGGCTGCGCCCTCGCGGGCTGCGCACTTTGACCAACAAGAGTGACACTGAGTAGGCAGAAAAGGAGAGGGACGAATTTCAAAGTAACGGAGGTTCAGGAACGGGGAGGGCGAGGGGAGCGTAGACTCTAGCTTGATTCCCTGATATATCCTACCACCCGATTGGGGGAAATTGTCCCACCACGGTAGCAATGGTTCGACAACAACAGGGTGGAAGTCAGCTTCGCCATTCGCCCCGCTTGAAACGCCTTGGCCGGGGGGGACGGAATAAGCCTAGCTCGAAACGATGTCATCCCACCGCCTCATCGCTCGACTGTTTTTAACGCTTTCCGGCGTGATGTGCCCCATTTTATTGGCGGCGAACGCAGAAGCGATATTGGCCGCGCCGTTGGCTTCCGCTCACCAGATACGCGCAATGGCTCCGGCAGAAGCTGCCCGCTCCCTACCGGTCCGAATTCGGGGAATTGTTGTTCAAGGTATCCGGTCAGGACCCGAAGCCTTGGTTTTGTGGGATGGAAGCGAAGCAATTTACGTTGTAGCTCCGGGTGCAGTCGGAGCGGCGATCAGACATGGACAACGCATAGAAATTGAAGGCGTTACGGAAGCAGGTGATTTTGCGCCTATTATCGCGGCTCAAAAGATCACGGTGCTCGGTGTGAGCGATCTACCGGACCCTTTAAAGACGACTGTCAGTGAAGTTTCCGCGGGAAAATATGACGCTAATTGGGTGGAACTCGAAGCCATTGTGCACGGATTCTCTCGGGTTGGTGATGGCAGTAACGTGGGTTCGGGCGGTGATCTTGATATTGAAAACTCTGGGGAGACCCCGACGTGGATATTGGATATCGAAGGAGGAAACTCCCGCATGAAAATCCGGTTGGAAGAAGCGGACATAGATGTTTACGCCCTACTCGATGCGCGGGTGCGTTTTCGCGGTGCGTGTTACAGTGTGCATAATGCCAATCGGCAGTTTGTCCGGGCCACGATGGTTGTTACCGGGGCCGAGTTTGTCTCCGTCATCTCCCCCGCTCCCCTCGTTGCCGATTTGCCGGTTACCCGGGCGGATGCACTCCTGCAATTCAGCCGCCATGGATTTTCGGGCCATCGGGTCAAGGTCCAAGGGGTGGTCACTCATCATGAGCCCGGTCGAGCCCTTTGGATTCGCGATGGTGAGCGGGGTCTTGAGGTCGTGACGAATCAACAGTCAAAAGTTGAGCCCGGGACTCTCGTGGAGGTTATCGGATTTGCCGAACACGGCAGCTACGCCCCGCGTTTGACGGATGCGATCTTTCAAACCCTGCGTCGCGTTGATTCGCCCGAACCCACTCGAATAGTGAAATCGGGTGATTCGATCGCCCATGAAGCAAATTTAGTCGAATTGGAGGGCGAGCTGTTCGAAGTGCGCGAATCCGATGAGGGGTATTCTATGAGTCTGCGGTGGAACGGAGAAACGATTCATGCCGTGCTCGTGTCAAGGGATGGAAAGCCCTTGCCGCGCTTGGAATTAACGCCGGGAACCCAATTGCGTTTAGCCGGCATTTGCTCACGGGTGCCCCAGGCTTGGTCTCCGCAGATTGGACTTTGGCGACTTGATAAGTTCCAAATTTTGCTACGATCCAGAGCTGATATTGTCGTGATTGCGGCCGGGCCATGGTTGACCGGGAAGCGGGCTATTTACCTTTTGGCCATTGCGGCGGGACTCCTGCTTGTCGTGATCGTGGCCATCGTGATTTCAGCTCGCCGGGCCATCGCTCGCCGGAGACATGAGCGAGAGATGGCCGAGGCGGAGTTTTCGGCAATGTTGAAGGAACGTAACCGGGTTGCCCGCGATATTCACGACACTTTGGCGCAGGGATTGAACGCGGTTTCGATGCAACTCGAGTTGGCGAAGAATGCGAGCGAATCCAATGCGGAGACATCGGGTTTTCACGTAAAAACAGCCCACGAGATTGTGCGTAGTTGCATCGCGGATGCGCGCGAATCGATTTGGAATATGCGGTCGCATATTTTGGACCGAACCGACTTGCCTGGTGCTTTGGAAGTCGTGTTGAAACAACTCGGTGCCGCTCATACGGTGGACGCGCGAGTCGAAATCGAAGGGCTTCGTCGACGGCTGCCACCCACTTTGGAAAACGATTTGTTACGGGTGGGGCAGGAAGCGATTGCTAACGCGTTCAAACATGCGGAGGCCAGCAGTTTGGTGGTTCGAGTGGTCTTCACCTCTACTGGAATTCATCTGTCGATCGAGGATGATGGCCGAGGGTTCGATCCGGCGGTGTCTTCCACCGCGACGAGTCGATTCGGCCTCAAGGGTATGCGTGAACGCACTGAACTCATGCACGGCATTTTAGAGATTCGATCGGGCCGTGCCAAGGGGACGGTGGTCAAGGTCGAAATCGGAGATGCGAATCCCGAACAATGATGGATTTTTCAAAAATTGACCTAGAAAACTATGAACTCAGCGGATCAAAAAATTAGCGTAGTAATCGTGGATGATCACCCGACCTTTCGCATGGGGTTGGCGGCGCTGATTTCCTCCCAGCCCGATATGGTGGTGAAGCGGGAGTTTGATGCCGCCGAAGAGCTCCTGACTGCTTGGGCCCCGAGGTATGCCGATGTGGTGTTGATGGATTTGAGGATGCCCGGGATGGGCGGGGTTGAGGCGACCTTGGCATTGTTAAGTCGTGAGCCTGACGCACGGGTGATCGTGTTGACGACGTTCGATACCGATGAAGACATCTTCCGAGCTATCCAGTCGGGCGCAAAATCCTTTCTGCTCAAGGATATGTCGACCGCGTTGGTCGTGGGAACGATTCGAGATGTGCATCGGGGAGAGGGAAAGCTTCCCGAGGTAGTGGCTTCGAGATTGGGCGCGCGGGAACGGCGCCAGACACTTACCGAAAGAGAGAATGAGGTTCTGGTTTCCTTGGTCAAGGGACGGAGCAATAAGGAAATTTCCAAGGCTTTGTTTATTTCCGAGGAGACCGTTAAGTCTCATCTCAAGACCCTGTTTTCGAAGTTGGACGTGCACGACCGCACAGAGGCCGCGATTTCTGCCATTCGGCATGGCATTGTCCACCTCGACTAGACGGGCGGCCCGGGTGAATGAGGGGAATCCCTCAGAGGAGAATGCCTGAATTTCCCCCCATTGGGGGAGTAGGCGGGGAGGGTTTGGCGTGGTAGGCTCCTGCGCGATTTACCCCATCTGTTTCGTTTCCCATTTGATGGGGGCGCCGCGAATTCCGGAATACGTTCCACCATACGTGAATTTTGTCAGTGACCTAACCCAAACCTAGAACCCTATGAACAGTCCGTTTAACCCAATCCGCAATCCGCGTCTCGGCATCAGCCTGATCGCCAGTTGCATAATCGCGGGAGCTCCGTTTGCGAGTGCCCAACGTGTGGACGATGCCGAAGTCGATGCCGAAGAGTCTATCGTGCTTTCACCGTTCACCGTCGAAAGCAGTCAAGAAGTCGGCTATCAGGCGAACTCCACCTTGGCAGGAACGCGTATCAATACCAAACTCTCGAACTTGTCGAACTCGATCACGGTCGCGACGAAAGAGTTCATGGAAGATTTGAACGTCACGGATGCAACGAACCTCCTGCCGTTTTTAGGTAATATTGAAACCTCCGGTGCCGATGGCACCTTCGCGGGTGTGAGCACCTCGGGAACTATTCAGTATTCCGGAGTGAATCGAAATCCGGAGAATAATAATCGGATTCGAGGACTGGCTAACGCGGATAATTCACGAAACTACATGCCAACGAGTATCGGTTTTGATTCGTATAATGTTGAGCGGGTTACGGTGAATCGTGGACCGAATTCGGTGCTGTTCGGATTGGGTGCCCCGGGTGGAATTATCGATAATTCGGTCATCTCACCGATGATGCGGAATCGCAATCGGTTCGAAACGACGGTGGCGTCTTTCGGCACTTTACGCATGAACTTCGACATCGATCGTGAAGTCATCGAAGATCGCCTCGGTATCCGGGTAGCGGGTGTGCGCGAGCGCAAGAAATGGCGCCAGAGCTACACGTTTGAAGATGATGAGCGCCTCACCGCGGCGCTCGTATTCAAGCCCTTCAAGAATGCTAATTTGAAGGTGAGCTACGAGAAGGGCAGCATTGATGCCCGCCGGCCTCGGCCTAATGCGCCTCGCGATGCGTTTACGCGCTGGTGGGCGCCGGGATTTGATCAGGTTACCCATAGTCCAGCTGAGGATGAATTTGGCACGATCGACCGCGACTATGTCCGTGCTCCGGGCGAGTGGTTTGGGCAACCAGGAGTGATATATGATACGTCTGGTCAACCGGCTTCACGGATCAATTATGCGTGGGAAAACACGCAGCGTAATGGCTCGAGATTCCGTGCCTACACCGTGGGTATCACGAAAGGTGGCCAATGGTATCCTTCAGGTGCAGCCGCTGCACAGGGAATTCAATTTGGATCGTTTTATGGTGATGAGGAGATCGTTGATCGCTCGGTTTTCGATTGGGTTGAGAATCTTCTCGATGGTCCCAACAAAAAGGAATGGGAAGAGTTCGATGTGTTGAATGCGAGCTACGACCAAGCCTTTGATTACAAATTAGGGACGGTCGGGTTTGAGTTATCCTATATGCAGGAGGAGATGCAGCGCAGCTGGTTCGACCTCTTTGACGGGGGACGCGGCTACAATATTAACATCGATATCAACGAGACACTCAATTGGGGCGCACCAAATCCAAATTTTGGTCGGCCTTTCATGGCGGCAGGTAACAACCGTCAGCAAAACAATATCGAACGTGACGTGCGACGAGGCACCGCGTTCTTTGAGATGGATATGAAAAAAGCTTCCGACGGTTGGCTCGGATTTCTCGGAGGTCGGCATACCGGCACGGTCTTCGCTCAAGAATATGAAATCGACCGGGGCACGATTAATGGCCGAAATATGTTAGACGGCGCCTACTTATTGGCTTCAGCAAACTCGACGAACTTCAACTCAGGGGCGGCGCAAGCTCGCACTCAGGTCTATCTCGGACCGAGCCTCGCCGGAGCATCTTCAGCGTCAGGAGCAAATATCACGGGGGTGCGGGAAGTGCTGCGCACCGACACAACGACGGGTTGGTTTTTTGATGAAAGTGCCCCCAACGGCGGTGCTTGGGCTACTCACCCGGTGACGGTGGGAGATGTGCGTGATGACGACGTTTTTTACAACCAAATTACTGGTCAATCGCTCAATCGTCAGATCACGGAATCGGAGGCTTATGTGCACCAGATGTATCTCTTCAAGCAAGAGTGGCTCGTTGGCACGTATGGCTACCGGAAAGACAAGGTGACTTCCTATGGGTCGTCCTTTGTTCGTGATTCCCGCAATCTAGTGGATCTTGATTCACGAACGATAGACACCGATCCGTCGGAGGCGCCGTTTGAGGCGAGCACTAAGTCTTATGGCGCGGTATTACACGTGCCGGATTTTGTGCCGTTGCCCGATGGCACTAGCTTATCGTTCCATTGGGGCGAATCGGAAAATTTCCAAATATCGGCTCCACGTATTAACGTGTTTGGTGATCTGATTCCACCGCCACAGGGCACGACAGAAGACTATGGTTTCAGCGTCGGCCTGCTAGACAACAAGTTCCAGGTGAAGTTCAATTGGTATGAGACGGTCGCGGGAAATGTTTCCTTCGGTTATCCTGGATTCCTTTTCGAGACGGATCGCCGTATCATTCGTTACAATACGCAGGCAGCACGTGATGCCGCAGGGTATCAGGGACCACCAGATTTCTATAAGAATCTGACGGGTTGGACGATTATTGATTCTAACGGAACGGACAGTGGACAGAATGTGCAGCAGACCGGCACGAACTTTAGCCTTACTGATACGCAAAGCACATCTTCAGAGGGTAAAGAGATCGATTTCATCTATAACCCGAATAACAACTGGCGTATCTCTCTCAACGTCGCTCAACAACAGGCGGTGCGGAGTGATATCGCTCCCGCGACGGTTGAATACTTGACCCATCGATTGTCCGAATGGACGACAGGGCCGGCGTCCAATCTCATTTCTGATGAGTCGGACCAACCCGTTAATATCCGCGTTTATGACACGCTACTCAACAATCTGAATAGTTCTCTGGCGGCCGAAGGTCAGCTAGTTTCAGAACTCCGCGAGTGGAGAGCCAACCTCGTGACCAATTATCGCTTCGACCGTGACTCACGCTTTAAGGGTTGGAATGTCGGAGGCTCGGTAAGCTGGGAAGATGACAAAGCGGTTGGATATCCCATCACCGTGCAACAGGTGGATGGGCAGAGTCTTAGTCTTCCTGATCTGACCAACCCGTATCGTGATGATGCCATTACACGCCTGGGAGTCTGGTTTGGTTATGGCACGAAGATTATGAACGATAAGGTGGATTGGAAAATTCAGCTCAACATCTCTAATCTGACGAGTAGTGGAGACATCATTACTACAGCAGTGCAGCCGGATGGTCGTGCACGATCGGTAACCTGGAGGGAAGGTCGCACGTGGAGACTGCGCTCGACTTTCACGTTCTAGGAAAAAGTAATTCTGGTTGGTGTTAGGAGCCGGGCATCTGCGGATGCCCGGTTTTTTTGAACCTAACCCAGAGGGGGGAGAGCGTTTTTACGGGGCTTGGCGGGCTTCGTCGAGAAGGCGGGCGCCGGCAGGGCGAGGCAGATTGGCGAGAATGTCTTCGTCGGAGAAGGTCGCATCCTTGGGGAGGGAAATAAGAGTTTGAAGATAAGTGAGGGCGACGGCTTCGTCGTCGGCCTGGATAGCGAGGTTGGCCGCGAGCAAGAGGGCATCGAGGTGGAAGGGGGCAGCGTTGAGGCAGTCGGTGAGAGACTGCCGAGCGTAGTGCAGGTTGCCTTCGTCGCGGTGGATCAGCGCGACCATATAGTAGGCGGAAGCACGAATGGTTTGCAGGGCGGCGGTGGCACCGACGTCGAGAGATGTAGGGCGGACCGACGTGGCGGCTGTCAGTTGCTTCTTTGCGGCCGCGATTTTTCCGGCGTGCCAGAGAGCTTCACCGAATTCGAGTCGAAATTGGGGAGCATCGGCGAATCGGGATAGATTGGTTTCGAACAGAGTAAGGGCGGCGAGTCCGTCGCCCGTCGCAAGGTGGAATCGAGCGAGGTAGAGTGTCGCCAGCAAGTGCTGGGGGTTCTCGTTGTGGACGGATTGAATGATCTCTTGAGCGTTCGCAAAGCGCCGTTGCTGCATGAGTAGCTTGGCGATGGCGAGGCGCGCGGAAATCAGCTTCGGCTGGATCTGCAAAGCGGATTCATAGTAGCTGAACGCCCGTTGGCTTTCACCGCGTTGTTCCCACAGGGTGCCGAGTTTGTAGTGGGTGCTGGCGAAGGAGGGATCAAGTTCGAGGGCGGTTGAGTAGGCGGCGAATGCTTGAGCGAACTCACCTTGTTGCTCCAAATAGATTCCGTTGAAGTAGTGGTAGCGGGCTTCACCTCCCGATTGCGCGACGTCATAAGCAAGTTGCGCCTCCCGCAGCCGGGGCAGATCTTCGGGATGCTTCGGCACGACTTGGATCATGGCCTCACCCATTTCGTCCAATGAACTCCACCCCCCTCTGACTGCGATGGCTGGCGATGATGGGTTTCTCGGATTGTCGGCCGAATTGTCGTAGCGGTAGTCCATGTGGAGCGTTGCTCCGGCGGGAAGTTCGACGGGTTTTACGAAACGGTAGTCTCCCTGCCAGTTGAAATCCCAATCAGGGATGCGTAGCAGACCTTGGTCTGGGGAATCCGGTAGGGTGGCGAAAATCTTGAGATCCTTTGCAATGTAGTGGGCGTGGGGATACAACCCAATCACTTTCACCGGCACCGGCAGGCTGATTGATTCTTGCACGCGGTAGTTTGAGTCCCCGGCAGGAATATCGATATCGAAGTTTCGAAGTTGAATGATAAATGAAGAAAGGGAGGGAGGCGTATCCGTGAAATAGAGGCCGATCTGAGGTCGGACTAATTCAGGCTTTCCGGTGGGTAGCAGATGAAGTTGCAGCACCAAATCGGTATCGGGCGACAGTTCCCAAGCGGTGCCAGGGTAGACCTCGTGCGGATCCTGCCCGGGGGTCCATCCGATGATATGGCCGGATGGAGGTGTGCCCGATCCTACCCCCATACCGTCGTAGCCCACACCTGTCTCTTCGCGATCCCTCTGGATGGCGCGGCCAGTCTGGTCGACCATCAACAATGCGTGATGCACCGCCTGACGATTACCCGGCCGGATATCAACCGCTTTAACAAACCTTCGATCAGAGAGCGGAAACGGCAGAATCAAATTTCGATAGACGTCTTTTCCTTGGGCCGGGAGTTCATACGCATGGGGGAGAATTAGGATTAGATCCGGTTCGCCCAGTCGCCAGGCGCTTGAAGGAGGCGAGTAGGTGGAGGCGTGAATCGAGTCGCCCGGAGTCGTTCCTGTTTTAAACCAATGGCCGAGCGTGCGTTTTTGCGCATCCGATAGACGTCGTTCACCAATCAACGCCGGTCCGGCGCCGGATTCGGGCTTCCACGGAGGCATGTAACCTGACTCGGTCACTTCAAAAATTTGCTGCGCCCGCCTTCGCACCTGTGAATAGTTCAGCAGGCTGAAGGGACCGATGCCCTCTGGATTATGGCATTCGACACAGTGGGCCGCCAGAATTGGAGCCACGTCGTTGTGATAGGTTACTTCTGGTGCTGCAGGAGTGGCTGCGTATGCGTAACCCGACAGAAATCCGGTGGTCAGAATTAGGTTCGAAGTGCTTCGAATGAATTGGTGCAAGGGCCTCGAAAAGTGAGGCAAAATTTCGTGAATGTCGACTGATACTCCAAGCCAACAGGGTTGAATTTTAGATGAAACATGTCGGGGCATAAAGCCCGACCCACATGAGAGCCGTCCTGTTGGGTGGGCCGAGCTTTACGCCCGACATCGAATCCTCGTCAGTGTCGGAGCAGCACTAAGCCAAAATTGGTTTGATCACTTGGCCGTGCACATCGGTCAGACGGTAGTAGCGCCCTTGGAATTTGAAGGTCAGTTTCTTGTGATTGACGCCGAGCAGGTGCATCAGAGTCGCGTGCAGGTCATGCACGCTCACGGGATCTTTTACCACGTTGTAGGAATAGTCATCCGTTTCGCCGTGCGTGATGCCGCCTTTAACGCCGCCGCCTGCTAGCCACATACTGAAGCACCGTGGATGATGGTCACGGCCGTAGTTGGTGGCGGTCATTTCGCCCTGATTATACACGGTGCGGCCAAACTCGCCGCCCCAGATGACCAACGTGTCGTCCAGCATGCCGCGTCGCTTTAGATCCTTGAGCAATCCTGCCGTGGCTTGATCGGTGCTCTGGCACTGACGTTTCAACTGCTGGGGTAAGCCACCGTGGGTATCCCATCCACGGTGGAAGAGTTGCACGAAACGCACGCCCCGTTCGGAAAGGCGACGGGCGAGTAGACAGTTGTTGGCATACGTGCCCGGGGTGCGCGCGTCTTCGCCGTAGAGGTCGAAAGTGTCGGCTGATTCGTTCGAGACATCGGTCAGCTCGGGCACCGAAGTTTGCATGCGGAACGCCATTTCGTATTGGGCAATCCGGGACTCGATTTCCGGATCGCCGTAATCGTCGAACTTCATCTCGTTCATGGCCGCGATGTGATCGAGCGTTCGACGACGCAGGGTGGAACTCATGCCGTCGGGGTTATTCAAATACAGCACGGGATCTGGGCCGCCACCGAATTTCACCCCCTGGTGTTTTGAAGGCAAAAACCCTGCGCCCCACAATCGGTCGTAGAGGGGTTGTCCGCCACTGTAGGAGGTCATGGCGACGAAGGCGGGCAGATTCTCATTCATGCTCCCAAGACCGTAAGATAACCAAGCGCCCACACTCGGCCGCCCGGCGATCTGGAACCCGGTTTGGAAAAACGTAATAGCTGGGTCGTGATTAATCGCCTCCGTATGCATGGACTTAATGAGGCAGATATCATCTGCCACCTCGGCCAGATGGGGCATCATTTCGGTATTGAGCCACCTACCGGATTTACCCGTCCGTTCAAAATTGAAAATAGAGCGCGCGACTGGGAACGAGCTCTGCCCCGCCGTCATTCCGGTCAAGCGTTGGCCGTTGAACACCGAATCGGGCACCTCCTGATTATGAACCTTATCCAGGAATGGTTTATAATCGAAGAGGTCCATTTGCGGAGGACCACCAGACTGAAAGAGGTAGATGACGCGTTTGGCCTTGGGCGCGAAATGGGGGAAGCCGTCGAGGCCACCGATCGCGCTAGGTTCGGCGACCAGTTGATCACCAAGCAGCGAGCCGAGGGCCAGACCGCCCAGCCCCTTGGCTGACTTTCCGAGAAAGTATCGACGCGTCATCGTGAGCGGATTTTCCGATAATTTTTGGTAGCCGGTGCAGCCTTCGTGATGCTGGTTCATCCTGATTACTCCTTGGTGATGGTTTCGTCCAAATTGAGCAGCACGTTGCAGAAGGCGGTTGCCGCGGCCAAGTCACGGGGATCAAGGGTAGGATTCGCCTTGGATTCGCCGAATTGAATCAGCTTTTCCGCGCCGGCGAGGTCGTCTTGGTATGCCTCGCGGTATTCTTGGTAGGCGCCTTCCAACAACGTAAGTTCCTGAGGGCGGGGGCGGCGGGCCAAGGTCGTCCGGAACCCGAATTGCACTTGCTCGCGCATCGTATCGCCGCCCTCCAGGAGCAGCCGCTGACCGAGATTGCGGGCTGATTCGACGAATAGTTTCTCATTAAGGAGGGTGAGTGCCTGTAAAGGGGTGTTGGTTCGTTTGGCGCTCACGATGCATGACTCGCGATCCGCCGCGTCCATCAAGGCCATGGCGGGAGGGGGAATGGTCCGCTTCCAGATGGTGTATAAGCTTCGTCGATACAGATCCTCACCGGAAGACTGTTGATACTTCATGTTGCTCATGAGCTCCCAAAGTTTGTCCGGTTGGTAGGGGCTGACCGAAGGCCCCCCGAGGTGCTCGACCAGTAGTCCGCTGGTCGCCAACGCCTGGTCGCGCAGCGCGTGAGCTGAGAGGCGCTGCCGGGGACCGCGGGCCAGGAGCACGTTGGGCGGATCTATTTCCAGTAGTTTTGGCGTGACTCGGGATTGCTGCCGATAGGTGGCGCTGGTCACGATCAACTTCTGCATCGCTTTGACGTCCCAGCCATTCGTTACGAATTCGGCGGCGAGCCAATCGAGTAATTTCGGGTGACTCGGCCAGTCGCCTTGCACGCCGAAATCCTCGGCCGTTTTCACCAAACCTCTGCCAAAATACTTCAACCAGTAGCGATTTACGGCGACGCGACTGGTGAGGGGGTGTTCGCCGCTGACTAACCACTGCGCGAATCCCAGACGATTGTGCGGTGCTCCCGGGGGGAAGTCCGGCAAGATGGCCGGTAAGCGGTCCTCCACTGCTTCGCCGAGTTGATGATACACGCCGCGGGTGCGAACGTGAGTCAGTCGGGTTGGATTCATTTCCCGCATCACCATCGTGGTGGGCAAAGCATCGTAAAACCGTTCCCGTTCCATGCGGGCGGCGAACACTGCGTGAGTGAGCTCCTGCAACGGATGCCCCGAGGCGTTCTCCAGAAAGTAGGCCTGCCATTTGGCGGATTCCGCCAAGGTGCGGGTGGCGGGGGCCTTTTTACTGATCGCGATCAGCCTCGCCGGCTCCGCCAGGACGGCGGTCTCAGCTTGGCTTAACGTGCGATCGTATACTCGCACCTCATCGATTGCACCATGGTATCCTTGGCCGACAACACCCGCGCCGATTCGCAGTTTGGCGCTCTTCGCGGGACCCACAATATTACTGTTCGTGTTGTGGATAATTCGCGTTTCGACGAATTGGCCATCAAGTAGAATCCGCATCCCGGTCGCACTCAGGGAACCATCATTGGTGAGCGTCACATGTTGCCATTGATCCTCCTGGATGGACTTGACCGTCTCAATCGCGCCGACCCCCGCGATCCATCGCGTGATGATGTAGAATTGCAGTCGACCGTCCTTTAATTCGACGCTCAGTCCCTTGCGAATCGAGTCTTCGCCCTGCTTGGAAATGATCACTCCGTCGGATAACTCGGAGGGTTTCATCCAGAACGCTAAGCTGAACCGCTCGTTGCCTAAGAACGAGGCGGAGCTTTCGAGCCCGAGAACGCTGCGGCCATCGAATGAGGCCGCCTGTTCACTCATGCCTTGCCCGAAAACAGGGGGGACTCCGTCAATTTCGACCGCCGGATCGTTACCGGATAGCGAGAAGCGTTCGCGTAACCCGCGACTGAGCAGGGCGGATTCCTCCAACTCGAGTTCGCGCTGGGATTCCCAGTTCGCGATCGCGGAAACGATTTCGTCCTGCGCGGTTTCTTTTTGGCGAAGGACCGCAGTAAGCTTGGCGTCGAATTCCGCCAATTCAACCGTTTGCTTCTGCGTGGGAGAGGTAATCCAGGGCTCTGAGTTCCCAAACTTCACCGCACGACCCGATTCCGGCACGTTGTCGAAAAGAGAGACGAGTTGGTAATATTCCTTCGTGGATATGGGATCGTATTTGTGGTCGTGGCAACGGGCGCAGCTGACGGTCAGTCCCATCCATACCGTGGAAGTCGTGTCCACCCGATCCACTGCATTCTCGAGTAGAAACTCTTCCGGGACCAGCCCGGCCTCCGAATTGTAGCGATGGTTCCGGTTGAACCCGGTCGCCAGCACTTGTTCCAACGTGGGCTCGGGGAGGAGGTCCCCAGCCAATTGCTCGATCGTGAATTGATCGAAGGGCATATTTTGATTGTAGGCTTGGATCACCCAATCGCGCCACCGCCACATCGAGCGGGGACCATCGTTTTGGTAGCCGTCGGTATCCGCATAACGTGCGGCCTCGAGCCAAGGGAGCGCCATCGCTTCGCCATAGCGCGGTGACTCCAGCAATCTATCGACGAGTCGCTCGTAGGCGTCCGGAGATTCGTCCATGAGAAACGCTTCAACTTCCGCTGGAGTCGGGGGCAAGCCCGTGAGGTCGAGCGTTAGCCGCCGGATCAAAGTGGTTTGATCCGCCTCGGGGGAAGGAGTGAGCTCGGCATTGTCTAGGCGAGATAGCACGAATGCATCGATGCCGTTGCGCGTCCAACCGGGGTGGGAAACGAGCGGTGACGCGGGACGTTCGACTGGTTCAAACGCCCAGTGTTTCTTCCACGCCGCCCCGTTTTTTACCCACGTTCGCAGCTGCTGTTTTTCCAGCGGGCTCAGTGCCATATCCGATTTGAGCGGCGGCATTAAGTCCTCTTCGTCGTCGGTCTCGATTCGCCAGATGATTTCGCTTTCTTCTGGCTTTCCCGGAACGGCGGGAAAGTAACCTCCGCCCAAATCCGCAAAAACGCCCTCGGGGGTGTCGAGTCTCAGATCCGCTTCCCGGTTCGCTGCATCGGGACCGTGGCATTTGAAGCATTTGTCCGAGAGAATGGGACGAATATCGCGGTTGAAATTCACGGAATCGGCGGCCCCAGAACTGTCGGGCAGCCCGGCGATTGCCAACGCGAACGCCAAGTGGTTCGGGTAGTTTGATACCAATGCGAAAGGGGATATTCGGGACACGTGAGGGGTAGGAGTTCCGTCAGGATTAGAAACAGTACGCCGAGGGGTGTCACGGCCCAAAGACGGAGTTTGAAGTCCGAGGAGGCTGGTGGCGGAGGACCGGTCAATTAATTGAGCGGGGCGAGGCCCGGTATTGTTTTGAGTGTCGCGACCCTATCCGGTTTGATGGCCCCATGTTTACCCCTCCTGATTCACACTGTGTTAAGACTGAAGAGCGGAAGGAATTTGCCGCGACGCATGGGCTGGTCGGCGGTTTGCGACGGCTCGGCCCCGCATGGTTGATGGCTTTGGTGATTTTGACGGTGGTGGTGGGATTTGGGCACGCCGCGGAGAGTCGACCGAATATTCTCATCATATTGGCGGACGACATGGGCTACGGTGACCTCGGTTGTTATGGCGGCCGCGCGATCACGCCCAACATCGATCGATTGGCCGCGGAGGGCATCAAATTTGAAGAATGTTACTCGGGCGCGCCGAATTGTTCGCCAGCTCGGGTCAGCCTCATGACCGGGCGCATCCCGACTCGCGCGGGTATGTATAGCTATCGTCCGGCTGGTAGCACGATGCACTTGCGCGGTGAGGAGATCACGATGGCGGAGGTGCTGCAGGGCGCTGAATATCAGACCGCTCATGTTGGTAAATGGCACCTGAGTTGCTTGCCGCAGGACCCGGCATTGAACCAAGCGCAGCCCATCGATCAAGGGTTCGAGTATTCGCTGGGCACGGAAAACAACGCGGAGCCATCGCACCTCAATCCGGTCAACTACGTGAGAAACGGAATCGAGATCGGGGAGCAAAAAGGTTACTCGTGCCAGCTCCTCGCCGATGAGGTGGAGACTTGGTTTGCGACGGTCTACGAGGAAGAGAAACCATTCCTGCTCTACGTGGCCTTTCATGAGCCTCACGCGAAGATCGCCACGCCACCTGAGCTCGTCGCGCAGTATCCGGACCTAGATCAGAAATCGGCCGAATACTTTGGGAATATCCAGCATATGGATTCCGCCGTGGGCCGGGTGTTGGCCGCTCTCGAGGCCCAAGGGGTGGCAGATAATACGATGATTTTCTTCGGATCCGACAACGGTTCTTACCGTCTGGGCTCTAATGGAAACCTGCGGGGACTGAAGGGAGGGGTTTACGACGGAGGGATCAAGGTGCCGGGCATCTTTCATTTCCCAAAGAAATTTAAGGGGAACCGTATCTCGAACACCCCGATGTGGTTCCCTGATCTGTTACCGACCATCAGCGCTCTCACCGGAGCGAAGGTTCCGGATGGATTGGCGTTGGACGGGATTGACCTCGGCCCGTTGCTCGAGGGACGTCCGGCTCCCTGGCGCGAGCAACCTCTGATGTGGTATTTTTATCGGAGCTCACCGGAAGCTTCGATGCGTTACGGTGACTACAGTTTGGTGGCGCGATCGAGCGACGATCAACCGCGCACCCATCCCCTCGTCGCGGAGGACATGCCATTCGTGAAAACAGTGAAGCCGGAGTTTTTTGAACTCTACGACCTAGCCAAGGATCCGGGACAGCGTAACGACCTCGCCGCATCGATGCCGGGAAAGTTGGCTGATATGAAAGCCCGATTCTGGGTGCTTTTTGAGGAATCGCGGGCCGAGGGCCCCGATTGGATCGGACTTCCGCGCGCGAACACCTTTAAAGCGACCCACCATAAACCGGCTGAGTTTATCACAAATCAAAAACAATTTTTGAATCCCGAGGGGTAGTCGCGGTGGGGTAAGGCGTTCGACCGTCCGTTGAGGCTGCCGGGGAGAGTGCTAAACGGTTTCGAGCGGATTGTTTGGTTCGCATTTTTATATGTTCGAACAGAGATTGGAGTCACACCGCCCACGGGTTCCCCTTTGCTGCCTTACCCCATGTTAACTAGCTCGAATATATTTCGCCTCCTTGTCGCGGCGGCGGGGTTTTGGGCTACCGGTCTTTTTGTCGCAGGTGACCCCGTGCCGCGGACCGTGAACTCTCGCAGTGCTCCGGAGAAAAACTACCGTCTCTTTGTCGGACTTAATCTTAAGATTCTCCACGAAAAGGAGTTTAGCACGGTTTCAAACTATGCTGATTTTCAGGCGGAGCTCGGCGGATTGGCCGATGCGGTGGTCGATGTGCGCACGCTCAATCGCACCCAGTTAGAGCGCATGCCCAAAGTGGCCCGATTTCTCTTGAATATCGGAGAAATTGATACGCGGCGTGATTACTCGATTCGGCATGACTCCGGCCGGCGCTGGGCTTCTCAGCAAGCGACAGTGCAAACCTCTCAGGCGCAAAGCCGATTAGTGGGTGACATCGCCACGCGCAACAATCCGTCCACCCCCAACTCTGCAGGCACCAGTAACACCGATACGTTCTATAATCCGGTGAGTTCACCCGATGATCGGATCGACGCCGCGCTCAACACCGAAATCCAAATCCAGCTCGATGACGAGTTTTACGCTGATGATGGCAAGAGGGTGTCCCAGGACAAAACCGCGTTGGTGATTGAAACCACGGTCTCGTCTCCCGCACCGATGATGGGCGTTTATGTGATCGGGGTAGCGCGGATCGAAATTAACGACGAGCAGAATGATCTTATCTTATTTCAAGAACTGAAAAGTCTGGGCCCGGAGCCGAGTCAAGTTCGGCTCCGGCGCGAAAGCTTACCGAAGGAGCTGAAGGTCCTCGAGGTGGCCCTCTATCTCTATCGCAATGGTGAAGAGCTCGTCTCGAATCTTTCCGAAAAACAAATGGGCCTGACTCGCGATGAAGCCCACGAATACGTGACATTGGACCACATGGCGACGCATCGGGGGGCGACGATTTCCGCCTCGCCCGCCTGGAGTCTGGCCCCGGCTGCTCTATTGGCGGCCGAAGACGGGAGTGGTTTCGATTATCCCGTCACCGTGGATATCGACGATCGGGGACGCGTGATCGGCATCGACGAGACTACCATTCTGCCTGACGCGATTCGTGAGCTGGTCCAGGAGGTCGTATTTGTGCCGGCCTTGGTGGACGGGCAGGCTGTCGCCAGCAAGGCTTCGTTTAGTCTGAGTGATTTCTTTCGCTGAGTTTTGGCGCGGAGCGGGAGCGCCTATTCCACGATCATCTCGCCCTTCATCATAAACCAGTGACCGGGGAAGGTGCAGATGTAGGGATACACTCCGGGCTTATCGGGTGCATTGAAGCGCAGGACCTGCAGCCCGTCGGGGCCGAGGAGTTTGGTGAAGTGCAGAATTCCGGGCACGTCGGGGATGAAGTCTTTTTCCACGCCACTCGGGTCCTTGGCCATTTCGTTGGCGGCGACCCCAATCGCCTCATTGCGACCGGGCTCGATGATCACGAGGTTGTGTTGCGTGGCATCCGGGTTGGTGAAGACCAAACGCACGGGTTGGCCGGTGCGCACCGTGAATTTATCCACGTCGAATAACATCCGTTCGGGGATGGTGGAAATCTCGATACTGAAGAGGTCCGTTTGCCGATCGAATCCGGAGAAGGCGGCTCCGCCCGCCAAAAGGGCATCCGCCTTGGTATTTCCTTGGTCCCAGTTTTCGTAGAAATCTCGAAGCGTCCGCTGCTCCGAATCGGTCACGGTGGCTTCGTCGCCTTGCCAGAAGGCAACGAGGGCCTCTGAACCGATCGCACTGCGGACGGCAAATCGTAAGTGCTCCTGCATGGGGTGTCGCAAGATATCCAAGAGCGATTTCAGGGCTGCGGTGGTGCCGAGGTAACTCGCAGTATTGGCGGCTTCCAGACGCACAATTCCGTTTTCGTCGTTAGCACGCTTTTTGAGCAGGCTCAAGGCTTGCGACATGGTGAGTCCATTGTCGGCGAGGTTGGGCATGGCCGGCATGCCTTGGGCGCCGATGGTGTAGCGGAGTTGTCGTGTGGCGGCGGCCCGGGCGTGGTGATTTTCGCACGACAGCAGTTCACGCAGCAGAGCGGGGCGACTGACCCCGACGCTGCGGTAAACCCACATCGCTTCGACTTGATGATGGCGGAATCGTTCAGCGGCTGGATCAAGTTGCCCGACCCAACTATCGAGAGCGGCGGCCACGTCGGCAGCGTCGTGCGTGTCGCGTAATTCGCGCTTGGTCCAGTAGCGGTAGCGGTATTCGCGGCGTTTCAGGTTATCGAGGAGTTGAACGAGGGAAGCATCGGCGATGGCGGGCGGATCTTGGAGTTGGGCCCCCTTGGGCACGACCCGCCAGATCCGGCCACTTTTGCGGTCACGACGCGGATCGCGGAGGGAGTATTGAGCGTGACCTTTGACCGGATTATACCAGTCGCAGATATACATCGCGCCGCGCGGGCCGTATTTGATGTCGACGGGAATGAAGCTGAGGTTTTCGGAGAAAATGAGATCCGAGACATACTCTTCGGCAAAGTGATCATCGTGCTCGATCCAGCGGTGAATCTCGACGCGGTTGGTGGGTTTGTAGCGGACCTTAATAAAACCGCCTTGGAGGTCGTCGGGCCACATCGGGAAATCGACAAATTCCTGACCGCAGACGCCGGAGTAGGCGGGAATGCCGGAGGCCTTGGGGTGTTGGGCGGGGTAGGGCGGATTGGTCGCGTGAAACGCGCTGGCAAAAACGGGATGGCTCGCGACGTGGTGACCCCAGTCAGAGTAGGTCACGCCCCAGGGATTGGTGTTGGGGTAGCTGCCGAAGGTGACCAGCGACTGGTTGAGCGGAGAGTATTTGAACCACGCGGAGTTCTTGGCGCGGATTGGGCCGTAAGGCGTTTCGACTTGCGAGTTGTGAAAGATCGATTCGCGAAAGAGGAGGTCGCCGTCGGGTGACCAGACGAAGTCGTGCAAGGCGTGGTGCGAGTCTTCGCAGCCAAATCCGGTGTAGAGATACTCGCGGGAGTCGGCCTTGCCGTCGCCATCGCTATCGTAGATGTAACTGAGGTGGGGCTCTTCCGAAACAATAATGCCGTCCTTATAAAGTTCATACGATAATGGGATGTTGATGTCGTCGGCCCAGACGGTGGATTTGTCGGCCCGGCCATCGTTGTCGGTGTCCTCTAGAATAACGATCTTGTCGCGCGGTTTTTGGCCGGGGTAAACGTGCGGGTAAGTGACGGAGCAACTCACCCAGAGGCGGCCTTTAGCATCCCACCGCATGGTGATAGGGCAGGCGATCTCGGGGAACTCTTCTTCGCTCGCGAAGAGGTTCACCTCGAAGCGCGGATCGATCCGAAATGCCGCCATCTCATCGGCGGGCGATAGCCACTCGTTGGCGCCGCGCGACTCTTTGACCGGATCCAATTCCGGCACATTGGAGTCGTCCACCTCTTCGATGCCAAAGGTCTGGCCGCGGGCGATTGCCCAGATGCGCTCGTCACGATTGGCCGTCATGATTTCGAGATTTCGCATGGCGGGCAGGAAGTCCAAATAACCATAGCTCTTGTTACGATCTCCCGTGTAGTAGAAAGTGTTCAAGGGGCGGTAGCGGCGGAAATATTGCGTGTTCTTGTCCACGATGGCCGCGAGGATCTCGTCGTTCGGGATTGGCGCCGGGGCGCCGAAGACGGCCTTAAACAGCGCTTCGGCGAACACCTGGTAACCCGCCGCCGTGAGATGGGCACCGTTGATGGTGAGGTCGGTCGCTTCGTCGGCCATGGCCGCGGCGGTCGGATCAAATACGTTGGCGAAACCGACCTGCAGGCGATCGGCGACTTCTTTCATCGCCACGGTGTAGGCGGCGAGTCGTTCATTGTTGAGATCGGCGGCGGGAACTCGGGCGGTGTTTTCATTGGCGATGGGAGAGATGAGCACGATCCGGGGTGCCCCGGATTTATGGTAGGCCTTGGACTTGAGTTCCAGCAGCGCGCGGGCGAGGCGAGCCTTAAAGGAGTCGACTGCTTCGAGGCCGGCGAAGGATTCGTTATAACCGAATGCCGCGAAAATAACGTTGATATTTTCCCGGGCGAGATGCTGCTCGATGGTCGCGAAATTCGCTGGCCGCGGCTGCAGATCCACCTCGTCGGCGGACCATGCCAGATTGCGAATCACCAATTGCTGGTGGGGGTGGGCGAGCTGGAGTCTCGCTTCGAATTGGCCGAAGAGTTGGGCGCGATCAAGTAGCGTGTTGCCGATAAATGCGATCCGGTCAGCTTGGCCGAGT